>ERZ772786.1016-NODE-1016-length-10890-cov-3.851038_pt1 | contig 10890 bp, 9 predicted proteins | sample MGYA00511473_ERZ772786 | MGnify/ENA primary metagenome ERZ772786 (study PRJEB29015, sample SAMEA2738025) | human oral metagenome | biome: human oral; feature: human-associated habitat; material: saliva | place: China | collected 2252 ...
TTAAATGATCTATATCAGAAATTTCTTCTAATTTTTCCGCATACTCATTAAGTTCCTGAATTGACGAATACTCGCCTACTTTATAACCATAAAAATTTTCAAAGTCATGTATTGCATATTCTTCCCCATGCTCTACATCTAAAAGTAAGTCTGATTTAATTCTTGAAAAATCAACAGGTAATTCATACCACTCACCCCTTGTTCTTCCATTGTTATAACTGTTTAAATTTACAACATAAATTTTTGGTGTTTCCATTTTTATTCCCTCTTATTTTATAATTAATAATTTAAGATACTCAACCAGTTCATATCACTTAAATTTCTACTTTCAGCAAGTATTCCACTTATTGAAAATCCTTGCTTTTCTAAATCATCCGCATATCTTTTTAGATAGCGAACACTATTATCTAAATTGTTCGCAAAAATACTTAATCTTTTCCGATACCGCTGTTCCAATTGAACAAGGAAAATAACATGGTCAGAAAATACATGAATAAATGCTTTGTCTATCTGCAAATAACCCAACATTTTTTCTTCTAAGATTCCCCATTCTTTTTTAGATTTTATAATACTACTTTCTTGTATTGCTTTAATTTTCCCAATTGCTATTTTTAGTTGTTCAGCCCATGCTATAACTTCAGATAAAGTCGCATAAGGGTAGAGTTTTAATTCTCCTTCTATTTCTCGTAGTCTGTGGTCAAAGTGTCTAAAATTATTCTCTAATACCCTTTCTGACATTTTCCCACTTGCTCTAACTTCTTCAAGTTCGGTCATACTCTCTCCTTTCCATTGTTCGGAAATAACTTTAAAAATCCTGGAATTTTCAACATGAAAACTATGCTAATACCGAACGTTAATTGACTATTTTTTATTTTCCTATCACATAATGTAATTGACTAGCTTGTACTTTTGTTAATACTTGGAAAGTATAAACTGTGCTAAAACCAGTTCCTGACTGTGAAATCAATACTGAACCGTCTGAATCTATTCCTTCCACAAAAGCCACGTGACCATAAACTGGGTCTGCGTTCCATTGACCGCCTACTGTTTGACCACCGATAAAGCTAACCGCACTATGAATTGTTGGAGTAGTCGTTACAGTATATCCTGCTTGATGTTGCCAATCAGCACCATTTCCCATAAATGGACTAAAAGTAATACCAAATTCTTTCGCTCGATTCCACGTAAACCAAGTACATTGTTTATATTCATAACTTGAAGCAATATAACCGCTTGTGTTAATTGGTTTATCCAAAGTCCAACCAGAAGGTATATCTGGAGTAATTCCTGAACCACCACCAGTTCCACTATCACCACCAGTCGTCATGAACGTGTACCAATATTCCGCAAAACCTTGACGTTTTGAAAGGCTATCAACCGCCCCTGCACGTTCCCAATTTCGCATAATATCTTCAGTCGTTTGCTTAACATTAGTTCCTTTGACTAATTGTTTAAGTAACGTTGAATCTGTACCGTCTTGCTCAAACATAAACTCAACTTGAAGATTAGTATCTGTCCAAGATTTTTTCTGACTTTTCGCATAGTGAAGTAAGTTTACTCGCCTGCCACTATCCCATTGAGCCAAGCCGAAAGCATAACCACCTAGAGTGGCATCCATTGCTTTTGTTTCATTATAAGTTGCATTAGATTGAATAATTGAAGGTTGAAGTTCACTTTCTGCTTGATTATTACCAAGTAAAGCAGCCGCCCCTTCTTTCGTTCCACCTTCTTTTAGAACCCTATCCCAAATCACTTTAGCAGTTTGTTGCTGTGGTGTATTAGTATTCACATCTGCATTTGTAGATGAATCACTTGAACCTACAAATAGAGCAAAGAAAGCTAGAATTGGCAATAAAAGCAATAAAAAAGGAAGGCTAAATAATATAACCTTCCGTTTAATCACCTTTTTCATTTTTCCCCTCTCTATTATTTAATCACAAATGGATTATCTGGTATTTTTTGAGTAAATGGATTGTCATTATCCTTCTCCCACGGCTCTTTTTTCTTTTGTTGTGGTTTTTTTTATCCCTTCAGCCATATTTTTACCATGTAAAACTTTTGGTTTCCCTGCATTTTCAGCAATTATTGGTGATGCACTAGAATTATTCTTATTGCCTTCATTAATCACATTTTTATTAATTGACGGTTTAATGGTGTCACCTGATTTTGATTTATTTTTCATCATTGGGTCAACTTTATCCAATGTTTCACTTTTTGATTTTTTATCATTGGTTGAATTAGGTTTATTTTTAAGAAATTCCTCTGCTCTAGCATTAGTTGCATCATACATGTTTTTTATTCCTTCACGTTTACCATTGCGTTTATTTTGAAGATTATTATATGCTTCAGTATTTTTACGCAAACGTTGTTTATCAAACGCTTCACGGAATTTAGAACGCTTTGTATTTTCTGACTGATTGAATTTACCTTGACGTTTATTCATCTTTTCTCTCAACTTTTGCTCACGTTGATTAAGTTTTTGACCCTTTTCAGAATCAGAACCCTTTTTTTGCAATTTATTTAAGATTTTGTTGTAACGTTGATTATCCCAACCATGTCTAACCGAACCAGTACCTGCTGTAACTTTATCTTTCGCAAATTTACCTGCAAGCATACCTGCGGTTACTCCACCAGTTACCCCTGCTAAAACAGGAGCTTTCAACGTTCCCATTGCTTTAAATTTTGCATTTGATAACATGTTATCCATACGACCAGTGAATTTTCCTCGCCCCATGTGATGAGATGAGAAAATACGTATAATTTGTTTACGTTTAATATAAACAAAAATATAAAGTCCAATCTTTACTAGGGTTATAAAAAAATAGTTACTTCCTAAAAGAGAACTTAGTGCTAGACTAACAATTCCGTCAAATAGACCAATGAGAGCTGTTCCAAATACCCCTAAACCTGATAAAATCAGCACACCAAAACTTGTTTTACCCCATTTGATTATTGTTTGTTCAAAGCGAGGGAAAAATGATGCAATCGCTGCAAATGGTAATATAAACACTAGAATAATGAAAAAGAAATCCATAAAGAATGAGAAAATAGAAAAGAATAAATAAATTGCCCCAAGCAACAAAGCATTAAATACACTTGCTAGTGCTGTTAAAAATTTATCCCCTAGTTTTTTAAAGGTTAAGTGTTTATCTTTTAAATCTTCTTGTATTTTCTTAATCGAATCGTTATCATCATCTGAAGTAAGCAAACGGTCAATATCACTCTGCTTAATATTTATTTTTCCGTCTTTATCTATCTTGACATTATCAAAATTAAGGTAAAGAAAAGGAATTTTAACCATTGTCGTAAATAAGTCATTTTTATCAGTTCCTGAAACACCTGCTACTGAAATAGTTTTAACAACACTTGTTGTAACATCATTCATTGCATCATGAACTTTAGTTACTAGGCTATTTCCCCCATAAACAAAAAATGTACTTAAAGCAATGATTAAAAGAACTTTTCTAATTCCCTGCATCATTTGCTTATTTAAAAAATAATATAGAAGTGTCCAAAACAGCCCCATAGCTACTATCGGAAGTAACTCTGGACTCATAAACTTACCGTAAATGTTTTGAGCAGTTTGGAAAACAGATGCTCTCCAATCACTAAGTATTAAATTACCATTTAAGCCTTGATTGACAAAATTTACAAACTGATAAATGGTTTTCGTCACGAAAAATTGTGACCGTATAAACACCATTTGAATACCTGCGGTAAATGAAGGAAGTATCACGACTTTATCACTTGCATACATATAAGAGGTATAATTATCTAAATCTTTTCTAGCTTCCTCATTTTTGGCTCCATCTACTACTGTACTTGGAGAATTAGCATCTCCATAGTCGTTCATATTATCAGCAATTGGTGGATTGATTAAACCACTATTTCCTGTATTAGAGGAATCTTTTTTATTAGATGTATCATTTGAGCTATTCTTTGAATCATCTTTTGAATTATTTTTATTGTCTGAAACAGAAAAATCAAGGGTTGACGGAGGAGTAAAGCCTGAACTATCTGCATAAGTGTGTAAGGCTAAAACACTTAAAAATGCGAATAGCCCCACAAATAACAACATTTTCTTTTTCACTATGCCACCGCCTTTGTATTTTTCATTTTAGTTTCTACAGTATCAAATAAAACTGTGACTTCTGGTAATTGGAAATCAACCGTAATTCTAGCTGTCCGTCCAAATGGATCACGCATGATACATTGTCCTTTAGTCATATTGTCATACCATGCCTGCGTTGTTTCCTCAACTGGAAGTTTAAAGTAATTAAGGACTTTATCTGTTTCAGTCGGTTCACGAAAAGCAAAAATTGTACCAAAAGCCGTTGAATCATCTTCTGTTTCCACATCTGAAATAGATTGTGTAATCAATCCTAAAAAATTGTTTTGAGAACGTCCGACACGTTTCATTGACATTAAAATAGATGCTCCGATTTCTGTCTTATTAAAGAACCACGCCTCATCAACAAATATAATTGTTTCTTGTGTACGGTCACGTTCCCCAAATTCACGACAAAATTCACCTAAAGCATACATGACAATTAATGACTCTTTATGGTCACTTGTGATTTTTTCATCTGCTTTAGGAAGATTTAAACCAGTAACACCCAGTACTGTAATGCGTGCGTCCATATCAACTGCTGAATTTTTACCGTGAGAAAAAACTAGCTCCATTTGAGAATTTTTAATTTTTCTTAAAGCCAAATTAGCACGTGTAGAAATCATTTCATCTGTAGAATCTAATAATCTTTCAAAAACATTTAATAAACCAACTTTTTTTCCTTTTTCTCGTTCACTCATTACTGCATCTAAAGATTCAAGAAAGGCAATTTCAAACTTATCTTCTTTTGTATATTTTTCACCAAGTAATTCTTCAGTAACTTTTACAGAAATTTTCTTACAAGCATCACCATGTAAAAATACTAGAGGGTCTAATGCTCCATGATTGCTTTCTTCTTTTGCATCTAAGCTGACAAAGTGAATGTTATTGATATAATCAACAACTGGTTTATAATACTTATATTCAATCCCTCGAATTACCCAGTAAAGCTGTTCTTCATCTTCAATTGCTTCACGTGTTTGTTCAATTTCAAACTCCATTTTTGGAAAATCGGCTTCATATTTTGCTTTGATTTTCATATATTGAGCCTTCATTTCATTTTTAGGGTCAATATAAAGTGTCAGAGCTTTAAGAAGTGAGTGACAAAGGAATAGTCCTTTAGTTAGGAATGATTTACCTTCACCAGTTTGTCCTACAATGGCAAAAGCTGGATTGTCTGTAATTTTTCCTGCAATCCCTTGCTTATTAGCTTGAAACAGGTTAAGAAATACAGCATTGGTAGAACTAGCAAGTGCTTTTTTATAGTCACCTGCCCAAGATTCGACTGCATGGTCGATTCGCCCAATAGGAAAACCGATATCTGAACCAATTTTTTGACTAGTGAAAAACAGATTTTCACAGGCTGATGAAAGTTTCATAGCTTGAATACAATATTTGTCTTTTTCTTCCAATTGTTCGATAAATCGATTTTTATAAAAGAAATAAAGTTGGTCTGACATGCCAGAAACAACTTGAACTCCAATATCTTTCATATCAGATTGAATAATTTTTTTATAATAATTAACCTCTCTCATACTTTGACCTGCAACTACAAAAGTCGCTAGGTAATTGACAAAGAGTTCACGATTATCTACACCGTCAGTCATTTCATCAAGAATAATACGAGCAGTTGCAAGTGACCCTTTTTGATTTGAACCATTTTCATAGGCTTCAATTTGGTTTTCTTTGATTCGGTCTGATGCACGTTCTCCTTTTGATGCTAAAGAAAAAGCCCCTTTCATTTTAGAGAAATGGAACTTCCAATGCAATTCAATAGGAAACGGTAATTTTTGAGCATGTTCTACTAAATGAAGATTATTTACAACGTTTGGCATATTAGCAATAGGCAACGTTTTTACTAAACTTTTTCCGTAGCTATTTTTCAATCCAATTACGCCATTTGATAATGGTTCAATAACTGTATCATCAATATTTTGTACGCTACTTTCAATTGATGCTATTTCTTCATCACGATTATAATTAAGACCTCGTAAATAATCTACTCGTTGATAAAAGCCTGTTTCTTTTTTTGTTGTTTTTCGACCTTGAATTAATGAAAGATTTAACTCTAAATCTCTATTCGCCTTGTCATAGGCTTCATACCAGTTCATCTCAAATTCAAGTGTTTGACGAACGACAGCAACTGCTTTTTCTTTAAAGCGCCCCCACGCATCTTTTAACATTTGCTTAATATCACCTGAAACTTCAAACGATTTTAAAGGGATAGTCATAAAGAACTTATAGTTAATCAGTTGACCAATTGAACCATATAAATCTTCATTTGTTTTTTCCAAGAAATAAAGCGCCATATCATAAGTATCATCTGCGCAATCCTCCAACAGCGCCCCAAAGCGTTCTTCTAAATTAATCGGAACTGGTAACATTCCAATATCAAACGATAAATTAGGTGCTAAACTAGCAAATACCGCTTCAGTTCTTTTTTTAAATTTTATCTTTCCTTCTACGTCCATACTTGAAATAATAGACGCAGGCACTTCATACATTGCAATGACTGAACCGTCATCTCTTAGTGCTAAGTTATCATGAACAGAAATAACTCTATTCTCAAAATCGACTTTATTCACTTTTTATTCTTCCTCCATAAATTCTTCTACACTTCGCAATTTTGTTTTTTCATATTTTTGACCCTTATATATTTCAATTGCTTTCAAACCATACCCAAATTGATAAACGATAAAGTCCCACAAAAATACTGGTGGTAATTTATCATCTGGGCGCAAATCAGATACTTTAACCGAAATTTGCCATGATGCAAAAAGGGTGAGCGCTACTTTCACTTGCCATTGAAAATATGGAATCAATTTTCCAACTGTAAAATATAGCAAAATGAATATTAAGAAAAAATAAGCAAATAAGGAAAGACGGACTGCCTTTCTCAATGCAAAATTATCTGTCAGTTGCTGTATCCAAAAAGGTTGGTCTAATGACAATTTATAGGAAAACTTAGGCACTTCTTCTTTTTTTGCTTTTTCAGACATTCCGCCTTCCTTTCTAGCCTAAACCGAGAACTTTTTTCACTAAATTACCAACTGGTGTAAGCAAACCACCTGGATTATTGACGAGTAGAGCCAATAATGAACCAAAAACAATAACAACTATCATTTTCCCATACTTTCGACCGAAAAATTCTTTTCCTGCAAGATAACCAAGCGCTATCCAAACTACGATTTGCCCTTGTTGTTGAAACCAAGACCAACCACCAGTCAACCCAATATCGCCAAAAATAACATTGTTAATTAATATATTTCGTAACATTTTTTCTCCTATTCTTTTTTACCTTCAGGTAAAGTGTGTTTAAAGTCAGTCGCAAAATATGACTGCTTTTGTTTTTCAATCTTAAATTGATAATTTTCTACATGTGTACCGAGTGCATTTTTCATTGTGATTTGAACTACCGCATGATATTTATCTCCCCCTTTTGCTTCATAGGTCGCTTGGTCTAAAGATTTAAACTCTTGACCCTTATTAAGAGATAACCCTTTTGAAATCAATTTCAACGTATCACCGTCAGTTGTATAAGCGGTAAACAATGATTTTGTGAACTTATCCAAATCTTTTTTTACAGAATCACTCGTTTTTCCTGAATCAGACCACGTTTTAGTGGGCACTTGATTTTCAGTTGCTTGTAAATCAGGAACACTTGAAAAATAAGGTTCATCTGAAATATAGTAAGCTGAACCTACTTTTTGGTAAGGAATCGTAAACAAAGTTGTTTCATCATGATATTTCACCACATTTTGTTTCGTTGTATCTTTTCCCTTTTTGACTTCTTTTGTTGTGACTTCACCAGCACTATAAGTCACTTTATAAGTCGCTTCATTATCCGTCAAACTCATCATGACCGCACCCTCAAATTTGGAAGGTGTACGTTGAATACCTTGACTAATCACTGGCAGATTTTGAACAAAATAAGCATTAATATCTTTAACTGCTGTTTCTTGTTCTTTTTCATCTTCAGGGAATGTGAAATAAGTTTGAACAAAGCCGTCAAGATAATTTTTCGCTTGCAAATCAAGCCCATTACCTGATGCTTTTTGCTTAGCACTCACTTCTTCACGAATGATTTTATGAGTGGGTTTATATCCACTTGCCACTAGACTAACTAAAGCAACATTTGCAATAAATAAAAAAACAACCCCTCCCACGACCAAAGCCCCTGCCTGTTTAGCAGACATCTTTTTTAGTTTTGGTGGTTTTTCACTCGGCTGCTTCTTTAACATTTTGGGTTTATTCTTTTCAGGTTTTCGACTTGAAAGAAGGGAAAATTTCGATTCCTTTTTTTCAGGAATTTTAGTTGTTTCTGAAACTTTCATTTCAGATTCACATTCTTCTTTTTCAATAACTTCTGAAATATCTGATTTTTTATAGATATTTTCTAGTTTTAATACTTCAGCGTCACTCAAAGATTTTGATGTTGATTTAGCTGAAATTCCAAATTCTTGAGCCTTAGAGAGTAACTCTTTCCGCTCAATTCCTAGTTTATCAGCTAATTCATAAATTTTAATTTTGCTCATATTCCTCACTTTCTTGTTCAACAGCTTTAAAAGATACATCACTTCTTAACCATTTTTCAGCCACTTCTTCATCTTTCTTTTTAGTATCAAAAGTAGTAGCAAATTTTAAATGTTTAGTCGCTCCACCATTGGCACAAAGATAGCCACCACGCATTTTTACAACGTACATTTTCACCTCTTTTTCAATTTAAAATAATATCTCACCAAAATAATTTGGCGGAGTTCTTGATTTATATTTTGTTTTTTTCATTTTCACCCAAAATAAAAAGCAGACAATTAAATCTGCTCTTTTCTAAACAATGTCATGTTCATAAGTTTGCTCATATTCATCACAAAAAATAATCACATCTTCATCAAATTCTACAATCTCAAAGTTTTCTCTAATAAAATCATGGAGTTTAACTTCATTTGTTTCGCCTGTTTGTCTTTCTTGTAATTTCAGAAAGAATTGACGAGCCTGTCTTTCAAGTATTCGCCACGCTTTTTCATAGGTCAACTTATTCACCTTCTTCTTTAGCTGATTTTTTCTTTTTCATATAATAAACAGCACCAGTACCAAGAGCGACTAAAACGGCTAATGCACCACCATACATAATCATATCTCCTGTTTCACTACCTGTAGTTGGTAATGAAACTTTAAGGGTTAGTGTAGGAGTGGTACTTGGAGTAGTAGGTTTTGAACTTGACGGAGTTGTTGAACTTGGTGGAGTAACTGGTTTTTTGACTTTTTCGACTGTCAACGTTTGGTCTTGGTCTTTCAAATCATCATGTTTTGCTTTTGGTTCATCTTTTTTAGTGTCCTTCCCTTCATCAAATAAATCTTCAGTCCAAATATAAGTAACCGTTGATGTTTCGGGAACATCAGCATCTTTTGTTGTATCAACAGTAGATTCAATTTGTTTTTCTTGTGCTTTGACCGTTTCATCATCAACCGTGAAATTCAAAGTACGGATAACTTTTGATTCTGTCACTTTTCCGTCTTTATCCGTCACAACACGGTGAAGTGTAGCCACCATTTGGTCGCCTTTTATAGCATTTGTTGTCATGATTTTATCGTAGAGAGGAGTTGTTTTTGACACTTCTACTTTTTGAATAGTTTGGTCACCGTCTTTTGTATGTGCTTTTGTCTTGATTGTAGGAACAACTGGTGTCACAGGTTTATCTACTAATGTTCCAAGATTGACATTAAACATAGTAGAATTATCAGTCACTTTAGTAGTTGTGACATCAAGCGTTGTAATTACTTGTTTTGTAACAGTATCAGTAAATGTTACTGTATATCCTGTGATATTTCCGTCCTTATCTTTATTTGTTGTAGTAACAATAGAGATTGGATTGATTAATTGAAGGGTATCACCTTCTTGTGGTAATTCTTCAAGAAGTCCGTCACCAAACGGAATTTTGGTGAAATTAACTTGTCCGTTGTTAGTCACACCGTTAGAATCTTCAGTTGCTTTAGAGGTTACCTCAATTGGTTCACCTTTTGTTCCATTGGTTGGAGTATAACGGAAAGTACGACCATTTAAACCAGTATGTGATCCATTGACATCTTGAGCTTTTATGAACCCAAAGCTATAATCTAATGGTTTATCAGTAGCGATTACACTATCAACATAGTTATTTGTTTTTGAATCAAACTTATCGTTTTTATCAAATTGAACTTTAATACGTTTGGTGCTTAGGTCATAACCTTCAGGTGCTTGAAGTTCTCCCCACTCATATTCTTTGCTATTATCAAGATTTTTAACAGCAACACCTGCTTTTAAATCTGTCATTTTCAATTGAACAGTATCGTTATTGGTTTTTGTACCTGAAACTACAGAAATTGGATAACCCTTTTGACCGTCAGAATATTTAACCAAAGTGTTTGTTCCTGCTTTGTAAAGCCCCCAAACAGAATTTACTAAACTTCCTTTCCCTTTTTCTATTTCAGTAGAATTGGTATCTGCATCATGTTTTAACAAATCAGCTTCACCAAGTCCGATAATGTTCAAATTTAATGAACCTGATGCCTTTGAAGTGTCTTGAGATGCTAGAACTGATTGACTAGATTTACCTGTACTATCTCCGTCTGTTGAATAAACATAATAAGGGAGTGTCGAGGTTGATTGAGCTTTATTTTGGAACAAAATAGCTTTAGAAAGCAACCCTAATTTACTAGAAATATCAGCTTTAATTTTCACATCATTTCCAGAAGTGCCGACTGTTACACCGTCCACATTACTTTTGAAATAAGGGAAATTTGGA
>ERZ772786.1020-NODE-1020-length-10863-cov-4.427276_pt1 | contig 10863 bp, 8 predicted proteins | sample MGYA00511473_ERZ772786 | MGnify/ENA primary metagenome ERZ772786 (study PRJEB29015, sample SAMEA2738025) | human oral metagenome | biome: human oral; feature: human-associated habitat; material: saliva | place: China | collected 2252 ...
TTGACACAAACAAAGCTACTATGATTGATCCTAGCCCTATCCAAAATCTGGACTACGGCTTCGACTGCTACGCGACACAAGCCTTTAATGCACCTGACGGTCGTGCACTGGCTGTCAGCTGGCTAGGCTTGCCTGATGTGGAATACCCATCTGACCGCTTCGACTATCAAGGGGCCTTCTCCCTCGTCAAGGAATTAACCCTGAAAGACGGCAAACTCTACCAGTATCCAGTGCCTGCGATCAAGAATTTGCGAGCAGAAGAACAACCTTTCGCTAATTTGGCAGAAAGCAAGAACAGCTACGAACTAGAACTGAAGTTTGCTGCGGACACCGAACATGAAATCGTCCTCTTTGCAGACAAGGATGGCAAGGGGTTACGCATCAACTTCGACCTCAAGGCAGGTCAAGTGACCGTTGACCGCAGTCAAGCGGGTGAGCCATTTGCTCTAGACTTTGGAACCAGCCGAAGCTGCAATATTGACAAAGAAACTACAAATGCTAGTATATTTATAGATAAATCAATTTTTGAAATTTTCATTAATAAAGGAGAGAAAGTATTTTCCGGCCGTGTCTTCCCAAGAGAAGACCAAACAGGTATTGCCATTACCAAGGGCAATCCAACCGGTACTTACTATGAATTAGATTATGGTCGCAAAGCTAACTGATGTAGCAAAACTAGCAGGAGTCAGCCCCACAACTGTTTCCCGCGTCATCAACAGAAAAGGCTACTTATCTGACAAAACGATTTCGAAGGTTGAGGCAGCCATGCGAGAATTGGCTTACAAGCCTAACAATCTGGCGCGTAGCCTCCAAGGAAAATCAGCCAAGCTAATTGGACTCATTTTCCCTAATATCAGCAATGTCTTTTATGCAGAATTGATTGGTAAGCTGGAGCATGAGCTCTTTAAACAAGGCTATAAAACCATCATCTGCAATAGTGAGCATGATTCAGACAAGGAGCGTGAATACCTTGAGATGCTGGAAGCCAATCAGGTGGACGGCATCATTTCTGGCAGCCACAATCTAGGCATCGAGGACTACAATCGTGTGACCGCACCAATCATTGCCTTTGACCGCAATCTTTCGCCAGATATCCCAGTTGTCTCCTCAGACAACTATGGCGGCGGAGTGCTGGCAGCTCAGACCTTGGTCAAGACTGGAGCGCAAAACATCATCATGATTACTGGCAATGACAATTCCAACTCACCAACCGGCCTGCGCCATGCTGGCTTTGCCTCTGTCCTGCCTGATGCTCCTATTATCAATGTATCCAGTGACTTTTCTCCAGTCCGAAAGGAAATGGAAATCAAGCAAATCCTGAGTCAAACCAAACCGGATGCTATTTTTGCTTCAGATGATTTGACAGCCATCTTAATTATGAAAGTCGCTCAGGAGCTAGACATTCAGATTCCCAAAGATTTGAAAATCATCGGCTACGATGGCACTTACTTTGTAGAGAACTACTACCCACAGCTGGCAACAATCAAGCAGCCGCTGAAAGATATTGCCTGCCTCTCTGTGGACCTGCTCCTCAAAAAGATTGCTGGTCAAGAAGTCCAAACGACTGGCTATTTCCTGCCAGTCAGTCTCTTGCCTGGTAAGAGTGTTTAAAACTTATATAAACAATGAAAGACGACCTCCATTATTGGAAGTCGTCTTTATTTAGCCATAGTCTCAAAAATTTCTCACAGGGCATTCATCAAATTATTACTGTTTCTTTCTAAAGGTTAAAAGACCGGCCAGGAAAGCAAGGAAGCCACCTAAAAGTGCCAGTAGGGAAGTGTTGGTTCCAGTTTTTGGCAAGGTTTTTTCTGTTTGGCTAGCCGCTTCTTTTACTTCTGAAGCCTGAGGTTTTTGCCCATCCAAGGATAAAGCCTGAGGCTTAGTACTGGATACAGAAGGGACAGACCGCTGCTCTTCTTGGGCTACTGGAGCTTGAGATTTTTCTTCCTGAGTTGGGATACTTTTTCTAATTCTCAAAATAGTCGCTGTTAGCGGAGCCAGGGCTAAACCATTGCTGTTTCTGGTGACACCTGCCGGATCAGAAATGGCTGTCACTCCTGCCGTATTGCCATCTGCCACAATCTCTGCACCTGCTAGATGCTTGTAAGCTTCACCAAAGTTAAATTGTCGTTCCTTGGTGTCCGCATTGACAAAGACTGCATAAATATCGCCATTTGAAGCAACCACTTGGTAGCCGAGAACAAGGTCTTCTTTCTCAACACCATCCTTGCCAGGCTGGGTAATGAGGGTTACATTTTGCTCCACTTCATCTTTGGAGCTGCGGGTAAAGGCATCTGTTGACTTCCGCAAGGCAATCAAGCCTTTCATATAGGCACGACTCTTGGCATTTTCAGGGAACTTCTCCGAATCAGTCGCCTTGGTCCAGTCAAAGTGGTTGACCGCGTCGCTCGAATCATAAGAATCATGAATGAAATAGGGATAGTCAAACGGCGTGCCGTCTTCATTGGTCAACAAATGCGCTTTGTTTGGAACCTTGTCTTCTGAGACAGGATATTTATAGGCAGGATCGCGGAATTGCTTGGTCCGGCCGTACTCTTGACCAGAGTGGATAAATGGTGTCCCTTGCGAAGTCAGAATCATCAGATTTCCCAGACGCAGGCGGCGATGAATCTCCTGATAATTGGCAGCTAGTGCCGGATCTTTCTTAATCGACTGGGCAATGATATCAAAGAGTGTCAGATTATCATGAGCAGCGATGTATTGGATCACGTCCCCTGGACTATCTGCCTCAAAATTGGTTGGCTGCGCCTTGATGTTTTTGAAGACATTTTCTATGTTGCGCTTGCCATTCGTGATAAAGGCTGGTGTTCCCTCATTTGGATAACCCGATTTCAAGGTATTGCGAATATCATCTGAGAAGACCGCTACCGTGTCTGTTGACTTCATCCAAGATTGGTCAGCAGGCTGGACAGCTTTATTTTCATCACCTGCATAAGTCTTCCAGCCCTCACCCAGCATAATGAGATTTGGGTTGAGCTTCTTGGCTTCTTCATAGGCTTTTTGAATGGACTCAGCATCATGATCTCCCATCATATCAAAGCGGAAACCGTCTACCTTGTACTGGTCTGTCAGGTACTTGATCGAATCCACCAAGACCCGTCTGCTCATATAGTGAGTAGTACCCAAGCGGCCGCCACCAAAGCTTGATCTCGGTGTACCATCCGCATCCATAAAGTGGTAGTAATTGGGCTCCAAATCTTCAAAGATAGAGGTCTTAGCCGTATGATTATAGACCACATCCATGATAACGCCCATGCCACGCTTATGAATTTCATTGACAAGGTTTTTAAATTCCTCAATGCGCTTGGCTGGATCTGTCGGCACGCTGGAGTACATACCTGTCAGCGAGAAGTAGTTTTGCGGGTCATAGCCCCAGTTATAGTTGCTGTTGCTGGAAGCGTACTTGTCCATGCGCTCAGCATTTTTCAGCTCATTTACAAAGTAGTAACTCAGAACTGGCAAGAGCTGAACGTGGGTCACTCCCAGTTCTTTCAAATAATCCAATTTCTCAATGAAAGCTGAGAAAGTTCCAAATTGAGATTTCAAATCCTTTGAGATAGCTGGATCAGAGGTAAAGTCACGAACGTGCGCCTCATAAATCAAGGCATCTTCCCGCTTCTTAAAGTTCGGAATAGTAGCATAGGTCAGGTCTTTCGGTCCATATTCACTTGGATCTACAAAGGCTGCCTTGGCAATCTTGTAGGCATCCCCCTTATCCGCATCTTCACTGTTCCAAGCGGCTAAAGACTTGGCATAGGGGTCCAGTACAAGAACTTTTTTACCACCGCGAGTGATTTCATAATGATAGAAATACCCTTGATAGTCTGAAATCCCCAGACCGCTCTCAGGCGTCAGGCTGCTGGTCCATGTGCCAGACTCACCTTTCTGCATAGCCAGGCGTCCAATGACCTTATTCTGATCTTCTTTGTCATAGACCACCAAATCAACTTGGTCTGCACTCGGTGACCAGAAGGTTAGGTCCACTTGTTTGCCCGCTTGAGAAACACGCGCTCCCAAATCACCATCATACTTATAAATACTATCCTTCAGCTGCCAGTTCATGCTGGTTTTGAATTGATCATTGCCATATTTGATAAAATAAGGTGACTGAGCTTGGTTAAAATCACCGATGAATTTGGCGCTTTTGGTCTTAGGATCCAGAACTACATCTTGCACAGCGACTTCATTGCCATCTTTGTCTGTAATCTTTAAGTTCTTTAAAATGTCCTCTTTTTTGGCATTTTCTAAGGTAGAAAAGCTGGCTTCAATCTCGGTCAAGCCTATATGCTGGGCTCCCGTCATACGAATATCATTGACAAAGTAAGGGTTGGTATAAACTGTCGGATCCGCATCCCGCAAGAAAATTTGGCTGTTTTTCTCCAAATTAGCAACATTATAATCCTGATTTTGAATCTTCACATCATCTCCTGATTTGCTTTCGTCTAGAAGCAAAAAGCCAATCATCTTAGCAGCGTCTTTCAAGGGAACATCTACATAGCGACCATATTTCCCAGTATTTTCAAAATCCACTCCGTCAGGCCAATTCTTGCTCGGGTTTTGGACATCTCCCCAGAGCCAGAGCGACTTCTTATCATACTGCCCATCTGTACGATAGTAGTTGATTCGTACCATGCCTTTTTTCAAAGGCTCATAGGTATGAGGTTGATAGTCTGTGTCAAACCAAACTTCATTCATCTGAGGACTGAGCAGTTCAACTGTCTTGTCACCTGTAATATTTTGCCCTGCGGTATTATTGATTAGAAGGCTGATTTTGCTTCTTTTCTCAGCCATTTTAACATCAAGGTAATAACCGTAGTCATCTTCTTTAGCAGTCGCAAAGCTAGTCGCTCCAGTCGGCCAACCACCCTTTTGGCTAGAAGGCGTCTCGACATCGTCCCAAGTCCACAGGCCCAAGCTGTCTAGATTTTGTGAAGGAAGGGTTTTGAAATGAAAGCGAATATTGCCTTCTTCAATAGCATCTTTAGCCAAAGCCTGCGGCTGACTAACTGGTTCTTGCTTGTCTTTTTCACTTGGATTTGCAGCATCTTGACCAGCTGCTTCCGAACCTGCACTAGCTGGAGCTTGATCTGCCACTACACCAGTTGGAGCAGCCTGCTCTGAAGCCCCCGCTCCTGAACTATCTGCCTCTCCAGTTTTTTCTTCATATGCTGACTTAGGTAGGGCAGCCGCATTTGCATCAGAGACTGCTGCTGTCGCTGGGCTGGTAGCTGTGCTCGCCTCATCCGCTTGGACTAATCGGGCATTTCCAAGTAGGAAACCTGAGGCAATGACAACAGAGGCTACTCCTACTTTTAAGCGACGGATGCCGAAATAATGACGCTTTTCGCACATCCGAGACTCTAGGTGATAGTTATTTTTCATAAACAGAAAACTCCTTTATTTTTTCTTATAGAGAACATCTATGCAAACGTTTTCTGTATTTATTATACCGATTCTTTTTAAACTTGTAAAGGCTTTCAAGAAGAGTTTTTTTACTCAGATATTTCATGCTCTCTGTGCGGATTTTGATGATTCGATAAGCTATTTGCGATTCAAACGACAATTGACAAACAAAAAAGCCAAGACACTTGTCTCGACCTTCATTTTATTCAACGATAAATTGACTCAAAATCCCATTGATGAACTTACTGGACTTTTCGTCAGAGAATTGCTTGGAAAGCTCAATGGCTTCATTGACTGCTACCAGCTGTGGGGTATCAAACTCCGTAATCTCAAAGATCCCCAGACGCAGGATATTTTTTTCGACCAGCGTCAGACGATCTACTGTCCAGCCTTTTTTGAGATGCTGGGCAATTTTCTTGTCCAAGTCGTCTTTGGACTGGACCACACCAGAGACCAGATTGAGCAAGAAAGCCGGAATATCAGCTTCCCCCCCTTTGTCTGCCTCTTCGTCCTTATCATAGGAATAGGCAAAGCGGCAAGCCTCCACAAGATCCCCTTCATACTCTAGGCTCATCAGGGCCTGAAAAGCCCGCTGGCGCAGACCTCTTCTGGATTCCAACAGTATATCAGTCATTGAGGAAGTCCTCATCAAATAGATCTTTCAAGTCTGGCTTCGGTGCCTTTTCTGGAACAATGCCTGCCACATGGATATTGACAGCAGACAGCTCTACCTCAGCCATATCAAAAACAGCACTTTTTACAGCCTTCTGGATTGCTACTGCAACAGTCGGAACGCTGACACCGTATTCCAAATACAGGTAGATGTCTACAGTCACATCACCTGTCTCATCGGTATGGAGTGATACTCCGCGACCGAGTGAGCGCATAGAAAGACTGTCTGACATACTCTTATTTGCGAAGGAATAAACGCCTTCTACCTTTGCCGTTGCAATGGCAATGATTTTTTCCAAAACACGTGGCGCAATGACGATTTCACCTAATTGTTCAGCTGCCATAGTTATTACCTCTTCTATATTATGCGCGAGAAACGTAAGTTCCTTCTGCTGTGTTGATGATTAATTTTTGTCCAACTTCGATGAAGTCTGGTACGTTGACAACAAGACCTGTCTCAAGTGTAGCTGGCTTACCAGATCCGGTAACGGTTGCTCCCTTGATAGATGGCTGAGTATCTGTCACGACCAATTCAACTGTTGTTGGTACTGTCACACCAATCACTTCTGTTCCGTAGAACTGGATTTTCACATCAGAGTTTTCAAGGATGAATTTCAATTCTTCTTCTACATTGACTACTGGAATTTCATATTGATCGTAAGTCTCAGTATTCATGAAATAAGCAGTGTCATCCATTTGGTACAAGTATTGAGCTGGAACAGTTTCAATAATGGCTTGTTCAAATTTTTCTTCTGGACGGTAGCTGGTATCAAAGGTAGAGCCAGTACGAACATCGCGCAGTTTCATACGCATAATCGTATTTCCCTTACCTGGTTTGTGGTGGCTCGCTTCCAAAACGCGGATGAGTTTTCCATCAGCTGTTTCGAAGGTCATTCCAGCTTTCAGCTTACTTGCTTCAATCATTCTATATTACCTCTTTTTAAAATTATATTTCTACTTATTCTATCATAAAGCCTGATAATTCTCAAATAACAATCAACTCTTTCGGCGCAAGAGTTAGGACTTCGCAGCCTGTTTCTGTGATGAGGAGATCGTCTTCGATGCGGACACCGTATTTGCCGTCCAGATAAATACCCGGCTCATCAGTTAGGACCATGCCCGCCTCAATCGGCTCTTCTGACTTGCCAAAGTATGGAATCTCATGGATGTCCAGGCCGATACCGTGACCAATCCCATGGCTAAAGTAAGGTCCGTAGCCAGCATCGTTAATAATCTGACGCGGAATCCTGTCAAAATCGATCCGACTGAGACCAACCTTAGCTGCTTCTATCAGAGCTTGATTGCTGCGCAGGACAATATCATAAATCTCCCGCTCTTCATCTGACACCTGCCCCACATGAACAGTCCGCGTCATATCACTGACATAGTGATTGTAGTAGCAACCAAAGTCCATGGTTAGGGTTTCCCCCTTTTGAATGACCTTGTCACTAGCCACGCCATGTGGCATAGCAGAACGGTAGCCCGAAGCGATGATGAAGTCAAAAGAGGCACCTGAAGCACCTAGCTGGCGCATACGGGCATCTAAAAAGTTCATAACAGCCAGCTCTGTCGTCTGACCAGGCTTGATAAAGTCCAGCACGTCTAGGAAGGCTTGATCAGAAATCTGACAGGCCTTGCGAATAGTCGCAATTTCTTGCTCATCCTTGATCATGCGCAAATTTTCGATAAAGGCTGTCATCGGCACCAGCTCATGACCAGCAAACACACTTTCTAGCATCTTGAAGTAAGCATAAGAAATTTCATCATCAAAACCGATTTTTGCCAACTTGTCGTCTGCAATGATTTTAGCAATTTCTCCAACCGCATCCCGCGTTTCAACAATATCAAAGCCTTCAACCACGCCCTTGGCAATCAAGGTATAGCGAGAATCCGTCAGGAAAATCCGTCGTGACTTGCTGATGAAAACCGTCGCTTCTGTCCCGCTGAAACCAGTCAGATAGTAAATATTCTTCAGATTGGTTACTAGGACAGCATCACATTCCGTCTGAGCCAAGGCTGCTTCAAATTTTTCAACTCTTGATAACATGAGGTACCTCCGTAAAATATTTCATTTGATTATCGTAAAATAAAATTCTGCCGACAAAGAGCCGTTACTCCTCGCCTTTTGTTTCTTTTTGCGCCTTTTCCATATTGCGCTGATAGGCCTGAATCTGCCGCTCCAGCTCTCTTTTGATTGCAGGCTCTGGTGCGTAATTTTCTTCCCAATCATCCGGCTTGAGGATTTTATGGGTCACTGGATCAAAATGCGCTTTTCCATCTGGGAAAATTTTCCCCATATTGGCCTGATGGACAATATCAAAAATCCGCTCGGGATCGACTCCCATCAAGACAAAGCTACCATATGTAAAGTAGAGCATGTCGATCAGGGCATCGACTTGCCCAACCAAGGAAATTTCGGCCTCTCGCTTGCTCCGTACCTTGGCAGCAGCCTTATCTAAAGCCTCGTGCATTCTAGCCATCGACTGGTCAAATTCTTCCTCTGATGAGCTGGCAGCTCTGAGAAATTCAACTACCTCTTCCAGCTTAAAGTCAGCGCGGTGCCGAGCTTCCTCTGGTGTCCAAGCGATGGGTTCTTCCTGCGTACACTCATCCATGACACCATGGAAGGTCTTGACCTTATTGAAGTGGTGATCGCGGGACACAAAGACTTTCTCGCTGGCCAAAATACCGAAATGTTCCAGCGCCCGATGAATCCCATCCTGACTATTGCTACTGGTCGTATGCTTGGCTACTTCCTTGACAGAGCTGGTGCCATTGCCCATGGCAATAGACAAGCCAACTCCCGACAGCATTTCCAGGTCATTGTCTGAATCTCCGAAAGCCATGACCTGATGGATATCAAAGCCGTATTCTTGACCGACTAGACGAATCCCCTCCAGCTTGGACATCCCTTGATTGATAATGTCCGCTGCATAGGGGCTCGAACGAGTAAATTTCAAATGTGGGAAATCCGCTTCAATTTTTTCACTCTCAGCCGGATCCGCCAAAATCAGCACTTGATAAATGGGCTCTTGGATCAATTTCAACAGGTCTTCTTCATGCTGAGGCAAGGCCTTGCTTACAATCTTGTTAAAACCGTGGCTCACCGTCCGAGTCATGCTCCTAGGGATAAACTGGGTAGCCCACTGAGAAAAGGAACTCATACCAAAGGTCATAATTTTTGAACCTTGCATAGCCTGTTCTGTCCCCAAGGAAATTTCTTTCCGATGCTCTTTGGCATAGGCAATCAAATCACGCAGGCTCTGCTTATCAATCGGTGTAGCAGAAATAACCCTGTCCTTTGAAAAAATATACTGACCATTGTAGGTGACAGCAAAGTCTAAATCCAGCTTGTCCATAAAAGGCTTGACAAAGAAGGGGCCGCGACCTGTCGCTAAACCGACCAAAATCCCTTGTTCCTGCAAACTCTTAATGGCAGCTTCTGTCGATTTCAAGACGGTTCGACTGTCATTAATCAAGGTTCCATCTATATCAAAAAAGACGGCTTTTATTTCCATTGATTTTCTCATTCTTTCCTTTTATGATACAATAAATTATAACACAATTCACGGAGAAGCTCATCTATGAATAAGCAAATTTTAGTTTTACATACGGGTGGAACCATTTCCATGCAGGCTGATGGGAGTGGCGCTGTCAATAGCAGCCAAGACAATCCTATGAACCATGTGGCTGTTCCCTTAGATGGTATTGAGGTGACAGTGGTTGATTTCTTCAACGTTCCCAGTCCTCACATCACTCCCAAGCACATGCTCGAACTCTACCAAAAAATCAAGGCTGACGCTGACCAATACGATGGTGTGGTCATTACCCACGGAACCGATACTCTAGAGGAAACGGCCTACTTCCTTGATACCATGGACCTGCCTGATATCCCTGTCGTTTTGACCGGAGCTATGAGAAGTTCAAATGAACTCGGCAGTGACGGAGTTTATAACTACCTGACTGCTTTGCGGGTAGCCAGTGACGAGAAGAGTCGAGGCAAGGGCGTCCTAGTCGTCATGAATGACGAAGTCCATGCTGCCAAATATGTCACTAAAACCCACACCACCAACGTCAGCACCTTTCAAACTCCGACGCACGGTCCTCTAGGCCTGGTCATGAAGCAGGAAATTCTTTATTTTAAAACAGCAGAGCCTCGCGTCCGCTTTGATCTGACTAGTATTTCAGGACTAGTTCCCATCATTCCAGCCTATGCCGGTATGAAAACAGAACTGCTTGATATGCTGGATTGGCAAAAGCTAGACGGCCTCATCATCGAAGCCTTTGGCGCAGGCAATCTGCCAAAAGAAACTGCGGAAAAATTAACAGAGATGGCAGAAGCTAGTCTCCCCATCGCTCTCGTTTCACGTTGTTTCAACGGCATTGCTGAGCCTGTCTACGCCTATGAAGGCGGTGGTGTCAAACTGCACCAAGCCGGAATCATGTTTGTCAAAGAGCTCAATGCACCGAAGGCTCGCATCAAGCTGCTGATTGCCCTCAATGTCGGCCTAAGTGGTCAAGCATTAAGAGATTATATAGAAGGATAAAAAAACTAAGCTTGCCTACTCGCTTGCTAGGCATTATTTCTTGATTTTCCTTTATAAATGCTGTATCCTTCGATATAAAGTTCATAAATATTCTTAGCCTTAAACGAAGTTATAAATTCAAAAAAAGAGTCTGGGACAAAAGTCCTAGACTCTTCAATTGTCTTTGGATTGTAGAGCAAGACGCAGTGGTTGAGTGGGCTCTACTACGCTGATTTCA
>ERZ772786.1024-NODE-1024-length-10824-cov-3.855140_pt1 | contig 10824 bp, 10 predicted proteins | sample MGYA00511473_ERZ772786 | MGnify/ENA primary metagenome ERZ772786 (study PRJEB29015, sample SAMEA2738025) | human oral metagenome | biome: human oral; feature: human-associated habitat; material: saliva | place: China | collected 2252 ...
CAAAACGGCGGGGTTGGCGGGGAGGGTGAGCAGGCTTCTGCCTTCGCCTAAGATTTTCGGCGCTTGGTACAACACGATTTCGTCTGCCAAGCCTGATTCGATAAAGGCGGAGGTCAGCGTCGCACCCGCTTCGACCATAATTTCGCCGTAGCCCAGTTCTGCCAACCGGGGCAGCAGTGCGGCAAGGTCTATACGTCCGTCAGCGTTTTCAGACGACCTCAAGATGCGGATATGACTGAACGCGCGGTATGGTTTGAGGCGTTCTTCATCATCAACGGTGGTTACGATGACGGTGGGGCTGAGGTCGTCTAAAATTATGTGGCTGCCCAACGGCGTTTGCAGTTTGCTGTCCAACACGATACGCGCAGGTTGGCGCAGGGTCGGGAAGGCGCGGACGTTGAGGCGCGGGTTGTCGGCAAGCACCGTGCCGATGCCGGTCAGGACAGCGCAGCTTTCCGCGCGCAAGGTTTGTACGTCCGCCCTTGCGGTTTCGCCGGTAATCCAGTAGCTGCGTCCGTCGGCGAGCGCGGTTTTGCCGTCCAGGCTGGCGGCGCATTTGATACGGACAAACGGGCGGCCGCGTTCGATACGGGAGAGGAAACCGCGGTTGAGTTCGCGCGCTTCGGTTTCCAGCAAACCGCTTTCGGTGCGGATGCCTGCGGCTTCGAGCATTGCCAAACCTTTGCCTGCCACCAAAGGATTGGGGTCGGTCATGGCAGCGACCACACGCGACACGCCCGAGCCGATTAGGGCTTCGGCGCAGGGCGGCGTACGGCCGTAATGGCTGCACGGTTCGAGCGTCACATAAGCCGTCGCCCCGCGCGCCATTTCGCCCGCCTGCCGCAGTGCATGCACTTCGGCGTGCGGTTCGCCCGCTTTGACATGAAACCCCTGCCCGACGATTTGGCTGCTGTGTGCAATCACGCAGCCGACGCGCGGGTTGGGGGAAGTGGAAAAACGCCCGAGCCGCGCAAGGGCAAGGGCGTTTTGCATCATTTGGGTATCAATACAATCAAACATAACTTAGGTTTCTTAAAGTTTTCCGTTTTCAGACGACCTTTTCTTTCGCCGTATTCCGTTCGTCAAAGCATTAACGCGACAAGCTCAATTCTTTCAATACTTCCGACAATTCCTTCTGACTTGCATGATGGCTGTACGCGCAAACGGTATAAATATTGGCCTCGTGAATGGCGATGCAGTATTGGTTGAACGTACCTTGCCGGTCTTCGCGGTCGGTTTGGTAATTCATGCGGTTGTCGGTGGCGATGCCGACGCGGACATTTTGAGTCTCGTCCGATTGCAGGGCGGTTTTGAGTTCGGCGAAATAGGTTTTGGCATCCGTTTGCGCCGGGCCGTTGTTCGCCGCATAAATGGTAATGCGCGCTTCAGGGTCGTGTTGGAGCAGAATCAGGTTGGAAGCGGGAACGTTTTTCGGATGGCGGGCGGAATCGGCGATGATGTCGGTGAAGTGGCTGTTGTGGACGGAGATAGAAATTTTGCCGTCCATGCTCGTCAGCGTTTGAACCGTATCGGAGGCGGCTTTCGACACCGCATCGCCCTGTTCGGGGCTGCAGGCGGCAAGGCAGAATAGTGCGGCGGCTACGGATAAAACTCTTTTCATAAACATCCTCTTCATCATCAACACACCGCTTTCAGACGACCTATTTCCCGTCAGTCTGCACCAGCGTGGCGATTGCCTGAGTAAACTCGGACACGTCGTTGAAACTTTTATACACGGAAGCAAAACGGACATAGGCGACCTGATCGATTTTTGCCAATTCCTCCATCGCCATTTCCCCCACCATGCGCGACGGCACTTCCTTGTTGCCCGACTGATACAGACGCTGCTCAATCAGCGCGACCGTTTCATCGATTTTTTCCTGGGCGATCGGGCGTTTGTGCAAAGCCCGTTCCAAACTGGTTCTCAGCTTGTGCGGATTAAACGCCACGCGCGTACCGTTGGATTTAATCACCTGCGGCATCCGCATTTCGACCGTTTCAAACGTACTGAACCGCTGCCCGCACTCCACGCAACGGCGGCGGCGGCGGATGCTGTTCGTCTCTTCCAAGAGCCGCGAATCAGTGACTTGAGTATTGGGATGCTGACAAAACGGACATTTCATAAGTTTTTGAATTTATTTGTTTGTGAAACGGAATTGTAGCCGATTGAGCTATTCCCGTATAGTCGGTGGGTTTATTGTGGGTTGAAGAGGTCGTCTGAAAGCCGTTTTCTGCTTTTCAGACGACCTCTCTTGTTTTAAACGGATACGCCGACGGCGCGGGCGATTGCCAAGCCTTCTTCTACGCTCATGTAAACGGGTTGTTCAGGACGGTCGCTGCGGGCAATGTCGCCTTGTCGGAACATGACCAGTTCGTCCACTGCCAGTTGCGACCAGGTTTCGTCTCGGGTCAGCGGTAAGGTGGCAATGACGGCGACTTTGTCGTTTGGGGTGGTGACTTCGGAAAAATCGACCATCACGTCGTCGTCCAAAAGCCGCGCTTTGCCGAACGGTGCTTTGCGCACGATATAGTGCAACAGTGTGCTGGCATGGGCAAACAGACAATCGCCGTTGGACATGACGAAGTTGAACAATCCGTGGCGTCGGATTTCGTGCGTCAGCGCGGCGATGGCGTCGAACAGGGTTCCGGCGTCGGGCTTGGCGGCAAATCGGTTGCGCAGACGGTTGAGGATGTAGCAGAACGCGCGTTCGGAATCGGTGGTACCGACGGCATGGTAATACTCGCCTTGCTCGGGATAGAAATCAATCAAATGTCCGTTGTGTGCGAAGAGCCAGTATTCGCCCCACATTTCGCGCATGAAGGGATGGGTGTTGGCCAGCGAGGTTTGTCCCTGCGAGGCTTTGCGGATGTGGGCGATGACGTTTTCGGATTTGATTTGGTAGGCGCGAACGAGGTCGGCGACGGGCGAGGCGGCGCTGGGCTTGTCGTCGTGAAACAAGCGCACGCCTTTGCCTTCAAAGAAACCGATGCCGAAACCGTCGGCATGGTGGTCGGTAATGCCGCCGCGGCGGCGGAAGCCTTCAAAGGAAAAGACGATGTCTGTGGGGGTGTTACAGTTCATGCCGAGCAGTTGGCACATGATGTTGACCTTTGTTATTTTGATGTGGGGTTGAGGGCAAAACAGGGGTAAATCGGCGCAATGTACAAGTGTTTTGTGTGATAGATGGGATTATGGTCTATCGGAAGGGGTGTTTCAATAGGAAGGGGAGGGATATTGGGAGGTATTTTGTGCGATTTTATTGTGTTGTGGCTGATGATGTGGAAAGGTCGTCTGAAAAATGCTTTGCGGGTTGCGCTAAAGCTTTTCAGACGACCTTTCTTTATTGTGTTTTGACACTTACAAGGTGCCGTAAGAGTGCAGGCCGCTCAGGAACATGTTGACGCCGATGAAGGCGAAGGCGGTGACGAACAGTCCGATGACTGCCCACCATGCGAGGATTTTGCCGCGCCATCCTGCGACGAGGCGCAGGTGCAGCCAGACGGCGTAGTTGAGCCAGACGATGAATGCCCATGTTTCTTTCGGGTCCCAGCTCCAGTAGCGTCCCCATGCGTCGGCTGCCCACAGTGCGCCGAGGATGGTTGCGATGGTGAAGAACAGAAAGCCGACGGCGATGGCTTTGTACATGACTTCTTCGATGACTTGCGAAGGCGGCAGCGATGATTTTTTGCCGGCGTTTTCGTTTCTCAATGCCCAAAGTTCGGCGATGCCGAGCATGGCGGCAATACAGAATGCGCCGTAACCGATGAAGTTGGCGGGGACGTGGATTTTCATCCACCATGATTGCAGGGCGGGAATCAGGGGTTGGATGGTGTGTGCTTCGCGGGAAAAGCTGTACCAAAGGACGAAGCCGACGACGATCGCCATGAAGCTGAAGACGAAGCCGCCGAGTTTTTGTACGGCGAAACGGGTTTCGTAGTAGAGGTACATCAGGGCGGTGATGACGAGGAAGAGGATGAAGACTTCGTAGAGGTTGGAAACGGGGATGTGTCCTGCGTCAGGGCGCAGGAGGTAGCTTTCGTGCCAGCGCACTAAAAGTCCGGTAAAGCCTGCGACGGCAGACACCCATGCGAATACGGAACCCATGCCGAGCAGGGTGTTGGTGGCGACATTTTTGCGTTGTGCCAGCACGGCGCCGGTGATGTAGGCGAAGAGTGCGAAGAAGACGAAGGCGCATTGCCACATAATCGCGGACTGGCTGCTGAGGAAGTATTTGAGCAGGAAGCCGTCGGAATGCGTGATTTCGCCATCGTAGAGCATGACGGCGCCGTATGCGAGGACGGCACACAAGGGGGCAAACCAGCGCATGGGTTTGAAAAACCAGCCTAAAAAGACGGTTATGCCCGCGCTTGCCCACAAAATCACCATTTCGTAGATGTCCATGGCGTGCTGAATGCGGGTTTGGGCGAAGAATGCGCCGGCTGCGGTCAAGAGGGCGAATAGGCAGTCAACCGTATTCAGGGACTTGAGGAACGATTTGTGCGTCAGCAGCTCGTGTTCGGGTAGGGGGTTATGGTTATGCGTCATGGTTCAAATCTTTCGCCAGTCGTTGCAGGCTTTGTGTATGTTGCGGAAACTCTTTTTGCAGGTCGCGCTCGTTGCGGCTGGAAGACATGGCAAAGCGGATGTGGTCGTCTGAAAACAGAACCCACGCGCGTTTCTCGCGGATGTAGAACATAAATATCGTGCCGAGAACCAGCAAAACAGAGCCTAAATAGACTAAAAATGCACCGGGCGAACGGGTCATTTGCAAGCCGGAGGAGCGGACTTCTTCAAAGCCGTCCAGTTGTAGGAGCATGGGGGCGGGGTATTCGGTCAGGCCGGTATAGGCGTCCATGCTGTGCAGCAGGAAGCGGTTGCGCGCTTCGTCTTGAGGCCATGCGGGCAACTTGTATTTTTGGATGGTTTCTTCCAATACGGCGTTCATGACGCCGAACAGCATTTCGTAAAAATATCCCTGCATTTTTTCCTGCTGCGCTTTGGGGATGTTTTTGGTGATAAATTCGTCCAACGCCAAATAGCCGCCTTTCGCAAAAATGCCCAAGGTGTTTTCGGCGGCAAGGGTGAATTGCTCGCGGATGTTGTCGGGCGCGTTCAAGGTCGCGTTGCGGATGACGGCTTTGCGTGCGGCTTCGTCTTTCAAGAGTTCGCGCATCGCCATGAAGGTATCGGGTTTGAAAGTCTTATCGGCAGGAATGCGCAGCCAACGGTATTGCTGTTCCAGACCTGTGCGCGTGCCGGTAATGAAGAAATAATCCTGTTCTTGCTTAACGGGCAGCATGTAGTTTTTATATTCGACAGCCTGACCCGCTTTGTCGCGGATTCGGTAAACAACGGACGGGCCGATGTTGGTGTATTTTTTGTTTTCTTGAGAGACGGCGCGCACGTCGTTAATCGCTGATTGCAGGGTTTGCTCTTTTTCAGACGACTTGCTCATGTCTTCCACGTTCATAGACGTGAATTGGTCAAACTCCAGCTTGTAGGACGTATTGCCGATGTCGAGCGGGAAATCGCGCATAGACGTCGCCCTGAGCGTTACCGGCTCGCGGCTTGGGTTGCCCAAATTCCAGGCTTTGAACTTCAAATCGGAGCCGCCGTCGGCAAAGCTCGCTTGATAGATGGTGATGCCGTGCAGCGTCAGCGGATGGTTGACGCGGATGGTGTGTTCGGATTTTTTGCCGCTTTCCTTGTCGGTAATTTCCAAATCGCTGGCAAAATCACGCGGCATCCCGGTATTGTAAAAGTCGATGTGGAACTTCTTCAGCTTCACTTCAAACGGCAAATCCTGAACCAGCATCCCGTTGTCGGCATTGAGGAAGACCACGTCTGCACTTTGCCCTTCGGTAATGTTTACATTACCGCGGAACGACAGGTTTGACGTACCCAAGACGCTTTCAGGCTTGAAGTCTTTGGCATAGACGGAGTGGTTGTCCGGCACAATTCGTCCGGTCAGCATACCGATTTTCAGCAGCAGGTTGCTGTCTATCAAGCCGCCTAAACAAATCACAATCAGCGCGGCATGGGCAAAAATATAGCCCCATTTGTTCATCGCGCCTTTTTTGGCGGCAACCAAAACCGATCCGTCTTCGCGCGTTACGGTTTTGCAGCTGAAACCTTGTACTTCGAGATAACGTTGGGCGATTTCAGACGACATCTTGCCTTCCAAAACGGTCGAATGACGCATCGCAGCCAATGATTTTTCTTTGGCGTTTTCACGGAATGATTTGATTTCACGAAGGAAAGGCGGAACATTGCGAATCAGGCACAAGCTGGTCGATATCACCAAAAACATCATGATGACCACAAACCAAGCTGATGCATAAACATCGTACAAGCCTAAAAAGTTGAAAATCTGCGACCAAAACGGACCGAATTTCACGACATAATTGACCTGCGGCTGGTTTTGCTGCAACACCGTCCCGATAACCGAAGCGACGCTCAAAAGGCTGAGCAGAGCAACGGCAAAACGCATGGAGCTTAAAAAAGCGAACCAAGGTTTGTGGATAAGGGGGACGGATGAAGAGGATTTGCTCATAGCAGTTTGATTCTATAAGGAATACAAAGACTGTCAGGATTCGGAAGAACCCAAACATCGGAAACGGCGCGGACAGGCAGATATGATGGAGTAAAAAGCCCGGAGCCGCCATTTGAAAAAACTTATTGCCTTAAGAGCGGCAGCTACCATCGCACAAGGTCGTCTGAAAACAACCGCCCGAGGGCAAGCGTTTTCAGACGACCTTGATATTCACATCATCCGCAAACAGACGGATTGATAGGAATCAATGCAGACCTTGGATGAAGTTGGAAACCGCATTCAACTCTTCTTCGGTCAGGCGTTTAGCAATATCTTCCATAATCGCGTTTTTGCGTTGTCCGGATTTATATGCCTTCATTTGATCGACCACATAAGACATATGTTGGCCGCCTAAGCGCGGATATGCGCCGATTTCGGTACCGCCGCCCGGAATACCCGCGCCGCTGGGGCCGTGGCAGGACATACAGGCAGGAACTTTTTTATCCACCAAACCGCCTCGGTAGATTTTGCCGCCCAAAACAGGATCATTTTGTTTCGGGTTAGCCTCGCCGGATTTGGCCTGTTGTTTGGCATAGAATGCGGATACATTCAGAATGTCTTGTTCGGACAGGTTCATCACCATAGGTTTCATCACAGCGGCGGAACCGTTTGTACGTTTGCCTTCTTTAATGTCCAAGGTTTGACGGTAGATATAGGCACTGTGTTGCGCAGCGAGCTTTGGATACATGGCGATGCCGCTGTTGCCGTCCGCCGCATGACATGCCGCACAAATGGTAGTAGCCACTTCTTTGCCTTTTGCAATATCCGCTTTCGGGGCAGCGACAGCCGCGCCGGCAGCCAAAACCAAGGCCGCTAAAGTCAATCGTTTCATGGAGTGCTCCTGATTACAGCATTGCATACCGCGACAATGCCTTTTTTATACTCAAAACGCCGGATAAATTTTACCCGATAAAAACCGATAATTCTATAAACGTGCTATTCTATACTAGATTTACATTAAATTACTACCATGTTTCGCAACATGGACACGGCAAATTCCGCCACTCCGTCTCAGGGAACAAGGAAATACGGATGAACCTCTTTCAGAACGCCAAATTCTTCACCACCGTCAACCATCTCAAAGACCTGCCCGACACACCCGCAGAAATCGCATTTGTCGGGCGCAGTAACGCAGGCAAATCCAGCGCGATCAATACCCTGACCAACCATGTCCGGCTCGCCTACGTCTCCAAAACGCCGGGACGGACCCAACACATCAATTTCTTCGAATTGAGCAACGGCAGCTTCATGGTCGATTTGCCAGGCTACGGCTATGCACAAGTTCCCGAAGCCATCCGTACGCATTGGGTCAAACTCTTGGGCGACTACCTTCAACAACGGCGCCAGCTCATCGGCTTGGTGTTGATTATGGATGCGCGTCACCCATTGAAAGAGCTGGATTTGCGGATGCTGGACTTTTTCCACATCACCGGCCGCCCTGTGCATATTTTGTTGTCGAAAGCCGACAAGCTGTCGAAAAACGAGCAAATCAAAACTTTAGGCGCAGTCAAAAAATCGCTCAAACCCTATATGACCCGTCAGCGCATCAGCGTACAACTATTTTCCAGCCTTAAAAAGCAAGGCATAGAAGAAGTCAACCAAGTCGTCGGAGAATGGTTTGCTACGCATCAAGAAGAAATGGACAACTTGAATATCGGAAATCCGGAAAATTCCGAGTCATTGTAATCGGTCGTAGTATAGTCTGCATTGACGGGACGCAAATCCGTACTGTTCCTGTTGTATTTAACACGAAAGGTCGTCTGAAAACGCTTGGTAGTGATTCAGACGACCTTTATCACTTCCCCAGCCTACCACCTGCCCGATGCTTACCTTGTTGAGGAAGATAGCAAAGCAAAGAGTGGCAACCCATTATAAAAAGGTCGTCTGAAAAGCCTTTAGCCTTTCAGACGACCTTTTATCTGCTGATAATCCTATTGCGCCTTAGTTTCAGTTACAAAGCCGATTTTACTGATACCGGCTTCACGCGCAGCTTCGAGTGCCTTATTGACGTATTCGTACTCGACTGCTTTATCAGCCGCAATTGCTACGATCGTATCCGCATTTTCCTGCTTCTCGGTTTTCAAACGTGAAATCACCGTATCAATATCGACTTTAGTCACAGAATCACCACCGACATAGTAGCTGCCGTTGGCATCTATCGTCAGTCGCAGCGGGTCTTTAGGCTGCTTTTCCTTCTGCTTTGCCGCTTTTTCCGAAGCGGTCGGCAATTCCAAAGGAATCGAGTGGGTCAATACGGGCATGGTGATCATGAAAACGATCAACAACACCAGCATAACATCGACCAAAGGCGTAACGTTGATGTCCGACATCGGCGCGTCATCGCCGGAATTCATTGAGCCGAATGCCATAATTTAGTCCTTTTGATTCAACAGGCGGACGTGTAAATCGTGTGCGAAAGCGTCCATATCTTGAGAGAGGGTTTTCTTACCGCGGTTGAGGAAGTTATACGCCAAGACGGCAGGGATGGCGACAAACAAACCGATGGCGGTTGACACCAACGCCTCACCAATCGGACCGGCTACTGCGGCAATACTCATTTGACCGCTTTGACCGATATTGATTAAGGCGTGGTAAATCCCCCAGACCGTACCGAACAAGCCGATAAACGGGGCAGTTGAACCGATGGATGCCAAAGCAGTCATGCCGTAATCGAACTGGCGCATGTTTTGTTCCATGCTGTTTCGGATTTGAATGACGAGGTATTCGTTCAAAGGCAGTTCGGTAGTAAGTGTTTTCGCATTGCTTTGACGATAGCTTTGGTAGGCACGCAGGGATTCGTCCGCCACACGGCTCATCGGTGAATCGATGCTTTTCACTTTTTGTACTGCTTCCGACAGCGTAAAAGCATTTAGCATTTGCGTTTTTACTTCAGCATTGGCACTTTTGGCTTTTTTCAGTTTGATAGTGCGCAGGATAATCAGGCACCAAGTAACAATGCTCATCACCAGCATCAGTACGAATACACTAATCAGGACGAAATCGCCTGACTCAAACACTAATTTCAAATCCATAATTTTTCCAGATTAAAAATAAAATTAAAAAATTTCTTTTTTGTCAAAATACAGGTAATTCGCGTTCATTTACTGAAGTTGGAAATTAATTTTACCCCGGTATTCTGTCAAACGGTTTGTAGGGTATCTGCTGCCGGCGGCAGTAGCTGCCTTCCTTGCTGCATTATCCAAACGTTGGAATCCGCTACTTTTAGTTACGGTAACTTTTACAACCTTACCACCGGGCTGAACAAGAATAGATAAATGAACTACTCCTTCCTCCCCATTTTCTAGAGAGAGGGGCGGGTAAGCCGGTGTAGGCAGGAAACCTTTATCTACGACAGCAGGAGGGCCACCGCTTCCACCTCCTGCACCTCCGCCGCTACCGGTACCTGATCCATGCTCACCTTTGGCACCGCCACTGCCTGATCCACTGCCCTCACCGCGTCCGCTGCCGGTACCTTTCGTACCGCCACCACTTCCTTTACCCTCACCGTGAAGGACCTTACCTTCTCCACTGCCTTTTCCGTTTTCCGCAGTATTCGGACCGGTTTTAGTACCGGTGTATTCCGAAGCTTGAGGTGCAGGCTTGGATTCTGTTTTAGGTTCAGGCTTAGGCTCTGGGCGTGGCTCCGGTTTGGGTTCCGGCTTAGGTTCAGGTTTCGGTTTTTCAACCGGCTTCGGCTTCTCTTTAGGCTGCTGGATATCAGCATCCTCTTTTTTCGTCACCACCGGCTTGATAACAGGCTTTGTAGGCTCAACCGGCTTGGGTTTCGGTTTTGGCTTTTCAGGCTCAGGGATCTTTTCCGGAGCCGCCGGCGCACCTTCGCCCTCAGGACTACCGTCTCCACCACCATCGCCGCCCAAATCTGCCAAATCGACAAACTCAATATTCATCATTTCCGGCACAGGCGGCTTGTGTGCCTGCCATAACAACGCGACCAAACCCGCGTGGATCAAAACCACCGAGATGACGACAGAAGGAGTTAAAATTCGTTCTTTATTCATAATCAACGCATGATAATAGCAACAATTTGTGTTTGCAACCCATTTTTACATTTGTTTTTTAGTGAATATCCATTTAAAAATATTTCCTCATTTTAATATCATACGCATGATTTTTTGATATTGCTATTCATTATCATAGCAGGCAAAAGAAAAAGAGGACTTAATGCCTCAGTTGATTGGATTAGAATGTATAGCAATATCAAAAAATCATG
>ERZ772786.1035-NODE-1035-length-10741-cov-6.095920_pt1 | contig 10741 bp, 8 predicted proteins | sample MGYA00511473_ERZ772786 | MGnify/ENA primary metagenome ERZ772786 (study PRJEB29015, sample SAMEA2738025) | human oral metagenome | biome: human oral; feature: human-associated habitat; material: saliva | place: China | collected 2252 ...
CACGCTGAATATATCCGTGGTGATCTGCTCCCCAAATATCAATAACGTGGTCGACACGCTGGAACTTGTTCCAGTGGTACGCAACGTCGGAAGCAAAATAGGTATACTCGCCATTTGTTTTGATAAGTACACGGTCTTTATCGTCACCAAAATCAGTGGAACGGAAGAACAGCGCACCCTCGTCAGAACGGTACAGGTAGCCAAGCTTATCCAGAGCATCAAGTGCACGATCAACGGCGTCTTTGCCCTGGTCATCCTTAACGTATAGAGAGCGCTCAGAGAACCAAACATCAAAGTCAGATCGGGCGGTGTGGCAAGTGTTTTTGATGGACTCAAGCATCATCTTGTAGCCGCGCTCGCGGAACTCTGCCATGCGCTCATCTTCAGATTTGTCTGCCCAGACCTCTCCGTCATTTTTAAGGAAGAAAAGTCCCAGGTCAACAATATAGTCTCCAGCGTATGCATTGCCGCCAAGCGAGTTAATAAACTCATCAGTAAAAGGATGCTCCTCTGGATGAGCATCGTCTTCATCTGCAACGTAGGCATTGCGGTCTTCTGCAAGCACCTGAGCAGCTGCGTCAGCGTCAATACCACGCTCCTGCATGATGTCAATCAGCTGCAGGTAACGCTTAGAAATAGAGTGACCAAAGACATCCATCTGAGAGCCATGATCGTTGACATAGTACTCGCGCTCAACGTCATAGCCTGCAAAGGCAAGAATGCGGCTTAGAGAATCTCCAAGTGCTGCCCAACGGCCATGACCAATATGCAGAGGGCCAACGGGGTTTGCAGAGACGTACTCTACCTGAACCTTCTGGCCAGCGCCAAAAGAAGAACGTCCAAAGTCTGCGCCCTGCTCGCGAACGGTATTAAAAATCTCATTGCCCGCAGCAGTAGACAAATAGAAGTTCACAAAACCAGGACCCGCAACCTCAACACGCTCAATCTGCGCATCCTCGGCAATATGAGCTACAAGAGCTGCTGCAATATCACGAGGAGCCTTGTGTGCTAGCTTTGCAGAACGCATTGCAACCGTAGAAGACCAATCACCATTTGATGAGTCCTGTGGGCGCTCAAGTCCCACATCATCAATCTGGAATTCAGGCAACTCACCCGCAGCCTGGGCATCTGCCAAGGCTTGACGTACAAGTTCCTCGATCTTCTCGCGCATGGTTCTCCTTTAAATTCAGTACACGTATGCAGTGTAATTACGTAATTAATTGCGTAGTTCCAAAAGGACTACTCAGTTTCCTCGGAAGATTTTACCTGATGTTGCGCGGCTAGTTCGTGACGCAAATTGGCCAGACCGCGCTCAAGACCCACAGGATAAATCTGAGGGTTCAAGAAACGTGTATACGCTGCATCAAGGCGCATAAGCGCAGCGTGGCAGCGATCGCGAGCAACCTCAATAGACTCGCTCTCCCCTACACGCTTACCTCCTTCTACCAGCCTTACCATCAGCTCACGAGAAGTTCCTTCAAGCTTGTGGGTTGAATATGGGTCAATGATGTCGACAACAGTTGCCTTAGACTCTGGACTCTTGGTTACCAGATAATCTGGATCAAAAATCATGTCGCCTGCAGGGCAGCCGTTTGCATCGTAGAAGCGGCGAATGTGCTGAATGCCTGGGACGGTACGCTTGTAAGCCATCTCGGACAGCTTGATAACAGGAGTCCAGGGCTCAGTGGAAGACTGACGACGAGCGGTTAGCTTGTAGACGCCTCCAAGCGAAGGCTGAGGATCGCAGGTAGCAAGCTTGGTGCCAACACCAAAGGCGTCAATAGGTGCTCCCTGCGCAAAAAGCGACTGGATAGTGTACTCGTCAAGATCATTTGAAACAGAAATCTTGATGTAAGGAAGGCCAGCCTCGTCGAAAGCCTTGCGAGCTTCTTTAGAAAGGCGTGCAAGGTCTCCGGAGTCAATACGAACAGCACTTAAACGCTCGCCACGCTCTTCCATCTCTTTTGCCACAATAATGGCGTTCTTGATGCCTTCGTGAACATCATAGGTATCAAGCAGAAGTGAGCAGTTAGTTGGGCTAGATTTTGCAAACGCCCTAAAGGCATCAAGCTCAGTATCAAACGACATGACCCAAGAGTGTGCGTGGGTACCAAAAACAGGAATGCCGTAAATTTTGCCAGCAAGGACATTTGAAGTGCTTGAAGCACCTGCAATATAGGAAGCGCGAGCAACCGCCAAGCCACCATCTGGACCTTGCGCACGACGCAGGCCAAAGTCAGAGACGGGATTACCCTGAGCTGCCTTGATAACACGAGCGCACTTAGTTGCAGCCAACGTCTGGAAATTGACCAGATTGAGGAGAGCAGTCTCAATGAGCTGACAGTCAACAATGGAGCCCTCTACGCGGACCATAGGCTCGCGTGGGAAAACAAGCTCTCCCTCTGGGATTGCATCAATGGTTACATTGAGCTTGTGGTTGCGCAAAAACTCAAGGAACGCTGGCTTAAAGAGACGACCGCCACCAGGAGAGTTAATGCTTGCTAGGTAGTCAATATCGTCGTCTTCAAAGATAAAGTTCTCAACTAAGTCAGCAATTTGACCAGTACCACAAGAAATTGCAAATCCACCATTAAAGGGGTTCTCGCGGAAGAATGCGGTAAAGCATGCCTCTGCATCAACAAGACCGGCTTCCCAATAACCTTGAGCCATCGTGAGCTCATACAAGTCTGTATTAAGGCTAACGTCTGAGGGTTTGGTACGATCAGTGAGTGACATAGTTGCTCTTTTCGATTGGTCAAAAACTGACGGTGAGACGATATATCTAGAGTAGCAGTCCTACAAAATAAATTGGCTTACAACAAAGATAACTGCGAGAATTACCACAGTTCCAATAACAATTTTTTGTCCCAAAGGCATCTTGATGTCTTCGTCGTCCTCATCGGGCTCCATCAAAGCGCGACCCTTTGCGCGCTGCTCTTGAATGCGGCGTATCTGCTCGGCTTCCTGCTGAGCCGCTTGACGTGCGGCACGCTGCTGATCTGCAGCAAGCTGAGCGTCTTCAGCGGCGGCTGCCTCTGCTTGCTCTTGCGCTTCTGCTTGGACTGCACGGGTCTTCTCGGCACGAAGCGTTTCCAGCTCGGCGCGCTCTTTCTCTGCGCGAAGAGCCTCGAGCTCCCTGCGCTCTTTCTCTGCGCGGAGCGCTTCCAGCTCGGCGCGCTCCGCGTCCGTGAGCGCAGCCGCCTGTGGCGCTGGGGTGGTTTGGAGCTCTTCGGGTTTCTCGACAGACATGGTTACTCCTCGGTTTGTGTGTCGGGGATACTTGTGGTGGCGTCGTCGGCAGCGTTGCTGCGAGCCGAGCGGAGCTTGAGCGCGGGACCCTCAACACCTGTTGCGTCAAAGGCAGGCACAAAACTCTCGGAGACGGTTCCACCCTCCTGCCACCACAGGTTCTCAAAGCCCAGGTCATCCGCATGACAGAGCACCAACTCGTACTCCTCGTCAGAAAGCGTTCCAGAAAGCGGACCGCCAGCTGCACGCATGCGCTCATTAGGCGTGTACTGATTCATGATTGATACGTCTACATCATTATGACAAAGATTCCAGACGCGGTTGAGTACCTCGCAGGAATCGTCCGCGTGCGTGGGCATGACCAGGTGACGCACAATGATGCCTTGCAACATGCGACCGTCATCATCCAGCTTGCGCCCGCCACGACTCATCACCGAGTCATGCATAACCTCAAGTGCCGCCATAGACATCTCTGGATAATCTGCTGCGTACGATAGCTCTTTTGCCAGCGCGGGGTTTGCGTACTTGACGTCTGTCAGCCAAATATCAATAACACTCGAAACTTTCTGTACGACCTCTGGCAGCTCATATCCTGAGGTATTACACACAATCGGAAGCGTGAGCCCTGCTTCTTTTGCCAGCGTCACTGCTTCAATTATGTGTGGCGAGAAGTGCAAAGGAGTTACAAGGTTGATGTTGAGCGCACCCTGAGCTTGCAGTTCAAGCATCATCTGGGCAAGGCGCTCAGTTGTAACTGGCTTACCAAAACCCTCTTGCGAGATTTGATGGTTCTGACAGAACACGCATCTGAGCGGGCAACCCGTGAAGAAAATTGCGCCCGATCCGGCCTCGCCCGAGATGGGAGGCTCCTCCCAGAAGTGCAGTGCTGAACGAGCCACACGAATGGTGCTTGAAGCTCCACAAAGGCCCGCTTTACCAGCGTTTCTTTGAGCATGGCAACGCCTTGGGCAGAGTTCACAGACGTCGTAGGCAGAAAACGTAAGGGTATTAGGTGATGGTGCACTACCCAAGGGTTTCTCGCCTCCCGTCGTATCTGCCCAGGCAGATGGTGGTATAAAAAACGCGCAGGGTCTCTGCGCGCGTCAAAGTCATGGTGGAGATAAAGGGATTCGAACCCTCGGCCTCTGCCTTGCGAAGGCAGCGCTCTCCCAACTGAGCTATATCCCCGTTGCGGTACTTATTGTGGCAATCAGGGGCAGGTATGTCAATGATTATGCGAGTGGAATGAGCGGCTGTAGGCTTGTGAGGAGGCTCGTGGCGTTTCCGCGGATTGTTGGGATACTTCCGTGAGCTGCCGGGGTACTTCCGTAGGCCGTCGGCGCTCCCCTAAACCATCGCTACTCTTCAGCGAGCCGTCAGAGCTTTAACACAGACTGCCGAGGCAGAAAAATATCCTTCCCCGCAGTCATCTATGAACCCACCTTCATAAGGTGGGCGCCGCGCTCGGGCGTTCCAGCTTCCTTAACAACGAAGGATGCCTGTACTGAACACGAGATTAGGCTCCCTGAAAAAACTTGTCGGTTCACCCAGTTTAGACCGCGGGAGAAGGACAATTCTTACTATAAAGAGATTATAAAAAGATTAAAGTCTTGACTTGTTTTTTAATGAGCAGCACAATTAAATGGTATGGATTTTAGCAGTTAAATACTGTTTTTTATTGGAGGGTATACGGCTTGAACCTCTGGGTAACCATGTTTTGTGTTTTCCTCTCGGCTGGTCTTGGTTCAGCTCTGATTACCCCTGCCGTTCGTCAACTGGCTTGGAAGCTTGGAGTTGTCGATAAACCCTCTGCACGTCGAGTCAATAAAAAACCTATTCCTCGCATGGGCGGCGTTGCAATTTTCTTTGGGTTAGCCGTTGCTATGCTGGTGCGTTATGGCGTTGAAGCAATCCTTGGACACGCCGAGATTACGCTTTCTTCTCGCTATTATCTCAACGTCAACTTCTGGATTGTTGGCGCTGCATTTGCGGTAATTTTCTTGACCGGATTGCTTGACGACATTTTTTCTCTCAAGCCTATTCAGAAACTCGCTGGTCAGGTAATTGCAGCAAGCATCGCGGCTGCGGGCGGCCTGATTATCGGTAACGTTGTTGATCCGTTTTCCGCGTACGGCTTTGTGGATCTTGGATGGCTCGCCTATCCAGCAACTGTCATTTACCTGGTCGCTTACGCCAACATCATTAACCTGATCGACGGTCTTGATGGACTTTCTGCAGGTATTACCTGCATTGCCTCTACCACTATGTTTGTGCTTTCCATTTGGGCGGGTCGCTTTGACGCAGCTCTTTTAAGTGCAGCAATCGCAGGCACTACGCTGGGATTCTTAGTTCACAACTCCTATCCTGCAACAATCTTCATGGGCGATTCTGGTTCGCTAACATTGGGATTTGCTCTGGGAACAATTTCGCTTTTGTCCGTCACTCGTTGGGCGGGACTCACAACCATCATTGTTCCTCTCGTCGTTGCAGGTATTCCAATCATCGATACCTTCTCCGCGATTGTTCGCCGTACCCGCGCGCACGTCAGTTTTGCTACTGCCGACCGCGGGCACATCCATCACCGTTTAATGGCTCACGGTTATAATCAGCGCCAAGCGGTGCTTTTGATGTACGGTTGGACTGCCCTTCTGTGCGTTGGCTCGCTCATTATGACGCAGGTCAACACGATGCCTCGTGTTGCAATCTTTGTCATGTTGCTCACTATGTCCGCATTCTTTGCCAAGCATCTACATCTCTTTGAACCTGTCTTGCTTCACCACACAGATCCAAAGACTGGCGAGGACGAGCTCATTACGCCTAAAGATCCAGACTTCGACGAAGAGATTAAGCAGCTCCACGAAGAAGAGCATGAGCATCTCGAAGAGCTTATCCACAGAGATCATAAGAGCGAATAAGCTGGAAAACGACTGCTCGCAAACCATCTTTCCATGAGCTTGCGGTTCCGTTCACAGCTGCGGTTGCGACTGCACGGGTTTCTCGGCCTCTGAACCGCACGTTCTTCTCGCCAAGTGCGCAAATGACACGCTCTTCTCACTAAGGACGACTTTCCAACATTGCGCGCCTGAAAAGTGCAAAGAATCTGTATTTGAGGTACAGATTCTTTAACAAAATCAGGCAAATCCACAGTTTCTTTTACATTTTTAGGCAAAATTTACAGATTCTTTGCAGAAATCAGGCGCGTGAAAGATAGACTACGTGGCCCTGAATTTTTGAGCCTGAAAGCTGCATCATGTCTGAGTGAATTTACTCAGACATGGCGAGAAAAACCAGCAAAACCACTCAGACTTCGTACACTTTTCCGGCAAATTGCTCAGACATGGCGAGAAAATCAGGCACGCTGGAACCTCGGTCGGGCATCCCGGGGCCAATCAGGCACGTCGTGGCTTAACCGGACACCGGAACCTGGCTACATGCCGACAATCCCATCGCACACTAAGACCCCACCGGGTTTCTCGCCAAAAGAAAACCCCGCACATCCGGGATGTACGGGGTGTAGCTATCTAGCTGCGAAGAAATCGCTTGAGCGTGCGAGGTCACTTAGCCGAAGCTAATCAGCGTGTACCGAATCCGCTTAGCCGAGGTTACTCAGCGAGAGCCTTCTTAGCGATCTCTGCAAGATCTGCGAAGCCCTGCTCGTCAGAGTAAGCAATCTCTGCGAGAACCTTGCGGTCAAGCTCAACACCAGCGAGCTTGAGGCCGTGCATGAACTTGCTGTAAGAAAGGTCGTTGATGCGTGCTGCAGCGTTGATACGCTGAATCCACAGTGCGCGGAAATCACGCTTCTTGTTACGACGGTCACGGTAAGCATACTGACCAGAATGCTGTGCCTGCTCCTTCATACCACGGAAGGTACGAGAGGAAGTTCCGTAATAACCCTTTGTGCGCTCGACGAGCGTCTGACGCTTCTTGCGACCAGCAACTGCGCGCTTAACTCTTGCCATATCTAATCACTCCTTGTTATTTGATCTGGTGGGTGGCGCGCTTAGTTCTTAGCGCCCATACGCTGAGAAACTACTGCTGCATCGCCAGCGGAAAGAACAGCTTCTTTACGGAAGCCACGGATACGCTTCTGGGACTTCTTGGTAAGAATGTGGCTCTTAAAAGCCTTAGCACGCATAATCTTGCCAGTACCGGTGCGGCGGAAACGCTTAGCCGAACCCTTGTGCGTCTTCATCTTAGGCATACTACTTCTCCTCCTGTGTGGTGCCATCCTCAGCACCCTCGGGCTTCTCGTCAAACGCTCCCTTGATTGGAGCAACGAGCATGTGCATGTTACGGCCTTCAATGAGCGGTTTCTGCTCAATTGTGGCAAAAGGCTTCAAATCTTCAGCAAGGCGATCAAGTACAATACGGCCCTGCTCTGGGTGAGCCATCTCGCGTCCACGGAACATGATGGTGATCTTGACGCGTGCTCCCTTCTTGAGGAAGCGCAGTACGTGACCCTTCTTGGTCTCGTAATCGCCCACATCAATCTTTGGGCGGAACTTCATCTCTTTGACTTCGATCTTGACCTGGTTCTTGCGAGCTGCCTTGGCCTTGCGAGCCTGCTCATACTTGAACTTACTGTAATCAAGAATCTTGCATACAGGAGGCTCGGCATTTGGAGCAATCTCTACGAGATCAAGACCGTGCTCACGAGCTCTCTTCATTGCATCATTGACGCCAAAAAGACCAAGCTGACTACCATCAGCGTCAATAAGACGGCACGTGCGAGCAGTGATTTCCTCATTAATGCGAGGACCATCGTTCTTGGCTATCTTGTACACCTTCCCTCTTGGACAATTGCTTGTCCGCCAATAAAAAACCCAGTGCACAAGCAACTGGGAGACAATACGCACAGGTAGCGTGCGAAGGTTAAATTGTCTGACCAGACAGCTGCTTTTGCGCTGTGTAGGTGGGGACTCACGTTCAATCCCGCTTCAAAAGTACCTTGTAAGGTTACCCCTATCGAGAAAACATTACAAGTACCAAGTTAGACATGACGAGAAATTCACATCTAGCTTAAACTTTTAGCTGGTGCCCGAGGTGGGACTTGAACCCACACGAGTTTCCTCAAAGGTTTTTGAGACCTCCGCGTCTGCCATTCCGCCACTCGGGCTAAAAAGTTTGCATAGGTACTATACCGCACCTATGCAAATCTGTCTTGCTAAATCATCAAAGTTGTAGCTGATTTAATCCTGCAAGAAAGGGTTAGTTGCTATCTCTGCCTCAAGAGACGTTTGATTTCCATGTCCTGACAAAATAATGGAGGTTGGATCAAGCTCTGTCTTGATGCGGTTCAAAGAAGCCTTAAGTGTTTCAAAGTTGCCGCCTGGAAGGTCTGTTCTTCCAGCAGAACCCTGGAAAAGTGTGTCGCCTACAAAGACGGCACCGGTAGCAGTTCCCTCTCCTACCAAAACAATACCACCAGGAGTGTGACCAGGCGTTTCCATAATCTTGAACTGAGCGGTTCCAACAGAGAGAACATCTCCCTCATGGAGAAAACCGTCTGGTTCTGGAGCGTCATCATAAATCTCGTTTGAGTTATGAGCCCTCTGCGCAAGCTCATTATCTGCCTCGTTGATTAGGTACTGAGCGCCAGGCACAGCAAGCTTCAAAGCTTTAACGCCGCCAACGTGATCAGCATGGCCGTGAGTAGCAACAATGTACTTAAGCTCAAGGTTCAAGAGCTGTGCAGCAATCTCTGCACCCGATGCACCGGCATCAATAATCATGCACTCATTACCAGAAACGTAAATGTAGCAGTTGGTCTCAAGAGGACCTACTTTGAAGACGCCAATCTGGTCTTTTGCGTGATGGCAACCACCGTGACCGTGATGGCCGCAGCAGCCACCGTGACTGTGCTCACCGTGGCCATGCTCGCCATGATGACCGCAGCAGCCACCGTGTCCGTGCTCTTCCTCGTGATTATGGCCGCAAGAGCAGCCCTCATTTTGATTAGCCATAAAGTCTCCTTCTCATCTGATTAGCGCCTTCACCTGGCATAATACGACGAGCGTCGTAGACAGAAGGCACGCGAGTTACAAATGCAAATAAGGTATCAAGCAAGCTGGTATCAGAGATAGAAACCAAGAAACGCATACGTACTACGCCCTGCTCGCCCACTTGTGTAGCTGCAGAAAGAATGTTTGCACCAGCGTCAGACAGCGCAACCGTGACGTCCTTAAGAAGGCCCATACGGTCCGTTGCCTCAACGACAATCTCTACCCTAAACTCAGTAGCGCCGCTGGCATCCCAAGAAACAGGGATGATACGCTTTGGATCGTTGAGCAGGTCTTTAACGTTAGGGCAATTGGCGCGATGAACAGATACGCCGCGACCGCGTGTAATAAAGCCCACAATATCGTCACCTGCAACAGGATTGCAGCAATGTGCTAGATGAACAAGCAAATCTGGATCACCGTTTACCACAACGCCGCAGTTAGACTTCTTGGGACGACTACCCTTGGCGGTACGAGAAATAACGTAGGAGCGAACCAAAGGCTGATCGTTTGCAATTGCCTTGTTCTTCTCCTGAAGGCGTGCCGCATTACGCTCTTGCTCAGTAACAACCTCGGGGTTTTTCTCTTCCAAAATCTCGCTCACGCGATTAACAACCTGCTTAGCAGACTGATTACCTGCACCAATTCCCGCAAACAGGTCATCTACGCTGCGATAATCAAACTGTTCGGTGAGCTGATCAAGCGCCTTAACCGTACGCGTAGCGCTGATGCCATAGCCACGCTTGCGCAGCTCTTTTGCAAGCTCAGAACGACCGCGCTCGGCATCGTCAGACTTGTTCTCTTGCGAGAAATACTTGCGAATCTTTGCACGTGCAGATGGCGTTTTTACAAGCGTCATCCAGTCGCGAGAAGGGCGAGCGTTCTTGTTAGTCAAAATCTCAATGCGGTCACCCATCTGAAGCGTATGCGTCAGTGGAACTACGGAGCCATTAACGCGCGCACCAACACAGTGATTGCCCACCTCAGTGTGGACAGCGTAAGCAAAGTCCAGAGGTGTTGAATTGACACGCAAGCTCATGACCTCGCCCTTTGGCGTGAAGACAAAAATCTCATGCTCAAAGAGGTCTACGCGCAGGTTATCCAAGAACTCGTGAGGATCATCAATATCGTCTTCAACGGCCCAGTCAAGACTGCGGCGAATCCAGTTGATAGTTGAGTCAATAAGCTTGTCTTCAGAGGACATCTTGCCCTTTGAATTGCCCTGCTCCTTATACAGCCAGTGAGCAGCAATACCGTACTCAGATGCCTCGTGCATCTCGGCGGTTCTAATCTGAATCTCAATAGGGCGTCCATCAGGGCCAATAACTGTTGTGTGTAAGGACTGATAGAGATTTGCCTTTGGCGTTGCAATATAGTCCTTAAAACGACCAGGCATTGGATGCCATAGCGCATGGATAGCGCCAAGTGCTGAATAGCAATCGCCTACAGAGTTTGTAATTACGCGCAAGGCGATAAGATCGTAGATGTTG
>ERZ772786.1037-NODE-1037-length-10734-cov-3.064894_pt1 | contig 10734 bp, 8 predicted proteins | sample MGYA00511473_ERZ772786 | MGnify/ENA primary metagenome ERZ772786 (study PRJEB29015, sample SAMEA2738025) | human oral metagenome | biome: human oral; feature: human-associated habitat; material: saliva | place: China | collected 2252 ...
GAAGTACGACCCCCGCGCTTGGGGCAAGGAAGCTGAAGCCGGTATGGCTGCACGCGTTGTTGAGGCTGCTGAGCGTCTGGGCTCGGTCGGCACCAAGATGCGCTGATCGCTTCTGAAACTGCTTCATGAGCACTGAAAGGTGAGGGCACCCAAATGGGTGCCCTCACCTTTTCTGTTGTGATGTGCCTATCGATCGGAAGGACAGGCTAAACTTGTAGCTAGTCGAAGGACGATTCTCAGGGTCTTCGGAAGGATGACAATGATGACTGATGCGACATGGACCCGCGTTGAGGGAATGATGATTGCCTCCCAGCTTGATCCCGATCAAGTTGCGCACGTGCTCCGTGAAAGTTCCGTTTTGGCCCAATTGGAGTGGTTTGAGGCAACTCCTCAGCTTCTGGGCCTCAATATTGCGGTTGAGAACGGGCGAGTCGCGACCCTTGCTGAAGGTGCTCAGGATGTGCAAGCAGGAATTACGGTCAGCGAGCTGGCTTCTCAGTTAGCTTCGCACTTCAAAGCAGAAGTGCGTCTGGGTGGAGAACATATCGATGCTCTTCCTCAGGGAGATAGTCCTCTGGCTGATTTCCTTCCTGAAGAGGTTGAAGAGTCAGAGTCGGCTGTTCGTGTCGTTGAGATCGGTCGTACCCCCGCGTCCTCGGTCCCGCTCTTGGCCGCACTTGAAGGTGTTGATGTCGCAGATGTCGAGCTGAACAATGGGTATCGCGCACTATTGGCAGAAATTCCCGAAGACAAGTCAGGATGGAACTTCGGTGATCTTCCACTGGTTTCCTTGGCGATGACCGATGGTGATTTGCATCTGTACTTGGTGACCGATGATCATCTCGAGCATGTGCTGACCCATAACTGGGGAATGACAACGCGTATCGTGACCGGTTCCGCTTCTGCCGAGTCCGTGGATCCTTCCGTGGTCGACTTAGTGGGAGATCGCCCCGCCCTGCGCGAAATCGCGGCACATGTCCCGGGCGCTGATGTCGAGGCATTGCTGGCCGCTCAGGACCTTCACGGAGTTGATGCAATTACTGCCGTTGTGAAGGCGCTTGCGCTGCCTCACGGCGTTTCAGAGTTCCTACAGGGCACAATTGAAGCCGGGGATGTTGAAGGTGCGGTTCTCCACAATGCGCGCGGTATCTCGAATGCTATCGGTCGTAGCGTTGACATCATGATGACCGGGAACAAGGAAGAAGATCCCAGCGCTATTCAGAAGGCCTACATGGCGGTTGTTTCTGACCGCCCGTGGATTCTTTCAGCTCTCGCTTCTATCGAAGCAGCGGCCGGTGCAGCGCTACTGGTATCCGCGGTGAAGGCTGCGAAGCCGCGTTCGGGGTGGAAGATCTTCTCGGGTGTTTTCGGCGGCGCTCTTCTGGTGGATGCCTTCGCTGAACTTGCCTTGGCACGCGTGATGCGTGCGAAGTTTGGACGCCGCTAAGGTCATTCGAAACGACACAAGCGCTGGGCTGCACGGTCAGCCCAGCGCTTCTTTATCCTCTCCGCGGGCAGCATTTGCTTGTGCGCCTCGGAGGAGCGTAAAGAGCTCTTTCGAAGAGAAAAGGAAAACTGGTAGCTATCGAGTGATAGATACCAGCGAAAATCACAAAGAGTTTTTCACTTGCCCTTGTGGAAGGTCGCCAGTGCGCCGGCGCCGGCAGTGACGAGCAGTGCAGCAACTGCAACCGCGCCATTGGCTTCCACATCACTCATTAAACCACCGCGGCGACCGTTTGCGTTGAAACCATAGCTGGAATCAGCCAGCTGCGAGTTGTCTTGGTTCTCTACAGGAGCTTGGGAAGCAGCGGCGGGAGTGGCATCGCTGCTCGAGCGCGTCGGAGCGGCGGGTGCAGCATTATTGCGTTGGGGCGCAGCATTTGCGTTGTGCTGCTGGCGGGCAGCTGCCTGAGCCTGTCGAGAAGCAGCACTGCGACGCGCCGCTTCCTGTGCGCTCGGACGGTTCGGTGAACCGGGAGCGAAGACTTGTACTCGACGAGCCGGGGCAGGCGCAGGGCGGGCCTCGTTCTGTCTGGGTCGGGGCTGAACGCTCGACTGACTCTCGTGGATGTGTCGGGTCGGAGTCGCCGTCGGTAGGGGCTTCGCAGTCGCAGAACGCGTCTGATCATCACTTGAAGGCGCAGTAGGCGTCGAAGTAGCGGACGGAGTCACTGAAGGTGTTGCCGTCGGTGTGGGAGTTGCACTTGCGCAGGCAATCTTCGTAGTGAGTTCAAGATCGGTCTGCTTTGATTTGTCAGCACCCAAACGCTTCCAGATGAAACGAGTAGTTGTTTCGCTGACGGCATCGGGGGTGCACTGACTGATTGTTTGACGTATCTGAGCAGTGATCGTGATGGTGGAGCCCTTTGGCATGTTGATCACGGAATGGAAGGGAGAGAACTCAGGCTTGTCCTGGGTAAGGGTGAGTGATTCTGCATACCCATCGGCGCGCTCGGGGCAGGTTGCTCCGCCTTTAACTGCGCACTGGATGCTCCAAATGACATTACTGCTGCCGGCGACGTTACTGGAGAAAACGCCTTCAATCTCGATGTCCTTCGCATCCTTGCCGACATTGGTCAGCTCGAATGTCAGGGTACGAATTTGCCCGTTTTGGACGAGGATCTCAGGAGTTGCAAGCGAAGAATCGATGGCGGGAATATCCTTTTCCTGCAACTCATCGAGAGTCTTCGCATCCTGCTCATCACCTTGTAATTGAGCAATTGAGGTGGCGTTGGCGGAAGGTGTTGCGTTGCTCTCAACCCAAACCGTACCTTCGTGCCCCTTCAGGTCGTTCAGAGATGGCGTATCGTCGCTGGATGCCGGTGTGGGGTCAAGCTGATCGAAGGAAGCCGCCGGAGTCTGATTGGACAGTGTAGTTTCGGGCGCAAACTCAGCACCTTCGATAATTACCTCTGCCTTTTCATAAGGTGTGCGGACAAATTTCTTTGCCAGCGGGGAATCGCTTTCAAGAACAAGGCGATCGGGAGTCGACTGAAGATCCTTGACGCTGTGAGTTGGAGCTGCGCTGGGGGCTTCGGCCGTAGCATGTACATCTAGGTTGCCGCCGGCATCGTCTAGATGATCAAGAGGATCAGTGGAAACAGTCGTAACGGGCGCTGTGTCCGGATGCGCAGATGCGGAAGACCAGGGCAGAGCTAAAAGCGTAAAGGACCCGCCAATTGCAGCAGTTGTGAGAAGAATTAGGGTGCGCGAAAACGTGGAGCCCTGTCGATACGACAGTGCCCTTCGGGAGTTTTGCGATCCTAAGCGAATCCTCACATGGGCCCTTTCTTTGAACGCAATTCGTGTGATGGGAACACGTATTGCTGGAGGGTTCTTGCAGTCTGCACTGCTAATAGTTTATAGGTTTTGTCAAGTTAATGGGATACAGAAGTGTATCTTATGACCACTTTTCCCTGATATTCCCGCAGAAATGTCATGTAAGGTAACCATGACTTGAGCTGTGACAAAGCTGGTTGGCTCCTGAAAGCCAAATTAGTATTTAGAAATAATAAGGGAAGGAAGACCAGTCTGGCGAGCGATGTTCGATGAAGGCATCGCGACCTTCCTGAGCCTCATCCGTCATATACGCCATGCGCGTCGCTTCGCCGGCAAAAACCTGCTGGCCGGCCAAGCCGTCATCGGCCAAGTTGAAAGCAAATTTCAGCATGCGGATAGCCTGTGGAGACTTCGTTGCAATGATCCGAGCCCACTCCAACGCGGTTTCCTCCAGCTGAGCATGGGGAACGGCCTCGTTAATGACGCCCCAGCGCTCCGCAGTATCGGCGTCATAGCGCCTGGCAAGGAAGAAAATCTCACGTGCACGCTTATCACCCGCTTGACGCGCGAGCAGTGCAGAGCCGTAACCGGCATCAAAAGAGCCAACATTCGCATCGGTTTGCATAAATGCGGCATGCTCACGAGAAGCAATCGAGAGATCGCACACAACATTCAAGCTGTGGCCACCACCAGCCGCCCAACCGGGAACCGCCGCAATAACGACCTTCGGCATGGTGCGGATCAAGCGCTGGACCTCCAAAATATGAAGGCGTCCCGCGCGTGCGGGGTCAATTTGTTCGCGTCGCTGTTCCACTCCCGCCGAGGCCTCGCTGCCCTCAACTTCGTAGTGGTAGCCATCTTTTCCGCGGATCCTCTGGTCGCCACCCGAGCAGAAGGAATAGCCACCGTCGCGAGGGGATGGCCCGTTTCCCGTCAAAATAACCGCAGCGACATCGCTGGTCATTCGTGCGTGGTCCAGGCAACGATAGAGCTCATCAACGGTGTGTGGGCGGAACGCATTGCGAATTTCTGGACGATCGAAAGCAATACGGACCACGGGCAAGTCGGCGCCCTTTTCAGCTCCGTCGACGGGGCCTCGGGAAATCCCGCGGTGGTAGGTCATATCGGTCAGCTCGAAACCCTCAACTTCACGCCAGCGCGAAGGATCAAAGGTATCGGAAACGAAATTCAGTGCGCTCATAGCCCCAACAATAGCGGCCGATGACCACTTGATGCCTAGAGGGTTAGGATAGGGACGTTCATACAGCTGATGACTAAGCAAAGGAGCTCGTCGATGTCCTCCTCTCTGTCCGCGATTCCCGGACTTCTTCCACTTCCGGTCTTCATTGAAGAGGCCGATGCGCATCCGGAAGAAGCCACTTGGGCAGAAATTAGCCCCTCTGTTGTGCTGAAGACTCCCGAGGAATTTTCTGCGGCAATTGCACCCCTGGCAATCCCCGAGGAATGGCAGTTCGCAGAGGCCTACATTTTGACGATTTCCGCTGGAAGCGCGCAGGTGACCGCTGCTACTGAATTGGGGCTCTCTCGAGGCCTGCGTCGCCTCAACACATTGGCCATCGCGAATCACAGCCGGGCCCCCATTGCAGTGAAGATCATCGACTATCCCGCTTATAGGCACCGCGGCTTGCACATCGATGTTGCCCGCCATTTCTTCAGCGTTCCCACGATCCTTCGCGTCATGGATGCGATGAGCGAAGTGGGTTTGAACATCTTGCATCTGCACCTGAGCGATGATCAGGGATGGCGCATTGAAATCCCGCAATTCCCCGAACTCATTGAACGCTCATCCGATTGTGCAGTCGGTGGGGAAGAAGGCGGCTACTACACTCTTGATGACTATCAGACCCTGGTCGAGGGAGCGCGCTCGCGGATGATTGCGATCATCCCCGAAATTGATATCCCCGGACACGTCAATGCTGCTCTCCACGCGATTGAAGGACTCAACCCCGATGGTGTCTGTCCGCCCCTTTACGAAGGAACGGAAGTCGGCTTCTCGACTCTGTCAACCAAGGCGCCCGCGACCCAAGCTTTCCTCGAGGCCGTTGTCGAGACTCTCGCTCCCTTCTCTCCTGCGGGAATCCACATCGGTGGGGATGAGTCCTTCTCGACCGCAGAAGGTGACTACCCGATCATCGTTGGTAGCCAGATCGAACGCATCCATGCATTGGGCAAGCGCGCTGTGGCGTGGGAGGAAGCCGCGGATCTGCTGGGTGAAGGCGATCTTGTTCAGGTCTGGCACGATGACCTCGAGGGTGACTCTATCGCTCGTGCAGTTGCGCGCGGCGTGCGTGCAGTTATGTCTCCCGGCCCGAAAGCCTACTTCGATATGAAGGAATACCCGGAGCAGAAGCTTGGGATCACGTGGGCCGGAATCCTTCCTTTGAAGAAAGCCTGGGATTGGGATCCTGAGAGTATCTGTGAGGGCGTGGACCGCAAGGGAATTGAAGGCGTCGAGGCCTGCCTGTGGAGTGAAACCCTGCGCCGAGAAAAAGACGTCTGGGAGATGCTGCTTCCGCGCCTAGCGGGTCTTGCTGAGGTCGCCTGGGCGGGAGGCCCCCGTGGAAGCTGGGAAGACTTCCAAGAACGTTTGGCGGGTCTCGAAGGCCTGTGGCGAGGCCGTGGCTGGTACGTCAAATAAATAGAGCGCAGATGAAAAGCCCTCCCACGCGCAAGCGGGGGAGGGCTGCGTGCTACCGCATTGCATGAAACAAGATGGGCAGCGAATCCTTCGTTGAGTTTTAAGCCTGTGCGTAGAGGCGCATCAGACGTTCAACTTCTTCTTGAACCGCATGAGTTGCGGGGCCGACATACTTTCGCGGATCGACAATCTTCGGGTTTTCATCAAGAATCTGACGAACGCCCTGGGTGAAGACGACATTCAGGTGTGTCGATACGTTGATCTTGGTCATTCCGGCTTGAATTGCCGCGACCATGCCCTCGTCGGGAACGCCGGAAGAGCCGTGCAAAACCAGTGGGACTGGCACGAGTTCGTGGATTGCAGCAATGAGCTGATTGTCCAAAACCGCCTCGCGAGTTGCCATCGCGTGAGAAGAACCGACAGCAACAGCAAGCAGATCAACACCGGTATCTGCAACAAACTGGGCCGCATCTTCAGGATTGGTACGTGCCGAAGGGTCGTGGACACCGTTCTTTCCGCCAACTTCACCCAGTTCGGCCTCGACGCTGACACCGTGCTCATGAGCGAAAGCGGTGATCTCAGCGGTAGTCTCACGGTTCTGCGCATCTGGAAGCTTTGAGCCGTCGTACATGATCGAGGTAAAACCGAGCTCAACAGCCTCACGGCACAAATCGGTGGATTCAGCGTGATCAAGGTGAACGGAAACGGGAACGGTGGAGGCCTCGGCAAGCTCGATAAGCGCGCGCCCCAGGGGACGCAGGCGACCACCGTGATACTTCACGGCATTTTGGGACAGCTGGAGAACCAAAGGCAAACCGGTGTTTTCGGCGGCATCGACAAATGCTTCAGCGTGATCAAGAAGGACCACGTTAAAAGCCGCAAGGCCAACCTTGCGGGCGGCGCAATCGCGTGCAAGTACAGCGGTATCAGCAAGCATAGCGACCTACTTTCTTAACAAATTAGGACAGGCGAACAGGAGAAATGCGGGAAAGAAGCTCCTCGCGAAGGGGAAGATCAATCTCCCCAGCGACGGGCATCGTCACCGCGGCGGCAGAGGTTGCGACGGCCTCGGCAATGGCAGTAGGAATCTGTGACTCAAGGTCGTCCCCAGCCTGAGCAAGCGAGCGAGCGAGGGATGCAACGCAGGCATCGCCGGCACCGGTGGGATTGCCCTGAAGGACAACTCCGGCCTCGGCGTGCCAATGGCTCTCGCGAGAGAAGAGGTCCATTCCCTCTTCGCCTCGCGATACGCACACCCAGCTCGGTCCCTGCTCGATAAGGGCACGCGCACCCTCTTCGATGGAGGACGCGCCCGTAGCCTCGAGGAGCTCCAAGTGATTGGGCTTGAGGACATCGGCCCACGCTGCGCACTCAACCAAGGATGGTCCTGAGGTATCCAGAATGATGCGGCAACCGATCTGACGGACACGGCGCAACACCGGCTCGAGAACCTCAAAAGTGCTACTTCCGGGAAGAGAACCCGAAACCACCAAGAGGTCATCGCCGCTCAGGCGGCTTGCCAAAAGATCACCCATCTGCTTCCAGGAATCAGGATCTAGAGCATGACCGGACTCGTTGTATACCGTGGCGGTGTTATCAATCATGGCGATTGAACGTCGCGTTTGGAAGGGAACCTCAACCCACTCCGGTGTGACCAGAGAAGTCATTTCCTCCATGAGCGAGGCGATCACACTGCCGGTTGCGCCCCCCAAGAAACCTGTTGCGTGGTTGGGGACTCCGAGCTGGTCCAAGACACGAGAGACATTCAGTCCCTTCCCTCCCGGACGCTGGGAATACTCGGTAATGCGGTGAACCTGACCGTGGGTTTGGTCAGGAGCCTGCCACGTAATATCCAGAGCCGGATTGGGAGTGAAGGTCCAGATCATGATTCAACCTCGATTCCATGGCTCTGGAATGCCAAAGCTGCCGCGCCCAAGGCCTGCGACGAGGAACCTAAAGCAGCGGAGAGCAGTGCAGGTGCGGGCATAACCGTGCACCCCGATTCCAAGCCTTTACGAAGGGGATCGTAAACAAGTGAGCCACCTTTGCACAGGCCACCTCCCAAAACGACGGGAAGTGAACCAACCTGGTGGCAAACCGTTGCAAGAATCCCGCCCAGTAGACTCATCGAGGTCTCAAGGATCTCGCGTGCCTTTCGAGCGTTTTCGCTGGATGAAAGGGCAAGTTCCTCAACTTCGCGGGCCCCCGATCCTGCGGGGACGATTCCGGCCTCGATTGCCCGGCGCGCAATACCGCTGGCCGAGGCAACCTGCTCCACCGGAACAACCTCATAGGGGCGATCGGGGTGTGGAACGGGAATCTGTCCGATTTCACCAGCCCACGGCGGTGCCGGCGCGAGGTGCGAATTGATGACAACACCCGAGGCGATCCCGGTCCCTACTGCCACATACAGGCAGGAGGGACGGCGAACGCCCCACAGGGCCTCGGCAAGAGCTCCCGAGCGCACATCGTGTCCTAGTGGGACGAAAGAACCCAGTGCCTCGGAAAGCTTTTCGCTTAAAGGAGCGTCTTTCCAGCCCAGATTGGCGGAGAAAATACCAATGCCATGTTCTTCGTCAATGATTCCAGGAACACACACGCCGACGGGCGCATCGACCGAAGCCTCGCGAAGAGTTCGGGCCAGACGCACGACCGCAGAAACGACATCATCAGCGCCGGTCTGGGGGGTGGCGACGGCCTCGGAAGAGGTAATCACAGTGCCGCGGGTGTCAGCGAGCACCCCCTTGATGGTGGTGCCGCCGACATCGATCCCGATGGCGAGCTTCTGGTCCGAGTTGCTCACTTGAGGATCACCGAGCGGGTCAGATGGCGCGGGGTATCGGGGTTGAGACCGCGAGCTTCAGCGCGAGCAACGGCCAAACGCTGTGCAACAACGAGGTGAGCCATGGGGTCACCGTCGAAAGTCACCAATTCGGCGCCAGTTGCGGCAACCTGATCGGCCATGCCCTCGGGAACCGGGCCGAAAACCCAGGTCAGGCGACCGGGCTGAGCGATAGAGATTGGGCCGTGGCGGTATTCCATTGCCGGGTAGACCTCAGTCCATGACTGAGAGGCTTCACGCAGCTTCAGGCCCGCTTCGTTCGCCAGACCAATGGTCCATGCGGTGCCCAGGAACGTGATCTGGTCGGCATCAACCCAACGCTGGGGGATTTCGAGCTCGAGGGCGCGCTGCGCGTCATCCGCGGCTGCAGCGATATCGTCACCCAGGCTGTGACGGAAGTATGCAAGAGCGGTGGTTGCAAAACGAGTCTGGACAACGGATTCTTCATCGGCGAAGTCCAGAACAACCTCAACATCTGCGTAGGGGGTTGCGGGGCCATTACCCACAGCGGTGATCAAGACGTTGGGGACGCCTCGGTCCTTCAGACCGTGCAGGATGTCAATAATTTCAGTTGTCGTGCCCGAGCGGGACAGGCACACGACGCGGTCGTAGTGGCGATCCCAGGGGAATTCGGTGGCGGTGAAGGCATCAGAGAGACCCTTGCCCTGGCGCTCGCGGGCAACGGTGTATGCCTGCGCGATAAACCACGATGTTCCACACCCGATGACGGCAATGGCCTCACCGTCTTTGGGAAGTGCATCAGTGGGAACGTCAAGAACTCGACGCCACAGCTCAGGTTGGCTGTTAATTTCTTCAGAAGTAAGGGACATCGGTGTCTCCATTGTTATCGGGAATGCATCACCACCTCGGTGTGCTTGTACTATCGTACCAAGAAGGAAATAACTTAGGACTAGCTGGATAAGTGCCCGAAGTTGTCTACCTCTTCGCAATGACGCTGAAATCAACACATCGGAGTGACAATGACTGACAAATCGACCAAGCCAGGTCGTCTTACCCTTCCCATTGAGCGTGGAATCGATGCCGAAGTGCGCGCTCTTGTTGAGCGCCTTGGTGCGGACGCAGTGCGAAATTCCGATGGAACAGAACTTCCCGAGTGGGTCGACCGAGCATTTGCCAAGGTGTACTCCACGTATTTCCCTGCGCGTGGTGATGAAGACTGGGCCGATCAGAGCGAAGGCGAGCGCATTCACCAATACCTTTCCTCAAACCCTCATACCGCGCCAGAAAGCGGACCTTTGAGTATCAATGTCATGGAGGGATGGTTCCAAGCGCAATTCCGTCCTGATACTCAATGCGACACCTCCCGCTGGTGGCAGGTCATTGATCGGACCAGTGGGCAGGCTTTGGATCCCTCACAGTGGAGCGTTCAAGAGGTTGAGCCTTCACCCGTCGTTGATCCCGTGCCGATCGTTGGAGAGTTGCCGCCTACTGCTTCGAGCGCGGTGGTGACGATTCACGAGCCCATTCCCTTCCACGTGTACACCGTGAGCTTCTTTGCCGTACAGATGTGGGATTCCACCCAGATGTATAACTATTTGACGAATGACTGGGCGCTTGAGGAAGGCCGCGTGAAGGAGCGTCCCTTCGATGTAGCATTCCCGCGGACCTGGGAACACGTTAAGGACGCCTTGGCTGCATGGCTGAAAGCAAATCCTCAAGTGGACGTGGTTCGTTTCACGACCTTCTTCTACCACTTCACTTTGGCTTTTGATTCCCGAGGCCGCGAACGCTACGTCGATTGGTTTGGATACTCGGCCTCGGTGTCGATCCCGGCGATGGAAGAGTTCGAAAAGGAATACGGCTACGCGCTAACCCCCGAGGACTTCGTTGACGGTGGCTGGTACAACTGCCCCTTCCGCACTCCCACTCCGGTTTTCAAAGACTGGATCGATTTCACCTCCAAGCGAGTTGCTCAAAAGGCGGGTGAGCT
>ERZ772786.1039-NODE-1039-length-10716-cov-8.077854_pt1 | contig 10716 bp, 7 predicted proteins | sample MGYA00511473_ERZ772786 | MGnify/ENA primary metagenome ERZ772786 (study PRJEB29015, sample SAMEA2738025) | human oral metagenome | biome: human oral; feature: human-associated habitat; material: saliva | place: China | collected 2252 ...
GCTTAGCGTCGATAGCAGCCTTCTTGTGCTTAGTAGTCGCCCATTTAGAGTGACCGGACATTCGTATCTCCCTTAGTCAAAACCTCTGTGCGGACACGGCGAAACGTCCCACGCACCGTACTATACTCACATAACTATACCGTAGCGGAGGCGCACACCACCTCAGAAAGTGCACGCCACCGCCAGGAATAGGCTAGCGGGGGCGGGACGCAGCCGAAGCGCGTGCCTTCTCCACCAGCGAATCATCAATCGTGTTCGGAGTGAACTCACCAAAACGACGAATTGCCGCCTGCTCAATCAGGTAGTCCGAAATCTTCGGGTTCTTCGGCAGCAGCGAACCGTGCAGGTAGGTGCCAATCACGTTGTGCACGCGCGCACCCTCGTACGTATCAGTCACATTGTTGCCCTCGCCCTTAGTGACGGTAGCCAGCGGGGTGCATCCGGCGCCCAGGTAGGTCAGACCCGAGTGGTTCTCAAAACCAATCACGGTACCGAACTCCTCAGACTCCTCAACAATGTTGCCAATCAGGCGGTCATCGCCGCCGACCGTGTGCGCATCAAAAATGCCGATACCCTTGAGCACCTCACCCTCACGGGTGCGGAATTCCTTGCCGAACAGCTGGTACAGGCCACAAATGACGAGCATCGGCACGCCAGCCTCAGCCAGCGAGCGCAGCGTGTCACCGTTAGCGTGCAGGTCGTCCTGAATCACGGACTGACCAGAATCCTGGCCGCCGCCACCCAGAATAATGTCAACATCCTCCGGGAAGGGCTGACCGGGGTTGTGGTCCAGAATCTGCACGTCAAAGCCGTGTGCCTGCGCGCGACGAGCCAACGCCAGGGTGTTACCCCAGTCGCCGTAAATGTTCATGTCGAGCGGGTACAGCTGCAGAATACGCAGAGTCTTACCGTTATTCGGGCCGGAGGCGGGGGTGCCCTCAAAAGTGTGAGTTGCCGTCATTAGGAGACCCTCTCAACGTCAGTAATCTTTGCGAGCTCTTCACGCAGAGCCAGCATTGCGGTGTAGGTGCAGAAAATACGCATGGGCGCGTTACCACTGGAGGCAATGAAGCCCTTGAGCGCATCGGCGAGGTTCTCGTTGACCTCGTCAACCTTCACGCCGTCATGCTCCAGGCGCAGCGCCATATCCCAGGCGCGCACACCCGAAACCATCTGCACGCCGGTCTTCTTCAAGCTGTCGAAGTCAACATCCCACAGCCAGGACACGTCACGACCGTCAGCGTACTGGTCGTTAATCGTGATCATGGTGGCGTAGTCGTCAGCGTTCGCGCTCGCCAGGGACAGGCGGAAACCGCTCGGGTTCTTCACCAGCAGCAGCTGCAACGGGCGGCCGTTCACGTTCAGGGTCTCACCGCGACCGAAGGCGGGGGTAATCTTCGCCAGCTCCGCAATGAGCTTATCTTCGTTGAGCTTATCGCCCATAACGGCGCGGGTCAGCGCCATAGCACCAGCCGCATTGAAGATGTTGTAAATGCCGTAAAGGTTAATCTCGCCGACTCGCTCAACGCCCGCCAGATTGAAGGTAGCGGAGGTGCCGGAGAACGCGGTCAAGGTGACGTCTGCATCGGGCAGGGTTGCCTTCGCGACGGTGCCGCCGCGCATCTCATCATCCGAGGGGAAGTACGAGCGCAAGGACTCATCCAGGCCGTAGTACTTGACGGTCACGCCCGGCTGCACGTTCTCAGCGAGGGAGTGGATGCGCGGATCCTCACGGTTGAGCACCACGGTACCGGTGGTTGCGGAGGCGACGGTCGCCAGCATGCGGCGGGTCGTGTCAATCTCACCGAAGCGGTCCAGCTGGTCACGCAGAACGTTCAACAGCAGAGCGTAATCGGGCTTGACAGCCTTGACGAAGTGCACCGCGTGCGCCTCGTCCAGCTCAAGCACAGCAATATCAGCGTCAAGCTTGCCGCCGAGAGTCATCTCGCCCAGCAGTGCCGCGGCAACACCGCGCACAAAGTTCGAACCGGTGCGGTTAGTGAAAACCTTCAGACCCTGAGCTTCAAGCAGCTGCACAGCCATCTTCGTGGTGGTGGTCTTACCGTTCGTGCCGGAGACAACAACCACGCCGTAGGGCAGCTTCGCGAGCTCTTCAGCGACGAAGTCGGGGTGCAATTTTTCCATGACAAGGCCGGGGAAGGCGGAGCCGCCGCCGCGAAGCTTAGTCGCGGCGCGTACGCCCTGGCCGAGAAGACGAATGAGGGGTTTGGACATGCTTACCATTTTAGTACACGCACGCTAACGGCTGAATGGTCCGCCGGGACTCGTTCGCTCACGCCAGAAGGGGCGGAGGTGCGGGGTTTTGGCGCGGGCGTTTGGTGTTGGGCTCCGGCTAAAGCGACGCGACGGGGGTATTAGAACAGCGAGCCCGTCTAGAACAGCGAGCCCTGTACCCTCACCCGCGTGAACTCCTGCGCGGGCTCCACCAGCACGTTCCGCCAGGCGGCAGTATTCACCAGGAACGCCGCGTCAGCATCGCCGGTGTGGGCGCTCAAAAACTGGCCCGCCGCGCCCGTGCAGAAGAAGCCAGCCGCCCCGCTCTCGGTGCCGGAATCACCCAGACCAGAATCGCAGGGTGCCAGAGGTTCGGGCGATTGCGCCCGCAGAGCCGCATACGGGCGGTTCATGGCGAGCGACGGAATCCACGGCTCATCCAGGGCGGTGAGCGGCACCTGCGGCTCGGTGCGCGCCAGTTCGGCGAGCGCTTCGCGGGCGCGGGCAACCGCCTCCTGATGGGCAGAGCGAAGCTGCGCGCCGGGCAGCGGGTTCGTCCAGGCACGGTACTTGCTCGCCACCTGCTTGACCTGCGGAATCTTCGCGAGGGCGGTCACGGCATCCTCGGCGCGGCGAATGGCCAGTCCGTCGGGCGCGAGCGCAATGTAGGTGGCGGTGGCGACCGCCTGCTCGTCCAGGCGGCGCGGGGTTGAATGCAGGGAGCTCGTGCCGACCTTGTGCGTGCCGTCCGGGAACGTCGCGATGTAGAGGCGATGCTCCAGCATGGCGTAGGCGCGCATGGATTCGGTGAGTGTTCCGGGGTACAGGTGCGCGCTGTGCAGGGCGGTGAATTCGTCGCGGGCAGTGCAGCGCGGGCACTGCTGGCCACGCTGGATGCGGGTGCCCTCGGGGCAGGGTACGCGGCGGATTCCCGCGGAGGTAACCCCGGATTCGGAGGTGGATTCGGAGGCGGCGTCGGGGGCGGCATCACCACTTACACCGGTAGTGTAGCCGGCGCAGTAGCGGTAGAGTTCACCCTCGCTATCGCGCGGAATACGCAGCCCCAGGTAGGCGCCGGGGGTCAGCGGAATCTGGATGCGCACCCCGCTCGGAACGCCAAGCTGCGCGGGGTTGCTTTCCTGGATAGGGGCGCTCTCCCCCGCCGCTTGAGATGCCCGACTATTAGCTCCTTCTGCGACCCCGCCAATGGCTCCACCGGGCACAACCGGTTCCACCTCAATGAGCGGGCGGCGATTGGACCAGCGGATCTGCCTCCAGATGAGCAGCTGCGGCGCGCCTGCAGAATCACCGGCTGCACCGGCGTCATTACCGGCGGCGGGCACAGTAGGTACAGCAGGTGCGGCACTAAACTCGTCGAAAGCAGTCTCAAGCAGGTTGGGGTAGTCCATAGCATTCCACTCTAGCGGGTCTGGCGCATCTAGTGCTGGCACATCTAACGGCTCTGGCAGGTTCACGGCGCGGCTGGCGAGACTGCCCCAGACGCTCCGCTCATTCCCGCCGTACATTCCCCGGTGCACATCCTCGGGGCACAAAAGAGGCCAGCAGCCTTCACGCTGATCCGCACCCCTCGCAGTGTTGCCGCGCGTTCACGCACGGCAGGGTGGGTTCTCAGTTGAGGCGCTGACCTCTGTGGTTGATGCAGGGTGCTTCCCCTGCCAAGCCCGAAAGCGATCGGTGACCGCTATTTTTCGGTGAGCTGTGCGGTGTTTATGGAAGCTGGAAGCTTCCCCGCAGCGTCGCTGCAGTTAAAACTTTGCCATATCCAAGGGGCATAACATCATTCAAATACGCGTCGACCGCCTAATCTACGCATTTATGAAGCAAGTTTTTTCTGCACTGGTTGGCAAATTAAAGTAGTGAGTGCAGATTTTCAAGCTCACCAAGCCTTCCAACCGAACCACCGGACTATCTAGACTGGGCTATCCAGTCCGGGCTGTCTAGCTGAGGCGCGCAAACCCCTCCGCAATAGCCACACGCATATCATCCAGCGTGCGTGACATGGTCTTGGTGTGAGCGATAATCGGCAGGAAGTTCGTGTCCCCACTCCAGCGCGGCAGAATGTGCTGATGCAGGTGATCAGCAATGCCCGCGCCGCCAACCTTGCCCTGATTTATGCCAATGTTGAAGCCGTCATTATGCGACACCTCGCGCAGAACCTTCATGGCGAGCTGGGTCAGCTGCGCAATCTCCATGGTCTCCGCCTCGGTCGCATCATCGTAGAACGGGATGTGGCGGTACGGGCAAATAAGCAGGTGACCGGGGTTGTACGGGTAGAGGTTGAGAATCACGAAGGCATGCTCGCCGCGGTGCACAATCAGCGACTCCTCGTCACTGCGGCTGGGCGCAGTGCAGAAGGGGCAGGTCTTCTCGGTGTAGTCCTTCTGGCCACCGCTCACGTAGGCGGTGCGGTGCGGGGTCCACAGGCGCTGGAACTGGTCCGGTGCGCCGGGCAGCTCGAAGGAATCCTGCACCGAGGCTGCGGTGCCGTGCTCGGGGGTCGTGTTCTCGCTCATAGTCCCATTCTATAGCCCGCACGCGGCAACGGGAACGCCCCGTCCGTCATGCGTGCCAGATATGAGATGACTCCCCCGGCGGTGCGCTTAGCTGTGCTGCTTTTCCAGGTGAATGATGCGGGTGGCACCCTCATAGGTCATGGGGAAGCTCAGCACGCCGTCCTCCATAGTGAATTCCTTGGTTTCCTTGTCGGAGGCGTAGGGTGCGCGGGCCAGCTTCGCACGATCCACGTGCGAAACGTAGCTGAAGTTACCCCCTTTTGCCTCGAAGGTGCCAACCCAGAAGGGGGTCGCCAACTCTTCGTGGTTCAGGTGGTAGGTCACCTCGATAACACCGTCGTGAATGACGGCATCCATGTAGTTCTCAAGGTCAGCAGCGCCCTGCTGAACCCAGGTGCCGTCCATGATTTTCTGCGAACGCGCAACGGCTGCCGAGGAAGGCATGGGTGCCGCAGTGGAGACGACAGGTTCCTGGTTGCTCGTGTTATCCGGTGCGGGGGTCTCAGTGGGCTGGGTTGCGGTCGGGTGAATCGACGGGTCCTGCGAGACGCCAGCCGCCGCCTTAATTCCGGTGCTGTCGTCGCCGGGGGCGGAAACAGCGCTAGGTTCGGCGGTTGCAAAAGCAGCCTGGTCAACAACAGCGGATGCGGAGGCGTTATTCGGTGCGGATGCGCACGCGGTGAGAGAGAACGCGCTGACGAGTAGAGCGAGCGCGCCCAGGGTGGACTTAGGTGCCACGAAAGTGTCCTAACAGAGTGTGTGTTTGAGTGAATTTGTGAGTTGAGTGGTGCCTGCCCGTGAGTGAGGTGGGGATACGACGACACCCCGTAGCGCATTGGGCTACAGGGTGCTCGACAATTGGCACGGTAGATAGTTTATAGGCTCTGGCTAGGAGTTTCACTAGTGACGGTTATTTTTAAAAGATAGTTTAGTCACATTAGACCTTAAGTTGAGGGGTTAGTCACAGCCGAGAACCCCAATTTGCACTCTGAGCGGGCTAATTTTGCCTTGACAAGCCACAACATAATATCTGGCGAGATTTTCTGGATTTTTACGGCGGATCCCTACCGCGCCACCGGCAAACCCACAATTTCATTGCAGACAACAGCAGAACTCAGCAGAACTCAACAACTATTTGCGAGAGCGCAACGCGAACTTCTCACGAATAATCGTGAACGTCTGGCGAGTCTCCTCCAGCAGGGCGACCGGCTCCTGCTCACGCACCACAACCTCATGAGAGGTCGAGGAATCGGCGGGTTCACCAGCCTGCACGGCACTCGGCGCGGTGTTCGGAGCAGTATTCGAGGTAGCCTCTGCGGAAGCTTTCTGAGCAGCAGCCGAGGCGGGTTCAGCAGCACCAGGCGCAGTAAAACCGGCGGCACCGGAACCTGCAGCATCGAAACCGGCAGCACCGAAACCGGCGCGGCGTGCCGCCTCCGCCTCCGAAGGAACGGGGTGCACGCCCTCCTCATCTACGACCTCACGCAGCCTGCAGTCGTGGGCTTCACGGCGCGCATACTCACGAGCTAGCAGGGCGCGCAGCTCAGAAATCTCCTGGCGAAGATCGTCCACGTCAGCCTTGGTTGCGGGGTGCTCCTGTTCCTCCACTCCCCCGATTTTCTCGATAATCCAGCTCGCGAGCGCACCGGTAGCAACCGCGACCAAGCCCCCGCCGTACAGCATGACGATCACGGCGATGACCCTGCCGATACCGGTGACCGGGTAAACGTCTCCGTAGCCGACCGTGGCGAGGGTCGTGAACATCCACCAGTAGGCGGTGGGCAGGTCACGAATCATCGCGCCCGGCTCGGAGGACTCCACCGAATAGATCGACAGGGCAAACATGATGATGAAGATCGCGGTGTAGCCGAAGAGCTTCATCCCCAGTTCGGAGAGCCTCTTGTATTGGCGGTTGGCGGTCAGGTGAATCATGGCCAGGAAGCTAACGATACGCCACGCGGGTAGCAGCACAATCGCCAGGTTCATCAGGTTGTGCGTGATGAAGTAGAGTCGCCGCGGCGCCAGGTATAGGCGAATGCAGTAGTCGGCGGCGAATAGGCCCCACAGAATCATCTGAATGATGTTGAGGTACCCGTCGTACGGTTCCTGGATGCGCGTGCTCATGATGGGCGCGGCGAACGCAAGCAGGTACAGCACGGACGCCACGAACATGGGCGTGGAGGAGCGTTCCTCCCACTCCGCTAGGTTCTTCTCGCCACGGTACTTGCTGAGCGTGCGGAAGAGGCGGGTTCGCGGAGTGCGACGCGGCGGGTCCGTGACGGTGCGGGTGACCGTGCGAATGGTCGTGGTGTGCGTTTCGGGTTCGCCCGCATCGATTATCTCGGCGGCATCATCGGGGTTGCCCTGAGTGCCTGCTTTCGGGGAGCCCGTATTCGGAGTGCCAGCTTTCTGGTCGCCCTTGCCGCGCGGGTGATGCGTGGTGCGGGTGATGCGGCGTTCCTCGCGATGCGTGCCGTCCGGCGCGTCAGTGGTGGCGTATTCTTCGACAACTTCTTCGTAGTCATCGTCGGGGTCCAGGTCAGTGGAGTAGACGGCGTGGGCGCTGTCCAGGCGGGCGCTATCAATCTGCACGGCGTCTACGGGCAGGGCGGTAGGCTCTGCCGGACTCGCTGCAGCGGGGCTAGCTGCAGCGGGGGCGGTTTCAGATGCGGTAGTTTCAGGGCGCACAGACGCACCCGCGAGGCTATCCCCCGAGCTATTCCCTGCCGACGTATTGGGTGCTGTGCCGTTCTTTACCGTGTTTTCTGCCTGGTTCTGTTCCGCCTTATCCATAGTGTGAATGATACTCCGCGCCGTTGCGTTTGCGTTTCTATTTCATTGCACTGCGAGCATTTAACCTGACACAATATGTGGTGTACCTATCACCTCGGTTGCGCTATCCCGCAGTGTTACTGCCCCGTAGCGTTGCCAACCCGCACATCGGAGTGCCTCATGCCTTCACACACCACCGCTTCCTTCTTCCGCCTGCGGAACTTAGGCCCGTCAAGTTTTCGTCAGCCGGGTTCTCGTCAGCCGTCCTTCCGTCAGCTGGGCGCTACCCTGTGCCTCTCCGGTGCGCTCGCCGCCGCTTTGAGCGGGTGCGCGACCCTGAACTCCTCCCCTTCCGCGTCTGCTGAGGCTTCGTCTGAGCCGACTGCGGCGAGCCACGCGACGGCGCCGGTAATTCAGGATTCTGAGGGTTTCCGCCTGTTTGCCGGTCGCGGCGCTGTTGAGGAGGCGGTCTTTGAGGGCCCGGCGGCGCCCGCCTCCTATTCGTATGTGGAGTTTGAGCGTCGCGGTGAGCCGGAGGGCACGATGAAGGTTTCGGTTTCGGACGGTTCGGGCACTCAGGTTGAGGTGGTTGCTGGCGGTTCGGGTGAGGGTGCGGGCGTGTGGGTTCGTAATACGGCGAGCGCGTCTGCGCCGGCTCCTTCTGGTACCGGTCCTTCTAGTTCCGCGAAGTCTGCGGGTGCGGTGAGTGTGCCGTATAGTTCGGCACGTGTGACGGCGTCGACGTCGCAACTGACTGATGATGCTCAGTGGATGGTGTCGGTTCGTGCGGCGGGTGTTGGTTCTTCGGGTGAGTTTGAGGCGCCTGATGGTGTGCCGTTGACGAGTCAGAGCGCGGAGGTTGGCGAGATTCAGATGCAGGGCAGCCGCGGTTTTGTGCACGATACGGGTGGCGGTTCGGTTGCGGTGGAGAACCGTTCGGGTGCGAAGATGACGGTGTATTGTGCGGGTGTGGATCGTAAGGAGCGTAGTGTGCCTGCGGGTGGGCGCGTGTTTGTGGAGGATTTGGGGGTGCGTGCTTCGGCGGGTTCTCCCCTGTTTTGTGGTGTGGTGACTTCTGATAGTGCTGCCCGCTGGAATGTTACGGCGCTCGGAGGCCGCGCCTAGCAGCAGCCGCGGCACCAATAAAGCCTGTACAAGGGAAAACAGGCGCTTCTGGCAACGATTATCTTTTGTATTAGAGGTATATTAGGAACGGACTACCCACCGTTATCAATCAATGGAGATACACCGATGACCGCTCAGTCGCCTGATACCACTGAGGTTGAACTTCCCAAGTTCTACGAATTCATTCCCTGCATTCTGACTTACCTGTCTGACCGCACCCCCCGCACCAATAAAGAGATTTATAGTGCAGTAGCGGAGCTCTACCCGCTTTCTGAAGACCAGCTGCGACCCAACCTGCCGAACGGCAAGCGACCCGTTTATGTGGACCGTATTAGTTGGGGTTTGACCTATCTCAAGATGTTCGGCGCGGTTGATTCCCCTCGCCGCGGTCAGCAGGTTATTTCTGACGAAGGCTTGAAGCTGATTGAAGCCCACCCTGAGGGTATCCCCGATGATGTCGTCGCACATATCGTTCGTTCCGCCCGCACGCGTGAGCGTTCCGAGTCTGATAATCCCGAGCAGGACCCGCAGGAAACCCCGAAGACCGTTGCCGTCACGACTGCACCCGCTGAGGTCTCTGATAGCACCCCGCAGGAACTCATCGACGAAAGCATCACTCAGATTGAGTCCGCGCTGACGCACGACATTTTGGAACGCATCCGCGCAATGTCTCCGACTGCTTTTGAGCATCTGGTGGTGGATGTGCTGTTGGCGATGGGCTACGGTGGCCCGGCAGGACGCGGCACCGTTACTCCGGCTTCCAATGACGGCGGCGTGGACGGAATCATTGACCAGGACGCATTGGGTCTTTCAAAGATTTATGTCCAGGCTAAGCGTTACGCCAAGGACAATGTGGTGAGCCGCCCCGACCTTCAGAACTTTGTGGGCGCGATGCACGGCAAGGCAACGCAGGGCGTGTTCATCACGTCGAGCTCCTTTACGTCTGGCGCACGCGGCTACGCGGAGGAACTTGGTAGCGGAATTTCCCTCGTTCTGATTGATGGTGAGCACCTGGCGCGCCTCATGATCAAGTACGGTGTTGGTGTGCAGGTGGCACGTACGTACACCATCATGAAGCTTGATGAGGACTTCTTCGACGAAGCCTAAATCCTTACACAAGCGTGGGGTGGAAAGCATGTAGCTTTCTGCCCCACGTTTTCTTTTGGGTTACTAGCTGGAATGTTACGGCGCTCGGCGGCCGCGCCTAACAGCAGCCGCGGCGTTCAGAGTGTGGTGGGTGCGCCTCCGCAAGCCCGCGCATATTCCCCCGGAAAACCAGCAAACACACGGCAAAGCTACGCATCAGCACGGTGTGTAACCCACTCCCCTTATAGTGACAAGTAGTCGCCAAGCTTAGCCATAGCTAAGCGGAAAAGACGGTGTTCAAGAGCAGATACTGGATTAAGGACAGCATTCACACCCTTCACCAGTAAGGAAGCTCAAATCATGACCACCGTTGTGGCAAACACGTCCGAAGCACTCAAGTCCCCCTACGAAGACACCCTCAAGCGCCTGCTCAGCGACGCACGCGCCGAGGCAGTCGAATCCAGCGTCTCCGAACTGGACCGCCTGGCAATCTCCCACGACGCATCCCACTACCTGCTCGTACCCGCCGGCCTGATCCGCCCCGACTCCGCCGAAGACGTCGCCAATATCTTCCGCGCAGCCGGCGACCTCGGCCTGCCGCTGACCTTCCGCTCCGGCGGCACCTCCCTCTCCGGCCAGTCCAGCGGCGACGGCCTCATGGTCGACACCCGCCGCCACTTCAAGAAGATCGAGGTCCTTGAAGACGGCAAGAAGGTGCGCGTGCAGCCCGGCGCGACCATCATGATGGTCAACAACTACCTGGCACCCTACGGCTATAAGCTCGGCCCCGACCCGGCATCCTGGTCTGCCTGCACCATCGGTGGCGTGGTCGCGAACAACTCCTCCGGCATGTCTTCGGGCACCAAGTACAACACGTACAACACCCTGGACTCCATGGTGTTCGTGCTACCCAGCGGCACCATCATTGACACCGCCGAGCCGGACGCCGACCAGAAGCTGCGCT
>ERZ772786.1042-NODE-1042-length-10691-cov-2.847687_pt1 | contig 10691 bp, 18 predicted proteins | sample MGYA00511473_ERZ772786 | MGnify/ENA primary metagenome ERZ772786 (study PRJEB29015, sample SAMEA2738025) | human oral metagenome | biome: human oral; feature: human-associated habitat; material: saliva | place: China | collected 2252 ...
TTCTTGTTCTTGCTGAAATCTACAGATCATGACTACATCAGAACGATTGCCGTAGAGTTCAAAAACTTTCGCTTTTTGAATAAAATTCACAAAACATGGAACGACTTCGGATTGTTCAGCTTGGTTATCATAACTGTCCGTTTCCGGATTGTACTTTGCAACGCCTTTACCTCGAACGAGTGTGATTCTGTGGGGAGTTTTCATAGAAAAATCGCCTTTCCAGGTTGACGTTGTGAACCGTCAAGGCCAAAATCCTTATTCAAAATAGCCATGTAAGGCTTGAATAGGTTGTCAAAGTCTTGATAGGTTACTGAATATCCGTCAACTGTTTCACTCGATACACTTTCTGAACCTTTGCGCCCGTAGAGCTTATAAACAACGTTTTCAATCATGAAATTATACTTACTATCGATATAAACCGAACCAGTAAGCGATTTGAAGTAGCTTTCAGCATCTTCAACTAAATCTTGTAACAAGTCATTTTCTTTTGTGTCGGTTAGATCAATACCCAACCGACGCTTAATTTTAGCAAGTTGGGCATTATCCATGCTTATTCTCCTGCTTCTTCTTCGATTTCTTCAACGGGTTCAGCTTTAGGCAATACAATATCGCCTTGCGCCCCGTCTGATTCGATAACGCCTTTTTTTAGTAGCGCTTTAATGCGAGCATCTGACACATTCAAGTCAAAGCGAGGATAAACCTCGCCTTTTTCATATAGTCGATTGTTGTCTTTGGTATCAATGATGTTAGTCTTTACGATGTAAGTCATTCAATACCCCCTTTCAAAATTAGACGTTTGTCGCATCTGTCAACTTAGCAAATGCATTTGTCTTAGTAATCATAACTGCGATGTCCATTGTGCAACGGATTGCAACCATTTCTTGTTCAAATAGGTTGATTGGTGTACCGTCTGCATTTTGGATTGTTGAGATTTGGCCTTCTTCTGAAATCTTGTAGTTGATGTTGTAAGGAACACCATAGATAAGGTTGTCAAAGTCACCAGCAAGCAAGTCACCTTTCTTGAATTGTTTAGATTTCATGTCAACGACTACTGTACCGTCAAGTTTGTTAGTTTCTTTGTCGTAAATAGTTTTCTTGTCTCCGTCACGAGCGTCACGAAGTGCTGAACGGTTAGAAACACGAGACACAAATGCGTTGATCTCAATATCATCGTCCGAAAGTTTATCTTCAAGTTTCAAGATGTTTTCGTAAGTTACTGGTCCACCAATGACTTTGCTTGCATCTTTAGCAGCCTTAGCAACTGAGTTTGCAAATGGTGTTTCATGCCCCAAAAGTCCGGCTTCGTCGATTTTAGTGTAGAATGCTTCAACAATTTGTGGCTTCATGTCATTGAAGAATTTTTCCCATGTATAATTCAATGCTTCACGAGAAGCAAGAAGGATGATACCAAGTTTTTTAGCACGAAGTTTAACTGGTACGATTTCAGGCTTATCAGTCTTGATTTTTTCTGTTTCGTTTACCCAGTAAGCTGAAACGCCGTCCGTTTGAACGTAAACAGTTTTTTCTTGTTTTCCGTCCATTTCATGATATTTACCAAGTTGCATCACGATAGAATTTTGAGCAACCTCTTTCATGATGATGTCTGTAAATTCTTTGTGAAGAGTTCCGTCTGTCTTCTCAGAGACAAGGACTTTAGCAGGGTTAAAAGTTTGTACTGTCATTTATAAAATCTCCTTTAGATAATTCTTGAGTTGCGGAAGATTTCTCCGCTTGATTGTGTATTAGAACCACCAAACGCCGTACTTACTGCGGGCGGTTCTGATTGAGTGTATTCAGACTTAATTTCACTAATAATGCTTTCAAAGTCTGAAATAGCTTGAAGTGTGCCGTCTGCCGTATCTTTGACGACAAAAGCAAGCACTCGTTCATTTACAGGCAATTTACGACTTGATAGAGTTTTAATCGCTTCATCTGTCAACTCTCGCTTGGTTTGTTCTTTTTCAAGTCCAGCGATTTTTTCAAGTAACGATTGCTTTTCTGCTTCAGCTTCTTTTCTGCGGTATTCTTCGAGTTCTTTACCCGACAATTCTGTTTCCGCTTTGTACTTTTCTAAAGCCTTTGCAATAGCTTCTTGAGTGGATTGAGCGTGCTTTTTCTCCGCTTGCTCAAGTCGTCTTTGCATTTCTGCGATTGATACTGTTTTTTCCGGTTCTTGTTTTGGAGTGCTAGCTTGTTCCTCTACTACTTCCGGTACTTGTGTTTCAACTGTCTGTGTTTGTTCTTCTGCCATTTTTGGCTCCTTTCTTTACGCTTTTACGGGCAACCTCCCCGAACTCATGCACCTTTTTATGTCTTCAGCACGGTTTGGACAATTAAAAAAGGTGAAAATTCAATTTTCACCTTCGATACCTTTTTTAAATCCCTCTGCTATTGAATTTGCCATTTTTTCATGCGCTACTAACAAAGGGTGTTTTGGAATTATTTTATCTTTTATTTTACTTAACAACTTTAGCATTATTTTCTATCCCCTTCGTGAGCATATAAAAACCGTACGGAATTCCATACGGTTAGAACATAAGAAAACCGCATCAAATCTGACACGGTTTATAGCAATTTACAGTGGTTTATAGCAGTCTATTCCTGCAAGCCAAGATATTGGATCACCTCCTAATCTTTAATGGCACGATTTGAAACCTTGGCGTAAACATCCACATAAGTCTCTTTCTTGTCTCCGTTATGCGTGATTTCTGCATAATCTCCACAAGGTTCGCTTGATGTAATTGCGTTCGTACTAACAAGAGCTTTCCAATTTTGCAGGGTCTTGCTAAACCAAACTACAAAGCAGTCTTCTGCTTTGATTTCACGATCTGATAAGCGCGAAAATTCTTGTGATGCCAATTGTTTTGCTTTCTCTAACATTTCATTCCTCCGTTTTTTCATATGTTTCTGCAAAAATATCCGGCTTACATGGATAAAATTCACCTTGCACGCCTTTGATAATGTAATCACCTTCTGTTGCAATCATCAATCCTTCAAGTGTTTCTATCTTTAAAACTGGATTATCCAAATCAGCATAATCTACACGAACTGGATCTAATCCCAACTCTGACAATTTCAGAATTGATTCTTCCGTATCTACGAACTGAACCGCCTCAATTACTACTGGTTTCTTTCTGTATTTCATTTTTTCAATCCTTTCTTTACACCTTCAATTATTCCGCTGATCACGGCCAGAATAATAAAGATTAACAACAAGAATACCAACCACCCAAAAGCGATTGCAATCCAATTCCAAATAAACATGTTTTACTCCTTTCTGAGTACAAAAAAAGCACCTTATCGGTGCTCTGTGATATTAACAATCGTAAAATACATACTTCTCACGTTGCAGTCTACGTCTTTTCTCTTCTGAATCATAGCCGTACTCATCTGCAAAATAATCGTATTGATCTTTGATACATTTGTCTAATTTTGCTTCAAAGATATCACTCTCTTCTTGTGGTCCATAGATAGCCGCTACAGGAAAAATCGGGGCTACTAAACGATATCCAAAGATGTCGCTGAATGTATCTGCTTTTTCTGCTACACGTTGATAGCTTTCGATAATCCGCATGACTACCTCTCCTTTAGTTTATTTATAACATAATTATAACTCTCAGGAAAGGTTTTTTCAAGTATTTCTCTTCGTTCACTATCAAATTGTGCCTCAAAGACATGCGCAAAAAACTCGCTCTCTATATTTCCTTTTTTCTCCCAGTAAACGAGCGAGTGCGAATACTTACCTTGTATTCTACCTTCACTCAACGCTCCTAATATATCAGATGCCGAAGAGGCTTTATCGTTGATGTGGATTGCTTCGAAAATAGTATCGTCAGATAAATTGATAAAGTCTTTACGTAGAAGTTGCAGAATTTTTTTATCCTTTGTGAATTCCCAACCTAGTTTCTCATCTATTTGATGACCAAATTCATGGAAATAACCAGTACCAGGGCCGCGAGGGTCGTCTACGTCCTTATACATGTTCAGGAAGAGTTTTCCAGATTCATATCTTACAACTCCTGTTTCTGCAATAGTTGCAATCGCCGACTGGTCGGCTAATCTTGCAAACAAGGCTTGTCCAAGCTCTGTACCATCCTTGAATTTTTTTCGAGTCGCATCGATATACATGTGTCGTGTCTCTGCAGCAATCTTCTTCGAAGCTACGCCACTAGTATCTCTAGGCAATCTCTGACGATTGATGAATTTCTTGTAATCACTATCACTTTCGAGAGAAAGTTCTTGATATAATTTGTATCCTTTTTCCGCTTCAAAGTATTTCAGATTTTCTTCTGCATTAGACTGAAGTTTAGACCATTCTTCCGCCCTCAATGTGTACTTCTGAACATTGTCTTTATCGAGACTGAACTGTGACAACCTGCTAAAACGTTTCTCCTGGCGCTTAGCATACTGGACTTTGTTGTCCAGTAACTGTCTTTCCTTGATGTCGTCCAATTCCTGATTTGTAAATATTTTCTCTGGCTCGCTACTGATCCCAGGGAAATAAGTTGTATGCTTATCTTTGCAGTTAGGGTGATACAAACCAGCTGCCATTGCAGAACTTAACAATGGATATGGACCATCAGCCGCACTGCCTCCTGACCAGACATCATCAATCAATACTTTACCTTCAAAAGGCATGCACAGAGGACATGCATTCGAACGCTTGTTTAAGATAACAGTGTGAACCCCCCACTCCTGGCGCTTGACTCCCTCGCCCATTAGGTAGGCTCTTTTGGTTGCTGTCCGAATGGCCATGTCAGCGTACGATACGATATTGACCATGGCCCCGTTACTGTATTGGATGCATGTGATTCCCCGACTTAGAAAATCTTTGGTGGCCATATCCACTGATTGCTCATATGTCTTAGCTCCCGTGTTAGCTGCTACCTGAGCATCAAATATTGTGCGCCTGTACTGGTCGTCTGTATACCTCAATACAGCATGCTCTGCCGTCTTCATATCATGCTCGATCGAGTTAAGTAACGCATTCAACTTTCGTTCATTGATAGCGAAAAATGAAGCCCCCAGATTATCTGTTCCACTGTTAAATTCAAAACCGTTCTTGATAGCTTCCAGGATAGACATTTCCTCATCATCCATGCCTTGCTTATAGGCTTCTTGGATAGCTGTAGAAATCTTGCTATTGATATTGGCAAACTCTTTGCTATATTTTTTGGCATTGGCTCGCTTAAATCGTTCAAGCTCTTTCAATTGAGCGACCTGCCATTGTTCCCATTCAAAACCTTCAGCAGTTTCCTCTGCCTTATGCCTTCCGAGATTTCTAATCATAGAATCAAGCAGATCGTTTTCGATTCGCTCAAATGCTTTAGATACATCATAAGCCATTGCAGTACACCTTAAAACCTTGCGCCTTAAAACTTCTCAATTGTCGCTTCAAAGCCGTTTTACTAGGCATTTTGAGGTTGAGCATATCCAACTTGTTGTTCTTCTCAACAGCATAGATACCAAACTCTACATTATCGCTCGCTATCTGTAGAAGTCCCTGCGCTTCCTTCTGACTCATGTGATAGATCCTCTGTCCTATCGTCACTGTCTTCAGCATCTTCAGCCTCCTTCTCTATCTCAAAATCGTTAGCAGCTTCATTCAATGATGGCACGTCGACTTCTGTCACACCTTGCTCCGCTTTGATTCTTGCCACTTCCTGGTCTTTCCAGTTCTGGTCTTTTGAGTCACCGTATAATTCCTCAACGCTCGCTTCAATCGACATAATACCGCCTGTCTTGGCCTTAGAAACTGTCTCAACTTGTGATTCAAAACTAGGGTTAGCATACTCACCAAACGGCACATCGACCTTGACTTTCTGTAGTGGTTCTTTCTTAAGCACACTATCAGCATTCAAAACCATACTAATTAACTTTGGCAGGTAATCTTGCAAAGCTGTCACAATAGCATTACGAGTATAGAGAGTTGCCTTTTCTTTCTCGCGTTGTGCCTCAGCATTATCTAGCTTCTTGACATCGATACCGAGTGTTGATGGGCTAATAATGCCTTGTAAAGCTAAATCAAGCGCAGTCACATATGTACTCAAATAACTTTCGTGCGGGATATTAGCTTGTTGCAATGTGATTGTGTTCTTGGCATCCTCCCCCATCGCCGTCTCGACCTTGATAAAACGATGGTCAAAAGGATTGCCCTTACTAATTTCTCCTGTGTAAGGATCTCTAGGAAGTAAGTTCTCAGGAATATACTCTCGTGATCGTCCAGAACGAAGAGCATCCATCCACTGACTCCAAGACTCATCCAAGCTATCAAAAGCGTCTGTCTTACGATCATAGATAGATTGACCACGGCCTTTTACTTTAGGTGACGTGTAAATCTTAAACGGCAAGCACAAGATAACGGATTTATCGAACTCCACATCGACAAGGTTAGCAGTGTACTCTGTCGCGCTCATATCTAGCTCAGTTTCGCCCCTGTAGAGCTTATAAGTTAATGAGCCATATCCGTAGATTTCCTCGAGCAAATAGCTCCGTCTGTGTTCTGTGAAGTGCGTGCGGAAAATAACTTCTTTCAATCTTCCACGGTTGTAGATGATTTCAATTCTATCTCCACCAACCCATTCAACAATAGGCAATGCTGTAAGTTCCGGATCAAATGAAATACGAAAAGCACCATCACCCATCACAAGACTATCTTTAATCGCCTCCTGCAGTTGATCGTGGAAGTTGCTATCTTCAGCAATCTTTTCCCACAAATTTCCTTGCGTTTCCTCGGAAAAGTCTAAATCATTCATATCGTGCAGCGTGATATCTACCAACCTATCAACGATGAGACCAGGTATTCCTGTGTGAATCTTTCTAATTTCTTGCCCAGGAGTGCTTGTCGCTCCCCAAAAGTTGATGTTGCTATGTGGTAATTGCTTGTAGAGCTGGTCCAGTTCGTATGAGTCACCGCGATACCAAATTTGGTTCTTTGCTGCATTATCTTCAAACGTCATTGCCTCTGTAATTGTGATGACATTTGGCTGTGCCTGTTCCAGTTTGAGAAAGCTTCTCATACCCTTTCTGATCATGTCCATTATTCCCACTTTAGTTTTCCTTTCTTCCGATTATTTTTCTGTATGGCAACCATGCATACTGATTGGCATTGATTGTATGATCGTTTGCATCTTCCGGCTCATCTTTTCCTTCTTTCCATGAATAAGTGTTTAGCTCTTTGATATGATTCGTACAATGACTTAACACATAGTAGCAACCTTGAGCTAACCAACCAATTTGGAAGTTGATCCGGTCAATAATCTTGGTTTTCTTATAAGCATTGTTAAAGATATACAGACAGCCGTATTGTCGCTTGTATTTGTTTAATTCTGTAATTGTTGCTTGGTCCGCACTATCAACAAATACATCACGCGCCAGCCCCCATTCACCACGGTTGCGCTCTAGGAAATTGATAAACTTGACCACCGTATCAGATGGTGCAATCGGTACATCAAGCTCAGCGTTGTTATAGACTTCCTCATCCAGCGTATATAACTTCCCGTCATCTGATATCCCTTGGAAAATCATTGCAATTGTATCCGGACTACTTGCTGAGTAAGCTGTATCTAGTCCAGCTGTGAACCGTTGGAACGTGACCGTATTCTTTACAAAAGACTTACTCAATACGTGTTTTTTGCTATCAAAATTAACGAAGACAATTCCTGTTGCTCGTCCACGTAGGCCAAGGATTTTATTTTTGTAGAGCTTAGTCCCAACTGGTGCCGCATCCTTTTTCTTCTGGATGGCTTCTGGTGTCAATGATAGGTTGTCATTAAACGTAAAAAACCAGTAACGCCATTTAGGGTTAGCTGGTTCTGATAGGTCTCGCATAATTTCTTCCGGCACATCGCCTGCGTACTTTTTATACGGTCTCGCCTTGTTGATGAACTCTTTGTAGACTGGTAAATCAGGATTATCCGGATTGAGCGTTGCCATCAAATAATCATTACGTGTGGACAACTCACGAACAAACTCAATGTCAGCCGTGTTGACCTCATCAATATAGACACATCCATACTGACCACCTAGGACCAGCTTCCATTTTTCCTTATTGTCATACCCCAATACATAAATGATTTTCCCCTCAAACTTGATGTGAGGAATCTTCGAATCTTTGTCACCATTACCACAGTAGACGGCTGTTTTATGGATGTCTAAAATTCCGTTATCCTGATTAATGATATTCTTTTCAGCTACACCAACTGTCTTTGCTGCAATGATGTGGAACTTCTTCGTGCTCCTGCTGACTGCTCGCATAAACTTGACACCAACACCAACCGTTGTTTTTCCAGCTGCCGTTGTACCTTCCAAAAAGTCCGCATCAACATTATTAAAGCTATTGCAAAAATCAATGTACTTTTGAGATAAAGGGAAGCTATTCGTCAAGTCCATCACCGCCTAGCTGACTAACGATATCGTCAAACTTCTTAGTCTCGGTAACTATAGCATTGATGTCTACTTTATCAGTCCACATTTGATGTCGTTTCCCTAGTAACTCCAAAGCTTTGTTCCTATCGCTGTTCTTTGTTGGATATTCGACAAGTTGAGGGATTTCGTTGTATACTTTTACAGACTTACCAGTCACAGGATCAGTCATCAACTCAGCTACTTTTGTCGTGACCACAATTGTCTCTTTTGCCTGACCTGATGCAATCTCTGACAACATCACAAGAATTTGTTTTTGAGTCAGGATTTTTTCGTCCTGAATTTCATCCATTCTTTTTTTGATATATTCAGAAATGTCAACTTTTGTCAACAATCTTTGTCCTTGACTTCTAGCAGTCTTTTCACTATACCCTGCCTTAATAGCTGCATCTGTTGCATTCCCGCTGATGATGTACTCATCTGCGAATCGTTTTTGTCTTTCATTCAATTTTCCATCACCACCTTTTTAATAATTAAAAAAGCCACTCGATGAGTGACTTAATGCAAGGCGACTACTACCTTTTGTGTTAATTAGAAATCAATTTGAAAGTTTTCCTTTTTTTTATTTTTTGTAGTCATTTAAAACCTCTGAGGGAATCAAACCCTCTAGCTTATAACTTACCTAGGATATAAGTAGCTACGCAATCATGCAAGGTTCAGTCGTTACTGCCGACCATTTAATAAGTTAATGAGTAATTTATGAATGCTAAGCCTACTGCCTAACCCATTCTGGGACACAAACACTCAAAGGAGAGTGTGGGAGTTGAACCCACGGACCGCACATAGGCGACCACCCGTCTAGCAAACGGGCGCATTCAACCTGACTCTGCCAACTCTCCATATCAAGGGAAGACTTACTGCCTTACCCTTAATTCTTGATGATACTATAATAGCACGATTGTTAGACCAGTGCGCTTCAACCTAGTTCACATTAGTTCGCATTAGTTCGCTTTTATCAACTACAACACCCAATTCACGGATTGCATCTTTCTTCTTTTTGTAAAAAGTAGTCTTACTGCATTGTAAAAATTCAATCATATCATACACGCTTGCTTTCTGAATATAAACCATCCTTAAAATTGTTCGACTTGCAGGCTTAGGCATTTTATCAATCAATTTACTGAGCTCAATTCTGCGCTGGATAGCCTCAGCAGTTGCTTGCTTCATGTACTCTTTCAAGGAATCTTGCATGCTAAAAATATCGATGTAACGTTCATCTAATCGAACCTTCTGACCACCTTGAATCTTATCCATGTTCATTTTAGGACTAGAAAGTAAACTAGCTTCAAGATTAGCAAGCTCGTCTATTCGATTCTGTATCTCTTCATCCAAATTCTGTAGTTCATCAAGTAACTCTTTAGCCTTGTTCACTCTCTATCTCCTTTTTGTGGTATAATAATATTATTGAAAACGTTGTCGAGGCAGAGAGTGCCTTGGCTTTTTTTAGTAGTTATTGAGTATCCTCATCGTCTTTTCATAGCTTAGATGTACTTTTGCTCTTTCCTCCTCGTATCCGAATACTTTTGGAATTCTGAAGTAAATGATTGTAGCGTTGTCATGTTGTTTGACAACTGAGAAAATGTGCTTGAGCAAGCTTTTTCTAAAAGCTACATTAGGAAAAACTACAAGCTCTCGAGCTCCTATTCCTGTTGTAGTCACTTTCTTTATTTTGCTCCCTGTGTACGGATATTTTTTAGGTCTCATTCTTGTTCTCCATTTCTTCAATCAACCAATCAAGGTTCTTTCTAGCTTTCTTCAGGTCTTCGAGACCGTTTTTCTTCTGGAATCGGAGTAAATACTTAATAGCATTCCCCCAACACCATGCAGCCTTGCCTGGCAAGTCGCCAATAAAGTTGTCAATTACTTCAATACTTTCAAGACCTTTTGAGCCTTGATAATGGCTTGGCTTGTTTACATTGTCAATTTTTTCTAGGCTCATAATCTCACCTCATCTCCAATCCTCAATGATTTGTAGCTTGTTTGTGTGACTACGAAAATGCCGTAATCACGTATTGTGATTGTATATAGCTTTCCGAATTGTCCTTTTTCGACAACACGGCCGACAATTTCAGCGCCTTGATTATCAGCTTTATAGACGATAATCGGGCGCTTTTCTTCCAGTTCTTTAATGTGTATACTCTGCCAGATATTTAGTCCAGCAGACAATAATATCCAGATTGCAATAAATCGTTTCATTCTGTTGCCTCCTCGATTTAACTATATGGTCGGTCGTAAAACCTTCCATCCATGAAGATCTCTAATGGTCT
>ERZ772786.1043-NODE-1043-length-10685-cov-4.190687_pt1 | contig 10685 bp, 6 predicted proteins | sample MGYA00511473_ERZ772786 | MGnify/ENA primary metagenome ERZ772786 (study PRJEB29015, sample SAMEA2738025) | human oral metagenome | biome: human oral; feature: human-associated habitat; material: saliva | place: China | collected 2252 ...
GGATATCTTTGTCTTTTCCTAATACTAATAAGGATTCTTCAGAGTTGAGTATATGGGAAGCACCTGGTGTAACAGAGATATCGTCATCTTTCTTAATTGCGATGATATTGATGTTGTAGTGTTTACGTACATCAACCTGACCAATTGTCTTGCCTAACCATTCATTAGGTACAGCAATTTCGAATACTGCGAAGTCTTTACCGATTTGAATGTAGTCAAAGATATTATCACTGCTATAACGCATGGCAGTTAAGTTACCCATTAACTTTTCAGGATATACAACTGCATCTGCACCATTTCGTAATAAGAACTTTTCTTGTGTATCTCGTGCAGCACGGGATACAACTTTCTTTGCGCCTAACTCCTTGAGATAAGAAGTGATTTCTAGGGAAGCTAAGAAGTTATCACCAACCGCAACGATACAAACATCAAAGTTTTTAAGACCTAGTGTCTTTAAGAAATCTTGGTTTGTCGCATCACCAACTTCGGCGTTTGTGACATAAGGCAATACTTCTCTTACCTTATCTTCATCATTATCAATACCTAATACCTGAATATCTAAATCATTTAACTTGCGGGCAATATGACGGCCAAAACGCCCCATACCAATAATTAAAATCTGTTTCATACTCTCTCCTATTTAGCCTACGGCTACATTTTCTTCAATACATCTACCTAAGCATTGATTGCGGAATGGGAACATACCATAAATCAAGGTGAGTCCTCCAATACGTCCAGCGAACATTAGGAAGATTAAGATCATTCTTGAAATAATTGTTAAATCACGTGTAATACCAAGGGTTAAACCTACGGTAGCGATTGCGGATGCGGTCTCATACATTGCGGTTAGCATTGGAACATTCTCAATGACACTAATAATCATTGCGGCACCTACACATAATGAGATATATAACATCAAGATTGTGGCAGCGTTACGTACGACTGTCTCTGGGATTGTTCTACCGAAACTCTCTGTACGGGAACGGTTTCTAAAGATTGCCATACTTGTTGTGACTAATACGAAGAAGGTTGTTATCTTCATACCACCACCAGTAGAACCTGGTGCAGCACCAATTAACATTAATATAATCTGTAAGAAGATACTGGATTCAGTCATCTTTGTAAGGTCTACTGTATTAAATCCAGCAGTACGTGGTGTTACAGATTGGAAGAAGGATGCTAGGATTCTTGACCCTAAAGGCATGCCTGTAAAATCCACAAAGAAGAAGTAGATTGCAGGGAATACGACTAGGATTGCGGTCATCAATAAGATGATCTTAGACTGCATGTGGTAACGGTGTAGATTCAACTTATATTCTTTGATATCTGCCCAAGTGGCGAAGCTCAATCCACCAATCAGAATCAAAGACATAATTGAGATATTAATAATTGGATTGGATACATAAGTTGTTAAGGATGAGAATGGTTCGCGTACACCCATTAAGTCAAAGCCTGCGTTACAGAAAGCTGAGATAGAATGGAAGATACTGTACCAAATACCTTTAACGAGTCCAAAATCCGGTATAAATGTAAATGACATGAGTATGGCGAAGAAGCCTTCCACCATAAATGTAATCTTAAAGATGAAGTGTAGTAAGCGGATAATTCCACCAACCGCTGAGATTGAGATGGAGTTTGCCAAAGTGGAACGAGCAAGGTACCCAATTCGTTTGCCAGTGATGAGTGCCAAGGATGTGATAACCGTCACAACACCAAGTCCACCAATCTGGATCAGAATAATAATGACAAGCTGTCCAAAGAAACTCCAATATGTGGCGGTATCGTAAACAACCAATCCTGTTACACAAACACATGACGTTGATGTGAATAGTGCGTTGATAAATGGTGTCCATTGACCAGATTGACTAGCAAGCGGTGTTGTTAGTAACAATGCACCGAATAAGATAATCGCCCCAAATCCCAGAATAATCATCTGTGGATATGTTAGATGTAGTTTATTTCTAAGAAAATTCATAATACCCTTTCAGAATGTAGTATATACGTATATGATACTATCATAACGACTAAAATATTATAGTATTCTCGGCGTTTATTACCAACATTATTTGTGAAAAATAAGAGAAAATACAAAGAATTGGGGTACAAAATACATGGAATTGAAATTTTACTTTGTTAGACACGGAAAAACCTTATTTAATCTGAAAGGGCGTATGCAGGGCTGGTGTGATAGTCCACTCTTAGAAGAGGGTATTCAACAGGCAGAAAATGTTGCGTCTGCACTTAGAAATGTGCCATTTAATCGTGCATATTCTTCAACCTCTGAAAGAGCTTGGGATACTGCAAAAGAAATTTGTAAGTATCATGATATTCCATTAATTCTTACCAAAGGCCTGAAGGAGTTCTCTTTTGGCTCTTTAGATGGTGCACGTAAGGAAGAGGTCTTGGACTCTCCGTTCTTTGATGATTGGTCATCAGAAGGTGGGGAAACAAATTCAGGATTTGCGCAAAGAGTTCGTACAACAATGCAGAACATCGTTGAGGAATCTAGTGATGGCGATACAATTTTATTGGTTGGTCATGGTGCGTATGCGGTACGTATTTTAGAAATCCTGTTTGGAATGAATCTAGATGATTATGTAGAACGCTGTAAGGCACAAGATCGTTGGCTCATGCCGAATACAGGCATGTTGATATTCCATTATAAGGATGGAAAGTTCTTTTTAGACCAAGAGCCAATTAATGTGAATGAATATCGTCAAATCTATCATCCAAAGACAATTGATATTTATTTGATGCGCCATGGTGAAACAAGATTTAATGTCCAAGAGCGTATGCAAGGCAGATGTGATAGTCCTTTAACTGAAAAGGGAATTCAAGAAGCACAAGAGGCAGCTGAGAAGTTAAAGGAGATACCTTTCTCTATGATTTATGTTTCAACAGCGGAAAGAGCGCGTGATACTGCAGATATCATCGCTCAATATCACCCAGGAAATAGTGTCTATACAAAGAAGATTTGTGAAGTTAGTTATGGTGACCTTGAGGGCATGACATTCAAAGAGGCAGATCCTAGTGGAAAACGTTTTATGGATACGCACTATGGTGATGTTGGTGGCGAGGAACATGGTGATGTTACAAAGCGTATGTATTCAATGTTCCAAGAAATCTATGATACGCAGCAAAATAAGGATATAGTATTACTGGTTTCTCACGGAGACTTCTATCTTGTATGTCTAGAAGCCTTATTTGGATTAAAGAAGGAGGATATCTTCCAAGAAGCCTCCGAACTGGGTATCAATCCTGTTCCAAACTGTGGAATCGCACACTTTAGAATGACAAGCAACCAATATGAACTCATTCAAAAGATGAGTGATTATACGTGTAAGTCATAATATGCTATGAAAAAAATACAAATAATAAAGAGATAGTTTGTTCAAATAAATTGGAGAAAAATATATCCATCATAGGTTTTGGTGTATTCTATTAATATAAGGAAAGATTTACGAAGAGGATAGTAACATGGTTAGTAAAAATAATACGAATATTGGTTTTGAAAAACAAATCTGGGATGCAGCTTGTGTTCTTTGGGGTCATATTCCTGCTGCTGAATATAGAAAGATAATTGTTGGACTTATCTTTCTTCGCTATATATCCAGTGCCTTTGAAAGACGTTATGATGAGCTTTTAAAAGAAGGCGAAGGTTTTGAGAATGATAGGGATGCATATGCAGAAGATAATATCTTCTACGTACCAGAAGAAGCTCGTTGGAGCAAGATTGCTTCCGCTGCTTATACACCTGAAATTGGTACGGTGATTGATAATGCAATGAGATCAATCGAAAAGGAAAACACAAGTTTAAAGAATGTATTGCCTAAAAATTATGCAAGTCCTGATTTAGATAAAAGGGTATTGGGGGAAGTTGTTGACTTATTCACCAATGAAATAAAAATGGATGGTACAGAATTAAGCAAGGATTTATTAGGTAGAACTTATGAATATTGTATTGCTCAATTTGCAGCATATGAAGGTGCAAAGGGCGGTGAATTCTATACGCCTTCAAGTATTGTTAAGACTATAGTTGCTATTTTGAAACCATTCAATAATTGTCGTGTGTATGATCCATGTTGTGGAAGTGGTGGTATGTTTGTACAAAGTGAAAAGTTCGTACAAGCACATAGTGATAATCGAGGGATTATTTCTGTTTATGGACAAGAATCAAACGCTGATACATGGAAGATGGCAAAAATGAATATGGCAATCCGAGGAATCGATGCTAATTTTGGCTCTTACCATGCTGACACATTTTTTAACGATATACATAAAACATTAAAGTCAGATTTTATTATGGCTAACCCACCTTTTAATCTTTCTAACTGGGGAGCAGATAAGTTAAAAGATGATCCTAGATGGAAATATGGTGTTCCACCATCAGGAAATGCGAACTATGCATGGATACAACATATGATTTACCACCTTGCGCCAAATGGAAAGATTGGTTTAGTGCTTGCAAATGGAGCACTATCATCGCAGTCATCTGGAGAAGGTGAAATTAGAAAAAAGATTATAGAAGATGATCTCATTGAAGGAATCGTAGCGTTACCAACACAGTTATTCTATAGTGTGACAATTCCTGTTACATTATGGTTTATTTCCAAAAATAAAAAACAAAAAGGTAAAACACTATTCATTGATGCCAGAAAAATGGGGTATATGGTGGATAGAAAACATAGAGATTTTACGGAAGGAATACAAGAAGATGGAAGCCTTGGAGATATTGACTTATTGGCCAAGACGTTTGAGGACTTTCAAAATGGGGTGCTAAAGGAGAAAAAGGGCTTCTCTGCTATAGCAACAATAGAGGACATTGCGAAACAAGATTATATTTTAACTCCAGGTCGATATGTAGGTATTGAAAAACAGAAGGATGATGGAGAACCTTTTGAGAAAAAGATGACAAGATTAACATCAGAATTGTTAGGCATGTTCGAAAAATCCCATGAATTAGAAGATGAAATCCGTAAGAAACTAGGAGCAATTGGGTATGAGATATAGATTGGAAGAAATTGCAGATGTAATAATGGGTCAATCACCTAAATCGGAATACTATAACACAGAAAAGAAAGGCTTTCCTTTTTTGCAAGGAAATAGAACATTTGGGTTTAAATATCCTACCTTTGATACTTACACAACAGTAGCGCCAAAGATTGCAAGAGCTGGTGATGTGATAATGAGTGTTCGAGCACCAGTTGGAGCACTTAACATTACGCCAGTGAATGTATGTTTAGGCCGTGGTGTTTGCTCATTGAGAATGAAAAACGGAAATCAAAGTTTTTTGTTCTATCTAATGAAATATTATGTTCCATATTTACTAAAAAAAGAGAGTGGTACAGTATTTGGCTCTGTAAATAGGGATGATATTAATAGACTAGAAGTTAACATTCCAGAAGATGTAGAAGAGCAAAAGAAAATTTCGCGATATTTGGAAATGATAGATGATAAGATTGAATTAAACACTGCGATAAACAATAATTTAGAGCAGCAAGTTTCCATTTTCTATCAATCGTGGTTTGAAGACTATAAACGTGTAGATAATATTTTTCCTGAAGGTTGGAAATATGAGGAACTCTCTTCAATCGCATATATTACAAGTGGAAAACGTCCTCCTGTAAAGTCAGAAATTTGTAATCAAGAAACACCATTTGCTATTGTTGGTGCGGCCTCCGTTATGGGATTTACTTCTGAAGCAAATCATACAGATAAAATCCTTGTCATTGGCCGAGTTGGAACACACGGCGTTATTCAAAGGTTTAATACTCCTTGTTGGGCTTCTGATAATACGCTTGTAATTACAAGTCCATATTATGAATTTACTAATCAAATCCTAAACAGAATTGATTATCTATCAATGAATAGAGGATCAACGCAACCACTTATCACACAGGGGGATATGAAAAAAATAGTTGTCTTGGTTCCTGACAAAGAGACACTCACAAAATTTGAAGAATTTGCAAGCTCATTAATGGCTAAATGGGAAGCGAATAATATAGAGAATGTCAAACTTACTTTATTAAGAGATACGTTGCTTCCAAAACTAATATCTGGAGAGCTTGATATATCAAACACTAAAATCTAAGCTGATAAATTATTGTTTGTGTTGCAAGGAGTCGTAAATATGGAAAAAATATTAGTTAATAAAGATGAAATTAAAAAGCATGGAATTGAAATAACGTCTGTAAGTGATTTTATTGCTGAAATAAACGGGCTAAAGAATGGGTTGCATGGTAGCAACCAGGAACTGTATTTCAGAGGACAAAAAACAGATTTCTGGCAAGTTATGCCGAGTATTTTTAGAGATGATTTTTTAAGTGTTGAACATGCATTAATGCAAATGCCTCTATTAAAGGCACCACATGAATTTATTTCTATAAATAACGATTTTGAAATTATGACAAAATACCAGCATTACGGAATGTGTACAAGATTGCTGGATTTAACTACTAATCCATTAGTGGCCCTATATTTTGCTTGTGAAAAATATGGGGATGTTTGTTATGTTGAGGTGGACGGTAAAGAAGAAAAAGAAGAAAAAGAAGAAAAAGAAGCGAATGGTGTAATATTTTTTAATAAGCAATATGCTGTATCTGCAAATGAACTAAAGATAAAAATCATATCTGCTTTATCTCAAATAGAACTGTCAAAGGATAATACTCTTGAGTCCATATTGAAACAACTTGTAAAGAAACATGTAATAGCAAAAGATGATGAAGAAAAATGGAAATCAGAAGAATATTACAAAGAGTTTATAGAAATTATTCAAAGTAACTATATTGTAATCCCGCCATATAGTAACGAAAGATTATCGAGACAATGTGGAATATTTTTGCTAGCGGGATGTTTTAATTTTGTTTATACAGAATCTATTATTAATTCATATATAGAAAAAGGATACAAAGATTTACGAGATGAATTTGATGACACATTTTACTATGTTCCAGGAGAAAAAAAGAAGGCAATACTGGATGAATTGGATACTTATAATATAAATGAGGCAACCTTATTTCCGGAGTTAGAACATCAGCTAAGTTATATAAAAAATAAGAAAAATACAGAATCGAAGATAACATTAGAATTTGAAAAATTTGATTCAACGAATATAGAAACAAAAATAGTAAGGACTGATACAGAGATTAGTGATGAGGTAATAAAAAAGGAGAATTTTAAAGATTCTGTAATTAAAGATTTAAGTGAAAAATATCATTTTGATATACAAAAAATATGGGAATTAATAGAAGTATGGGTTTCTGCTGTTGATTGGAATAAGCAAGAATCTGTAATGGGCAGATTTAGGGTTGGTGTCCAAAAAGAATTAATGAAAAATGGATTAAATAAAAAAGAAGCAAAGAAAGAATCTAACTATATCAGAGATACAGTTATAGAGATAGCAAGTGAATTATCGAAGGGGAGTGAACAATAGTGCTAAATTTTTTCAGGGAAGCCAATTTTGAAAATTCAATAATTGATTTATTTCAAAATAATCTTGAATATGGTTATTTATATGGTCCTAATATTGAAAGAGACTTTTACAATCCGCTATATGAAGAGGTTCTACTTGATTCTCTGCATCGCTTGAATAATGGTGCTCCGGATGATGCTATTCAGGACGCGTTATTTAAACTCAAGAACTTTGACAATGGAGAACTTGTACAGAAAAATGCTGTATTTATGGACTATCTGCAAAATGGTATACCCGTAAGATATTTTGCGAATGGAGAAGAACATTCTTCTATTGTTTACCTAGTTGATTATAAAAATCCTAAAAATAACTCTTTTATCATAGCTAATCAATGGACTTTCATTGAGAATAGTAACAAACGTCCAGATATTATTCTTTTTTTGAACGGCTTACCGGTTGTCTTAATTGAACTCAAATCTCCATCACGCGAAGAAACCGATGTGTCCGAAGCATATAGGCAGCTCCGTAATTATATGCAAGAAATTCCATCAATGTTTATTTATAATGCCATCTGTGTTATGAGTGATCAATTGACGTCTAAAGCAGGAACTATTACTTCTGGTGAAGACCGATTTATGGAGTGGAAAACAAAAGATGGCAATTATGAAAATACACAATATGCCCAGTTTGATACTTTTTTTGAAGGAATATTTCAAAAGGAAAGACTACTTGATATTATTAAAAACTTTATTTGTTTTTCTAATGAAGGCACTAGTATATCCAAAATTCTTGCGGGATACCACCAGTATTTTGCAGTAAGAAAAGCAATTGAATCTACAAAACACGCTACAATTACGGATGGTAAGGGTGGTGTCTTTTGGCATACTCAAGGTAGTGGAAAATCACTTTCAATGGTTTTCTATGCTCATTTATTGCAAGAAGCGTTAAATAGCCCGACAATTGTTGTTCTTACTGACAGAAACGATCTTGATGACCAGCTTTATGGTCAGTTTGCAAAATGCAAAGATTTTTTAAGACAAGAACCAGTGCAGGCAGAAAGCAGAGAAAATCTAAAAAACTTACTAGCTGGTAGACAGGCAAACGGAATAATCTTTACTACTATGCAGAAATTTGAGGAGTCTAATGAACCTCTGTCTGAACGTAAAAATATAATAGTTATGGCTGATGAAGCTCATAAAGGACAATATGGTCTTGCTGAAAAAATTAAGATTACTAAAAATGAACATGGAGATGAAGTGGCAAAACGTATAATTGGAACAGCAAGAATTATTCGTAATACACTTCCAAATGCTACATATATTGGATTTACAGGAACACCTATCTCAGCAAAAGATCGCAGCACTCGTGAGGTCTTCGGCGATTATATTGATATATACGACATGACGCAAGCGGTTGAAGACGGCGCAACTCGCCCTGTATATTACGAAAGTCGTGTCATTAAATTAAACTTAGATGAAACTACATTGAAATTAATTGATAAAGAGTATGATCTAATGGCTCTGAATGCAGATGATGAAGTCATTGAAAAGAGCAAAAGAGATCTTGGGAAGATTGAAGCTGTACTTGGGAATGAAAAAACTATAAATTCTCTTGTTTGTGATATCCTTGAGCATTATGAAGATAATCGTGAGAACTTGCTTACTGGTAAGGCGATGATTGTAGCCTATTCTCGTTCAATTGCCATGAAAATATATAAGAGAATATTAGAACTCAGACCGAATTGGACAGAAAAAGTTGGTGTTGTGATGACTTCTGGAAATAATGATCCGGAAGAGTGGAGAAAAATTATTGGTAATAAGCACCATAAAGATGAATTGGCAAAGAAGTTTAAGGATAATAATAGCCAATTAAAAATTGCGATTGTAGTTGATATGTGGTTAACGGGTTTTGATGTACCTTCACTAGCAACAATGTATGTTTATAAACCAATGGTTGGACATAATCTAATGCAAGCGATTGCTCGTGTTAATCGTGTATTCCGTGATAAAGAGGGTGGGTTGATAGTCGATTATGTAGGGATTGCCACAGCTTTGAAACAAGCAATGAATGACTACACTTCTCGTGATAAAAAGAATTATGGGAATACTGATGTTGCAAAAGTTGCATATCCTAAATTCCTGGAAAAATTGGAGGTTTGTCGCGATAAGTTTTATGGGTATGATTATACGATTTTTAGAAATGGTACAGATTTTGAAAGAGCCAAAATCATTAGCGGTGCTGTCAATTTCATAATAGGAAGAGAAAAAGTTGATGATAAGGATTCTTTTGTAAAAGAGGCTCTAATACTTCATCAAGCACTTTCGTTATGCTCTTCCTTGGTTGATGAGGATGATAGATTTGAAGCGGCCTTCTTTGAAGCTGTAAGGGTACTGGTCCTTCGACTAACCAATACTGGATTAGGTAAAAAGATTTCTTTACCAGAAATGAATGCAAGAATAAGCGAGCTTTTAAAACAAAGTATTAAAAGTGATGGAGTAATAAATTTATTTTCGGATATAAAAGAGGAATTCTCTTTGTTTGATCCAAAATTTCTACAAGAAGTCGGAAAAATGAAAGAAAAAAATCTTGCAGTTGAACTTTTGAAAAAGTTGATTGCAGAACAGGTTTACGTATATCGTCGAACAAACATTGTAAAATCAGAAAAATTTAGCGAGATTATGCAGAAAGCTGTTAATTCATATCTTAACGGAATGCTAACAAATGAAGAAGTAATTGAAGAAATGCTAAAACTAGCTAGAGAGATTGCTGCTGCAAATAAAGAAGGAGACAAATTGGGTCTCACAAGTGACGAACTTGCGTTTTATGATGCGTTAACAAAACCACAAGCAATTCACGATTTTTACAAGAATGAAGAGCTAATAGCAATCACAAAAGAATTAGCAGATACTTTACGCAATAATAAAACAATTGACTGGCAGAAACGCGATTCAGCAAGAGCGAAAATGCGTATGCTTATTAAAAAGCTATTAAAGAAACATAAGTATCCACCTGAAGGTATGGAGGACGCTGTTCAGACTGTTATGGCACAATGTGAGCTTTGGACAGATTATTATGATTTTGAAAGTGATTTTAATATATAAAAATATAAGAGATATTAAATATATTCTCTATATCTAAATAATAGGTAATTCTGTGCGGAAAGTTCATAAATGATTGATAAAATTTATAATCGGCATGATCTATAGGAGAAAATTTTAAAAAAATTGATAATCTTTGTTGACAGGAGGGTTAGTGTTTGCTAACATACAGTTAG
>ERZ772786.1044-NODE-1044-length-10682-cov-16.182648_pt1 | contig 10682 bp, 10 predicted proteins | sample MGYA00511473_ERZ772786 | MGnify/ENA primary metagenome ERZ772786 (study PRJEB29015, sample SAMEA2738025) | human oral metagenome | biome: human oral; feature: human-associated habitat; material: saliva | place: China | collected 2252 ...
GTCGACCTCCTTCAGGGCCCGCGAAGCTGCCTCGACGGCGCCCTCCACCGCCTCGCAGCGCTCTTCTGCGGAGACGTAGTCATCCATGATCTTCTCCTTTAATTTTGTTGGAATTAGAAGGAAAAAAGAGGCCAGCAATTACAGCGTTGCCGGTCTTGCTGTCATTGCAGGTACTTGCGGATGTCGGCCGCCTCAACGGCGCGGCGCAGGGCGTCTTCGGGAGGGGCCGCGTACTGTTGCGTCGTGGCCACGCTCGCGTGCCCCAGGAGGCGCTGCACCGCGAGCAGGTCGCGCTCCGCGGAGTACGCGGCCGTCGCGAAACGGTGCCGCAACGTGTGCAGAGTCCACTCGCCGGGCAGCGCGCGGGCGCCCACCTTGCTGACGTGCGCAGCGGACAGGTGCCCGTCGATCTTCCCGGGGAACGCGAATCCCCCGCCCCTCGCGCACGCCGATGCCACAGCGCGGGCGAGCCAGTCCTGCAACGGGACGACCCGCACCCGGTCGCCCTTGCCCCGCACCACGAGCGTGAAACCCCCGTCGTCCTGGACGAGATCCCTGCGGTGGACAGCCGCGACCTCCCTGGCGCGTAGCCCCGCGCACGCCGCCAACGACAAAATGAGCCGTGTCCTCGGCGACGCCCCGGCCAGGCCCTCCTCAAGGACTTGCAGGGGCACCGGCCGCGGCGCGCCTGGCCGTCGGCGCACCACCGGTAGCACGTCAGCAGGGGACGGGCCAGCCCCGCAGAGCCAGCGGAAGAACAACGTGACCGACTCGTAGTAAGCGTGCCGAGTCTCCGCCGCCCACTCCTGCGCCCCGCACCAGTCGATGAGCGCACCGCCAGTAACCTCATGTGGAGGCACCTGGAGCGCCCGCGCGGCCTGGCGCACATGCCGCACACGCGTCTCCACCGTGCGCTCACTGCGACCACCCGCCCGCAGATAGATCTCCCACCCGTCGAGGGCCACTGACCACGACGACGGAACCGGCTTCACCAATACATGCGTTTTGTCCATGAACCACAATGACCCCACCGGCGTGGACGCGCATGATAACCGTTCTAACCAGCATGACCGGCAAGTACAGCAACCAATGCAAGACCAGCATGTACAGCAACCTGTTCGCATATTGAGACAGTGACCCGGAGGTCGCAGGTTCAAATCCTGTCCCCGCTACCACCATAGGCCCGGTCCCGATAGGGACCGGGCTTTTTGTTTCCCTCGCGTCCCGCCCTGCGAACGTCTTGACCAGGCGTGTGCGTCACACGATACAATTGGTTGTTCGCCATCAGGAAGTGCACTTTCGGGTGCGAGAGGAATACAGATGAGCACCATCGATCCGTCGCAGCTCACTGCTGCTGACATGAGCAATCCCGCGCTGAGCCCGCAGGACCTCGCAGACATTACTGCCGCGCGCGAGGATCTGCGCCCCTACGTTGCGACCCATCCGGCGTTGTACCCTGCCCTGAAGCAGTGGCTCGCCGACCAGGGCGTCGTTCCCGCTCAGCCCCCCGCCGCGCAGGCAGACCCTGTCGAGGTTGTCGCCGAGGAATCCACATCCGAGCAGCCCGCGGCCGAGCCTGAGCAGCCTGTCGTGCAGGCCCCCGTGGACGCAGCGCCGTCGGACGAGGATCTCGAGCACTCTATCAACGAGGCCGCTCGCGACGAAAGCATCGCCAACCCCGTTGCTGCTCAGCCCGAGCAGGCTGCGCCCGCGCAGGGTGAGTCGACCGCATCCACTCAGGGCGCGCAGTTCGGTCAGCCCCAGTATGGCCAGCCCGGACAGGGTCAGTACGGTCAGCAGGGTGCGCAGTTCGGTCAGCCTCAGTACGGCCAGCAGGCTCAGCCCGGCCAGCCCCAGTACGGTCAGCAGGGTGCGCAGTTCGGCCAGCCCCAGTATGGCCAGCAGGCTCAGCCCGGCCAGCCCCAGTACGGCCAGCCCCAGTACGGCCAGCCCCAGTACGGCCAGCCCGGACAGCAGGCTCAGCCCGGCCAGTCTGCTGGACAGCAGCTTGGTGTTGCCGCCCAGCAGCTTGGCGCTGCCGCAAACTCGGCATTTAGCCAGTTCCAGAACGCGGTAGTCGCACAGACCGGCAAGGTGAGTGGCCGTTCCGTTCGCGCGACCTATTCTCTGATCGGTATTGCGGCAGCATCGCTGTTCCTCTTGATCTCGATGATTCTTCCCTACGTGGATGGCGTTTGGAGGACGTACTCGCTCCTCGGCCTAGAGAGTTGGTTCCCGGTTACCTTCCTGCTGCTGCTGCTCATTAACGTCGGCCTGGGCGTCGCCTACTGGCTGATGAACCAGAAGTGGGCCTTCATCTCGGTGGGTGCGGGCTCGGTTCTCCTCGCGCTCATGACGTTGATCGAGACGCTCTACTTCGTCAGTAAGGTCGGGGACTTCGATTACATGCTGATCGGCTTCTACATGTTCTCCTTCTTCGGGCTCTGTCTTGGCGCTGCCGGTGTCATTCTGCTTCTCGAGCTTAAGCAGGGTAATGTCGCCCCTCTGGATACGACGCCTGCCCTGCTCAACCAGATGGGCCAGCAGGGCCAGCAGGGCTTCCAGGGCCAGCAGGCTTACCCGACCCAGCAGGGTCAGTTTGGTGCTCAGCCCCAGCAGGGCTACTCCGCGCCGCAGGGCTTCCAGGGCCAGCAGGCTTACCCGACCCAGCAGGGTCAGTTTGGTGCTCAGCCCCAGCAGGGGTACCCGACCCAGCAGGCCGGTCAGACCCAGTACGGTCAGCAGCCGTTCGGGCAGACGGCTCAGAGTCAGCAGAACCAGCAGGGGCAGACGGGCGAGCAGCCTCAGAACCCCTACAGTCCTCAGGTGTGAGCCTTCGGCTGACTAACGCTCAGTAAAGGGGTCCGCGGCGCAAGCCGCGGGCCCCTTTACTGGTAGCCCTTACCCGTTCCTGCGCAGCTGGGCCCTACAGGTGGAGCATGGGCAACCCCGCCCACACTGCCACCCAAGGGGTTAACCTGCGCATCCAAGGGCCCAAGTACCCACCCATCGGTCCGATCATGCCACCTATCTCGCGAGCCTTGCCGCCAAGCACGCGCGCGAGGACGAGGCCGACACTGGCAACGAACGCCCGCCACGCACTAGCCGCGCACACACGCACAAAGTGGCCCAGGCCTCGTCACTCTTTCGCCGGCGAGGCCGACGCTGGCAACGGGGACGACAACGGAACCACCCCCGGAGACCTGGCAGCGTTAACCCCTTGATGCGCAGCTGGGCCCTACAGGTGGAGCATGGGCAACCCCGCCCACACCGCCAGCCAAGGGGTTAACCTGCGCATCCAAGGGCCCAAGCACCCACCCATCGGGCCGATCACGCCACCTATCCCGCGAGCCATGCCGCCAAGCATGCATGCGCGCGAGGACGAGGCCGACGCTGGCAACGAACGCCCGCCACGCACTAGCCGCGCACACACGCACACAAAGGCCCTGGCCTCGTCACACTTTCATGGACGAGGCCGACGCTGGCAACGGGGCCGACAACGGAACCACCCCCGGAGACCTGGCAGCATTAACCCCTTGATGCGCAGCTGGGCCCTACAGGTGGAGCATGGGCAACCCCGCCCACACTGCCACCCAAGGGGTTAACCTGCGCATCCAAGGGCCCAAGCACCCACCCAAGGGGTTAACCTGCGCAGTCGTGGGGTTCACGTGTGCAAGTGAAGGGGGCCGGGATCCCCGTCGGGCCGATGAGGCCGCGCGTGAGCGTCCGGGCCCGCAGCGCGCTTACTCGTCGTCGTCTTCGGTGATGTCGACGCCAGCGACGCCGTCGAGGTCGGCGAGGGTGGTCACCAGAAGCGAGCGCGACAGGTCCTGACGCGTCGCAGCGGTAAACCGGGCGGTGGAGGTGTTGCGATCGGTGTGCGTGGACACGCCCGACACCGTCCAACCCAGAGCGCCGACCTGTGTGAGCAAGGTGGACAGGACTCCGTGTCCGGGCGTGTAGTGGACCGTCAGCGTGATCTTGTGCCCGTTGGTGCGCATGAGGATGAACTGGACCAGCGGGGTGAGCAGGCCGATGACGATGAAGTGCAGGATGGTGCCAGCCATTGCGAGCCACCATAGGCCCGCGCCGCACGCCATTCCGATAGCCGCGGTCTCCCAGATGGTTGCGGCGGTCGTCAGGCCGCGAATCGCGCCGTGGCGGGTCAAGATGATGCCCGCGCCCAGGAAACCGATGCCGGAGACGATCTGGGAGGCCACACGCGAGGGGTCGTAGCGGGTAATGCCATCGATCAGGATGTCGGAGAAGCCGTACTTGGAAATGAGCATCATGAGGCACGCTGTCAGGCCCACGATGGCCTGGGTGCGAATACCGGCGCTCTTTCCCCGGATCTGCCGTTCGAGGCCGATGGAGGCCGACAGGACGAGAGCGAGCAGCATCCACCCGATGCTGACGAGTTGGTGCGTCATGGTGTCTTCCTTCGTAGGCGTAGGGAGAATTTTAGTCTAGCGACCAGGAATTGCGCAGGCGTATGGGCCACACGAGGCCGTGGCATCTTTCGCTCGTTGCGCCCCGGGTTGGGGGTGGCTGTGCGCCGCCTGATCGAGCATCGGAGAGCGACAAGCCGAGCACGGGCACAACTGCCGCAGATTGCCCCGAAAGTGTTGAAAGGTTCGACCTGCGTGTCGTCCTCAAACGGTGCGGCGAGCGTGAAGCAACCACGGCCTCGTTAAAGATCGAGGAAAGAACGTCCCAATCTCGACACAAGAATTTGGGGTTAGTATGGGACTCACGATCGACAGATGAGGAACCTCTTGATGGATACTCCCACTCCCGATGACATCGCCAGCGATGTGCAGCAGCGCTCCGACACACAGTTGAAGCGTGGCCTGGCGTCGCGCCACATGCAGATGATCGCCATTGGCGGCGCGATTGGCACCGGCCTGTTCCTGGCCTCGGGTGCCACGGTCGCCAACGCCGGCCCGGGCGGCGCGCTTCTCGCGTACGCGGCGATCGGCCTGATGGTGCTGCTCCTCATGCAGTCCCTGGGTGAGATGAGTGCGCACCAGCCGGTCGCGGGCTCCTTCCAGACCTTCGCCACGAAGTTCATTTCCCCCTCCTTCGGCTTTGCGATGGGGTGGAACTATTGGTTCAACTGGGCGGTGACGGTCGCCGCGGACCTGGTGGCCTCGGGCTTGGTCATGGCGTATTGGTTCCCATCTGTGCCCTCGTGGATATGGGCGGTGGCCTTCCTGGTGATCGTCGTCGGGCTCAACGCGCTGTCGGCGCGGGTCTACGGTGAGGCTGAGTTCTGGCTGGCCGCCATTAAAGTCGTGATCGTCGTCGTGTTCGTGATCTCGGGCGTGTTCATGATCGCCGGGGTGATGGGCATGAACTCGCCGGGCCTGTCGAATTGGTCGATCGGGGACGCCCCCTTCCACAATGGTTTCGTCGGCGTCATCGCGGTATTCATGATCGCTGGCTTCTCCTTCCAGGGCACCGAGCTCGTGGGCGTGGCCGCCGGCGAGTCCGAGAACCCCCAGCGTGACGTGCCGCGCTCGATCCGCACGGTGTTCTGGCGCATCATGTTCTTCTACATCGGCGCGATCGCGGTCATCGGCACGCTGCTGCCGTACACGGATCCGAGCCTGCTGAGCGCCGCCGAAGAGAGCACGGAGGCTGTCGCGCAGTCGCCCTTCACGCTTGTCTTCGCGCGCATGGGCATCGGCGCGGCGGCGGCCGTCATGAACGCCGTCATCCTGACGTCGATTCTGTCGGCCGGTAACTCGGGCCTGTACGCGGCCTCGCGCATGCTGCACTCGATGGCCCTCAAGCACCAGGCGCCCGCGATCTTCGCGAAGGTCACGAAGGGTGGCGTGCCCGGCTACGCGATGGCCGTGACGACGGTGACGGCGGCGTTTGGTTTCATGACGCAGCTCGTCTTTAATGACGCCTACATTTGGCTGGTCAACATTGTCGGCATTTCGGGCATCATCATGTGGCTGGGTATCGCGGTGAGCCACATTCGTTTCCGCAGCGCCTACCTGCTGCAGGGGTATCGCCTGGAGGACCTGCCGTATCGCTCGCCGTTCTTCCCGGCCGGGCCGATCATCGCATTCATCATGTGCCTGGTGGTCATGGCGGGTCAGAACTACGAGGCGGTCATTCACGGCCAGGTCTGGGAGGTTGCCTCCTCCTACATCGGCCTGCCGCTCTTCGGCGTCGTGTGGTGGGGCTACCACCACGCCCGCAAGGACCGCCTGGTTCCGCTCGCCGAGATGGACGTCGCGCCCGTCGAGATCGAACCGGTTTCCGAATAAGGGAGCTGGGGTCGGGGCCGCTCTGGTCGCTCGCCTGCCCGGGATGATTCCGGGTATTGACGAGGCCGGGGCGGCCCCGCTCGCCTGGCGCGGTGCGCGGCTTGTCACCACTCGGTAACTAACGGCGTGGCGGGGGAGCGGTGCCGCTGGTTTTCATAGGATGGGTGCATGATCAACACGCGACGCCTCTTTGCCGTGACCGCACTGACCGCCCTCGTCCTGGGAGCGAGCGCATGTTCGCCGAACGGTGCTCAGCCCCAGTCGGGTACCACGTCCGCTCCCGCGACGCCCAGCGCGTCCGCAGCCTCGAGTGGTCAGCCCGCCCAGAGTGGCATGGACGCCCAGAGTGGCGACATGGTCCAAAGCGGCTCGGTCGACCGGGGTAACCAGGCACCCGAGGTCGACACCGCCGACAACGAGGCGCAGTGCGACCTGAACAACCTCCAGCCCGCCATCGCGAGTAACCAGGAGATCGGCGGCACCACCTACGTGGATATGTCCTTCACGAACGAGGGGCCCGCGTGCTGGATCGGCGGCTTCCCGACGGTTGTGTTCGCCTCCAACGGTGCCACCGTGTCCGAGGCTGCGCGCGACGGCGAGGATCCGGGCAACGTGTACACGGTTGCCGCGGGTGGGCGCATCGGCGTGAAGCTGACCGCCGAGGCCGTCGACGGCGTCCCGGGATGCACGCCCGTGTCTGCCGACCATGTCGACATCATGAATACCAACGGCTCGGGTTCGACCAGCCTGCAGCTGTCGCTGCGTGTGTGCGAGGAGATGCCCTCCGTCGCGGTGAGTCCCTTCGAACCCATGGACTGAGCGACCTGGCAATATTTGTCACGGTGGGCGCCGAGGCGGTTGCGACCGCCTCGGCGCCCACCCGTATAGCCTCAACTCAAGCACAAAATCGCTGACCAAACGTCACAAAATGTGTCCTGACACATCCTAAAATGGGGGTGACAACACGTCAGGAGGCACTAATGTCCACGCCGTATCCCCATCCCACTGGCGCGTACCCGACAGCCCCTCAGCCCGCCACGGCCTCGTCGCCTGCCCGCGCCGGCGCAGGCTACCCGACGGCCTCGTCCAATCGGCCAGCGGGCCCCCGCGCCCACCCTGCACCGCTCGGAGGAGGCACACCCGCGGTCAGAAGCTTTGGCACCCAGCCGCTGTGCGCGGGCGCGCCCGACGCTGGGTCAGGGAAGGGCGTCCCCAGCTACGCGCTCTACTGCGTGTTCGCGCTCAGCGCGCCGATGCCTCGTGACGAAGAAGAACGCGAACGGATCGTCGACGAATCCCTCGGCTACGTCTCAGATTCTGGCGCCCAGATCCGAGGATGGTACGACCTGGGAGGATTCCGGGCCAACGCGGACCTCATGGTCTGGCTCCTCAACGAAGACCCGGCGACGCTCCAAGACGCATATCACCGCCTGCGCGCGTCGGCCCTCGGACGCCACCTGACACCCGTCTGGAGCTGCATGGGCGTTCACCAACCCGCCGAATTCCTCCACGGGCACGTTCCCGCCTGCTTCCTCGGTGCCGACGCGCGCGACTGGGCGACAGTATTCCCCCTCGTGGGCATCCACGACTGGTATCTCATCGAGCCGGGAGAGCGCTCGCGCATCGTAGCCGACTACGGGCGACGCGGTTTCGGCGTGCAGCCGGACGTGGACGTATCCGTGCTCTGCGCGTTCGCGTTGTCGGATTACGAGTACGTTATTGCTATCGAAGCTGATAATCTGGACCGGCTCGAAGGAGTGACACACGCCCAGCGCTACAGCGAAGCGCGCCCGTACGTGCGTGAGGACACCCCCTTCTTCACAGGCCCACGCGTCACCCTGGCGCAGTGGGCGACACATCAACCGCGTTCATAAGGAGACACTGATGGGTTGGAAAGAAAGCAAGCAGGCATTCCAGTACGCGCTGCCGTACGAGCAGGTGTTCCAGGCGGCCATGGCGGCCGTCCCGATGGTTCCGAAGGCAGTCCTGACGAGCGCGGACGTGAACGCCCGATTCATCACTTTCGACACCCCCACCAGCTTCACCTCCTACGGTGAGAACATCGTCGTCGGCTTTATCCCCTCCGAGACCGGCGTCATTGTCGAGGTCACCTGCGCCACCAAGGGCATGCCCAACCTCATGCAGGACGGCCGTAACCGCAAGAAGATCAAGCAGTACATCGACGGGCTGTCCGGCATCCTCCAGGTCAGCGCTACGGAGGTCATCCCCTCCTGACGCACGCGATGCAACGCGGCGCCGCAGTGCCAGCACGCCAGTGGTCCCCGGTCTCGACTACGAGGCCGGGGAGCCTTCATCTGCTCACTGCGATCGGAGTACTAGACATGGCGGTGTCAGTGCTGGTGAACCTTCTGTGGGATGACGATCGACATGATGCCTGCTTTTTCTGTCACGCTGCTGTTGGTCGAACGCCCTGTGGGCACATGTCGAGTACTGTTAAGGGCCTCGTTCTTCGGGGCTGTCCGTTGCTCGATCTCTTAGGGGGCGTGATGGTTGCGACGCGGAATTTGTTGCGAAAGTTGGTCCAAGCGAGGTGAGCGCATGACATGGGCTGGATAGCGCGCAAGAGGAAGCGTAGTCAGCGGTTCTATACCATTCCCGATCGTGATGAAGGAGTATCGTTTTCCGAGAAGGTGGCGATGGGAATTATGGTCTTCGTCGCATTCGGTGCTGTTGTCGCGCTGTATGTGGGGAAGGTGCCTCTCGGTGTACTGTTGCTTCTGATGGTTGTGTTAAGCGGACTGTCACTCCCTCTCGCCTATAATGTGGGTGGCCTATTTTTGTCGATCAGCCATGATGATCGTAGGCAGCAACTCAGGATCGAGCTCAGCGCCATGGGAGTTTATCTGCACGGCGTGATCGCTTTCCTTCTTTCCCTGTTTACTAGTGGGTGGATATGGTGTGCCATTCACCTGGAGGATGGACTGTATCGACGCGTCGTCGCTCTGGCTTTGCTGAGCTGTCATCGACAAGTAGCTGGAATGATGTGTTTTGCCTCTGGCAAAGGTGAGAGCATTGAGATAACCAAGTGCAAAATGGTTATCCGTGATTCGCGCCGAATCTGTCATTCTCTTTATTGGAAGGATCGTCCTGTCGTTGCGGGTGTTCGCGGCGTTGATGAGGTTCTCATTCGCTATCGCGGAGATCGAGAAAAGATCGCTTCCCTGATAGTCCTTCCCCTGTCGAAACCTCAGCTCAAGAAGATGGTGGGATACTATTGTGACGATCCTCAAGCCCGTGCGCGGCTCGGACAACCAGATTCGGTGCGCGATGTGAGGCGTGTGCTCGGGTGGACAGTATGAATGTGTCAGCGACGGATACGCGAGGGCTGTGAAAGGTGAGTTGTGAACAAGTTTGAACCCCCGCTCGGCGGCAAGTCTGTGGATCCTGAGGATGGTGTGCACCGAGGCTCCGAGCAAGCCCGGGCACGCCAGCCCGCCCCGGCCTCGTTCTCTGGCGGCGAGCCGGCCCCACCCAAGCCGAACTATGGCACGTTCTTTACGGTGTACCCGTCGGATCGGCGACAGAGCGAGGCGTGGGCCGGTGCCTTCATTGGCATTCTTGTGGGAGTTTTCCTTGCAGCCCTGGGAGTCCTCGCGCGTGACGTGGTCTTTGCTGTGGCGTCGATCATGTTCGCCGCGACCTTCGTTGCCGGTGCGGCGGTGGATGCTGGCTGGTCCCGTGGGCTGGTGAGGCTCGACATGGCGCCTGATGGGTGTGTGACGGTGCGGCCCAGCGTGCGCTTGACCGTCTTGCGCATCGTGACCGTCGTGTGCGCAGGTCTGGGTTTCGTGCTCTACGGGCTCTCGTTGCTTGTCGGGGTGTCCTCTTTGTTGGTGCGGCTAGGGGCGATGACCTCTTTCGCGCTCGTCGCGCTTGCGGGGGCGGTTGGCCGTTCCTTGTTCTCGTCCCCGCGGCAGGAGTGCATCGTGCTCACCGAGAATGCCGTCATGCTGTGCGGTAAGGATGGCGTGAGCTACACGATTCCGTGGGCGGCGAAGCCTGCCGTTATTGCTCATCGCCAGCGCAAAACCCTGCTGATTAAGACCGACGACGATGTCGAATGCCCGATCTCCTTCGCCCACCTGCGCATCGTCCCCTCGCGCGTCAAGGGTCTGCTCGCGTATTACCACAAGAACCCGGAGGCGCTCGACCGTCTCGGCACCGAGGAATCGGTTGATGACGCTCTGAAGGGCTTGGGCTGGTACCGGTGGTCTCGACGGAGGTGGTGACCGCCTGCCTGGCCACGGCCTCGTTTATCCATCGACGAGGCCCGGGTTTAGCGTGTGATGCGCGACTCATAAGCACGACCCTGGTTCGAATGTGACGGTTGTTCTGTAGGCGTAAGCTGGCAGAAGTATTCCGTCTATTGACGCCCAAGGG
>ERZ772786.1048-NODE-1048-length-10667-cov-6.737844_pt1 | contig 10667 bp, 11 predicted proteins | sample MGYA00511473_ERZ772786 | MGnify/ENA primary metagenome ERZ772786 (study PRJEB29015, sample SAMEA2738025) | human oral metagenome | biome: human oral; feature: human-associated habitat; material: saliva | place: China | collected 2252 ...
TTCATGAAAGTGGTTGGCTTTACAAAATAGATCTTTTCACCATTCAAAAATGTTGAGGCAATATCAGCTTGAAAAATCTTATCATGGGAGAAAGTAAGATTTAAAGACTTTGCCATTTGATCCACTAACATAAAGCCTACATTGTGTTTGGTTTCAACATACTTATCCCCTGGATTTCCTAATCCAACAATTAATTTCGTCATCTCTTTTCCTTTCAAAAACGCTAAAAGGGTTGGAAATATTTTTTCCAACCTTTATATATTTTTAACTTTCTTAAACATTGAAACGGAATTCCATGATGTCTCCATCTTGGACAACATATTCTTTTCCTTCTTCTCGCAAGCGTCCAGCTTCTTTTACAGCCTTTTCAGATCCATATTTCACCAAATCATCATAAGACATCGTCACTGCACGGATGAAACCCTTCTCAAAGTCTGAGTGAATGATACCAGCCGCTTGAGGAGCTTTCATGCCACGCTTGAAGGTCCAAGCTCGGACTTCCTTTTCACCAGCAGTAAAGTAGGTTCCAAGCCCCAACAGATGATAGGCTGCACGTGTCAATTTGTCTACACCTGATTCTGTCAAGCCAATAGCTTCCAAAAATTCTGCCTTATCTTCATCATCTAGTTCAGAAATTTCTTCCTCTGCACGCGCTGAAATGACAACAACCTCAGCATTTTCTGTAGCAGCAAATTCGCGAATCTGCTTCACATAGTCAATATTATCTGGATCAGCCACCTCATCTTCACTGACATTGGCCACGTAAAGCACAGGTTTAGTCGTTAAAAGGAAGAGACCTTTGACGATTTTTTGCTCTTCTTCTGTAAAATCAACTGTCCGAGCTGACAGACCGTCTTCCAGAACTGGCTTGATTTTTTGTAAAACATTAAATTCTGCAACTGAGTCCTTGTCCTTCTGGGTACGAGCCATCTTCTCAACACGCGCATAGCGTTTGTTGATACTTTCTAGATCGGCTAAAATAAGCTCCAGATTGATGGTCTCAATATCAGCCATGGGATCGACAAAATCAGACTCACGGCCCTGTTCCCGCATGACATTTTCATCATCAAAGGCACGGACTACATGGACAATAGCATCCACTTCGCGGATATTGGCCAAGAATTTATTTCCCAGCCCTTCACCTTTCGAAGCTCCCTTTACAATACCTGCAATATCTGTAAACTCAAATGTAGTTGGAACCTTCTTTTGAGGTTTAATCAATTCTGTTAATTTGTCCAAACGAGCATCTGGCACCTCTACCCGACCGACATTTGGATCAATGGTCGCAAAAGGGTAGTTGGCAGCTTCTGCCCCTGCTTTTGTAATTGCATTAAATAAAGTTGACTTACCTACATTAGGCAGTCCAACAATCCCTGCTGTTAAAGCCATTCGTATCTTCTCCATTCATCTTTTCAATCCAAACCATTATACCATAAATCCTTATCCTAAACAGCGGATTTGAATGAAAAATTTCCTGCTTTCTGGATAGAAATAAAAAATATTTTCTACAAAAAATGATATAATATAGTTAATATTTTGATAAAAGGAGTTAGCCATGAAAAAAATGACAATTAAAACCTTTGTTCTTTCTTTCTTGACGATGTTTACTTTACTTTTTTTAGCTGCCTGCAGTAGCAGTCCTAAAAAAGCCTATTTTCAGTTGATTGACCAAAAGACCAAGCAAGACAGTCGGATCACTCTTGAGTACAAGGGCGATGATTTACTGAACAATGAAACCAGCAATGTTTTCTATTATGAGCCTATCGGATTGACAAAAGATACCGCCAAAGAACAAATTGGAGGCTACATGCAAACGCTGGAAAATATTAAAGGACTTACTAATAAAATCGAGTATAAAGACGATCATTTGACGCAAAAGATGACAATGGATTTTAGCAAGGCAGATATTTCAGAACTGAAAAGCAAACAACTTATCCAAACAGATGGAGACCAAAAAGCTAATTATATCAGTTATAAAGAAACGGTAAAATCTCTTGAAGCTTCTGGCTATAAAGAAGTCAAAGACGGCAAATTTGAAGAACTTAAATAAAAGCAGAAAACGGATAAGACTTTCTTAGTCTTATCCGTTCTTTGTTTATGAGGTAGGTCATTTAAAATTAGACTATTCAATGACCTTCTTCATTTTTCTTTCAAAATCATATCTGCTCATCATAACAACGTGTTCGCAGTTGCTGCAGCGAATCTTGATATCTGCTCCCATGCGGACGACTTCCCAACGATTGGCCTTTTTGCCCGTTGACTTAATGGTACAGGCATGGGGCTTTTTCATTTCTACAAAAGTTCCAAGTTCGTACATCTTCTCTCCTTTTGACAATCTTTTTTTATTATCTTAAAAATACAGATTAGCGCTTCTCTCAACCCTGGCTGTATTATACCACAATTTTAGAGTCAGCTGGCTTGTAAATGATCAAAATAAGACAAGGCAGATCGAGTCAGCCTTGTCTTAAATCTTATCTTCTAATTAGTACGGACTGGCGTGATCAGCTGGATAAAGTTTTCAGCATCTTCGCTTGGTACTAAAGTGAAAGGACGAACAGCTGAAATAAAGCTAATGGTCACCTTCTCACTATCGACTGCCTTTAGCGCTTCGATCAGGTAGGTAGGATTGAAACTAATGGTCAAATCTTCTCCTGAAACACTTTCTGTATCAATTTCTTCATTCACGCGTCCAACTTCTGGTGAATGGACATGAGCGCTGACAATGCCCTTCACAATTTCCAATTTCACTGTTCCATTTTGGGTCGCATTGGACAGAAGACGAGACCGTTCCATGGCATGACGTAAATTATTGGTATTAAAGGTCACAACGCTTGAAAATTCTGTCGGAATCAAGCGGTCTGTGTCTGGATAGTTTCCTTCCAACAGGCGTGTATAGAAGCTGATATTTTCACTTCTAAAGAGAAGTTGATTATTTGCAAAGAAAACCTCTACTGTTTCAATTTCGTCTGTGAAAACAGCTGTAAATTCACGCAGGGAACGGCTAGGGATCACCACATCGAAGTCATCGCCCTTCTTGTCCAAAGTAATTTTCTTTTGGCTCATCCGGTGAGAGTCTGTCGCAACTGTTTTGAGGGATTGATTATCTGTCAAAACAAAATGAACACCCGTCAAAATAGGACGGCTTTCTTGCGTGCTAGCAGCAAAAGCTGTCTCATTGATGATATTTTTGAGGACTTTTGTTTCTAAAACCAAAGGATTGCTAGTAGAGACTTCTTGGATACGTGGATATTGATCTGCATCTTTTCCTTTTAGCGTAATTTCTGACTTGCCACTGGTAAGGACGATTTGTTTTTGCTCAATTTCTTTAAAATCAAGCACGATATCTGGCAAGCTAGAAATGACATTGATGAAGAAATTTGCTTCGAGGAGGATAGAACCTGGTGAAGTAATCAAGAGCCCGGCATTCTCATTTTGCACTGAAATGAAGTTTTCAATGGAAATTTGACCATTTGAACCAATCAAGGTAATGCCTTCTTTCGTTACATCAATTTTAACCGTTGATAAAATTGGAATAGCGTTTTTGGTACTGATAGCTCTTTTAGTTGTATTCAAAGCTTGTAGGAATAAATTTTTATTAATAGAGAAGTGAATCATAGGGACTCCTTTTATTATTTATGATTATTAAGTTAATAGTAATAGTAGTTCTTGTGGAAGCTGTGGAAAAATGGAGCGAAGTATTTAAAATCAAGTTTTAAGACTTGTTCACAACCTGTGGAAAAAACTTTAGATTCGTTCAATCTTTTCCACACCCTTATTTTATCTTGTTTTTGATATTCTCGATTTCAAGTCGCAGGCTATCGTCAGTTTCGAGTCGGGTTTTGATTTTTCCATGCGCGTGAATGACTGTTGTATGGTCTTTGCCACCAAATTCTCGCCCGATTTTTGGTAGGCTATTGTCTGTTAGTTCACGGGCTAGATACATGGCTACCTGTCTAGCTAAAACGATATTTTGGACGCGACGACTTCCCTTCATTTCCTTGACACTGACGCCATAGAAATTACCGACCTCAGACTGGATTTTTTCAATCGGAATGACGGTCACCTGACTAGAATCCTGCTTGCGAGCTCGAATGGCTTCGGCAGCAATATCAATCGTAATTTCCTTGAGATTGCGGACTCTTGCAATGAGCGTAATATCATTGAGGGCCCCTTCTAAGTCACGGACATTCGAGTCAAATTGTCCGGCGAGGTACTCCAAAGTATCATTAGGGAAAATATAGTCCAGATTTTCGATTTTGTTTCGAAGGATGGCAATCCGCGTTTCAAAATCGGGTGGTGTAATATTTTGAGTGAGCCCCCATTTGAAGCGCGTGACCAAGCGTTCTTCCAAATTATCAAGATGATCTGGACTGCGGTCGCTGGTCAGCACAATCTGCTTGTTATCGCCGTGCAGGGCGTTAAACGTATTGAAGAATTCTTCCTGGGTAGAGACTTTTTTTCCGCCAAGAGACTGGATATCATCAATCAAGAGCAAATCCAAGCTCCGATAGATTTTTTTGAAATTATCCATGTCACCGAGCCTCAGATGCTCCAGAAAGTCATTGATAAAGGTTTCCGCTGGAATATATTTTACACGCGCATCAGGAATATTTTCTAAAATTTGATTGCCGATAGCATTTAGTAAGTGGGTTTTTCCTAGACCTGGTCCGCCGTAGATAAATAGGGGATTATAGGTAGTTGCTAGATTTTCAGACACAGCCAAGGCTGCTGCTTTAGCCCAGATATTCCCGTCCCCTTGTACAAAATTATCAAATGTATATTTAGCTTTTAATCCAGTATCAATTGGCGGCAAACTTGGCCGAAATGGAGCTTTTTCAGGTAGTTCTTCCAGCTGATATTTAGAAATACTATCCTGTCCTGCTTCTTCAAAGACGTATTTGGCCGTGATTTGATCGTTGAAAATTTCAAAGCCAGCTGTGAGAATAACGCCCACTAAGTTTTGTTCCCAAAATAGCTGTTTGACTGGGCTATCAAGAAAGATAGTGGCCTGATTATTTTCAATGGCTATCAATTTTGCTTCTGCAACAAAAAAATCATAGGTTGTCTGTTTTAGCTGAGCAGCGGAAAGTTCTAAAATTCTTCGCCAAAATTCTTGCTCTTTGGTCATTGCCTCCTCCTTTTCAAAAAATTATTCTCTATGTCGACTCTCATTTTAACATAAAAAGGTTAAGTTTTCCACAAGTTGTGGAGAAAAATTAACAATGTTTATAAGACTTATCCACAGATTGTGGATTACAGGTAAAATCCCTATTTTTCAACATTTTAAGCTACTTTTAAAGGTGGAAAAGTCTGTTAGTTTGAAAAAAGAAAATAACAGCCCTATTTCAGGCTGTTTATAATTCTTTGATACTCTTCCTCGTTTTCAAAAGGAATAACGATCTTTCCCTTTGAAGAATTTTTTAATTGAATGGAGACATTGAGTCCAAGGATTTTTTTAAGTTTTTCTTCTTCTGAATGGGCAAAAATCTCTTTGTTCTTCCTAGTCTTTGACTTCTTGGTCTTTTGTAATGAAAGTTCAAGAGCACGAACGGATAAATTATCTTGAATGATTCTGTCCAGCCAAAAAACTTGCTCTTCCTTTTTTAGTGGGATGAGGAGACGAGCGTGCCCTTGCGAAATCATTTCCTCTTTGACAGCGTCCAGTATAAAAGCTGGTAGCTGTAACAAGCGGACAAGATTACTGATGTAAGGCCGAGATTTTCCCATGATTTTTGCAATTTCTTCATGGGTCAGACCTTTCTCAATCAGATGCTGATAGGATTCCGCTTCTTCGATTGGATTGAGGTCTTCTCTTTGCAAATTCTCGATGATGGCTTGCTTCATCATGTCATCGTCAGACAAGTCTTTAATAAGGGCAGGAATGTTTTCTAAGCCAGCAATCTTAGCAGCTCTGAATCGTCTTTCACCTGCTAAAATTTCGTAACCAAATAAGGAAGATTTTCTCAAAATAATGGGCTGGATAATTCCATTTTCTTTAATAGAAGCTGCCAATTCATTTATTTTTTCTTGAGAAAAGCTTTTTCTAGGTTGATAAGGATTTGTTCGAATGTCTTTTAGTGGTATGTATTGATAATTTTCCATTTGTATATAGCATAACACACCTTTACGATCGTGTAAAGGTGTGTTGACAATTATGTAAAGGCTTAGTTGTTACTTAAGTCCTGGGTTGATTTGGTCAATTTAATGGTTGTAGTAGCTTCTTTACCATCTCTAAAGTAAGTCACTTTTAACTCATCTCCTAGAGAGTGTCTGTAGAGAGCAGATTGTAAATCACTGGTTGACTCGACATCCTTATCGTCAACTTTTGTGATGACATCGTATTTCTGAAGTTTATTTTCAGCAGGCATTCCTTCTTGCACAGAGCGGACAAGGATACCTGATTTTACAGATGAAGGTAGGCGTAATTTTGCTAAGTCAGAAGTGGCGATATTAGATAAATCAAGCATTTGGATACCCAGAGCAGGACGAGTCACTGTTCCATTTTTCTCTAGTTGCTTGATAATATTGACAACATCGTTTGATGGAATTGCAAAGCCCATGCCTTCTACAGCAGTTTGACCATTGTGAGAGATTTTGCTGGACGTAATACCAATAACTTGCCCTTGGATATTGATGAGTGGGCCACCAGAGTTACCAGGGTTGATAGCAGCATCTGTTTGCAAGGCAGTCGTCGAAATATTTTGGCCGTCTTCAGATTGCAAGGTTACATTTCTACCCAAACTAGAGATGATTCCCTGTGTAACAGAGTTAGCGTATTCTGTTCCGAGAGGGCTTCCGATAGCAATAGCAGTTTCTCCTACTGTCAGGGAATTTGAATCTCCAAATTCAGCTACATCTTTCACCTTTTCAGAGCTAATTCTTACTACAGAAATATCAGAATAAACATCTGATCCCACTACTTCACCAGGAACCTTACTACCATCTGCTAGTAGAATATCGGGATTTTTTGCTCCATTTAGCACGTGAGTATTGGTAACAAGGTAGGCATATTTTCCTTCCTTCTTATAAATGACACCAGATCCCTCACTAGCTACTTGAGGATCACTGGTTGATTCATTATTGATCACTCCTTCTTGATTAGAACCTGTATAAGTAATTACTGATACAACTGCGTTTTGCACCTTTTTTACAGCCTTTGTGGTGTCGTTTGTGTTTTTATAAGACGTTGATACAGTAGTTTTTGAATTTGAAGAACCAAGATTAGCCATTTTAGTATTAACAAATGCGGTGGCTAAATTTCCTAGGCTTCCGCCGATAAATCCTACAACTAAAACAATAAAAAGCAACAAAGATTTTTTAAAGAAATTTGAAGCGTTTTTCATATTTTCCTCCTTGATTACAATTGATGAAATTATAGAAATATATTCTTAATTATAACTTAAAATCCACAAGTTTTCCACAACTTGTGGAAAACTTATAAAAAATGTTGATAGAGGTTAGAAAATACATAGATTCAACAAGTTTTCCATAAAAAACTGATGTGAATAAAGTGTGAAATCCATGTGGATATGATAGAATGGAAATATGAAAATAAAGCTTGTAACTGTTGGAAAATTAAAAGAAAAGTATCTCAAGGATGGAATTGCTGAATATGCCAAACGCCTGAGTCGATTTTCTAAGTTAGAAATTGTAGAATTAGCAGACGAAAAAACACCAGATAAGGCCAGTGAGCTAGAAAATCAGCAAATCCTCGAAAAAGAGGGAAATCGGATCTTAACAAAAATCTCTGAACGAGAATTCATGGTTGCTCTAGCTATTGAAGGAAAGCAATTTCCTTCAGAAGAGTTTAGTTCGATCTTGAGCGACATCACAGTCCGTGGCTTTTCTGATATTACATTTGTGATTGGCGGCAGCTTGGGCCTGTCTCCTGCTGTTAAAAAGAGAGCTAATCTACTGATGAGTTTTGGAAAATTGACCCTGCCTCATCAACTGATGCGCCTTGTTTTGGTAGAGCAGATTTACCGGGCTTTCATGATTCAACAGGGGAGTCCCTACCATAAATAACCTTGACGCTCCTTCCTTTTTCTGCTAAAATGAAGTAAGTTCGGTCTCATAGCTCAGCTGGATAGAGCATTCGCCTTCTAAGCGAACGGTCGCAGGTTCGAATCCTGCTGGGATCATAATATACACTATTCAGACACGAAAAATTTCGTGTTTTTTTATTATATTTTTTGAGAAAACGACATTTCAGGAATAAAAAATGACATTTCAGGGAAAGATGACAGATTATTTGAAATTTTATTTATAATAGATCTTGTAAGATAACACTTACGAAAAAATATTTAGGAGAATCTATTATGAAAAATACTCAGAAAAACTTTAAAACAATCGCTCAATTCCCGGTCTTGAATGAAAAAGAACTTAAAGAAGTTCTTGGAGGAGATTTAAGAAATATCTTCTTAAAAATTAAATTTAAGAAAAAATAACATCGATAACTGAGGAAATGGAATTATGTTTGAATTATTTTTTTGGATATTGCAAGCCGCCATTGAAGTATATTTCACTATTGTTATATATGAAAAGATCAATAAAGTAAAATCTAGTTTTTACTTTACTTTCCTGTGTGCTATAGTCTTAATTTTATTACCATTACTCATATTAAATTTAGAATCTATATTTTCTTTGTCAAGGCATGTCCTATATTTTCTTTTACTACTGATTTATCCTCTTTTTTTCTACAGGTATTTTTATAAAAAAGAGAAGTTATCAACTCTTTTCTCTATATTTCTATCTCTTCTCCTTTATTTAACAGTCCAGGCTTCTACTACCTTTTTTTCCGTCATTATTTCCTCAATTACAGGGGATTCATTTGTAAAAGATAATTGGGCTGTCTTTTATATCATGATAAACAGTATCTCTGTTTTATTTATGCTTAAGTTTATCGACTACTTACCATTTTACGCATGTGATTTTAAAGAGGAGGTCTTTAAAAAGACAATTAAGAGAATTAATATTTTTTATGTTATAGATATTTTCATTTTAAATGTTTCTCATTGGTTAAGTGAAGACGATCATTTTAATAGTTTTAGCAGTATGCTAGCGACTATTTGTTTCTTGATCTTTATGACAACTCTTTTCTATTTGAAGGCAATTCGGGAAAAGTATGAAAAAGAAGAGGAGATTCGACAAAGAGAATTGGAACAGTTGCAGCTGCAGCAGTATACAGATGAAATTGTTTCTCTCTATAATGAAATTCGTGGTTTTCGTCATGATTATGCTGGCATGCTGACCAGCTTTCAGACGGCCATCAATACTCAAGATATCAAGGAAATTGAAAAAATATATCAAGAAGTTTTAGTTGATGCAAATTTAAAATTACGCTCGGATAAATACACTTATTTTGATTTGAACAATGTTGGCGACTCAGCTCTCCGAAGCGTTATGACGGAGACTTTATTCAAGGCGCGTGAACACCAGATTGATTTGACATTCGAAGTCAAAGATCCTGTTGAGAAATTACCGATTAAGCTATTAGATGTGGTAAGAATGTCTAGTATATTACTAAACAATGCTGTTGAAGGCGCAATTGAAAGCTATGAAAAAATGATTCATGTGACTTTAGTTCAACTCGATACGGAGATTATTTTTGTTGTAAAAAATTCCCGCAAGCAAAGAAAATTAGATTTAGAAGAAATTTATGAACCAGAGTTCTCTACTAAAGGTTATCGAAGAGGTCTAGGTTTAAATAATCTGAAAGAAATTTTAGAGAATTATGAATACATCATGCTCGATACAGAAATAAGTAAGTATGATTTCACCCAAGTATTAACAATTAAAAGAAGGAATAGTTTATGAGAATCTTAGCATTAGAAGATACTTTAGCGCACCAAGTCCGCATGGAGAAAACTTTAGCAGAGATTGCTGAAGAAATGGGTCTCGATATCCAGGTAAAAATCACAGGAAAAATTCAAGAATTTAAGGACTACGTCGAAAATGAAGATGTCAATCAGATTTATTTTCTGGATATAGATATTAAAGGGGAAGAGACCAAAGGATTGGAGGTTGCTCGTTTTATTCGTCATCATAATCCATATGCCATTATTGTCTTTGTAACTTCAAAATCGGAGTTTGCGACCATGACCTTTAAATATAAAGTATCTGCTCTTGATTTTATTGACAAGGATATTAACGATGATTCGTTTAAAAAACGTATAAAAGATTGTATCATTTATACGAAAAACACCTTAATTACAAACACTAACATGGTTGATTATTTTGAATACAGCTATCGAGGCAATGATGTGCGCGTGCCATTTAATGATATTTTGTATATTGAAACCTCAAGCTCTTCTCATAAGTTACGAATGGTCGGAAAAAACTTTATAAAGGAATTTTATGGAACGATTGCCAGTGTTCAAGAGCAGGATGAGAAAACCCAACGTTTTTTTGCTTCCCATAAATCTTTCTTAGTCAATATCGATAATATCTGCGATTATGATAAGAAAACAAAGGAAATTATATTTTATGAAGGCCGCCGTTGCCCTGTTTCTAGGCTAAGAACAAAACATTTAAAAGAAATTTTAAAAAATAAATAAAAAACTGTTGACAAAGATTCAAAACCTGATATAATAGAATATGTTCTGAAAAGAACATAGATGGTCCGTTGGTCAAGGGGTTAAGACACCGCCTTTTCACGGCGGTAACAC
>ERZ772786.1054-NODE-1054-length-10638-cov-8.229519_pt1 | contig 10638 bp, 8 predicted proteins | sample MGYA00511473_ERZ772786 | MGnify/ENA primary metagenome ERZ772786 (study PRJEB29015, sample SAMEA2738025) | human oral metagenome | biome: human oral; feature: human-associated habitat; material: saliva | place: China | collected 2252 ...
TTGTCTCTTGCAATCCTTAGGTAAATATGGTACATTTTTGGTAGCGATTACACATACCTAAGGAGGATTTTATGAAAGATCCTAAATTACTAGAGATAATGAAAGTTTACAAGGGACGGGATGATGTTCCAGATGATTTTGATAGCTTTTGGAATCAAGCCCTAGCAAAGATGACTGAACTGCCTGAATACAAGCTCGAAGAACGAGATTTCAGCATTCCAAATGTGATTTGTTATGAATTAACCTTTAAAGGAACACGAGATGGGCTCGTTTATGCGCGGGTTGTTCTCCCAAAAATAGATCAAAAGGTTCCCGTTATTTTCCATTTTCATGGCTATATGGGACGTTGTTGGGATTGGGCTGATATGTTAGCTTATACAGTAGCCGGCTATGGTGTTGTGTCTATGGACGTGAGAGGGCAGTCAGGCTATTCAACCGACGGAGATCGCTCACCACTTGGAAATACAGTTAAAGGACAGATTATACGTGGAGCTGTGGAAGGTCCGGACCAGCTCTTTTATAAGGATATCTACTTAGATCTTTACCAGTTAATTGAAATTGTTGCCAACCTTCCTCAAGTAGACGACAGCAAACTTGCTAGCTACGGAGCCTCTCAAGGAGGTGCCCTAGCTCTGGTTGCTGCTGGATTGAATCCCCGAATCCAACGAACTGTAGCCATTTATCCATTCTTATCGGATTTCAGACGGGTATTGGAGATTGGGAACACCAGCGAAGCCTATGACGAGCTTTTCCGTTATTTCAAGTTCCATGATCCATTCCATGAAACTGAAGATCGTTTGATGCAGACTTTGGCCTATATTGATGTGAAAAATTTTGCTCATCGGATCAAAGGACAAGTTCACATGATTACAGGACTAGACGATGATGTCTGTTATCCTGAAACGCAGTTTGCTATTTATAATCGCTTAGAATGTCCAAAAGAGCATATAATCATGCCAGAATATGCTCATGAAGCTATGAACGTTCAAGTCAATGATCGAGTCTATAATTGGCTCTGTGGTAGCAAGATTCCATTTCAGTATGTAGAAAAATAAGTTAGAGAAGAAAAACGATCAGTAAATCCATGAGATTTGCTGATTTTATTGTGTTTGAAAAGAATCTAGTATAGAAAGGGATACAATAAACTAAAAGTTTATGTACAATTGATTTAATAAGGGTTAAACCATTGATACTACTGAATTAGAAGGATAAAGTACATTATTTAAAAAGTGTACTTTATTTTTGTTTTGTACATTATTTTGGAGTGGTATTTTGTATGTTTTCTAGCACATCACATACTCTAATCTAAGAAATTGATTTGTACATTTTTTACTCTAGTAACAGCAGAAGAAGTGGTGGTTCAATTGTACATTTTTTAAATATAAGAAAATGTATTTTAAAATGTAATCATCTTAAATATTATCAGAACTTAACGGATATCAAGATTGATATTACTTTTCTTTCATTTCGAAGGGAAAAACATTGACAAAGCCTTGTAACAGTGTATAATATAACTATAATATAAAAAACGCAGGTGACAGATGTGTGTTACTTGCATTTTTTGTAGCAAAAAGGAGACTAGAAAAATGTCTGATTACATCTTTCAGGACAAGACTGACCTTGTAAATCATTTGTTTTATAAATTAAGCGAAGCCTCTCCAATTAAAATTCAAAAGACTTTATATTTTCTATTTGCTTTTTATGGAGCAACATACGGAAAATTATCAGGTGAAGAAAGCGTTGGGGAATTAGAATCTGTTAATTACACTAATTTCTTATTTGAACCTAAATTCGAAGCATGGAAGTATGGACCAGTTGATGATGATGTCTATACAGCTTATCGTGAAGACCGATACGAAGCAGTAGAGTTGACTGAAGATAATTTAAATGAAAAACTTACCCCTTCAGAGAAAAGGAACGTGATTCAATTTATTGACAGCATCATTCAACAAACTAATGAAGTTGATGATTTTACATTGGTTGATAGAACTCATGAGGATGATGCGTGGCGTGTCCCGTTTGAGGAAAAAGAGGGTGAAATGCATATAAAAATGGATCCTCAAGTAATTGTTGACGAATATGCTGAAAAATATGCGTAATGAACAGTTTTCAGTTGATGTGTTCGGTAGCAAGCCGAAAATAAAATTCCAGGATAAAATATTTAATTCGGAATCATACACACCACCTAACAAGATTGATTTTAAAGATATTAAATTAGAAGTTGTTTTTAAAAAATGTTCAAAAAAATTTGTTAATCTACCTGCTTTAAAATTTTCAAATATGAAAAGTGAATTGGGTGGTGATTCAAAAACAATGTTATGTTTTAAAAAAATCATTAATGAGCCATCCATTATTCAAAAAAACTCTTCTCAAATTAATATTAAAAATAACGATCAAGGCAAACGAATAAAAGATATCCTTTATAATTTTTTAGACAAAACTTTTGTTGATTTTCATGAATCATATTTTAGAAAATCATCCATTTTGGACAATTTCAATATTTTGTCACCTCATGAGGGTAGATTTAGAGTAATTTGTGTTTATACAATTAAACCTTCGTCCCATAAAAAAGAGAGACTAAAACATTATTTAGAAGTAGTTTTACTAGATCCTTATCATTTGTTTATTCCTAGCAAACTTTGCGGGAAAGATGAAATAACTGGTAAAGACAGATTGTTAACCAGTGTAGAAGCTATGAATCGAACATATGAACAGGTTAAAGATTATAATAGAGAGTTTTCACTTGAAAATATATATTAAAAAAGAATCAGTAGATTCTTTTTTTGTATTATTTTAAAATTATGCTTTTTAACTCATCTTCAACAGACTCTCTATGTACTTTATATATCTGAGCTGGGTTTAGTGAAAAATTCCTAGTGTTATTAACTTCATAACAATTCTTATAATCTCGTAAACCTTCAATGGCTTCGTACCATTTTGCAAAGGAACGAGTAAGAATTATTTTCACTTCATCATTTTTGTCATCGATTCTTTTTTTAATTTTTTCAAAGAGGAATTTTTGCGTAGGAAGGTAATCTTTTATCTTTCTATTACTATTTGGGGAAGTACCCTTACCTAATTTGTCATACATATCGTTATAAGACATAGAATGGTAGGGAAAGAACTCAGCAAGTGCAATACTTTCAGTTATCTTTTTTAAAGATTTAATAATTTCTTCATTATCTTTTTTATCATAGCCTTCAACCCAGCATTTCATTTTATTTCCCCAATATCCTAGATCACTTTCATTCGCTAATTCAAAAGCGTGGAAGAATGGCCGTTTCATTTCTAGATTTTCTTTTATGGTTTGTTCGTAATTAGTGCTGTTTTTATAAGCATCATGATATTCTGTGCCGTATCCTGGGTTTAAACTTAGAATTATAATTTTTGCATTATCTATATTACCAACAAAATGTTGAGGATAAACACTTAGTTGGAGCTTATATTTTTCTTCGGCAGCTTTCTTTGTTTCTTCACTAGCATCATCGTCTACTTTATCTACTGGGGGATATTTTTTTGAATTTAATAGCTTTTTAATATATTTCAGGTCCGCAGTAGCAACGATTATCTCCTCACCATTATATATTTCAGAAGTAGTATTTTTCCAAGGATTTTCCATTACAATAACCTCTAATTCATATTTGTAACACTATTTTAGCACAAATTTGAATATCCACTCTAATAAAAACATTAATTAATGATATAATATGAGTATTAAGTTATGAAAGGAAGTTCTAAATTGAATATTATCAATACTATAATTACTTCAGTCCTCACATCTGGGCTTATCGGTGTCTTTATTTCAGAGTATTATCAACGTAAAACCTTGGTTAAGAAAATGAAGAGAGATTTTGTTGTCGAATTTTTTGGTAATAGGTTTATGCTGAAGGATAACTATTATGGAGAAGTAGAAGAATTAAATAAAACATTAGGGAAAATTCCAATTGTTTTTTCTGATAATGAAGATGTGATTAAGTGTTACGATAATCTACTCTCAATTGCAGACGATAAAAATTTACTAAGGTTGATTAAATCCATGTGTATGGATAGAAATGTAAAGATTGATATTTCAAATTGGGATGATGAGATGATCATGAAAACTCTTTCGATAAATAAAAATTAATTCATTTTATTGAATTAATGGATAAATGTGAAATAGAATTATTAATCAAAACTCTATGTACTAAAAAAATTAGTTCAAAAGACTTAATTTGTGTAATATATAGAATTTAATAAAATCATGATTTTTGATATAATACATGTATCAAAAAATAAAGGAAATAAAGGAAATGAACACGAATAAAAGCGAGGTGTTTGCATGAGCCAAAAACTAGAAACAAAAATTCAAAAAGGCTTGCGAGAAGTAGTGGAAAGCTTTGATGAACAATATGTCGTTGAAGGACTGTTGAAAAAAGACGCTATTATAACAGATTTAGATAATTATAAACCTGAGTTGGTTGAGAAAATCTTAACAAATCCAATTTTAAACGAAGCTTTTACTGAAGATATTGCTGGTGCAACAATATTAAAAATCAACGATATTATTCAGATACTTGAAGTTGATGAATATTGGTCAAACTCCTACACACGTTATATTAACAAAATCGGACTAACAACAAACAATCGTTACTTAGATGAAATAACAGATGTTGTAATTAATTTCCCATACAAAGATAGTATCTTAAAAGCTGGCATGACTAAAGCTGATGCATCTAAGGCTGATGCATCTAAGGGGGATGTTAAAGAATCATTTTTAAATGAGATAGTTGCTAGAGAGGAAATTGATGTTCTTCTGGACAAAAAGATCTTAAAAAATGCAAAAAAATGTAGTCAAGATGGTTTCTTTGAAACATCAGAAATTCAGGAAACAGATAATCTCATCATAAAAGGAAATAATCTTCTATCACTCTATAGTTTAAAAGAACGTCTTAAGAAATTGAATAAGGGTGTTAAATTAATTTATATTGATCCACCATATTACTTCATTAAAAAAAAGAAAGAAGATACATTTCCATATAATTCAAACTTTAAATTGTCTACGTGGCTTACTTTTATGAAGAATCGCTTGGAGATTGCCAGAGATTTATTATCTGACGATGGTGCTATTTTTGTTCAAATAAGCGATGATGGAGTTGGAGAACTTCATGTTTTGCTAAAAGAAGTTTTCAAGAAAGAGAACTTTATTAACAAGATTACCATAAAAACAAAGTCTCCTTCAGGATTTGCCAGTGTCAATCCAGGTGTATTCGAAACAGCAGAGTATATTTTATCTTTTGCGAAAGATAAGACAAAATGGAAATATAATACTCAGTTTGTACGTTCTGACTATGATCCTAATTACAAGTTTTACATTCTCAATAAAAATGAAAACTATTCAAATTGGGAAATTGAAAACATTGGCGAATATGTCGCCAAGAAACAAGGGTTTAAGAATAAAAAAGAAGCAAAACAAAATCTGGGGGCTGTAATCTTTGATAATCTAGTCGCAGATTTTGCTCTAGAAAATGCTGATTCAGTTTTTCAATCTACTGCTATTGGTGATGACGCAGGTAGCGCTGTAGTAACAGCACGAGACGAGTCAAAAACCATTAGAAACCAAGTTTTTGAAGTTCTAAGAGAAAATCAGTATACCGTCTACGTATTTAATGGGAGAGAGATCGCATTTTATTCTAAAAAAATTAGAGAAATTGACGGAGAACGCGTACCAAGTATTCAATTATCTAATATTTGGGTGGATATTCCTTACGAGGGAATTGCTAAAGAAGGTGATGTGCAACTAAAAGGTGGGAAGAAGCCTGAAAAATTACTTCGACGTATTATTGAGTTGGCAACAGATGAAGGTGATTTGGTTCTTGACTATCATCTTGGCTCTGGAACAACTGCAGCAGTAGCTCACAAACTAAATAGGCAATATATTGGCTTTGAACAGTTGGATTATGGTGAAAATGATAGTGTTGCTAGATTAGAAAGAGTCGTTCAGGGTGAAAACAGTGGAATTTCTAAAACGGTTAAATGGTCTGGCGGTGGTTCATTTGTTTACGCTGAGTTAATGAACAAAAATTCAACCTTTATTGATGCCGTCCTTAACTCTAAAAATTCTGATGAACTAAAAACTATCTTTGATAACATGAAATTTACACTTGATTTTGATTTTAGAGTTGATTTACTAGAAGTATCAAAATCCATATGGAGTGAAGATTTTGATACTCAGAAGAAAATTCTAGTAAAAATTATTGATAAAAATCAGTTGTATTACAACTATTCTGAAATTGAAGACGATATGATTCAATCACAACTTTCCGAATCAGACATTGCTTTCAATAAGAGTTTTTATGGAGAGTAGTAATGCCTAAAAACACAAAGAAAAAGATGCTAACGTTTGAACTTTTTGATGAGTTGAGACAGTTGGATATGGATATTTTGAACGAGCAACATGGTTGGGAATTACCATACTATATTATAGAAAATCTCAAACATGCACCGCGCTCTTATCAGAGCGAAGCTATTCGCTATTTTCACTACACTCAAACATCAGATACTTTCAAGTTTCGAAAGCCAAGACAACTTATGTTCAATATGGCAACTGGATCTGGGAAGACTGATTTGATGGCTGGTTTAATACTTTATCTCTACAAAGAAAAAGGGTATCAAAACTTTCTATTCACTGTAAATACGAATGGAGTTCTGAGTAAAACAATTGATAACCTTACAAATGCTCAATCTACTAAGTTTCTCTTCAATTCCGACCTAGAAATTGACGGTGAGCATATCGTTATTAACCAGATTTCAGGAAGATTTCCAGAATTTCCACTTTCAAATTCTATCAACATCAAATTTGTTTCTATTCAAACATTAACAAATGAATTATTTACTCAAGCAGAAAATATCATGTCGTTGAATGATTATCAAAAAACAAAAATGATCATTCTTGCTGATGAAGCTCATCATTATTCAGCTTCTACTAAGAAGAAAACAAAAATCGAATTAGAAAAAGCTTCGTGGGAAAAGAGTCTATTGGATCTTCTTGAGGCACATAATGACAACTTATTGCTAGAATTTACAGCAACTCTTGACTTTGATGATGAAACCATTTATCAAAAATATAGAGATAAGATTGTTTATCGATATACATTGGATGCATATATTAAAGATAGATATTCCAAAAATGTCAGACGAATCCAAACAGTTAATTCCAATGAAGAAAATATGCTAAGTACCGTTTTGTTGAGCGAATATAGAAGACGATATGCATTGGAAAAATTTGGAATTGAAATAAAACCAGTCATTCTTTTCAAATCACACAAGATTGATGCATCACACGAAGCAAATAGACTTTTCAATAATATGATTGATGAGCTAACAGCCGAGTCATTGAGAGATTTTCTTCTTTCTCAAATAAAAAGCGTAAAAGAGGAACAAAGCCACACCTTGCAGCTAGCTTATAGTTACTACATGGAACAAGAGGATTTTTCTACCATTGTGCGCGAAATTAAACGTGGCTTTTCGCCAACCAGGATTCTAAATGCAAATGATACAGACAGCGGATCCAAAGGATTGCTTGATACAGGGCAATATCAAGCCCTCAATTCTCTAGAATCGCCAAGTAATCTTTACCGCGTTGTGTTTGCTGTTGCAAAATTAACAGAAGGTTGGGACGTACTCAATCTATATGATATTGTCCGTATTAGCAACATGGGCAAAATTAATGATAAAAAAGATGCTAAATCAACCAATTCAGAAGCTCAGTTGATTGGACGTGGTGCACGATACAATCCTTTCCCTTTAAATCAAGAAATTTCTTATCAAAGACGATTTGACGAATCCGATGAAACAGCAAGTCTCCTGTTGGAAACATTGCACTATCATACTCTTAACGAGCCACAATACATCAAAAATTTAATGGCATCACTTGATAAGATGAATCTTGTTACTGGAAAAGACGAAAAAAATTCTCCAATTGAAATTAAATTGAAGTCATCATTCAAGAAAACTCAAATCTATAAAACAGGTAAACTTTACTATAATGAAACCGAGGAAATTTCGGATGAACATTATGTAAATTTAAGTTCTTATGGAATTGATGTATCGAAGATAGCTAACGTACCTTATTTCAAATCGACATATGAAACAACTTATCTTGCAGCAGAAGAAGTAGAATCAAAAATATCCCAATTAAGAGATATTGATATTAGATACTTTAAAAAAGCAGTCAATCGTTCTAATTTTTACCGATTTGACAATCTGAGAAAATATCTTCCAAATCTTAAATCTATGGATGATTTTTGGGGTGAAAATTGGCTAGACTTGTCGAACCTTGTACTATCTGTCACGACAGAGAAGGAAACTATCGTTGAAGATTTTTCAGCTATTGAGAAACTAAAAATTGTTGACAACTTTTTAAATGTACTCGCTTCTAAAATAAAAGCTGGATATCGAAAAGAGAGGGGAACGAATCGTTTTGTTGGATATCCTATTTCAGAATATCTAACCGATTATCGTAAACGAGTACCTAACTATGATACTGCTAAACAAAGTATTTCATTTATCGAACAAAAGGTATATAACATTCCATTTGAAAAATTTGACTTTTTTGCTTATCAATCAGCTATAATCAATAGGAACGAAGAAAACCTAGTTAATGCTATTGCCAACCATATTGATGAACTAAGAGAAAAATATGGAGATGTTTTTCTAATTCGCATGGATGAAAATATGCTTAAAGGAACAGATAAAGTCGAATACTTAAAATTGCATCAATTCGAAGAAAAGCCAAGGGAAATCAATTTTTCAGGTTTTCAACCAGACTTTATCTTACTTCTTCAAAACGAAGACTATTACCTTCAAATTTTTATTGAACCTAAAGGCGAGCAATTAGTAGAAAAAGATAAGTGGAAAGAAGAACTTTTATCCTATATAACTGAGCATCAAGACGATTTAGTTTTCGAGGATGAAGTAGACGATGTTATTATCAAAGGGCTTAAATTTTACAACAAAGAGAATAGCGAGCAAACTCTTAATCAATTAGCTCAAATTGCTCTTAATAAGCCAAAATTTGGTGGTAATATTAGAATGAACTTGTTCTAAAAAAAACGATTCCCTGATGGGAGCCGTTTTTTTTGATATTATCATTAACCTTAAATTTCTAACACTTTGTTTAATATGGCTTAATAGTATTCATAATTGTTATCTTTTTGCTGCTCAATCAGTGTAAAATATCCTACAATCTTCCCAATGATCCGAGGGTTTTTTCATATGGAGCATATATATCATCATACTTCTCATTTATTGAAACAAGTCGTAGATATGTTTTGTGACGATACACTTTTTTTACATAGGTTTGATTATTAAACTCAATCACATAAATTTGTCTGTCCTCGACATTTGTGTATTGCTTAATCAACACTACATCACCATCAGGAAGTTCTTGCTCCATTGAGTCACCTACAACCCATGGCGCAAAATCATGAGGGATATTTTCGGTTGAATAAGTAAGAGTATAATCTCCATCTCCAAAGTAGGAGTAGCCCGTTCCTGCAGAAAGACCTTCATAGGTTTTATAGCTGAAGAGATCAACAACTTTGTTGTCGAATACAACTTTAGAATCACTATTTCAGATGACAATTCAATCAAAATATGATATAATACAAAAAAAGTAAAAATAACAAAAGTAACTTACAAAAGTAAAAGAAAAAAAGTAAATAGATAACCATGGCGGATATTCCTCTTATTGTTTAGAAGTAGCTGCTGTGGTTGTTGTTATTGTTGAGCCAGTTTATCGCTCTTATTACTTAGATGTAGTTACTTTTGTTCTTGAATTTATTTAAATAATAATAACGATCAATGAAAGTACTCATCGATATTCCCTTTATGCAGTTTAGAACGCAAAGGAGAACAGTACTGATTTGGTCGTTTTTTTGCGTATTGACATCCTAAAACCCAGTCAGAACTTTCAGTCATAATAAACAAGGAGAATTAATGAAATTTGTAGTTTATAAACATTCGCTGGTTTTAGGTGATAACAACATCGTGACAAAGCAATTTATCGTTCTAAAGCACGATGACGGAAATCTACAATTTACTGATTTTCATCGTTATGTTAAATCTACTTCAAGAATCAAGTCGATATCAGATGATGGGAATAAACGCTTTTCTTATGTTGTTAAGTTTCTTAATTTTATATTTGGTACTCTTGGACTTAAAAGTGTAGATCAACTTACACTTGAAATGGTTAGAGAGTTTTTTACGCTTTATGGGCTATCTCAGTTACCAGGGGATAGCGGAAAAAGGAAAAAAAGCACTGTTGAACAATGCGTAAATGCAGTTCTTGACTTCTTAACTTTCTATTTAAGTGAGCGTGAGGGAAAGGCTAAGTTAAAAGCAGAAGAATTGTATTCTACGACAACTTTTACGAATAGTCGAGGGCGGGTTATAAAACGTAAAGAACCAAATTTTGAAATCTACGTAGATGATAGTAACACTGAGAAAGCTATTTTTCGTGATATGCCAAATAGTGCTTTTGAGATGCTGTTTTCTCACATTGCTCATTATCATAAAGATCTACTCATGGTTGTTGCCTTGGGAGCCTTTGTTGGCTTAAGACCATCAGAAGCATGCAACGTAAGGCGTGAAGATAGTCCT
>ERZ772786.1060-NODE-1060-length-10613-cov-6.164425_pt1 | contig 10613 bp, 5 predicted proteins | sample MGYA00511473_ERZ772786 | MGnify/ENA primary metagenome ERZ772786 (study PRJEB29015, sample SAMEA2738025) | human oral metagenome | biome: human oral; feature: human-associated habitat; material: saliva | place: China | collected 2252 ...
AACTATTTTAATCAATGAAGTAATGAGAAAAAAGCAAGTAAAGAAGAGTTATTCTGCACCAGAGTGTACGATAATTCGAGTAAGCGAAACCACTAATTTAATGGACACGTCTTTCCCAAGCCAACACCGGCCAGCACATCATGGCGGCACCATTTCAAGTGCTAAGTCATCAATGCCATGGGAGGAAGAAGAGAACGAAGAGAATCCATCATGGGAAGACTAACAGAGAGTTATTAACAAAGAGAACAAAGTAACAATGAAGAAAACAATGAAACAACATTCATTTACCACACGACTAAAGTCCTTGGCTTTCGTGTTCGGCATAGCAATGGCATTTGCATCCTGTACTAATGAGGATGTAGCCCAGAACCCAACGAACCCCAATGAGGATAACAACAAGAACCTCACGACTTTCGTAGCAGGCGACGAGGCTAAGACCCGCACCTCAATGGACTACACCAGTGGCAATTTCTTTTGGGAGGCTGGCGATAAGATTTATGTGAAGGATGATGATGGCGCATGGCAGGTCAGTGACAATGCGCCGACTGGTAAGACGGCATCCTTTAAGTTTAAGGTGCCAGGAAAATTTAGGAACAGTAGCACTTATAAGGTTTATTATCCAGGTAAGAACAGTAGTCATGATCAAGTAACTATCCCTTCAACTCAGACACAGGCTGAACCGAATGTTACAACTCACCTTGGAGAATCTGGCGATTGTGGAATAGCAACAGCAACAGGAACTCTGGGAGGAAACTCTTTTAGCTTCCAGTTAGAACATCAAGCAGCTGTTCTTGTCTTTGAGCCTTATACAACGAATAATGTATTTCAGCGTTGCTATCTTACAAAGATAGAAGTCTTGTCTGATAAGAATATAGCGGGTACCTATACGCTTGATCCAACGACAGGTGAGTTAACTGGTACAGGAACAAGCAAAAAGATAGTTCTTAACACCGTAGGTACAGGTAGTTATGCTGATGGTTTCTCTTTGAATAGTAGCACAGCTGATCCTACAGTTAATGGTGCTTACATGACAATTCAGCCAGGTATGCATACTCTCCATATTCGTTATTGGATAAAGGATAAGGTGACTGGACTTTCTGGTTCAATTACAAAAGTCTTGCCTGCATTTAATTATAAAGGTAACTACTATTATGACTTGGCTGCTAATTTTGATACACGTGTTTATAGTGGACGAAATTATTATGCAGTGGATGCAAAACAAAATTTGTGGTATGAGCATGAATGGGATTCTGCTGACCCTTGGCAACCAACAGCTCTTGGTGAGCTACCACATATCCCAGCAGGCTCTTATCCGTCTATGGATACTTATCCTAATTATGTTACTGATGCAGCTCAAACTCCATTATTTACAGACTCTAGATTCCCCACTTTGAATGGAATTGCATGGTATATCAAAAAGGGAGATCCGCGTTGGGATTCTGATGAAATATGGGTTACAATGGGACATATTTATAAAGGTGGTATTTGGTTCAAAAAGAAAAATAATATTTCTGGCTTCAGTAATACAGAAGCTCCAGATGGATTAGGTGATCTACGAAATTACAATTCTCTTCCTTATCCTGCAACTCTACCAGCGGTTGTAAATAATACCTTTAATTCAGGTATTCCTCAACTTAACGAAATAGATCAATATTTTTATTTACCAGCATTGGGAGCATACATGGGTGGTAGTTATGGGTCATTGACAGATATTGGAACGAAAGGATATTACCATCTTAATGGACGATATGTAGATGCGTGTGCTCATCATATGGCAGATTATTGTTTATTTGAAGAAGGAAAGGTTGAATTACTGCAGGGCGGTGATCATATAGGATTGATAGCACAATTCTTTGAATAATATTTGGTGATATCTATAACATCGTAAATGTATACTTTATGCCTCTGCGGAGCGATATAGAATAACGAGTTTCAAGGGTGTTTAACACCCTTAGGCAACAGTGTTAAACACCCTTGATGAAGAGTCTTAAACACTCTTGAAAAGAGGTGCGGAACACCAATGAAAGAGTTAGTTTTAACAACATAATTATCAACCATTTAAAAGTAAATACTATGGTAGAATTTGAGGTAAAATCAAAGAAACAAACAATCGGAAAGAAGAAGGGGCAGACGGTGTACTATGCTGTGCCTAAGAGTAACCAACACATGACGCTTGATGCACTTTGCGACATGATTATGGACGAGACGTCGCTCTCGCGCGGTGACGTGATGAACACGCTTATCACATTGGGTAAGATGGCGTGTCGATCGTTGAAGATGGGTGCCAGTGTTGACCTTGGCGACCTCGGTTCGCTCCGTGTTTATTTCCCTCCAAAGATGATGGACAATCAGAAAGATGTAACAGCCGCCACGCTGAAGAAACCAAAGATCGTCTTTACTCCTAAGAATAGGATGCGCGATGCCGCAAATGCTGTGGAGGTGTCAGTGGATAATCCTGCTAGGAAGAAAAGCCTCACCCCCGACCCCTCTCCGAAAGAAAAGGAGAATAAAGAAGAGAATGGACCAGTAGCAGGTTAGGAAAGAAAGCCTCCCCAAAAGAAGCCTCCCCAAGCCCCTCCAAAGGAGGGGATGTCCTTATTGGATATAGTTTGAAACGAATGAAAGCATCGTAAGTAGGGTTAGGGACATCCCCTCCTTTGGAGGGGCTTGGGGAGGCAGTACCACGGGAGCATTTTAGGTTGATTCTGGGTATCAATCGTTCTGTAATAAGACAACTCGATTATATTAATTGTGAAATTAATGTCTTTCAAGACTAGTGTATTAATTTGGTTCTCTCGCTTCTGTGGTACAGCCTCACTCCAAGCTAATGGGGTGGGGCTTTTGTGTGAGACAGAAGAACATAGGGTTTGAAGACATTGTAATAGGGGAACATGGGGTATTGTAACATCGTTTTTAGGAAGATGGAAAATATGTCATTCGGAAAAATGTCTTTCAGTCTTTTTTTAAACCTTAGTTTAATATTGCAGAGCTCAGATGCTGTCCTATTTAACCCTGATAAGTTGTTAGAAATAAATAATTTCATTACTTTTGCAACATAGAAAAGGTATTTAATCCTTTTCTCATATCCCAGTTTGTTTCTAACATACAAATAAATGAATATCAACGACAAAAATGATTGGGCTGAGTTCTCTGGACTTATGCCTATCCAGATAGACCCAACAGAGAATATTCAACGTTTCATCATGTTGGATGGTGGACTTTATGACTTTTGCTTGGATTTCTCACGGGAAAGTAGGAGTAAGGCGGATTGTGATTCAATAGCATGGTCGTCTAACGCGAAGAATTATGTTCATGTCAATAATGATGAAGTGCTTGTCTACAACTGGTTGCAACCAAATGTAGAGAAGATTCCTTGTAATATTGTAAGAGAGAAGTTCTATCAGTTCTTACGAATATTGAACTCCAATAGTTATCGTTCTTCTGATGATGTTACTCCTTTTATTATTGACATTTTCCGAAGTATCCGTAATCAGACAGGTGAGCGCAAAGAGCCTGTAGATGCATTGAATATATTATATGTACTTCTTGTCTCCATGGAAGAAGATAATCTCAATGCTGATACTCTAAAAAAATGGGGGATTGCTGAGGATATAGATATTCCGCAAAATTTTGATGGATATGTGGAACGATTAAAGCAGGGTAGCTGTAGGATTAAGCCTGTATTGGATTTAATCTTAAGGCATGGTTCTGGGCTCCTTTTCCAAGAGGCGCATCGTATAGCATTGGGCTTTAGTAAGCAACTGTCTTTATTTGGAGGCTATTCTTCTGATATACATTTAGTAGAAGAGTCTTATTCCAGTTTACATTATACCCCTCTGTATTTGGCAAGGAGTATAGTGGAAAAGAGCATTGAAGGCTTGGATTTGACTAAAAATGAGATTAGGGTATTAGATCCAGCATGTGGATCAGGAACTTTCTTAATGGAAGTGTTGAAGCAGTTGAAAGAGAAGAATTATACAGGACATATTATAGTTGAAGGGTGGGACAGCTCTTTATGTGCTGTAAACTCTACTAAGTTTTTATTGGCTTACGAGAGTAGAACGCAATGGAGGGAAGGACAATTAGAGATTTCTGTTAAGATAGTTTTTGATTCGTTGCAGGAAGATTGGAACAACAATTATGACTTAATTTTGATGAACCCTCCTTTTGTTTCAATGGAACTTCTCAAGGACAAGGATAAGAAAGATGCCGTGAATGATGTTTTGGCAGAGTTGTCTATGAGAAGGCGACCAAATCAGGCTGCTGCTTTTCTATATAAGGCTGTGAAAGCTCTTTCGCCCACAGGTATTTTGGGAGCTGTCTTGCCTTCTTCAATTTTACTGTTTGAGCAATATACTCCGTTGCGTAACGCTGTTAAAGATAGCTGTGATTTACAAGTGATTGCGCAATTAGGAAACTATATTTTTGAGAATGCCCTGACAGATGTTAGCGTTGTCCTATTAAAGAGGAAGGTGGCTAACGATATTGTTCCACAAGTTATTTGGTGTAAAAATGAAGCAGACGTAGCTTATATGGCTCTGAAAAGTTGGCGTAAAATGAAATATTCAAATTCTCCTTCTTGTATAAAGGATGATTATAATATTTATACGCCAGATAGATTTCCTTTGGTTCTAAAGTCTTGGAGGATTCTTCCCCAAAAGTATGATGTTTTCATAGGAAAGCTCAAGGAACGAATGAATCTAGGGCAATTGTGTCCTTTAAATTCGATCATGGATATAAAGCAGGGATTACTAAGAGGTGATAAAAATTCTTTTGTTTTGAAGAGCTCTGAATACCAACAGCTTCCTAAGAATGAGAAGAAGTACTTTCGTCCTCTTGCTTCTGCAGAGACGATAAGAGATGGACAAATTGCCCATGATTTGTATATATGGTTCCCGTATAATGAGGGTGGATTAATGATTAAAAGTGAAGAGCAGTTATCTGCCCTCCATACTACTTATGAATGGTTGAAACGCAGTAAGGCTGTGTTGGAAAAACGTACAGGTGTGAAAAATTGGTGGGAATTGACACGTCCTCGTAGTTGGCAGTTTAAGCCTGCTGTTCGGTTAATCTCAAAACGATTTGGTAGTTCTTGTTCCTTTGCGATACTTCGTGTTCCTGAAGTTATAGAGGAAGGTAATGCCTTTGATTTCAAAAGACAGTATGTAGAAGATGATAAATACTTTTATTTGGCATTGTTTTCAAGTCATGTCTTTGATGTTTTATTGTCTATATACGCTAAGCCGTTATTGTCAGGCTTTGATTTAGGTAAAACAAATATCAAGGATATACCTGTGCCCGATGCAAAAAAACTTAGAAATACAGAGTTTTACATGAATCTTGTCGAGTGTGGTAAGTTATATGCGGAAGGTAAAGTCTATATCTTAGATAGAATCTCTATGCTAGCAAGTTATTTTTATCCAGAGATATGAAATCAGATGCTTTTTTGAAACTATTGAATAATAGATTTAGGGTTTCTTTTAATAATCAAATCTTTTTCAAGTCAGAGGGGTTGATTATCGAGAGCCAAGGAACAAGGAAGACGATAATTCGAGAGGGAATACCGCTTGTACAGGTAAAAGTAACAAATTGGTTTGATGATATTTGGTTATATATAAAAGTGGAATTCAAATATGCGGAAGAGAAGAATGATTATGTTCCGATGATAAGTCTTTCTTTTTTTCAAGAAATAGAGGCTAAACTGGAGCCACTCTTTCGTGCAGAGTGGGATAATTTTAGACTTATAGAAGGGTACAATCATCCACAACCTCATTGGCATTTTAATATAGTGAAGCCTATTATTAGGTCTTTTGCAGACCTGACAGAAGATGGTGACACGGATTCCGAGATGGGTAGTTTTGCTTCGCTCCGACAGGATCATACAGACAGTTATTTAGATGTCTATAAAATGCATTTTGCCATGAGTGGCTCATGGCATGAAAATGGACAAATGGTAGAGTCTTATATTGACGATAAGAAGGTTGTTGATTGGCTTGCATATACATTAATACATGTTCGAGAGGAAATAAAATATGTACGTGCTTAATGTGTAGATATGTCCCTTTGGACTAAATTATAGTTTTGCGTTCTCATATATATAAAACAGCCATATCAAAGTATATTACCTTAATATGGCTGTAATTTTAATAGTTGCTGATAAGCAATAAGTCTAAGTTTTGAAGTAACCTCCTTGTTGTGCTTGGTGTATTACAACTTACTCTCAACCCACTTACGAGCATTTACAAATGCCTCAATCCATGGTGTAACCTCGTCCTGACGACGCTCACGTGGATAGTAAGCCTGCTGCCATGGGAAGATGGCACGCTCCAAGTGTGGCATCATTGCAAGGTGACGGCCGTCTGCAGAGCAGATACCTGCTACATTGTAGTCAGAGCCGTTAGGGTTACCAGGATATTCAGCGTAGTTGTATTTAGCGATGATATTGTACTTATCTTCTGCCTCTGGGAGGTAGAAACGACCCTCGCCGTGTGCTACCCAGATACCGAGTTTGTTACCGCTCAAAGAACCGAACATTACACTATTGTTCTGTGGAATGGTCAAGTTCAAGAATGAACTCTCAAACTTCTTGCTGGTATTGTGGCAGAGGTGAGCACGATGCTTGTGTTCTGGGTTGATAAGGTTCAACTCAACCATCAACTGACAACCGTTACAGATACCCAATGAAAGTGTATCTTCGCGTGCATAGAAGCGGTCGAGTGCCTGCTTAGCCTTTGGATTATAGAGGAAAGCACCAGCCCATCCCTTTGCAGAACCGAGTACGTCAGAGTTAGAGAAACCACCGCAGAAGACAATCATATTTACTTCTTCCAAAGTCTCACGACCAGTGATGAGGTCGGTCATCATGACGTCTTTCACCTCAAAGCCTGCCAAATAGAGTGCGTAAGCCATCTCACGCTCACCATTGGTACCCTTCTCACGAATGATAGCTGCCTTTGGTGTTTGGTGATGGGTGTTAGGTGTTGAAGTCTTCCAACGGTCTGCATCGAGGGCATACTGCTGAAGTGTACCGGTGAAGTCTGCATTAAACTTCATCTCGATTGGCTGCTTCTTATAGTTCTGAGCACGCTTCTTAGCCATGCCGTTCATACTTTGTTTGCGGTCGAGCAAGTACGAAGTCTTATACCATGTCTCGCGCATTGCATCAATATCGAACTCTGCCTTCCAATCGCCATCAGCGATGCTGAGCGTACGTTTGTCAGGACTTGGTGTACCGATACGAGCAAAGCCGATACAATTCTCTGTCAAGAACTCTTTGACTTCTTCCTTATGTTCATCGGCAACCTGAATAACTATACCCGGATTCTCAGCAAAAAGCTTCTTGATTACATCGTCACCCTTGATGTCGTGGAGGTTGATATGCAAACCTCCTTCAGCATTAGCAAAGGTCATTTCAAGCAATGTTGTAATCAAACCACCTGCTGAAATGTCGTGTCCAGCAAGTATCCATCCACGGCGAATCATCTCCTGTACGGCATCGAAACAGTCGCAGAAGTACTGTGGCTCTTTCACTGTTGGAACGTCACTACCAATCTTGCCGAGGCTCTGTGCAAAGGCTGAACCACCTAAACGCTGCTCGTCAAAACTGAAGTCGATATGATAGAGGCGTGTGTTCTTATCATTAACAAGTACTGGAGAAACCACCTGTCGAACATCGCTTACCTCACCACCACTGGTCACAATGACGGTTCCCGGAGAGATAATCTTATCTCCATTAGGATATTGCTGAGTCAGAGAAAGTGAATCCTTACCTGTTGGAACGTTCACACCGATAGCACAACAGAAGTCTGACAAAGCCTTAACAGCACTGTAAAGACGTGCGTCTTCACCCTTCTGTGAGCGACAAGGCCACATCCAGTTGGCTGAAAGGCTCAAGCTATCCATGCCGTCTGCCAATGGTGCCCATACAATGTTGGTCAATGATTCAGCTACGGAAAGGATAGAGCCTGCCTCTGGTGATGCGAGTCCTGCTTGCGGAGCGTGACCGAGTGCGGTAGCAATACCCTTATGACCACGATAGTCTAAGGCTACAACACCACAGTCAGAGAGTGGCAACTGAATCTCACCCTGACACTGCTGACGAGCAACCTTACCTGTAACGGAGCGGTCAACCTTATTCGTCAGCCAGTCCTTACATGCCACAGCTTCCAACTGAAGTACACGCTGGAGGTATTCCTCCACCTTATTTATACTATAAGAAACATTCTCATATTTGCGCTCAACGGTCTCATCCTTCATGATTGTCTTTGGAGAATGACCGAACATTTGTGCTACGTCTAAGTCGAATGGTTTCACGCCATCGCCTTGTACAAATGAAAAGTGGGCATCACCAGTGGTCTCACCAACAACATACATTGGTGCACGCTCACGCTCGGCAATCTTTTTCACGTGGTCGAGGTGCTTTTCGTCGATGAGCAAGCCCATGCGCTCTTGTGACTCGTTGGCAATGATTTCCTTGGCACTCAGTGTCTTATCACCGATTGGTAACTGTGTCATATCAATCTTACCACCACATTCTTCAACAAGCTCACTCAAACAATTTAGGTGTCCAGCAGAACCGTGGTCGTGAATGGAAACAACTGGGTTGTTGTCCTCTTCTACCAATGCACGTACGAGATTATAGGCACGTTTCTGCATCTCTGGGTTAGCACGCTGTATGGCATTCAACTCAATACCATTTGAATAACGACCCGTATCAACTGATGAGACAGAACCACCACCAAGTCCGATGCGGTAGTTATCGCCACCAACAACAACTACCTTGTTGCCAGCTTGTGGCTCACCCTTCAGACAGTCGCGCTTGGTACCATAACCTACACCACCAGCAAGCATAATCACCTTGTCGTAAGCATACTTCTCACCATTCTCTTGATGCTCAAATGTGAGCAGTGAGCCAGTAATCAGCGGTTGACCAAACTTATTACCGAAATCACTTGCACCGTTAGATGCCTTGATAAGAATCTGCTCTGGAGTCTGATAGAGCCACTGACGGACAGGAAGGATGTCTTCCCAATCGCGAAGGGCTGGAGTTGTACCGTCGTCTTCTGTCAGACGAGGGTAAGCGGTCATATATACTGCTGTTCCTGCAATTGGCCATGAACCAACGCCACCGCCCATACGGTCACGTATCTCACCACCCGTACCTGTTGCTGCTCCATTGAATGGCTCAACGGTAGTAGGGAAGTTGTGGGTCTCGGCTTTCAGAGAGATAACACTCTCAATAGGCTTTACTCGGAAATAGTCGGATGTGCTTTGGTTTGCTGGTGCAAACTGCTCTATCTCTGGACCTTGTGCGAAAGCTACGTTATCTTTATAAGCTGAAAGAATCTTACCAGGATTCTCTTTTGTAGTCTTCTTGATGAGGCTGAAGAGACTGCTCTCCATCACCTTACCATCAATGACGAACTCTCCACCGAAAATCTTATGGCGGCAATGCTCAGAGTTAATCTGTGCGAAACCGAAGATTTCAGAGTCGGTGAGTGGTCGGCCATTCTGCTTCTCAATCTTGTGGAGATACTCCATCTCCTCAGGTGAGAGTGCTAAGCCTTCCTCTTCGTTGAACTTCTCCAAGTCCTCCACACGCTTGATAGGCTCTGGCTCGTGGTTGACAGTGAAGATAGTCTGGTCAAGACCATCATACATACGTTGCAACATCGGGTCATAATCCGCCTCTTTGCTGCTTACAGGGAAGTACTCCTCTATACGCAAAATGCCGTCAAGACTCATGTTTTGAGTAATCTCGACGGCATTCGTACTCCAAGGAGTAATCATCTCACGGCGTGGTCCCACATAGTAGCCCTGCAGTGTCTGTTCGTTCTGCAAGTAGGTGGCATCGCCATAGAGCCAACAAAGTTCGTTGATTTCCGCGTCGGACAATGCATGATTGACTTCTGTGGCAATCACGCTTTTGGACTGAGTTCTGAAGAAAAGAATCATAGTCTGTATATAAAATTTGGTGTTACTTCTGTTTGCAAAGATACGATATTCTTTGGATATACTGCCCTTTTGTCCAGTGTTTTTTAGTCTTCTTAGGTATTATAAATAATCAGACTCGTTTTTGTATGTCTTATCCTGCTAAAGTTGTATTTGTTGTCTTGAATTTCGTTTCATGAAAATAATTGGTTCTTCCGTTAAATGTATAGATTGAAAATAGAATAAGACTTATACACCTGCTTAGTATGACTATCCCAAATTAGATGGTCTTTCAATGGGGATAGGCTACAAGATAAAATGCAACTTGATATTATATCTATCCGCCGCCTACAAGAAGTTTATGCTCTTATTGACCGATGTTTGTAAACTATTTTTAATCAGATCAAAATCAATATATGCTCTTTTGTATTCTAAAAGACGGCTAATTATCGTGTAACTAATCAACGAAAATGAAGAGAAATCGAAGTTGATGTAAACTAATTGATAATGAGGAAGAAACAGAACGATTTGCATAAAAGTGCTCTTTCCAAAAAGGGTAGGAATATGCAGATTTAGGCAAAAGTTCAGTTACCAAAGCATTACCTGATTTTGAGATAGGTAACGATGGAGTAATGTTCGGTAACTGAATTATTTTCGCTCGTGTGGCTGTTGCTGCGGTCGGC
>ERZ772786.1061-NODE-1061-length-10606-cov-14.626197_pt1 | contig 10606 bp, 6 predicted proteins | sample MGYA00511473_ERZ772786 | MGnify/ENA primary metagenome ERZ772786 (study PRJEB29015, sample SAMEA2738025) | human oral metagenome | biome: human oral; feature: human-associated habitat; material: saliva | place: China | collected 2252 ...
CCTCGGCCAACGCATCCGACGTAAGGTGGTCGATGCGGTGGATGCCCATCGGCATACGCAGGTCGCTGAGCCACATCTCGCTGTCGTTAGTCAGAATGAACAGCTGGAGGTCTGGAGTCGCCAGCTCTCCGTCGGTGGTGATGTAGAGGGTCGCAATCCTGCGCGTCGCGCTGCCGTAGCCCGCAATCACTTCTAGGTCGGGATGGGGGCCTTCCTCCGTTGCCAGTCCACGGACCAGAAGAGAACGAATTCCTCGTATGTCCGCATCGTCTCGCGATTCCGTCGGAACGGTCATGAGCGGCCAATTCCATCCGTCCTTGATTTGGCCGATGGTGACCAGTTCATCGTCGGTGAGTAGGATTGTCATCGTCCGTACCTATCTCGCGTATCTTTAATGGCTTTTGTAATAATGTTCCAAGCGCCTTTGGCGTATTGAATCTTCCTTCCAATGGGATCGCTCTTTCGTTTCTCCCCACTGGACTCAACTAACGCATCCCACACGGTGACGCCTTTCGGCCACGGACCGCTCATCTTGACGCGTGCGCTCTCTTCTCCGACTGCTTTCCACCACTTCAACGCTTGGGCACCCCACTTGATGGGTGCAGGGGCCTTCTTGGTGACCTTTGCAAGCAAATCCACTCCAGTCGAGAACTTTTCGTAATTGCTCCCGCCCTTCATAGCCTCGATAAACTTGTTTGCATCTTTGAGAGGGCCGACATTTCCCGCCTTCGCGAGGATGTCTTTAAGTCCCGTTCCGCTCGTATTCGTGGGAAGAATCGAATCAGACAGGGCCCTCGGAGAACCTGTGAACACAGGGTGGGTACCGCTATGGGAACCTCCCGCGGAGGCACCACCTCCCGCAGAACCTCCCCCCTGTGCGGATGCCTGTTCTTGTTCGTTGGCGTTGCGGGTCAGCGAGTCCGCGCTTTTGCGCAGTGCTTCAACAACCTGACGGACTTTCGGGGCGAGGTCCGATTGCCACTGGTTTCGGAAGCTGTCGGCGTCGGCACCTTTCCAGGGGCTTTCGGTAATCTGCCGGGAGATGCCCTGGGTGATGGTGGACTCCAGATACTCCGCCTTCTGGCGGAAGGTTTGCGCTGCCTTGCGTAGTTGTTCAACGTCTGCGCCGACGGCTGCCATGGCGATTCCTTTTGATTAGTCGATCATTCTTGTATGTCTGATGAACGGGCATCACACTGAGATGATGGGGCCCCGAAACTGTCGGTGACGGAGCCCCATCCGGAGGATCACCTGTTCGAAATGTCCTGCTGCTCGCGAGCGTTCTGCGAGGCCTTGCTGCTCGCGTCCTTGAGGGACTGCGAAACCTGGCGCAGCTTCTGGGTCAGGGAAGAATTCCAATCGTTACGGAACTGTTCAGCGTCCTGTCCCTTCCACTCCGTCGACTGCATCGTGCTGTTCAGCGTGGTGATGATGTTGTCAATGTCCGACGCCTTCTGCTGCAGCTGGCGCGACAGGTTCTGTACCTGTTCCACATCCATACCGAGGAATGCCATCAGAGTCTCCTTTGTGTCGTGCCCCGCCGTGGTCGGCGGAGTCTAGGTGGGTTTCCCCTCGTTATTAATTCTGGCAATACTGATAGTTACTGGCAATGGGGACTAGTCCCCATGCGATGTCAGATGCGGGGGACCTGGACTTTCCAGATCTTTCCATTCTGTGTAAAGAACCCTCGGCCAGGACTGAACTCGCGTCCGGGCAAACCGGGAACCGACGTGCCGACAACCCCATCACCATCGCCGAGCGAGGGGCACAGAACCAAGCCTGCACGCCCGCCTCGCATCAACTGGCCGAGCGAACCTGAACGTGACCACCCGGGCAGGTCCGCCTCGGCGATGACGAGATGCCCGTTCTGTTTGGCAGCGACGATAGCGTTCTGGATCAGCTGGTCCGCGTTTCCGTAGGTGAAGTCACCCAGCCCTTCAATAACGAGGATGACTCCTGGGGCATCCTCTGGGGCTGGTGCCTGGAAGAAGGGCTCCGACGCGGTCAACAATTCAGCAACGGCATCAGCGCCGCGAGCGGTCGACTCCCACACCGGATCCTCCGCGAGCGCGGAGCGCCCGGATGATGCGTGCAGGAACCGCGAGTATGGGTACGTTGCATGGAGGGTATGGGCCAACCACGCCAGCGCGTTTGAACGACCTGTCTGTGGTCCGCCACCGATAGCGAGTGTGCCGACCGGCCGGAACGAAAGAGGTGCCAGCTCCTCCGCCTCCATACCAATGACCGGGTACCCATTCAGCGAGGCGGGGATCGAATCGGCTGTGACCAGGGTGGGAAGGGAACCGATCGGCGTCGGTCGAACCCGGTTGCGCAGCACACCGATCGACGCGATTTCTTCCATCATGCGGGCTTGGGCGAGGGGATTGACGTTGCTGCCCAGAACAGCCAACTGCAGCACGTTGGGGTTGCCGACCTGCATGGCGCGTCCGGGGGGACTCGTGGGGGTGAGCACGTCCTTGGGGAGGCCGAGGTTGAGGTAGGACTCCTCATCGGTCATTCGTAGGACGATCTTGCGCTGGAAGTTTGAGGCGAGAGAGGTAGGGATCGCCTGCGTGCGATCCGCGGTGACAGCGACGTGGACGCCGACTGCGCGACCGTCGAGGAGGATCTGCTGGAAGCGGGTCCAGAGCCGTGCCTTGGCGGTGGTGGACTGGTACTCCTCGCTGAAAGCGCCGATCCCGTCGACGAGAAGGAGCAGGCGAGGCTCGTCTTTCTTGCCGGAAATCTTTCGGTAGAAGGTCAAGTCGGAAGCGCGTACTTTCGAATATCGGCTTGCCCTGTCGTCGACAATGGAGCCGATCAAGGTGAGCAGACGCGTGACGCGTTCCTCGTCGTCCCCGGGAACGACGTCACCGACGTGCGGCATGGCCTTGATCATGTCGAGGCCGCCGCCCGCGAAGTCGAGTCCGTACACCTCAACAGGTCCGGAACTAGGAGTGATCGCTGCCGCGACGGCCAGCGATCGGAGCGCTTGCGTCTTGCCGGAACCCGATGCTCCGTAGTAGGCGATATTGCCTTCCTTATCGGGCAAGAAATACTCGGTGATCTGATCCTGCTCGGCGGGTGCGTCAAGAACACCGAGGACCAGCTCGGAATCACGTCGCTGTTTGAGCTCCGCAATGTCGTAGGTGGGCGCGAGTTCAGACAACCAAGGCTTACGTGGCTGAGGGATACCGGCCATCGCGGCGGCACTCTTGAGAGTTGCGACGACGCGCTGAATATCCGTGGCGACGTCGTCGCCTGGGCGGGGGAGCTTCGGCGTGTGCCACTTAGGAGTCAGACCAAACCCGAGCTGTTCCACCTTGACGGAGACGGTCTTGACGTCCTCAACTGTTTTCGCCCCCGGGTAACCGCTCTGAAACACGGAAATACGTCCGGGACCGGTCTTTGCGGCGGCGCGGCCGGGCGCAGACTGGGGGAAGTGAGCAGCCATGGCATCCCCGAGAACGTCCTGAGAATCGTCCGTGTCCGCCATGCGCAAAGCAACGCGCAGGTTCGTGTTCGCTCGAAGGTTCTCCTTGATGACTCCCGAGGGGCGCTGTGTCGCGAGGATGAGGTGCAAGCCAAGGGAACGCCCGCGCTGGGCGACGTCGACGACGCCGTCGACGAACTCAGGGACCTCATTGACTAGAGCCGCGAACTCGTCGACGACAATGATCAGGGACGGCGGACAATCGGGGTCGCCGGACTTCTCCAGGGTGACGAGGTCCTTGGCTCCCTTGCTATTGAGCAGCCTCTCTCGGTAGGTGAGTTCTGCGCGCAGTGATGTGAGGGCCCGTCGGACGAGGAACGGGGAGAGGTCCGTGACCAGGCCGACGAAGTGCGGGAGCTCCGTGCATTGTCCGAAGGCTGAGCCGCCCTTGTAATCGACGAAGAGGAAAGACAAGCGGTCGGGGGAGAGCGTCTGAGCCATGCCGAGTACCCACGCTTGGAGAAACTCGGACTTACCGGCACCCGTCGTACCGCCAACTAGGGCGTGTGGCCCCTGGGTACGCAGGTCGAGATGCAGTGGGGCCCCGGCTCCCATCCCCACCAACGCCGCCATGGACATCTCCGGGACTGGTGTGTGGAGGGCCCCGGGTGTGCGGTCGATGATCGAATGGGAGGCACGCCAGTGCTCGATGACTGCCTCCGGGTTATCCGCGAGTTCCTTGCCGGTGAGGGTCACGTATGAGATCGCGCCGGGCAGATCCGAGTCGTCGTCAACAGGTACTCCGCCGTCGATAACAGGTGCGAGCGAGCGGGCGAGGCGGATGATGTCCTGTCGGCCGACGCGGTCCACAACTATGCCGGACAGGACACGGGAACCGGAAACATCGCCGATTGATGCGGTTCGTTCCTCAACAGCGACGAATGAACGGCATGCTGCGGGAAGATCGGCAAAATTGGAGGCGCTCCAGACGAAGTAGATCCCGTGATCGGGGCCGAGTTCGGCAATGCGGTTGAGGCGGGCGATGTCGGTGGTAGCGTCGTCGACGAAAACGATAACGGCGGGGATGATGTTCGGATAAGAGACCCCAGCATCGAGTGGTGTTCCGCTTTCCCGAGGTGACCGTGACGGGGAATCCGATGATGCGCTCTGCCCCTGGCTGATTCGGGCCTCAAGCAGTCCTTCCAACGCCTCGAGAAGCAAGGCACATGAAGGAGAATCTGCCGCGAGGTGAATAGATGAGCCGAGCGGTGAATGCGGGGACGCTGCATGAGGGAGCCATTCGAGCCAATCCCAGACACCCACACGTGAGTTGGACGTCATGCACACTGTGACGACCTCGGCCGGGGAGTATTCAGCGGCGATCTGGGCACCGATTGCCATCTGGACCTGTTCGAGCCAGTTGCCTGCACCACACAGTCCCAGGCTCCCAGCGGCACGTAGATCCGCGACGACGGGGACATCGGAGATCGTCGAAAACTCTGCGCGTAGCTGTCGAACACGCTCGAGGCAGTCAGGCAATCCCTTCCGATTCCCGTGATCTTCGAACTCTGCTTTCGACAGATCGGTGCCGATCCCCAGGCGGAGTTTGAGGAACTCAGGATGCTCGGGTCGGCGCAACCACAGGGAACCATCCCTGCGCAGAGCGCCCGCGATCACCTGATCGATCGGGGGGAATTGCGAGTGGCGGGCCTCCCGATCAGCGTCTTGGTGCTCTTGAAGTTCCTCGCGGATTGCCTTCAACGCCTGATCAAAGTGCAGTCGCTCCATCTCCACAGCCTTCTTGGCCTGGCGCTTTTGATCCCATGATGAACCGATCATCATCAGCGGGCTGAGGGCGACGAAGAGCACCGAATAGAGCTGTCGGGTAATTGCAAACATGACGGCACCCATCACCAAGGGCATCAGCAGAGCAATCACGGGGAAGCGGGTGGGTCCGGGTTCTTCAGGCAGTTCTGGCAGCTTGAATCGGCGGGTTCCGACCCGGGGGAGCACTTGAGGGGGACGGATAAATGCAATGTCGGTGGATTCGCCAGCGGACTCGGGTTGCCGTGTTTGGATCAGCTGGATCTGCGTGTCACCCAGGGTCACGATGTCGTCCGCTTTGACCCTCGCCTTGTGCACACGCTGGTCGCCGAGGATAGTGCCGTTGGCTGAGTTGAGGTCTCGTATCTCGATCCCCGATCCGACGGTGATACGCGCGTGTTTTTTCGATACGCGGGGGTCAGCGAGGGTGATCGCGCAGGATGGAGAACGCCCAATAACCGTGCCGCCGAAGGCCAAGGGAACACGCATGCCTTTGTCGGGGCCGGCGAGGATCCGCAGCTCGCCCGCAACTCCGCCCGTGGGGACCGAACCATCGGTGGAAGCGATGTCGATGAGGGAACCCGAATGGAGGACAGTCTCAGTCACGAATGCTGTCGAAGGCAACACAGACACGACTCGTCCACCGATGGGATCGAGAATTCTCAGGGTGACCGACTCGGGATCGATCGCCGGAGCGGCACCCTCCGGACCCGCGGCAGCGAGGACAGCAGCAACATCTCCGACCGTCGCCGTTGCATCGGTGGTGACCAGTAGGTCGATATCCTCGCGGGTACGCCCGCGCAGTGTCAGTTTGATCTTCATCGCCGGTCCTTTCCGGTGAGTGCATCGGGTGTGCTGTTGCGTCGTTTCTCATCGTCGAGCAGATACAAGTCGCTGCTGGAGACCAGCCGCGCCGCGACCGCGTATTCGACCAGCCTGACGCGCCTGTGTGTCGCCAAGGACCCCGGCCTGCCCCGCATGCCGGGCACGCCCATCCGGTCGAGCTTGTCGGCGACGTTGTCGAGCTTTCGGTTGAAGCGGGTGATCGGCCATCCCAGCCGCGCAGCAGCCTCGGCATTGCGCGGGATATCGGTCGCGCCGGAACCTGCTTGCGTTAGCCAGGGTTCGCACAGTGCCAGGATCAGCAGGTACTGCGACGGCGTGAAACGTGCTTCCCCGACCGTGGCCTCGCCGGTGTCGGCGGTGGGGGCAGCGTAGCTGCGGAATGTCGTCCCGCGCACGGTGATGGAGAACTCGTAGGTCGTCGGCCCGGCGGCGAATACGACGACGGCCGACTCGAAGACCAGGGGGATGCGCGCCCCGGGCCCGACCCGAGCCTGCATGGACCCCGAGGCGTCGGCGACGGTGACCGCGATCCGCGACCCAATGTTGTCCAGCCACCACAGGCCGTCGTGGCAGCTGATCCGCACAAGCCTGCGGTGCAGGTAGGGGTTGTCGTCAATGCACAGGTCGGCCTCGCGGCCAATGAGGAACTCCTGATCGGCGCGAACCTCGTAGATTTCGCCGCAGTAGTCGATGACCGCGGATACGTCCTCGGTGGACTTCGGTTGGATACTCTCCGCACTCATGGTGTCTCCACACATTCGATGGCCTCGTTCGAGGAGCGCCCGTCCGAGTTGCGCACGGCGACCGACAGGCAGGTGCGCCCCGGTACAACCGGAACGGTGACCGTCGTCTCCTTCGTCTGGCGCACAGGGTGGTCCTCCTTGGGGTCCTCGACGTGGTAGAGGTACGTCGTCCCGGTGCCGACCGCGTCCCACGTGAAGGTGACCCCCTCAGGGGTGACCGTGCCCGCCAGACCGGTAATCGATGCGTTCGCGTTGGCCGAGGGCAGCCCGTCGAGTGGAGGCGCATCAGGCGAGGACTGGGCCGGAGCCACCGTGCTTCCTTCGCCGCGCAGCACCGTCCACACGCCGAAGGCGACGCCGCTCACGAGGAGAAGCACGAGCAGGAACCCAGCCACGACCGAGCCGAAGCCCTTGGAGGGGCGCTCCTCAGCCTCGGGCGTCTCGGTGGCCGCAGCCGTATCCTCACGCGTGGGCGCCGTCTTCGGGGGATCGCTCTGCGGCGCGCTCGCGGCGGCCGGGGCCGGGTTCACCTTCGTCAGGACGGCAACCGTGCGGTCATCCTCCTCGTCAGGGACGGACGAGGCCGGGGCTGGGGCGTGGGAGGAGAACACGGCGATGGGCGCCGCGCAGGTCTCGTCCCCGTCCTCGTCCTCAAAGGTCCCGGCCGGGGCCTCTACCCCCATGGCCTCGAAGGGCGTGGGGGTCAGGCGCAGCGAAGACTGTACGTTTTGTAGGGCCAGGGCGAACTCCCGCGCCGACTGGTAGCGCCGCTTGGGGTCCTTGGACATCGCAATCGCGAGGATGCGCTCGAGCTCCGCGGGCACGTCGCTGCGGCCGATGGCGGGCACCGGGGAGCGCAGCACGCGGTTGAGTACGGAGAGCTCGCGGTTGTCTCCCCCGGGAATCTCAAAGGGGGAGTGGCCTGTGAGGATACCGTGCACGGTGGCGGCCAGGGAATAGACGTCGATGGTCGGACCGAAGGGACCCGTGCCGTCCTGCTGCTCCGGCGGTGCCCACGCCACGGAGAAACCGCCCGGGGATTCCTCGCCCGATCCCGTCTGTGCGGCGATACCGAAGTCAGTGAGGACGGGGTGCCCAAACTGGGTGAACAGGATGTTCATGGGCTTGACGTCGCGGTGGATAATCCCGCGCTGGTGGAGTGTCTCCACCGCGCCCGCGATGCGCACGCCGACGTCAAGCGCCTGGGACACGGGGATGCGGTGTTCTTTGGAACGCTGGCCCAGGTGCGGGGGCGGACAGTACTCCATGACCAGGTAGTGGCGGCCGTCGTCCGCGATTCCCCCCGTGTAGAAGGACACGATGGACGGGTGGTTGGCGACCTGCGCCATCAGGTTCACTTCGGCGTCAAAGGCCGCCGAGGCCCGGGCGTTGGAATCCGGACGCAGGACCTTGACCGCCACGTCGCGTTGGGGCATCTGCTGGCGGAACAGGTAGACGTCGGCGAAACCGCCCGTGCCGAGGTGGCGGACGAACGTTGCGCCCGGAATTGCCGGGGGATCGAGTGGTTGTCGCATTACGCCTCCATTCGGAATGAGATGCCTTCGCCGAGCTCCACGACGTCCCCCGGTGTGAGGACCATGGCCACAGACCCGTCCAAGCGGACGGGGGCCTGCCCGGGGCGCATCAGCAGAGTGCCGTTTTGGGAGCCGAGGTCGTGGAGCCGCACGTCCCAGTCGTCGATCCGCAGCTCGCAGTGACTGCGAGATATCTTCTTGCCGGGGCTCGGGACAATGGCCAGGCGCGCGGGGGCGCGACCAGCGGTCGGGGTTGAGCGGGGACGTCGCCCGATGATGATGTCCTGGTCGAGGGGCACCTCTTCCCCCGTGGACAGGATGATCCGGCCCAGGTCTGGGCGCGGGACGGTGACGGAGCTGCTGCTCAGCGGAGACGAACAGATTCGACACGACGAGGCGTGGGTCGGGTTCGGGTGCCCCTTCTCGCACAGGACCGCCAGGACCTGCGGACCGACCGCGGTCTGGGACGACTGTGCCGCGGGAATGTCCGGCGCGGTGTCGGTCCCGACCCGGCGGGCGTACTCGCGCAGCTCGCGGGCACGCTCCGGGAGCATCGTCTGTCCGTCGTGATCGCCCTCGCTCTGCGTCGCCGCAAGCCGTTGATAGGCGGCGCTGGGCGAGGCTTCCTGCGCTCGCGGAGCGCCTGAGGAGAGTCCGGGGACAGAATCGATGAAGAAGCTTCCCGGGGGCGGGTCGAATCGGGGCTCGGGTTCTGCTGCCGAGACCGGCGGACCCGAAACCGCCTGACCGGGGATGGGTGGGACCGGATCATCGATGGCGGGCTCCGGTGCCTCCCGGTGCTCTGTCTCAGGCAGGGAGGCGAACGACGGGGGCACGGGAACCGGGTCGTCGTCGATGACATCGGAGTTTTGAACCTGCCTGACGGCCGCTTGCTCGACGGAATACTCCGGACGCTCGGCACCGTAGAGGTATTCGAAGCGGGAACGCACGCCATCCTCCGCTTCCGCCTCGAGGGGTTCGTCCGCCGCATCGTCAGCTGTCGCTTCGAGGGGTGGCTTGTCGTCGTCGGGGTCTTCGGCTTCGTCCGCGGGGTCGGGCTCGGGTGTCTCGTCCTCGCGCTCGTACCAGGGGATTTGCGTCTCTTCTCCCGAGGCCCCTGAGCCCGATGGCTCGTCGTCGGCAGGAACGGGGGCGGGGGCAGTCGGCTGGGCGATCACAGGTTCTGCCGCCGCTTCCTCCGGCTCGGATTCCTCCTCCTCGTCGGACGGAGAGACAAACTGCGCGAAGAAGGCCGCAGCGGGGGAATCGTTGTCCTCGGCAGACAAGGAAGCGTCGTCGGCCTCACCCGCAGGCTCGTCAGACCCGGACGAGGCCCCCGCGAGCCAAGAGAGATCGGTGGAGGAACCCTCGCCGTCGGCAGGCGCGTCGCCCGAATCTACTGGGGCGGGATCAGGCGGCAACGGCTCCTCGGGGCTCGCTTGCGCGCCCGCAGAGGGAACGGGTGCGCCGAGAGCCGGGGAGGCCTCGTCCGAAGCGACGACGGCGCTCGCGGAGGAAGCGGGCCCGGAGGAAGCGGGGGAGGCCTCGTCCGAGGCCACGGACTCGACGCGGGAATCGGCGGGCGCGCCGCACGCTACCTCGCCGACCGTACCCGACGCGAGCGTGGCCACGGGCAGGACGGCGCTGATCACCTGCCACCGGCAGGCCTCGGACGCGGGGCCGTCCACCGGCGTGGCGATCCGCCAGCCGGAATGCGTGCGGAAGCGGTGCTCAGACCACATGATGACGCTGCCCCCGCTCACGGACGTCGGCCCCTCCGGCCCGTCGACGACGACCTCGAAAGCTCCGCGGACAGCGATGTGTGCTTCGCCCGACTCGTCGATGAGTGCGACGAAACTCGGCAGCGCGGCCAGGTTGGCGGCGAAGGCGGAGGTCAGCTCCTGGAGGAGGACAGCCAGGTCCGCACCCTCCAGCATGAGCTCCCAGAATCGCTGGGCTCTCTCCTCGTTGCCGGGCTCGAGGACGACGATTCCACGCTCGGTCACAGCGGCGGGATACTGCCCGCTCGTCCACGTACGTTTAGGCATGGTGTTCCTCCGCTCGTTTCGTATCCGCCGACTGCTGCGCCTCCGAAGGGTGCACATCCGCACCTTCGGCAGTGTTGACCGTCACGTCGTTATCGACGGTTTCGTCGCCGGTACTCGACTGACCCCACTCGGGCTCGGCCTCGAGGACATCCGCGATGACGACGGTGATGTTGTCCT
>ERZ772786.1065-NODE-1065-length-10581-cov-5.324340_pt1 | contig 10581 bp, 9 predicted proteins | sample MGYA00511473_ERZ772786 | MGnify/ENA primary metagenome ERZ772786 (study PRJEB29015, sample SAMEA2738025) | human oral metagenome | biome: human oral; feature: human-associated habitat; material: saliva | place: China | collected 2252 ...
ATGCTTCATGCATTGCTGCAATCCCTTGTTTATAACTTTCTTCTGTACGAAGATATACAGGTTTTCCATCTTTAACAGACATTTCATAAGTGTTATCTGCACCTAAACGGTTGTTAAATGGAAGGATGTAAGAGAATGTTGGGTCAAAGTTCCCTGAACCAAATGGAATTTCGTCCGTTGGATCTCCATTTCCGTTTGCGTCTTTATCTTTGAATTCTTGAAGTACTTTTACTAATTCATCGTAAGTTTGAGGTACTTTTAATCCTAGATTGTCGAGCCATTTTTTATTGATGAATAATTGATTCCCTACTGTTGGACGCATTGGTAACTTCTTAGGAAGACTATAAATATGTCCATCAGGAGATGTAATCATCGCTTTTAGTTTTGGTTCTTTTTCCATTGCCTTTGTTAAATTAGGCATGTTTTCTTTAATTAAATCTTCTAGAGGAATAAATAAAGATTGGTTTTGAGAAATTTCAGCATCATTAAATGCGTTTGATCCTAAGAATGCATCAGGTAGGTCACCACTTGCAATTAAAACAGATTTTTTATCTGTCCAGTCTGCTGCTACCAGCGTATCCCAACTGATTTCAATACCAGCTTCTTTTGCAGAATCATCGATGAAACCTTTATGGTAATCTTCGCCCCAGTCCGACCATCGAACGGTTGTGATTTTGAAGTTCGTTTGATCTGACTTTTCGTCACTTGACTTCGTTGTTGAATTTGAGCAAGCTGCTAGTCCAGTAAGTGTAGCTGCTGCCAAAAACAAATATTTCATTTTGTTGATTTTCATAATATCTCTCCTATTCTTTTAGTGCGCCAATCATGACACCCTGATTGAAATATTTTTGGACAAATGGATAAAGCAACATAATTGGAGCCGTTGAAATTACAATCGCTGCATATTTCATCATATCAGCTTTAATCCGAAGGTCTGATGCAAGTTCCCCTGTTGCCTGAGATTGCATCATTTGGTTACTAATTAATAACCGTCTTAAGATTAATTGCAATGGTTGCAAGTTTTCTTTTGTTAAGTAAATTAAAGCGTTGAACCAAGAGTTCCAAATACCAACCGCTGTCCATAAACCAATTACAGCGATAATGGCTTTTGATAAAGGAACAACGATTTTGAAGAAATAACGAATTGTTCCGCACCCATCAATTTGAGCCGCTTCCCACATACCTTCTGGGATGCTGTTGTTGAAGAATGTTCTTGCAACGATAATGTTGTAAGAAGATACTGCAAATGGAACAACCATTACCCAGAATGTATCGACAAGTCCGACACTCTTCACTGTTAAGTAGATTGGAATCAATCCACCTGATACGAACATCGGAACAATGTAGAGAACGCTGAGCCACTTTTTACCAAGTAGGTCGCGTCTAGATAATGCGTATCCAGCAGGGATATTGATTAGTAGTGCAAATAAAGTACCGACTACTGTATATAAAATCGTATTGAGATAACTTCTTAAGAACAGTGGTTGTTCAATTAATCGAAGGTATCCATCTAATTTCCATTCGTGAGGAATGAACCAAACTTTACCATTGGCTACATCAGAAGGATTACTAAAGGAAGCAATCACAACAAACCACAATGGGTAAACGATTAATAATATTAACAAGATTGCAAAACCGTAGATCACTACGTCAAAAAACAAATCTGATTTTGATTTTCTTGAAGCTTTAAACCATTTCATGCTATGACCACCCTCCTTTTAAAATAGTCCTGTTTTGGTATATCGTTTAGAAAACCAATTGACAGATAATAGAATGATTAAGTTGACTACAGTATTGAATAATCCGATTGCTGTAGAGTAACTATATTGGAAGTTTTGCATCCCAACTTTATATACGTAAGTCGAAATCACCTCACTTCCAGCTAGGTTCAATGGATTTTGTAATAGTAATACTTTTTCAAAACCGATACTTAATAAGCTACCGGCTCTTAAAATCAAGAGAATCATTGCTGTTGGTAAAAGTAATGGTAAATCGATGTTGAGAATCTTTTGCATACGAGAAGCTCCGTCCATCGTAGCCGCTTCATAATACGTTGGGTCGATGGCTGATAAAGCTGCTAAGTAAATAATGCTGTCCCAACCGATATGTTGCCAAACGTCACTCCAAACATAAACACCAGCAAAACTTTCTGGTTTTGATAATAAGTTTGGCATTGTCCATCCTAGAGACTTAAAGATATTGGCAATCAAACCACTATTTGGTGATAAGAATAAAATAATCATCCCACACATAACCATTGTTGAAATAAAGTGTGGTAAATAAGTCGTTACTTGAAAGACTTTTTTGAATTTCCCTGTTCTTAATTGGTTACATAAGAGCGCTAGTAAGATTGGTAATGGGAATCCAACGAGAATGCTATAGATTGAAATCTTTAATGTGTTCATCATCGTTGTTCCGAATTGAACTGAATTAAAGAATTGGGTGAAATATTTAAACCCTGCCCACGGGCTATTTAAAATTCCGTTCGCCGGTGAGTAATCTTTAAAAGCAATCACAAGTCCTAACATTGGGATATATGCAAACATTATAAGTAAAATAATTGAAGGAAATAGGAGCACATATAAAGGAATGTTGCTTTTTATTTTTCTTTTTTGTAATTGGGTTAAATCTTTCATAATTTCCCTCCTGTTTCAAATTCCTGATATTATTTTATAAAATAAAACGCTTTCTTTATATCACTTTTTCGATAAGTAGTATTCACTATTCAGACAATATTGCCAAATTTATATCACTTTTCCGACATCTTCTTAATTCATATCGTTTTTTGACAACTTTTATGATAGTGTTATACTTGAGAAGCGAGGTAAAAGTTATGAAACTACATAGTATTCTATCTAAAAGACATTCTTTTAAATTTTTCTTTCAAGTCTTATTAGTACTTCTTATCCTCATCACAGTGATCAGTCTCTTCGTCAGCAATGCCACAAGAGATTTTATTAAGAATCAAAATATTCAACAATTGACGAGCTCTATTGAGATTTACGCCAATGGACTGAATGATGAAATGCGTTCCGTTGAACGCTTTTTATATTCGACGGTCACTCACGATGAGGGCTTAGATGAACTGAATGAACTACAAAGTTACACAGATTATGAGAAAACCGTTAAGAAGGTTCAAACCACCTTCAATGATTACGAATACCAACACGAAACGCATATGTCGTTTTTGGTAGCAACAGAAGGAACGCATCATTTTTTGAACGCATCCACTCTCTATATTCCCTATCAAGATTACTTATATTTAAAAAACAATATCAATTCGTTCAGAAATAATACGGACGACCGTAAATGGCAAGCAATTATCATTAATGATACGGAATACTTGATTAAAGTCGTTCATTATAAAGAAAAAACGATTATGGCGGTTATCTCAGCAGATGACATTCTAATGCCTCTTCGAAAACTCAATATCGGAAAGAATGGACATATTTCGCTGAAAGAACCGAAGAACTTGTCCTCATCAACACACTTAATCGAAGCCGATAGCGAACGGACGCAACTGCCATTTGATATTTACGTAGCGGTTGACTACACAGATGTATTTAAGAGTATCGTTCTTTTCGAAGTCTTTATCGCCATTGTTCCTATTCTCATTGCGATTGCTTCACTCGTGTTGATTATTTTCATTCGAAACAGAATGTTGAAGCCAATCACACGGTTAACAGAGCGTCTTTCACGCATTGATGAAACAACGTCGATATACGACATCGCTTCTTCTGAAGGGATTTTGGAAATCGATACGGCCAATGATAAATTGAGTCAGGTCCTCTTTGATATGCAAGAGTTAAAAATCCGTGAATATCACGCTCAATTAGAATTAAAAAAAGTCGAACTCAACTACTTAAAGAGTCAAATTCGACCTCACTTTTATTTGAACATGCTCTCCATGATTCATAGCATGCTTCAAACGGAGAATTATAAACAAATTGAAGAGTTAACGATTTTAACATCCGACTACTTAAGATATCTCTTCATGGTGAATCAAGACTTTTCACCACTGGATAAAGAAATTCAGCATATTAAGGACTACTTGAAAATCCAACGCATTCGATACGGCGATAATATCCATTTCGCACTAGAGTTTGATAACGAACTCCAACATGCGTTAGTGCCTTCTTTATTACTACAAACCTTCATTGAAAATACGATTAAGCACGGTTTCTCTTTCCAAGATGGAATCGCCATCGACCTTTCTATTCAAAAACGAATCGTTGATGAGAAGCCTTATATTGAAATTTGTGTTAAAGACAATGGCCCTGGATTCTCGACTGAAATTCTAAACAAACTTGAAAACCTGGAACCATTAATATCTGAAGACGGCCACCATATTGGGATTACAAACGCGATTGAACGACTCAATCTTTTATATCCAAATGATTATACGATTACGTTTAGAAATAACGACACAGGTGGCGCTAGAATTGATGTTCTAGTTCCTTATAAAGAGTTGAAAGGAGATTCTAATGAATATACTACTCGTTGATGACGACCGTTTTATCATCGAAGCGTTACGTGAAAAAATCCGTTGGGATCGATTAAAAATCGACAACGTCTACGCAGCAAACAGCCTCACTCAGGCGCAAGACATCATTAAAGAATATCCTATCCACCTAATGATTAGCGATATTGAAATGCCTCAAGGAAGTGGTCTCGAACTGCTTTCTTGGGTCAGAAACGAAAATTACGACATCAAAACCATCTTTTTAACGAACTATGCGGATTTCAACTACGCGCAAAAAGCGATTGAATTGCAAAGTTTTGAATACTACTTAAAACCGATTAACTTCGAAAAATTAGAGTTTATTATTCAAAAAGCACTTGATAAGATTACAGAGCAGCATCCAGAAGCGCCTCTTGAATCCTCCTTCCAAACAGAGAATAATTTCTGGTTCGAATATTTAAGAAAACCACGCATTCACCGTATGGAAGAACTGCACTCTGAACTTTTAAAGCGGAATTTAAAGTTAAAAGAACATCAATATTTTCTAACGGGTGTAATTACATTAAATATTAGCGAGGCAGATTACGCTCCGGAACTCCCATCATGGACCTCTCAATTAAGAAAGGTATTCCAAGCCTTTTCTAATGAGATGTATCAACTAGCAAGCCTGTTTAAGATGGAAGGTCTTGTCGATCATTACGTTTGCCTCTTTAGAGTGGATCATTCTATCAATAGTGAGGCATTCGCTAGAAAAATCCAGCAAGAGATTCAAGACAAGTTGCATCGAAATTCTATCATCACGTTCACAAATTGCATTCAATGCACTAGTATCTTGAAAGACATGAAAGAACTCTACGCGGCAACTGGACAACAAGTTCCTTATTGGAATACGATTATTCCTATTACTTCGGGTACTACCATTTTACAAGAAACTACTAATACAATGAGCGCACTCTCCTTCTCGGATGCACTCGATGAAAGTGAGTTAATCACAAATCTGTCTCAGTATATTTCAAATGGATTCGTGCCAAAAGCCACTTTGCAAAAGCTTCATTTGGATTGGACGCAACAAATCGGGATTTACTTAGACCAAAATGGGATTTCAGCGCATAAGTTATTCCAAAACGCTCAGCATGATTTCCTATTTCAAAGAAAGTTCCATTCGATTGAATCTTTTGAGGAATACTTCACTTATTATTGGTCACGTGCACGCAATTTCGTAACCGATACTGAAAACCAAAAAAATAGTATTCAACGGATTATCGAATATATCGACCATCACTATGCAGAAGATTTAAGCCGAACAACTTTAGCCGATATGGTGTATCTAAGCGCGGATCACCTCGCTCGAATCTTTAAGAAAGAAACCGGCGAAACACTGGTGAAATATATTACGGATAAACGCATCAATGCTGCTAAAGAATTACTATCTGATACGAAGACGCCTATTGCACAAGTAGCCTCTGAAGTCGGATATGACAATTATTCTTACTTCACGAAAATCTTTAAAGAAAAGACTGGTTTCTCTCCTGGAGACTACCGAAAACATCATACAAGTTAAATAAAAAAGAGCTAGTTCGAATTGATATGTACCCCCTTTACTGGACAAACCAGTAAAGGGGGTATTTATTATGCGTTACTCATTCGAATTCAAAATGAAATGTGTCGAATTATATCGGAAAGGAACATGGGTAGAAACTCCTGAAAATGTTATGCAAGAGAGTTTTAGAAGAAAAATATTGAATTGGGATAAAATTGAAAAGATTCATGGTCCTAAAGGATTGGAGCGTGTCAAAAAACAAAGAAATTGGACGGTAGAAGAAAAATTGACATTTGTTTTACAGGTTTTAAATGGGAAAGCTCTATCAGAGGTTGCTTTTCCAGCGGGAATAAGTGTCGGATTATTAGGTTCTTGGGTTCACAAGTATAAAACTTATGGATATAATGGTTTAAAGAATAAGAAAAGACGACGACCATTATCTAAGGAGCCTATTATGAATAAAAAAGATGTGCCTGATAACCTTTCAGAATCCGAACGAGAAGAATTAGTTCGATTACGTGAACGAAATGCATATTTAGAAGCTGAAATTGCTGTTATAAAAAAACTGAGAGCCTTGAGAAAAGAACAGGAAGCTGCGCTTCTCAAGGCGAGAAAGCAGCGGTCATCAAAGAATTACGAGAAATAGGATACCAACTAAAACATCTTCTTAAAGCGATGAAAATGGCGAAATCTACTTACTATTTTGAATTGAATAGAGTTGATGCTGTGGCTGAGAAAAATGGTGTTTTATTATCAGAAATCAAAAAAATATTTCATGAAAATAAAGGTAGATATGGCGTTAGAAGAATTTACCAAGAACTTTGCCGTAGAGGTCACGTTGTTAATCATAAAAGAGTTCAACGTCTTATGCATGTAAATGGATTGTTTGGAAAACGCCCTAAAGAAAAATACCATTCTTATCAAGGCAATGTTGGGAAAGTTGCTGATAATATTATTAACAGAGATTTTACGGCCGATAGGCCACTTCAAAAATGGAGTACAGATGTATCTCAATTCACTTTTCCTTGGGGAAAATGTTTCTTTTCTCCAATTTTAGATATGTCTACTAATGAAATAATCTCCTATGATCTTTCTCTAAGTCCCAACTTAGAACAGATTCAAAGGATGTTAAATAAAGCTTTCAAAAAATTCCCTGATGTTAATGGATTGATTCTCCATTCTGATCAAGGTTGGCAATATCAACACGCATTTTATCAACAGTCATTAAAAGAACGAGGAATTATTCAATCAATGTCTCGAAAAGGAAATTGTTATGATAATTGCATTATAGAAACGTTTTTCGCCAGAATGAAAAACGAAATGTTCTATGGTTTGGAAAAGCAATATTCTACCTTTAAGGAATTTCAAACGGCAGTTAAAGATTATATAGATTATTACAATAACAAAAGAATTCAAGAAAAAACAAAATGGATGTCCCCTGTTCAATACAGGGAAACATCCATGCGTTCAGCTTAATTATTAATGTGTCCAGGATTCTGGGTACATATCAATAAGCCTGCGCTCCTTTTTGCATTTAGCGTTTTCGTAAATCTAGGGGGATTTATAGAAAATGTTCAACGATAATACGCACTGCTTCGAATGCGTTTTGAGATGCTTTTTCGAGTGTTTCCTCGAAAGTATCAGGGGCATCTCCACCCACATGGTCGCTCACGCCACGCACGTTCAGTACGGGCACGTTATAGAAGCTAGCCACTTGTGCAATGGGAGCAGCTTCCATATCGCTAGCGACGATGTCTGGTAATTTTTCGCGAATCGTACTAACGGCATCGACCGAACTCATAAACGAGTCACTGGTTGCGATAAAGCCGGTTTGAATGTTAAATCCACTCACTTTTTCGCGGAGTAGTTCGACAATTTTTCCGTGTAAATAAGCATCTACAGGATAATCGGCTGGCATCTGAGGGACTTGTCCCCAGGCGTAGTCGAAGCCAGTCGCATCCACGTCGCTATAGGCGAATTTTGTAGAAACGATGACATCGGCCAAGTCGAATGCTGGATTAAAGCTTCCTGTTGTCCCGGTATTAATAATGAGGTCAGGATGAATTTTGTCGCATAACCATGCAGCAGCGGCAGCGGCATTGGCTTTTCCGATGCCTGACTGTACAAGATATAAGTTCTCGTGTACTTCGAGGAGTCGGATAGGGCCTTTTTCAAAGACTACTTTTCCTGGTGCGAAATGAGCCTCGAATGGATGCAACTCTTCTTTCATCGCTGCAACGATAGCAATCTTCATGGATTATTTACCCCACACTTCAGAGATAGGTTTCTTCACTTCCACTTTTGTTCCTGCGAACTTGTCAGAAATGAATTTTTGGATTTCTGGGTCGTGATAGAGGTCCACTAATTTTTTGTATTCTTCTTTATCGGCATTTTCTGCTTTCACGGCAATCACGTTGATACTTGTGATCGTAGATTTGTCTGCTTTTTCATAGAAAAGAGAGTCTTTTAATACGTTTAAACCACCTTCAAGGGCGATTGTGTTTCCGATAGCGATTAAATCAGTGTCGTCTAATACACGTACGCTTGTAGTGTCATCGATCAGTAGGAATTCAAGGTTTTTCTTGTTTTCTACGATGTCGCTAGGAGTGCCAGTGCCGTCTTTGAAGTCGCTTGGTAATTTGATTAAACCAGCGCTTTCTAATAAGCGTAGCGCACGAGTAGTGTTATATGGGTTATCTGGTAAAGCGACTTTTGCACCGTTTGGTAGGTCGTTTAGTGATTTTACCTTTTTAGAGTAAAGCCCCATTGGTTCAATATACGTAGTGCCAACTGGAACGAGTTTGTTTGAGTTGGCTTCGTTAAATCCTTTTAAGTAGCCGATTGATTGGAAGGCGTTGGCATCCACAGTTCCGTCTGCCACACTTTCGTTTAATGGCACACCGCCGTTAATTTCTTGTACTTCGATTTTTAGGCCTGCTTTTTTCGCTTGTTCAGACTCAGCGATGTGTCTCCAGATGTCTGCGTCAGAGCCGACAGAAGCGATTTTGACTGTTTTAAGTTCTGAATTAGATGCTCCTTGAGAACTTTGTGAGTTTTGTGAACTTGAAGCGTTGTTACCGCAAGCGCCTAAGACGAATGCAGCAGAAAGGGCGATTAGGGATTTAGCGATAGTTTTTAATTTCATATAGGGGTTTCCTCCAGTCTAGGTGTCTAATGTTTCTTACTGAATAACGATGGATTAAATAACTTTGCGAACGAATGGGTCAATGCTGATGCCTTGTTCTAATACTTGTTTGGCGTATTCTTTCGCACCAAATAATGAATGGTCACGGTAGTTTCCGCATTGTACGGCAGAGACGCCTTGGATATCTTCGAATTGAATCTTTTCGACGATTTCTTCAAGTGTTGATTTTAATGCGCGTGCAATATCTTCAGGAGAACGTTCTTCCCAAAGGATTAAATGGAAACCAGTACGGCATCCAAATGGAGAGATGTCGATGATTCCTTCCAAGCGATCGCGTAGTAAATCCGCTAATAAGTGCTCGAATGTATGAACGACACCTGTTGGCATTTCTTGTTTATTCGGTTGTAAGAAACGGATGTCAAAGTTAGAGATGACGTCTCCTTTCCTACCGTGTTCGTTTGCGATTAAGCGAACGTAAGGTGCAATAACCTTATTGTGGTCTAATGTAAAGCTTTCTACTTCAGCCATGTGATTACCTCCTAAGTTAGTTTTAATGAAACGAAAATAAAAAAGCCCGCACTTCTAGCTCTTGCTAAAAGGACGAGTTGCAGTCGTGGTACCACCTTTGTTCGTCTTCAAGGGAAGACCTTCCCGTAGTAGCTACGGGTCATTGATAACGGGAGTACCCGGATTGTCTTAAGTATTCGGACAATCTGCTCAAAGATCATGTTCAAAAATAACGACTTGCTTACTTGCACCGTCCGTAAGCTCTCTATAAAGGTTAATTTTTTACTCTTCTTTTCATTGCGTTTCAATATGTTATATAGATAGGATACTGGATAGTTTGTGAAAAGTCAATCTTAAAAACATACTTTTGGCTATAATTTTTATTTATAGTTCGTTATTCATGGTTTTTATAACCTAAAACAGATATAAAATGGTGCATTGTTCGGATTTTGCTCAAAAACACTTCTGAATGAGTCGCTCGACCGGTTTTTTACTCAAAAAAGTCTCTAGATTGGAAAGATTATAGAATACGATGTAATTTTTTCTCATTTAAGGTATACTATGAGTAACTATTAACAAATGAAGGGTGACAACAATGACATTATTAGATGTACAACACGTACAAAAAGTTTATCAAACACGTTTTGGAGCCGCTGAAGTGACTGCGTTAAAAGATATTAACTTCTCAGTAGAAGAAGGCGAATATGTAGCAGTCATGGGGGAATCTGGTTCTGGTAAAACAACGCTATTAAATATTTTAGCGACACTAGACCGTCCAACAGATGGAACCGTGCTTCTAAACGGAGAAGACATTCAAAAGATTTCAGATAAAGTATTAACGGAATTCCGTCGTGACCACTTAGGGTTCGTATTCCAAGACTTCAACTTATTAGAAACATTATCCGTGTATGACAATATGGTATTGCC
>ERZ772786.1066-NODE-1066-length-10578-cov-7.599639_pt1 | contig 10578 bp, 11 predicted proteins | sample MGYA00511473_ERZ772786 | MGnify/ENA primary metagenome ERZ772786 (study PRJEB29015, sample SAMEA2738025) | human oral metagenome | biome: human oral; feature: human-associated habitat; material: saliva | place: China | collected 2252 ...
CTCAAAAAGTAAGCGACGGTATGCGGTCTGGAAAAGGCGATGTCCAACAGGCAGCGTCCGAAGTCACAGAGGCATCTAAACAAGCCTTCAACAACTTACCAACAGAAGCCAAGTATAGCGGATCACAGGTAAGTGGTCAGTATGCCCAAGGCATGACTGAGAATCAAGGTGCTGTACAGGGTGCAAGTGAAGTACTCAAAAATGCATCACTTGGCGCACTCGCTGGATTGTTTGGTGAGGGTCAAGTAAAAGGTGCTGAACTTGGTGCCGGTGTCGGAGATGGTATATTGAGCCGGTCCGATGTCGTGCAAGGTTCAGCAAGCACCCTTAAATCAAACGCTACTGCTACAATGGACGGTATGGTCAGCGATGGACAGGCTAAAGGTTCAGAGTTTGGCTCTGGCATCGCAATCGGTATCGGTGTAGGTCAGCAGGTCGCTGTTGGTGCAGCGTCTGCGATGAATCTTGCTATTTCTGCTCAGTTTTTGGCGATGTCGATGAACGGCCAGCAGTACGGTTCGCAATTCGGAACTGGTATTGGCTCTGGTATCACATCGTCACAAGGTATCGCTACTGGTGCATCAAATGCAATGAAGATGATGATTAATGCATCTGTTAAATCATTAGGGCATGACGGTAGAAATGCCGGATCACAATTCGGTACTGGTGTTACTAGTGGTGTAGCAAGTCACAACGGAGCAGTATTTAACGCGTCTAGCAACCTTAAAGCATCAGCACATAACGGTATGTCTGGCGGTTACAACGGCGGATATAATGCCGGTATGTCTATTGGCGAGGGTATGATGGGCGGTATCTACGCGATGGCTGGAGCAGTTGCATCAGCAGCATCAAGCATTGCATTCGGAGCTGTGGCAGCAGCTCGGTCTGCTTTGGCTATCAACTCGCCATCTAAGGTATTTAGAGATCAAGTCGGTCGCGCTATCCCGGAAGGTATGGCAGTAGGTATTGAAAAATACGGCTACTATGTAGACGACTCCATGACCGATCTTGCAAACAAGACTGTAGAGTCTGGTAAGAAATACACGGACGGCTTTGGCTTCAACTTACCAGGTCGCGGTGATCTTGTCAGTGGTCTAACTGACACGCTCGCTTCACGCTTTGGTTATTCGGGCGGTGGAGTGTCAAACTCTAACGTCACAAACAACTACACGCTTAACGCAAGCGGTACAGCTAACGATGATTTCTTCAGTCCGGAGAATATGCGCCGGCTACTGCGTGAGCTAGCTTACTATACAAATTTGGAAGGAGGTAGAATGGCATAATGGGAACATTTACTTTTAACGGTGTATCAAGCACCACTCACGGCTTGCGAGTAACTAGCGACTACGTTATCAACTCAACCGGGAACGATGTAGAAACAGTAGCTGTCCCTGGCCGTGATGGTGATCTATTGATTTCAAAGAATCGTCTTAAATCAGTGACACTAGAGTTACCTTGTACCTTACTTTCAAACCGCAAGCTAACGGACGCAGGAAGTGAAATTAGTAACTGGTTGAATGTGGACGGCTACAAAGATTTGACGTTATCCTGGGACCCAGATTTCATCTACCGTTCAGCGTTTATCGAAACATTTGAAATCGCTGGGCTTATGCGACAGTTTGGTAAAGTCAAGCTGAATTTCTTGACCTATCCAGTCAAGTTTTATAAACAGGGTCGAACTACTCAAACCCTTTCAAACGGTGCAACAGTTAACGGCATTGGTAACGTCAACGCTAAACCAATCATTACACTTGTGGGATCGGGTGATTGTACGCTTACTATCAACGGTCGCAAGACTAAACTAAAGGCCGTTCAGAATAGGATCACGCTGGATATGCAAGCAAACCAAGTCTACTCTGGTAACTTGCAAGCCTGGGATAAAGTGGTACGGTCTCCGCAATTTCAAATGCCATATCTTGACTATGGACGCAACTTGATAAGCTGGGATGGTAATTTTACAGTTTCCATGATTCCAAACTGGGGGGTTAAGCTATGAGACCTATACTTTTTAATAAAAATGAACAGTCATTTGATACGTATGGTCTCGGTGAACTTAACGTAACCAAAGGTACAGTCACACGGGAACGTAACGGGAATTATACGCTATACGCAGAAATTCCCGTGAATGATCCAATGGTAGCAATCTTGCAGAAAGAGATGAAGCTGAAAGCTGATGCTGGACTGCGCACCAAGAACCAGACTTTCGAAATCTCACGGATCGTCAAAGATAGCAGTAACATCGTTAAAATCTACGGTCAGCATATCAGCCACAAGCTAGAATACATGGCGGTGAGAAATGCCACAGCATTTTCTGGCACGGCATATAACGCACTAGCTATCTGGAAAGGTGCTCTGATCGGTGATCTGACCTTTGACGTTTGGAGCGATATTCAAACGTCTAATAAGGGTATGTTTGACATCTCCAAGATGGAAAATGCCCGATTGGCATTGGGTGGTGTAGAAGGCTCTATTCTTGACTTGTATGGTGGTGAGTATGAGTTTGATAATATGACTATCAGACTGCACAAACAGTTAGGTCGTACCGCTCCAACGGTGCTGGAATACGGTCGTAATATCCTATCTGCGGAATTGGACGAAACGATTGAGAGTGCATATACTAGCGTGTTACCATTCGCTACTTATACACCAGAACGTCCAGAAGGATCGACAGACGATAGTCAACCCGACCCAGTAACCGTAACGATCCCTGAGAATTATATTGATAGTAAATATAAGTCATTATATGCTCATCGCAGAATTAAAGTCGTAGACTTTTCAAGCGAATTTAGCACTGATAGCAAGAGTAAGGATATCCCAACACCCGATAAATTGCGTAAAATCGCTAATGATTATATGGAGCGCAATGAAATTGGTAAGCCTAAGATCAACATCAAAATCGAGTATGCTGATCTAGCACGCACACTTGACTATGCGGATCGAGGCTGGATCGAAGAAGTCGAATTATGCGATATTGTACCCGTCTATTATCCACAGATCGGGCTGACCGATGAAACTTTGAAAATAACCACGATCACTTACGATTTTGTAAACGAACGAAATGAGAGTGTGGAGTTTGGTGATATCGGAACGAACGTAAGAGCGACCATGCAGAGTGGTCTAGCTGGACGAGTTGATGATATCGCTAAAGCCCAGCAGGACTTTGAGAATAGCTTGCCAGACTATCTCTTAAACGCTCAAGGTAACAAGGTTTGGTACAATCGCCCGGATAACAACGAGCATAAAATTGGCGACATCTGGTTTGAAAAGAACGGTCTCTATGACCGTATGTATGTCTGGAACGGCTCTCAGTGGGAGAAACGGATCGACACAGAGGATATTGACAAGGTCAAGAAAGAGGTTGATAAACAGATCTCGGACGCTCAAGCCTCAACAACCCAAGCAATCGCACAAGCGAACGCAAAGGCAGAAGAAGCCCTAAAGAAAGCCGGAACGCTCCCGGACACGTCCAAGCTATCTGACCAGATCAAACAACAGATCTTGAACAGCCCGGACTTGCAAAACAAAGTCACGGAAGGTGTAAAGAGCGTTGACGGTGACACGATCTATAGTAAGATTGTGTCCAAAGTGTCCCAGCAATTCGCAGCCAGAAGCGACTTTGAAGGCATTGATCGACTTCAAAACGAAATGGGTCGAGATCTGATTGGATTAAACAAAAAAATCCAAACTCAAACCCTCGAATTTAACAAGCTGACTGAATCTAACAAGCTCTATGAGCGTATCCTTGGTACGTCTGAAACGGACGCCCCGGACAAGCTATCACGGCTTGTAATGTCTAGCGAAATATTTCAAACCGAAGTTGGAAAATACGTTACAGATGATAACAATTTGATCGTCAATTCCATGACAATGGCTACTAATACGCTTACCGGGAACAATAATCCAAAGGCAAGCGTATCTGTCACAGATGGTGTATTTACGATTAAGGCGCAGGGATTGACTGGTTATAACTGGTCTGGTTTTACGCTTCCTATTTACGTTAAAAAAATCTATCACGGTGAAACCTATACTTTAGGTTTTAAGTATCGTATTAGAGAGTATCCAGATGTGTCTTTCGCTTTTAATATCAAAAATCATGGATTAAACAAAACACTCACATGGGCTAATATTGGAGAAGAACGGCCAGCCTTGGACGAATGGCAGGAGTTCCAGAAAACTTTTTCTATACAGGAAGATTTTGCTTTTGGTGAGGATGTAAACTATCCATTTTATATCTTTTTAGCTAAGAATGGCTGGATCGAGTTTAAAGAACCTATCTTGGTCCGTGGATCGAACACTGGGCCTTATAAGCCGAGTCAGTTTGATGATGCTTTTGCGGAAACGAAAGCACTTGGAACGCAACTAACAACTAAAATCGGCGAAGTATCCGACAAGACGGTAGAAGCAAGGCAGCTTGCTATTGGTGCTCAAGACAGAGCAGATCAGGCTTCAGCTAGATCAAGCTACGCGAGAGAGAAAGCAGAGGACGCACAGGCCAAAGCGATCCAAGTCGCAGAACAGGCCAGACAAGCCAAGGAAACGGCAGAAGCGACACGGACACAAGTCACACAGCTTGCGGGGTCTTGGTCAGTGCGTAACCTAAACAGCGCGGGTGACGTGCTGGGGCAGTTGAACCTAAACCCGGACGGGTCAATCAGAATTAATGAGGGCTTGCTCTCGGTGGGCGAAAAAACAATCATCAAAGACGGGGTCATTAAGAAGTCAATGATTGGTGAAGCGCAGATCGGCACGGCTCATATCAGCGAAATTGACGCGAGCCAAGCAAGGCTTATCAACGTATCTGCAAAGAATATCGTATCGGACGGGTTGACCGCAAACATTATTAAAGGTGGTAAATTATCATCATTAAACGGTGTGACTGACTTTGACTTACAGACGGGGTGGTTAGATATAAACAACCCGAATGTCGGTATCCGGAATCAATTTAAAAATAAGCCGTTACAGTACCTTGTCTTTGGTGAGGGACAGATCAACGGCAAAGACGCGTCTTATACCGCTCTAATGTCTAACTCATGGAAACGAGTCGCAATGGACGACGGTTCGGCCGGTATCCAGATCTGGAATGCGAACGATAACACAACAGCCGTCAATATATATGGCGATTTGGTTGAATTTATGTACAACGCGAATGATAAACAGTCAATCGCTATCAACACAGTCAATAATAATATATCTGGGGTTGATGATATATTGTTACACGGGCACTCATTGGTGGGTTGGTTTAATTACATTGACCAAAATTTCAGAAAAATAAACGATTGGTTCAGCCGGAGCAATCTTGGACATCCGGGATTGTACCCTGTAAATATGTAAAGGAACATAAATGAACACAGTAGATAAAATCGTAAATGACATCTCGCAGAAACTCGCAAGCTCAATCGTAGAGGCCTCAAATTATAAGGTCTTATACGAGGAAGCAAACGAGGAATACAAGCGCGTAAACGAGCTATTAAGCAAGTTTAACGACGTTTTAGACAGCGACGAAGCACTTAAAAGCCTCTTTGATGAGGCTTCTCAAAAACTAGAAGAAGGTAAAAAAAATTATGGAATTTAAAATCATTAATAAATACTTGCAAGAAGAAGGACGTACTTTCGTTTCAGTCCGGTCAGCTAACCCTTATACGGCTTTCGAGCGTGTTTTAATTGGCGACCGTACCAACGAATCAGATGAAGCGTTGATCCAAGCCGTACTTGGCCAAGTAACGACCGAATTAAATCCGGCTGAGGGCGTGAAGAAGTTACAAGAAGACTTGCATACACAGGCCCAAGACTATGAAGCTAAACTTGCCAAAAAAGACGAAGAGATCCAAAAAGTCAAAGACGTGGCAGAATGGAGCGTACTTGCTCGCGTCACTGACGTAGACAATCCACTTGACCCTACAGTCTTCAAACGTGGCTTAGAGCTTGTAAACCTTGGTAAGACTGGTACAACTTATCCAGCACAAGCAATCTTCACTCTTGAAGATCCGAACCATATCGAGAAATTCCAAGAAGGCAAGCGCGTCATGGTCCAAGTAAACCAACCATTTACTTACCAAGGCGAAACGCTTGAGCAATTGGAATCACTTCACCAAAACGGAAAACTAGGCATTTGGAAGTGGACTGAACCAAAGCAAGACGAGCCAAAACCAGCGGGAGAGCTTGAAACTCAACCTGTACAGTAAACTGGTGATTTAATAGGGGGTGATGAAATTGGACCTTTTGACACTAGTTGACAAGTTGACTCCCGTTCTGGTCGTTATCATTCCGAGTTACTTTTCCTTTAAAAGTACCAAAACCACTAAAGAGGCTGACAAACGTATCGAGGGGCTATCTAATAAGATAGACACCCTCGAGAAGTCAGTCTCAAACGTGGAAGAAATCGGGAAAGATAACAATCGGAATTTAACGATTATTGGGAAAGGCTTACAACGGCTTCAACGTTTTCGATTGCAGGAGAATTTGAAGAACGCGCTCAAACGCGGGCATACTAACCAGCACGAAATTGAGGAGCTATCTAAACTATATGAAAGTTACGTCGAATTGGGCGGTAACGGTGCTATTAAAGTGCTCTTTGAGCGCTTTTTAAATTTAGAAATTAAAGAGGAGAAATAACATGAATCAAATCACAAGCATTATCACTTCGTCAGCTATGAGTATTTTAGTTGTTTTAACTGGTATCGTGGTTCAAGCGGTCAAGAAATATCTGTTAATGCGCGGTGGCAAGAAAGCGATCGAGATTGTGGAGATCTTGGCGAAGAACGCGGTCAACGCTACAGAACAAGTTGCTGGCAAGTTGGATATCCACGGCAAGGATAAGCTAGAGCACGCCAAAACAAGCCTCATTGAAGGCCTTGAATCTCAGAATATTCACTTGACGAATGAAGAGCTTAATACATTTATTGAAGCAGCAGTCAAAAAAGCCAACGAAGAATGGAAGAAATAGAGAGGTCGAACATGAGTGTACAACAATCTATTGTTAACGGTTTCATTAATCGTCGCGGATTAATTACTTATTCCATGCTTGGAAGTCGCAACGGCGCAGATGGTACCGGTGACTGTTCTGGTATCGTGTCGCAAGTATTGAAAGAAGCCGGTATTCCAATTCAAGGTTTACCGTCAACTGTCACGCTTGGCCAGCAACTCGCAAACAATGGCTTCTATCGCGTAAGTATCAACCAAGACTGGGACGCTCAAACGGGCGATATCGTCTTGATGAGCTGGGGTGCTGATATGTCAAGCTCAGGCGGTGCTGGTGGCCACGTCGGAGTTATGATCGACGATACATACTTCATCTCTTGCGACTACTCGACACAAGGCGCACCCGGTCAAGCGATCAATACCTATCCTTGGAACGACTACTACGGCTGGAATAAACCGGCTTATATCGAAGTTTGGCGATATGCTGACACAGCACCACAGACGGACAATCGAGCGAATACAGCCGTACAACCAAAAGACAAGGCCTTTTACCAAGCAAACGAGGTTAAATACGTCAACGGTATCTATCAGATCAAGTGCGACTATCTCGCGCCCGTTGGTTTTGACTGGACCGAAAACGGTATTCCCGTGTCTATGGTAAACTGGGTCGATAAAGACGGTAACAACTTACCAGATGGCGCAGATCAAGACTTCAAAACTGGAATGTACTTTAGCTTCGAACTTGATGAAGTCAATATCACAGATACCGGCAAGGGTGGATATTACGGTGGCTATTACTGGCGCTTGTTTGAGTTCGGGCAATTCGGCCCTATCTGGCTGTCTTGCTGGGACAAAGATGATCTCGTTAATTATTATGAGTAAAGAGGGGTGATTGAATGAATCGCTCAAACTGTACTAATTTAAAGCAGTTTGAGGGCGGTCGGGTCGTTAAACAAGGCGACTCGGCTTCCCTTTTTGGCTTTGCATTATACGATGAGAGATGGACTCCGATTGATCTTGAGGGGCAGGAAGCTACAGTTCACTTTACGAGCAAAAAGGGAAAAGCGTCCTTTTCGACAACTGTCCAAGGCTCAAAAGTGACCTTTAAAATTCCTAAAGTCCTCCCAGTCGAGAGCTATCTCGTTGAGGTGGTGGCTGGTGGGTACGTCTTCCCGAGTGACCAAAACGTCCGGGTCGATGTTATCCAATCTGCGGACGAGTACACAAGCGAGGAAGTGCTAGAGCTTGTCAAAAACGACGTTAAGGCTGAAATTGACAAGTACATCGCAGAACACCCAAACGGGCCACAATCGGAAGAATTGCCAGATTTAACTACGTTATACAATCTAGCTAAAATTTAATAAGAGGAATAAAAAATGAGTTTAAATACTGAAAAATTAACACAATTTGCACAAGCTGTCGGTGCTGATGTAAAAGAAATCAAAACCACACTTGCAAACAAAGCCGACAAGTCAGAAATTGGACAAGGCGGGATCACACAACAACAACTAGACACGGCTATTCAAGGCGTGAAAACAGCAATTCTTGGTGAAGGTGTACCAGAGGAATTGGACACGCTCAAAGAAATCGCTGATAAAATCAAGGCTGGTGAGAATCCAGACAGTGCGATTGTGTCAAAAATGACAGAGCTTGGCCAAAAATTCACTGACCTTGAAAACACTGACTTCGTACAGATCTACACAACGGCTAAAAATACCCTCTAAGGAGGTGAATTATGGATAAACTTAAAAAAGCAATAGAAGCGATCGGGAATGATATCGGTGATCTAAAAACTAACAAACTCAACGCAACTAGTGCATATCGAATTTTTCCAACTTATGCGACTTTACAAAGCCAAATGACGACCAATATCAAAGAGAAACACGTAGACCTCGGTCTGGACGCTTTGATTGATACCAAACTTCAAAATGGTGGTGATCCATTCGTCACACGCTCCAAACTTCCAACGATTGACACAAGCCAACTCGCAAGCAAAAACGATCTCGAAGAACTAAAACGCTCAGTCGGATCTGGAACTGGCACAAGTACAGAGCTAAAAGGACAAGGCTTTCCATACGCTCTAAATGCTGACATCGGTACAATTTATACTGATACCACGGCTAAGAATGGAGCGGTGAAGTGGATCAAGAAAACCGCTGGGACTGGCTCTAACGCTTGGTCTGTCTTGTTTGGTGATGTCAAATTTAAACCAAGAAATATCAACTCAAATCAAACTAATGCATATGTTGAGTTTAGACGTGTAAATTCCACGGTAGAGGTCGGCTTCGGTGGTCTATCATGGGGTTGGTTTGGAATCGTGAGACGAGGTGCGCCCAGCTACGTTCCTCAAGGGTCAGACCGTGAACGTAACGTGGTGATCTTAAATGTCGGTGGTATACCCGTCGGTTTTCGTGCGACCAGCTCAAAACTGGGGATTATGACAAACGACAAGGGTAAACGCCTTGGCACTTTTTATTTAGGCGGGCCGGGTGACGGTAATCAGCTACGCTTACAATTTGATGATCCAGTGCCAACAGATCGGGATATTGGAGATTTACGATTTACTAATATGTCGTACACAACAGACGATCCTTGGCCAGAGACTCTATAATATGACACACACCCTCCCAATTCGGGAGGGCTTTTTTGTGTTTATAACGGCAATTTTTAAAAATGTCTATTATAACGGCAATTATGCTGTTATTTACTTGAAAAAAACGACTAACAGTGCTATAATAATTGTACACGGATTTTAAACAATCTACTGAATAACCAAGTGTAGATAGGGTGACACCTTGCTTGGATTGTATACATAATTCCCGTTACACTCTCCGTGAGATATTGCGGAGGGATAAGTAATTCTCTTTTGAGTAATTGAAAGAGATCATGAAGTGTAAGAATATTGAGGGTGTATGCAGTATAGAGGTTGTGCGTAATTAGACCATTATCAGACGGTGGCGGTGACAATAGACGCTTTCGGTGAAAGAATAATCTGGGTAGGCCTTGCGTAGCAGTAAGAACCAAACCAGAAATGCTAAAATAAACCGTTTTGCACTTGAGGTCGAGGGATCGGCCAATAACACCAAAGATAAGTACAAGTAGCCCAAAATGTGCAGATAAAACATTGGATATGTTTATGCTAAAAATATATTTCTGAATGTCGGGTGAAAATTGGACGTAACCAGTCGTGCCTAGTCATTTAATCGCTACGGAAGTTATAGGGTCGCTCCTTATAGCTCAGACCGTAGTAGGCTATCGGTCAATAAATTGCGTACAGTCGAAGTAGAGCGAAGGCTCATTTAGTTGATTGTTTAAAGTTCGTGTCCTTGCATTTAGCAAGGTTTTTTATTTTTTTCCGAGTGACAAATTTACTTTCTTTGTTTGAAATGTTGGTGGTCTTATTGATCATCAGTGTCCTCTTATTGCTCTTTGTGCCGAATTTGACCAAGCAAAAAGACTCTGTGAAAGAGACAGGCAATGCAGCCGTTGTGAAGGTGGTCGAAAGCCAGGCTGAATTGTATGAGCTCAATCATACCAATGACCAAGCAACTCTAGCCAAGCTGATTGCTGATGGAAATATCACCAACAAACAAGCAGAATCCTACCGTGCCTATTATGCGAAAAATAGTGGAGAAACTCGTGCGGTTGCAGATTAAGGCC
>ERZ772786.1068-NODE-1068-length-10576-cov-3.995723_pt1 | contig 10576 bp, 7 predicted proteins | sample MGYA00511473_ERZ772786 | MGnify/ENA primary metagenome ERZ772786 (study PRJEB29015, sample SAMEA2738025) | human oral metagenome | biome: human oral; feature: human-associated habitat; material: saliva | place: China | collected 2252 ...
TTATCGTACCGTCTGCCCCAATGGTTATCAAGGACGACCCTACGCTGATGTTTACTAATGCTGGTATGAACCAGTGGAAAGATATTATTCTTGGAACAAAGGAACCAGAGCCACGCCGTCGTACGGACTCACAGAAATGCTTGCGTGTAAGTGGTAAACATAACGACTTGGAAGAGGTGGGTCGTGATGCAGCACTTAGCCATCACACAATGTTTGAGATGCTGGGTAACTGGAGTTTTGGCGACTACTTCAAGGAAGGAGCTATTGATTATGCTTATGAGTACCTTGTTGATGTGTTGCATCTTGACCCTAAGGACCTTTACGTAACAGTCTTTGAAGGCGACAAGGCAGAAGGTATCTCACGTGATGATGAGGCTGCCAGCTACTGGGAGAAGCACTTCCCCAAGAATCATATTGTTAATGGTAACAAACATGATAACTTCTGGGAGATGGGCGATACAGGTCCTTGTGGTCCATGTTCAGAGATTCATATTGACTTCCGCTCTAATAAAGAGAAGGCAAAGGTACCTGGAGAGGAGCTTGTAAACAAGGATCATCCACAGGTAATTGAGATATGGAACATCGTATTCATGCAGTTCAACCGTAAGGCTGATGGCAGTCTTGAACCTCTGAAGATGCATGTAATTGATACGGGTATGGGTTTTGAACGTCTGGTTCGTTTGATGCAAGGCAAGAATTCAAACTATGATACAGACATCTTCACACCTGTAATTGAGGAGATTGAGCGCCTGTCAGGTAAGAAATACAACCACACTTTCCCAGAAGGTCCTAACGGTGAAGGCATCAATGAAGAGCAGAAGGTAGATATCGCTATGCGTGTTGTTGCCGATCATCTGCGTGCTGTTGCATTCTCCATTGCTGACGGTCAGTTGCCAAGCAATGCCAAAGCAGGTTATGTTATCCGTCGTATCCTTCGTCGTGCCGTGCGTTATGCTTATACATTCCTCGGTCAGAAAGAAGCCTTTATGTACAAGCTGATCAATGTTTTGGTACATGAGATGGGTGTCGCTTACCCCGAATTGACTGCACAGCGTGAGCTGATTGCACGTGTGATGAAGGAAGAGGAAGACTCTTTCCTCCGTACTTTGGATAAGGGTATTAGCCTGTTGAGTGGTGCTATGGACGAGTTGAAGGCACACGGTAAGACTGAGTTGGATGGTAAAGAGGCTTTCCGTCTGTTTGACACCTATGGTTTCCCACTCGATTTGACAGAACTTATCTGTGGAGAGAATGGCTATACTGTTGATGAAAAGCAGTTCAATGAGGAGATGGCACAACAGAAAGCGCGTGCCCGTAATGCTGCTGTCGTTGAGAATGGTGACTGGGAAGTGCTGCGTGAAGGCGAACAGGAGTTCGTTGGTTACGACTATACCGAGTATGAATGTCACATCCTCCGTTATCGTAAAGTGACACAGAAGAAGAATAGTTTCTATGAGCTTGTTCTTGACTACACACCATTCTATGGAGAGATGGGTGGCCAGGTTGGTGACCAAGGTGTACTTGTTAGCGAGGATGAGACCATCAATGTCATCGATACTAAGCGTGAAAACAATCAAAGTGTCCATATAGTAAAGGAATTACCAAAGAATGTTGAAGCCGACTTTATGGCTTGTGTGGATGTAGAGAAGCGTGATGCATCTGCTGCTAATCACACTGCGACTCACCTGTTGGACTATGCTTTGAAACAGGTTCTTGGTGATCATGCAGAGCAAAAAGGTTCTTACGTTAGTCCAGACACGCTCCGTTTCGACGTTTCTCACTTCCAGAAGATCACTGATGAGGAACTTCGCCAAGTGGAGAGACTTGTTAACGGAATGATTCGTGCTGATTTTCCTATGGACGAACACCGTGATACACCTATGGAAGAAGCAAAGAAGATGGGTGCTGTAGCCCTCTTCGGCGAGAAGTATGGCGATAAGGTTCGTGTTGTTCGCTTCGGTCCAAGTTGTGAGTTTTGTGGTGGTATCCACGCGAAATCAACAGGTCGTATCGGTTTCTTCAAGATTGTTGGAGAGAGCAGTGTGGCTGCTGGAGTACGCCGAATAGAAGCTATGACAGGTGAAACATGCGAGAATGCAATCTATGCACTCGAAGATACGCTGCGTGATTTGAAGGCTATGTTCAACAATGCTAAGGACCTTAAGGCTGTTCTCGCCAAGTTTGTTGAGGAGAACGATGCCATGAAGAAGGAGGTAGAGCGCTTCCGTGCACAGGCTGTTGACCGTGCTGCTAAGTCCTTGGTAGAGCGTGCTGAGACGATGAATGGTGTACATGTCGTTAAGGCAGTATTGCCAGTTGATCCTGCTTCAGCTAAGGATATTGTTTTCAAGGTGCGTGAAGCATTACCAGAGAACTTGGTTTGTGTACTGGGATCAGTATATGAAAATCATCCTTTACTGTCTATCATGCTCAGTGATGATATGGTAAAGAATCACGATCTCAATGCTGGTAAAATCATCCGTGAGGCTGCTAAGCTTATCAAAGGTGGTGGTGGTGGTCAGCCACACTACGCACAAGCTGGTGGTAAAGATGCTGATGGTATCAATGCGGCAGTTGAAAAAGTAGTGGAATTGCTCGGCTTATAATCACATTATTATATATCGGACAAATAGAGGATATTCCTGTTTTGGAGTATCCTCTATTTTTTATTCTTCGTATTTATGGGCTCAATGGAGAATGAGTCGTCTGTCTATTCCCTTATATTCATAGTGTAAAACAACTTTTTTATCTTGTCTTTAGTGGTTACTAATAATTCGTATTAATCTGAGTTTTAGCCTAAAAAGTTTCTTTGTTAGTAATCTTTAACGTTGTGAACTTGACTTTGTTACGAATTAATCGTAAGTTTGCAGCAGAATAATAGAAACGTATTTTGATGATGGAAAAACTGACTAAGCAAGAAGAAGAAGTAATGTTGCATGTATGGAAGTTGGGTAGTTGTACCACAAAAGAGATCCTCCAGCAGTTGGATGAGCCCCGACCGCCTTATACAACGATAGCTTCTGTGATGAATAATCTAAAGCGAAAGGGTTATTTGAATGCAGAACAGCACGGTCTTACGTATCATTTTTCGCCACGGATAGGCCAGTCTGAATACAAATCTGATTTCATGCGTAGTTTTGTTGGTAATTACTTTAAGAATTCTTTCCGTGAGATGGTTTCATTTTTTGCGAAAGAAGAGGATCTCTCTCCTGGAGATTTGAAAGAAATTATCAATGAGATAGAAAGCGGCAACGAATAAGCTTATCAAGTGAAGGGAGAACTCCTACAGAACAAACCAATATTATTTACCTAAAATATAACATACAGAGCCATGTATTTCTTGAAGTTAAATATAGCATTTATCATCCTATTTGCTTTTTATAAGCTAGTATTTTCGAATGATACTTTTTTCTCTTGGAGAAGGATTTCATTGTTGGGACTGTATGTTGTTGCCCTCTTAGTGCCAGGCTTAAACTGTTCTTATTGGTTGAATAAGAGCGTGGAAATGTCCTCTGTGGCTAACGAATATGCCAACGTTGTACTTCCTGTAGTGACTATAACACCCAATAATGGCACAGTACAGAATTGGGAAGCTATCGTTACATTAGCTTATTGTGTGGTAGCTTCACTCTTGTTTTTACGCTTTTTGTGGCAGTTGTTTTCCATATTTATGCTAAGACACAGATGTAAAACAGCAGAAGTGTGTGGCGAAAAGGTTTATTTATTAGATCAAGGAGAAGGTCCATTCTCATTCTTCAGTTGGATTTTTATGGACCCAAAGAGGCATAACCCAAAGGAATTAGACGAGATTATCACACATGAATTGCTTCATTGTCGACAATATCATTCCCTTGATATTCTTATTACGGAGCTGTTTTCCATTGCTTTTTGGATAAATCCATTTGTCTGGTTACTGAAACGAGAAGTGAGATTAAACCTTGAATTCCTTGCGGATAACAGTGTCTTAACGAGTGGTCTTGATAGTAAGGAATACCAATACCACCTGTTAGGGTTGGCTTATAGAAAGAATGTAGCTACAATTTCAAATAATTTTAATGTTTTACCTCTTAAGAAACGTATTAAGATGATGAATAAAAAACGAACCAAAGGAGTTGCGAAAGCAAAGTATGTACTCTGTATTCCAATGGCAGTCATGCTACTTGTTGTGAGTAATGTTGAGATTATTGCGCGTGAGATTGCAGCTGCTGCGAATGACAGAGAAGTACCAATAGTCAGAGTTGAAAGGCAAGTAACTAAACCATTGACGACTCTGGAAGAAAAATCTATAAAGGTTGTGAGCAATGATATGCCTTCTTCTATAGAGAAAGAGATGGTAGAGAAGGAGACAGTTGTACCACAGGTGAAGGAGAATGAACCATCTGCTGTGACGAATGATGAGTCTTTTGTGGAGGCACCAGAAGAAGAACTGACTGATCAAACGCAAAAGAAAGGAAAGCAGGTAGTCTATACTGTTTCTGAAGAAATGCCTACTTTCAAAGGGAATTTGCTATCATGGCTATCAGAAAACATAAAGTATCCAGTTGAAGCAGCAAGCAATGGTGAACAAGGAACAGTAATAGTGAAATACATCATCACCGCCAATGGTGAGGTAAAGGATCCTGTTATCGTACGCTCAATATCTCCTTCACTTGATAAGGAAGCGCTGCGTGTTGTCTCTGTAATGCCAAGATGGAACCCTGGAAAGAACAAGGGAAAGGCTGTTTCGGTGTACTATACTATACCTGTTCGCTTTAAATTGCAATAAGATTTATAACTTGGTCTCCATGAGGCTGGGCTGTAAAGCTGATTGCCTCATGGAAATCCTGTCTTAAATGTATGGTGATTTGTTAACTTTAAATGTATTTTGTACTATGCGAAAGCTCATTCTGTTCCTTCTGATCTTATTCATAGTTCCCTTGCATGTGGCAGCACAGAGTTATCAAAGGTCGCTTGATCGGGGCGACAGTTGTATGAAAGTGTATGATTATTATAATGCTTTGTCATTCTATAAGCAGGCACAGAAGCAACGTAATGACAATATAATCAAGATGAAAATCGCCAGTTGTTATTACTTTCGTGCATCATATAAGCAATGTATTGGTCTTCTTAAGACTGTATCAACGGACAGTTTAACCCATGATTCGTTCCGTGAACTGTATTATTCTTTGGGTGCTATAGGCGATGTTGCCCATCAGGTGTTCTACGGGATGACATTAGTGAGAACCTTTCCAAGGGATAGTCATATAGTAGCCGACCTCATGAATGTTCTTGTAAGTCCTGATTATGATCATTCAGATATGGCAATCTATTATGGAGAAGACTATTGCAAAACAGATTCTTTCAATACAGAAGTGAATCGTGCCTTGGGAGAAGCGTATTTCATGGAGCGTAAATTCGAGCAGTGTATCAACACTTATAGAAGAGTTTTTGCCGTTGGTGACACGACTTATAATTCTCTTTATTACACAGCAGGAGCTTTTGCATATATGGAGAGACTTGATTCTGCCGTGTATTACTATGCCAAAGCTGTGAAGATGAAGCCTAAGATGGCTGTGGGATTATATAGATTAGGAGTGGTTGAAACCCAACTTGGGCGTTATGAGGATGCTGTCTTACATTTGAAAAAGGCAGCAGAACTCTATGAACCCGATAAGTCACTTATGTTCACAATATATAAGAATATGGGGGAGTCAAGGCTCTGTCAGAAGAACTTTAAGGAGGCTTATCTCTATTGGGGATATGCTTTAGCTTACGTGGATGATAATGACTTGGCTGAAAAACGAAAGGTTTTGGGGAAACGAATTGGTGCTTCTTTTGTGAAATAAATTCATAGTTGGTTTTTAATAGGGCATCTATTGCATTCTAAAAGGGCGTCTTTTGCATTGTAAAAGATGCCCTTTTGATGTGTAAAAGGTGCCCTTTTGCATGGTAAAAGATGCCCTTTTACAAGCCCCTTTGTAACTGTTTGATAATCTGGATACTACAAAGTGCGAAAAAGATGACCATCCTCTGTTTTGCTCTTCCTGGTGTATTTGTTAATGTAAGATTATTTTATCATTGCTAATACCTGCTCACCTATGTTTCTTCACATCTTTTCGCATGTTACTTTTTTTGCTTTAAACTTGTCCTTTTTGTTTATTATTTATATCTTTGTAGCGTAGAGATCATTAAGAAATCGTTATTTCTGGTGGTATTCAATCTACTGTATAAAAATCTAAATGTTTATAAACAGTCGTAACATGATAAGCAGAATCATCTCGACAACAATCGTTGTTGTCACCTCAATTATAGCCTTGATGTGTGCATTAAGTGGTCCCGATCAGATTATTCTCCATTGGAATCTGTCTGGTGATGTGGACAGTTATGGTCCTAAATACTTGATCCTTACGCTTCCATTCATCTCGTTTGTTATTTTCCTAATGATGATAGCCAAAGAGAAGACTCCCAGTGATAGAGGTTCTTTGAGGGCATTGATGCGTACGGAACAGTATAACAGTAAACATGCAAAGGTTATTCGGGTAATAACCCCATTGTTACTCTTGGCGATTTTGTATGTAACAGCGTGCTCAGCAGGCTTGTTTAGGATGTGTACTATGGTCCCTTTTGCGATTGTTATCTTAGTGGCAATCATTCGTATTTATATGTCTCATAAGTCTGGACATACTGAAGACGACAGTATGCTTCGCTGATGAGGGGATGAGAACGTCGCTTATTGAGTGGGTAAAAACACCAAAAATCAATCTGTTTATTTTGCCTTTTGCCTGATTTAATGTATCTTTGTGGCTATGAACGCACAAGAAGCACAGAACATTAAATGGAGTGAAAACATCATCATTGCAGATGGTGATTATATAGATCATGTAGCTTTCGACATTATCGTGAACTTTGAGCGCATGTTAGATCGGCGTATCCCTGCAGCTGATTTCAGTCAGTGGGCAGTGGATGTAGCGCTTGACGGTCGGCTGAAACCAGGGGATCACGAAACGCAAGTGGTTCTTCTGCACGATAAAAAGAATCTGAAGTTGGAGAATTTTGCTCCTTCTGATTATGAAAAAGAACTCAATGGACAGGCGTTTAGAGATGGTCACCTCGGAGAGTTTATCATCAATAGTATAGCAACTGGTGATGAACACGCAGAGAAAGACGCAGTATTGCTCGACCTTCTTAAGACACTTTGCAATCATGAAGAGGTTAAACGTATCATGATTGTGCCGAATGCAGAGGATGCTTCGCTGCTGAATAGTATTCGTTCAACCCTCAGGGACGTGGATGATGAGCTAAAGCACATCACATTGTTTGCTATGCAACCGATAGAAGGTGGCAACTTCAAGCAAGCAATTTTGGGGTATTCGATAATGCATGCGATGGGGATTAACGGAATAGAAGCCTCCCCAAGCCCCTCCGAAGGAGGGGATGTTTACCTAGCTGAATAGGAAACATTCCCCCAAATCATCTAAGAAGGAGATATGCTTAGTAGTATGAAAGCCTCCTTAGAATCCCTCCAAAGGAAAGTATATGCTTAGTAGATAGAGCTTTATATTGTTTCTTTGGAAAATCAAGGGGTATAAGTAATGGTAGAAGACATAGGTCATTATGAATATGAAAGCATCCCATGATAGTAATAAGACACCCTCTTCCTTGGAGGAGGGTGGGGAGACTTCCCCTCCTGGGTACCATCATGCTGATCCTTTCCTTTATCGAATATTGGAAGAGGAAGCAAAGAGGATGAGGAGATTTCCCACTGAAGCAGAGTCTGTCTTGTGGGAGATTGTTAGAAAGAAACAGTTGGGGTTTCGGTTCAGAAGACAGTTTGTTATCTATGATTATATAGTAGATTTCGTCTGTTTGCCGCTAAAATTGATTATAGAAGCTGATGGAAAGTATCATTTTACAGAGGAACAGAAAGCTGCAGACAGTGTTAGAAATGATTTCCTGATAGGTAAAGGATTCAGTTTACTCCGGTTTACGAATCAGGAAATATTAGCAAATATAGAACAAGTAAAATATAAAATAATGGAAAAGATGGAAGAACTGAGAAGTAAGACTACTGCAGTAGGCGGTGGTAATCAGACAACCCCTCCTTCGGAGGGGCTTGGGGAGGCTGGACGAGTGTTAATGATTGGCGCAGGAGGCGTTGCTACTGTAGCTGCTTTTAAGATTGTCCAGAACCAGGACGTGTTTACAGAGTTTATGATAGCCAGCCGTCGTAAGGAGAAATGTGATGAGTTAGTTAAGGCTATTCATGATAAGGGTTATAAGGCTGATATCAAGACTGCACAGGTAGATGCAGACGATGTTGAGCAGTTGAAGGCACTCTTCAATGATTTCAAACCAGAGTTAGTTATCAATCTTGCTTTGCCTTATCAAGACCTGACAATCATGGATGCTTGTCTGGCTTGCGGTTGTAACTATTTAGATACAGCTAACTATGAGCCAAAAGATGAGGCTCATTTCGAGTACAGTTGGCAATGGGCTTATAAGGATAAGTTCGAGAAAGCTGGACTGACAGCTATCCTCGGCTGTGGCTTTGACCCTGGAGTATCACAGGCTTATACGGCATATGCAGCCAAACATCACTTTGATGAGATTCACTATCTTGACATTGTTGACTGTAATGCAGGTAACCATCATAAGGCTTTTGCAACGAATTTCAATCCTGAGATTAACATCCGTGAGATTACCCAGAAGGGTCTTTACTATGAGAATGGTAAGTGGATTGAGACAGAACCATTGGCAGTACATCAGGATTTGAACTATCCAAATATTGGTCCACGTGACTCTTATCTGATGCATCATGAGGAGTTGGAATCATTGGTTAAGAACTATCCAACTATTAAGCGTGCACGTTTCTGGATGACATTCGGTAAGCAGTATCTTACTTATCTCGACTGTATTCAGAACCTTGGCATGAGTCGTATTGACGAAATAGAGTATGAAGCACCGTTAGCTGATGGTTCTGGTAAGACTACTAAGGTGAAGATTGTTCCTTTACAGTTCCTCAAAGCAGTGCTGCCTAACCCACAGGATCTAGGTGAAAACTATGATGGCGAGACTTCTATTGGCTGCCGTATCCGTGGTCTCAAGGACGGTAAGGAGCAGACTTATTACATTTATAATAACTGCAAGCATCAGGATGCTTACAACGAGACAGGTATGCAGGGCGTTAGCTATACTACTGGTGTACCTGCAATGGCTGGTGCAATGATGTTCTTCAAGGGACTTTGGCGTAAGCCAGGTGTATGGAATGTAGAAGACTTCGACCCAGATCCATTCTTGGAGGTACTCAACAAGCAGGGACTTCCTTGGCATGAGGAGTTTGGAGGAGACTTAGAATTATAAGAAGATGGCTTGCTCTTTGGATTTTATAGAATTTGTTAGTAGTCAGATAGCTACTGCAGGGACTGTAAGATACAGGAAGATGTTTGGCGAATACATGATTTATGTTGACGAGAAGCCTGTCGTCTTAGTTTGTGACAATATACCTTACGTCAAGGAACACGAGGCAATTAAGTCAATGATGCAATCTGCTGAACGTGGCTTCCCATATAAAGGAGCTAAGGAACACTATGTTTTAGATGTTTCAAGGTCTGATTTTGCAGTTAGAGTTGTTAAGACCTTAGTTGAGGTCTTACCTTATCCAAAGAGTAGAAAGAAGAATAAATAATAGTATATCAATCAGAAAACAAGATAATAATTATATGACAAAAGAAGAGACAACATCAGCAGCTGAAGGTAAATTGAAAGCCTTGCAGGCTGCAATGTCTAAGATAGAAAAAGACTTTGGTAAAGGGTCCATCATGCGTATGGGCGATGAACAGATAGAGAATGTAGAGGTAATTCCTACAGGTAGTGTGGCTCTTGACACAGCACTCGGCGTTGGTGGTTATCCACGTGGTAGAATCATAGAGATCTATGGTCCTGAGTCATCTGGTAAGACAACGCTTGCCATTCATGCCATTGCAGAGGCTCAGAAGCAAGGTGGTATAGCTGCTTTCATTGATGCAGAGCATGCTTTTGACCGCTTCTATTCTGAAAAACTTGGTGTAGATGTTGATAATCTCTGGATCTCTCAGCCTGATAACGGTGAGCAAGCGTTGGAGATTGCTGATCAGTTGATACGCTCGTCAGCTATTGACATCCTTGTGATCGACTCTGTTGCAGCACTTACTCCGAAGAAAGAAATAGAAGGTGATATGGGTGATTCTGCTGTCGGTCTGCAGGCAAGACTGATGAGCCAGGCTCTGCGTAAGCTCACGTCAACCATCTCAAAGACCAATACCTGTTGTATCTTTATCAACCAGTTGCGTGAAAAAATCGGTGTAATGTTTGGTAATCCAGAGACAACAACGGGTGGTAATGCCTTGAAGTTCTATGCTTCTGTACGCCTTGACATCCGCCGTGTGACTGCTATTAAAGATGGTGATCAGGTTATCGGTAACCAGGTTCGCGTGAAGATTGTGAAGAATAAGGTTGCTCCACCATTCCGTAAGGCAGAGTTTGAGATAACCTTTGGTGAGGGAATTTCAAAGATTGGCGAGCTCGTTGACCTTGGTGTTCAGTATAACATCATTCAGAA
>ERZ772786.1070-NODE-1070-length-10559-cov-8.212871_pt1 | contig 10559 bp, 10 predicted proteins | sample MGYA00511473_ERZ772786 | MGnify/ENA primary metagenome ERZ772786 (study PRJEB29015, sample SAMEA2738025) | human oral metagenome | biome: human oral; feature: human-associated habitat; material: saliva | place: China | collected 2252 ...
CGAGGGTGGCTCTGGGGCAGTTGTTCAGTTCGTAGGCGATGGCGTCGAGGTAGGGTTGGTGGCTGGTGATGGCGCTCCCCTCGCACGCGAAACGATGTTTTCAGTCGTTGCATGGGGACTTGCTCGCGGTGAGGCGTGTTCGGCTCTTTGCGTTAGTGTTTATCGTTGTTTAATTTCGCGGATGTTGTCGTTCGTCAACCAGTGGTGCTCGCCGTCATGATCTGAGCCGGTCAGCGTGTTGTTGTGGAAATTGGCGCGCGCCCTTTGGTGGATTTTTCCATCGCTTCCAATGGTGACTACCTCCTCGTAGGGGCGAGCGCGAACTTCATTGCGGACGACCGATATGCACACCTCATTCCAGGCGGTGTGCGGCTCATTTCTAGGGTTGCTGTACTGGATCGACGTTGTACCCTCGATGATGTTTTCTTCGATGGTGATCTCGGATTTCGACGGTTTGAGGCTCACGTGAAGTGAACTGATCTGGCAGTGCGAGACTGTGATCGCGGATGCGCCCGCCGGGTGACTGGTATTCGCGGACGATGCGTCGTTCTCGTCGGGGAGAAGGTAGCGGATGTCGAGGCTAATGGCCTCGTGAGTGTTCTCATCCGCAGGTGTAAACGCCCCAGATTGGAGCCTGCAGTGGTGGAATCGGATGACTGTGTCCTCTGCGCCTGGAGGTGCGTAGTGAATACTGAAAGAACAGTCCGCAGAGGTGAACATGACGTTCTTGAATGTCCCGTCGCTTATCGTCTCGGGTAGCCGCGAGGTCCCAATGATCGTCTTATTGTCGTCGCCGCCTTCAACAAGGATTTTCTTAAAAGTTGCCTTTCTCCAATGTATTCTGTTGATTGTCGAATTGTGAATTGTAAATGACTCATCAAAGGTAGACCCGTCTAAGTCTAAGATTGCGTTCGTGGAGAGGTTACTGATTCTGATCTCGCTGAGGAAGGTGATGTCCTTCAGGTTAATTCTTTTGTTGGACCAGTCGGCGCGCTCCGGTTCGGGATCGTCGGGACTGGCCTCCCGTGGATTCTGAATCCGTTCGAGGATCGTCTGAATGATTGCTCGTTGAAGGTCGGCGTGCTCCCGCCTGCTCGTCTGTGATGGTTCGTTCAGTCCTTCGCGGCGTGCCTGGGTGCATAGAATGCTGATGATGTGGTCCTGCAGTTGGCGCTTTTCACCTGTGGGTATGTGCTGATTGTGCTCTGCTCTGTCCGCTAGTTCTGCCAATAGTGTGATCGCGCCCAGCCGTTGTCCAGGGTTGTCCGACTCGAGGAGCTGATAGGCGTGCTCTCTACGCTTCCAGTACTCTTCTCGTTCCTCTGTCGCGTGTGCCTGTTGGGCCTGGGCGGCGTTGTCGTGACTGCGCTGCTGCCAGGCGGCCAGGCCGAAGCCAACGCCGGCGGCGGTGGCGCACAGTTGCATCGCTTGAACGGACGGCCAATGAAAGTGCCATTCCCACCAGAAAGCACACAAGGTCGTGCCGACGAAGAGGAATCCGGCGATGAGGATGGGGGTCCACCAGTGCATGAGGCATTGCGGCATGGTTGTCAGGCGTGCGTCGTTGGGGGTTTTGTCCGTGGCGGCTTTGTTACCTGATTCGGGGGCGCCCCTGTACTCATCGATGGCGCGGACCATGGTGGCTCCTGTGTTCTTGGGTTTACTGCCTCGCATCGTAGCACCTTGTCCGCGTTGGAAAATCCAGCGAATTAAGGCAGAGATTCAGCGTTGTTCGACAACTGGACCCGTGTGGAGTGAAGTTGAGAAGCGGGGCGTGAGTGAGTGTTGCACGCCGCGTCTTTGGTCGTTGGCTTGCCGAACCGGACCGGTGTGACGCCTGTAGGCCCGGTGAATGCGGGCGAATGCGCGAAGAGCAGGGCCGCGGACCAGTAGCTGCGTGGAGGCTGTCCCGCAGTGATCAACGAGGCCAGTGCCCCGACTCCGTTGGCCATCCGGTCGTCCTCCGCCCGTGGCGTCTCCCGCAAACGGCGCCCCTGCCTCGTTGAAGGGTATGAACGTGGCTAGACTGGCCTCTATGACTGAAAACGCGCAGCTTGTTGTGACCTTGTCCTGCCCGGACCGCCCCGGGATCGTGCATGCCGTGACCGGTGTGATCGGCGAGGTCGGCGGCAATGTCATCCAGTCCCAGCAGTTCGGTGACCCCGACACGGGCACCTTCTTCATGCGTGTCGAGGTGGACTCCCCGAAGGGTCGCGAGCCTATCGATGAAGGGCTTGCCAACGTTGCCGACGAGTTTAACGCCACCTACTGCGTTGACGACCTGGGCCGCAAGCTGCGCACCGTCATCATGGTGTCGCGTGAGGGGCACTGCCTGACCGACCTCCTGTACCGCGCCCAGACGCAGGGCCTGCCCATTGACGTGATCGCGGTCGTTGGTAATCATCCGGACCTGGCGCCCGTCGCCCAGTTCTACGGCGTCCCCTTCCTGAATGTCCCCGTCACGAAGGACACGAAGGCGCAGGCGGAGCGTCAGCTCTTGGACCTCATTGCGTCGGAGAACGTTGAGCTTGTCGTCCTGGCACGCTACATGCAGATCCTCTCTGATGAGGTCTGCCGCGTCATGCAGGGGCGCGTCATCAACATCCATCACTCGTTCCTGCCCTCCTTCAAGGGTGCGCGCCCCTACGCGCAGGCTCACGAGCGTGGTGTGAAGCTGATCGGTGCGACCGCCCACTATGTGACCGCTGACCTGGACGAGGGGCCGATCATCGAGCAGGACGTCACCCGCGTTTCGCACGCTGACTCCACGCCGGACATGGTGGCCCTCGGCCAGGACGTGGAGCGCCGCGTGCTCGCGCAGGCCGTCCGCTTCCACGTGGAGCACCGCGTTTTGATGAATGGCGCTCGCACGGTCGTCTTCTCTCGCTGAGGCCCCGCGTGGGCTGCTCGCGGGTGGTGTGCGCTGAGGCGACGTGTGTCGGCCCATCGACGACGAGGCAGTGGCTGTCTTGCGTCGGCGGGCGTGTCTTCGTCGGTGGGGGAGGTCATTGGCTGGAGAGTGGGGTTGGCTGTGTGCGGCTCGCGTCATGATGGGAGCTGTAACAAGAAGACATGCGGCCACGTGGTCATATTTGCCTGTCATTGCGCGTTTCCGCGAATGAGTTTGTCACTTGGCAAGCAACGCTGAGACGTGATCTTTCGGTCATTTAGCCGGTAAGCGTCGCATTGACCGTCTGATAAATGGCACACTTGATACGTGGATGAAAAGACTCAGCAACACGCACCTGTCACCGGCTATGTGCCCGGTGGTTTTGACATGTTCCATCAGGGCCACCTCAACATCCTGCGCGCCGCCCGCGAGCGCTGCGATCGTCTGGTCGTCGGCGTGACTTCCGATGAGGCTCTTATCCGCATGAAGGGGCGCGCTCCGGTCATCCCGCTCAAGGAACGCTGCGATCTTGTGTCGTCGTTGCGTTTCGTGGACGCGGTGGTTGTGGACCTGGATCAGGATAAGCGTCTGGCGTGGCGACTCCAGCCTTTCGACGTGCTCTTTAAGGGGGATGACTGGAAGGGCACCCCGAAGGGTGCTCAGCTTGAAGCGGAGATGGCGGAGGTCGGAGCGCGCGTCGTCTACCTGCCCTACACGCCGTCGACCTCGTCGACGAAGCTGCGTCGCTTCATCGCGCCCGAAGACTTCGCGGACGAGGACTCGGCGCGTAAGTCGGATCATTTGGCGGAAGGGGACGGCCAGTGAGTCTTCCTGTGGTGCTTGAACCTGGCTCGTCGTGGGGGACCCGTTTTACGGCGTACCGTCGTGCCCTTGCCGCGGCTCAGAAGCCGGGGGCGGGCGTTCCCGCCTATATGCGTTGGGTGAATCGTGGTGCTGCGCGCGTTGTGGCTGCCGCCTGCGCGGCTTTTGGTTGGACGCCGAACTTCGTCAGTTTCATTTCCGTGTGCTTCTCGACGCTTGGTCTCATCGTTCTCCTCGCGCTCGAACCTGTGTGGTGGACGGGACTCATCGTGGGTAGCGCGCTGGCGGTTGGTTTCATGTTTGACTCAGCTGATGGTCAGGTCTCGCGCGTGACCGGCGCGTCGTCGAAGACGGGGGAGTGGGTGGACCACGTGGCGGATGCGTTCCGTTCGCCAGCGATCCACTTCTGCACGGCGGTCGCCGTCATGGTATATCGACCGGAGTCCTGGTGGCTTGCCGTTGTCGCTCTCGTTTACGGTTGGGTGACGTCGGGCCAGTTTATGAGCCAGATCCTGGCCGAGCAGTTTGTGCGTGCTGCGGGACGCAAACAGACGCGCGGTGGTAACCTGCGATCTTTTGTTCTGTTGCCCACTGACCCGGGTGTGCTGTGCTGGTCCTTTGTGCTGTGGGGCTTGGGTGCACCTTTCATGGTGTTCTACACGTTCCTGGCTGCGGTTGCCGTGGCACACTCGTCGATGTCGCTGCGTCGGCGCTACCGCGACCTGCGCGCCCTCGACGCTGCTGCGGAGCAGGGGGAGTCCCGTGCCTGAGCTGTCCGTCATCTTACCCGCGCGCAATGCCGCGGGGACGATTGCGCGAGCTGTGGCCTCGACTCTTGCGGCCATGCCACGCGACTCCGAGCTGGTCGTCGGTAATGATTCTTCCTCTGATTCGACGGTCGGCGAGGCCATTCGCGGCGCGTCGCGGCGCGGGAGCGTCGATCCTCGCCTGCGCATTGAGGACATCACTCCGGGTGAGGGCGGTGTTTCGCGTGTCCTGACGCAGCTGATGGAGCGCACCGACTCGCGCCTCGTGGGGCGTATGGATGCTGATGACGTGTCCCTTCGGGGCCGTTTCAAGCGCACGCTGCGCGCGATTGAGCGCGGCGACGACATGGCGTTCACGCAAATGATTGAGCTGCGTGGCTCACGCCCGGTGCCCCGAATGCCCTACGAAATTGGGCCCGAGGACATGGGTTGGCATCTGCTGCTTACCAACCCGGTTTGTCATCCGACCATGCTGGCTACGCGCGAGATCATCGATCGCGTGGGCGGGTACAGGAGCGTTCCCGCCGAAGACTACGACCTGTGGATGCGTGTTGCCTCGGCTGGTGGTCGTATTCGCCGCCTGGCCCCATGGGGTCTGCTGTACCGGATTCATCCCGGCCAGGTCACGGGAAGCAAGGCATGGCGTTCGGATTCGTGGAAGAATCCCGAGCAGGCCCGCGCTTTCGCTGAGCTTTCGAACCACCTGACTGGCCAGGAGCTGGTGCGCCTGGTCTCACTCGTGTCACTTCCTCGTGAGGAGGCCGAGCGCGAGCTCGACCGCTTCGTTGAGGTTTATACCCGGGGGATCGCCTCTCGACCCCCATCGTCGCGCCGCGTCCTTGAACGTCGGCTGAATGCGCGCGCCGCGTGGGTGCGCCGAACCCTGCAAGGAGAACAGTCATGATCCTTACCCCTCCGCCCACGGGCGGCCAGCAGATCCTGCGTCACGCGCTGTCTCGCCGCTGGAGGTCGATCGCTGCGGGGACCGTGGCTGGCTTGGTTGTCGGTGTCGTTGCGGCGTTCGGTGTTCCCTCCACTCATTCGGCGACGGTGTCGATGACCGTCACTTCGCCGTCGCCCACGCCCGCTCCCGCTGTGCGCGCCTCGCTGTCGAACACGACGGATATGGTGACCGAACAGGGCATCGCGAAGTCCGCGGCCGTCCTGGATGCCGCTGCCGAAAAAATCGGTGGTGGGATCACTGCCGCCGATTTGCGCGCCAACATGGAGGTGTCGGGCGATACGAATGGCACTATCGTGAAAATTGAGTACTCGGCGCCCACGCGAGACGAGGCCGTGACGGCGGCCGACGCGATCGCCGAGTTCTACCTGCAGGAGCGCACGGCACTTGTGGAACAGCGCGCAGACGAGATGGCAGCGGATATTGACGGCCAGGTTTCCGCCCTGGAAGCCGAGCTTGCATCCCTGGGCACCGAGGAGGACGAGGACGGTAAGACCGTCAAGAATCCGCGTGCGGACGCGCTGACGACACAGATCAACAAGCTGAAGGATCAGTCCGCCCAGCTGAGTCCCTATCACGCCAGCGCCGGCCTCGTCGTTACGGCTGCTGGCGCGTCAACTGACACGGTTGAGCCTTCTAAGGCGCGCCTGGTGCTGATTTTCACTGTTGTTGGTGTCTTCGCCGGTTTGGTGCTGGTTCTCGTGCGTGAGACGCGTGCTCGCTCTCTTGCGTCCCCGACGCAGCTGGCCGACCTGACTGCCCTGCCAGTGTGGAGTGCGGAGGAAGGCGCACCCGAGCCGTGGCTTGCCCCCACCCGAATGCTGGCGATGGCGATCGATCGCGACCACTGGGTTGACCTGATCGTGGATGCTTCCGACCCGGAGGCGCGTGAGCTTCACCGTGTTTTGTCGCGTTCTCTGGCCGAGACGCGCGTGCCCACCCCGCGCCTTATTGACATCTACCAGCCGCTTGCGTCTCTTCTCGACGAGGTTCGCCCGTCGCGTCATGTGCTGATCGCTGTGCGTAAGGGACATGATCTGGCGAATCTTCACGCCCTGCTTGATGAGCTTGCGATCATCAACCGCGAAGTGAACGGCATGCTGTATCTGAGCGGTCAGGCATCCGCCGGGTCCTTCACGGATTCCGGCCCTGTTGTGGAGGCAGTCGAGGCTCACGCTGCTTCTGGCGATGAGGCTGATGGAGCGTCGGCCCGCTACGATCGCGTGTCCGACAAGGCCATCGAGAATACGGCTGACAAGAAAGGCTCGTCGAAGAAGGATTCAACCAACGCGAAGGGACTAAAGTGAGCGCCGAGGACATCACCACGCTCGACGACAAGGCTGCGTCGATTTGGCACGTTGACCGTACCGCCCGCCTCACTCAGCTGATTTCGGGCGAACCCCAGGCCTCCCGCGCACTGGTCCTTGTGCGTGATAACGGGCGCAACTCCGATTTCATTGAGATTGCGGGCACGGCACACCCTGAGTCTGATCCTGCCGTTGCAGCGGTGCCGGTGGCCCCGGCCCGCGGTTGGGAAGAAGGTGCGGGCGCCGATATTGACGCCACCGTCATCATGTGTACGGTCGGCTCGTGCGACATGCTCGAGGCGGCGGTGCGCGCCGTCTTGGCTCAGGACCACCAGCGTTTCTCGCTCGTCGTCGTGGACAACGCGCCCAGCACCGGCCAGACTCGCGAGAAACTCGCCGGCATCACCGACACTCGCATGAGTATCGTCTCCGCTTCGCGCCCTGGCCTGTCGCGTGCCCGCAACCGTGGCGTGCTCGCCGCGCGCGGAGAGGTCATCGTTTTTACGGATGACGACGCGATCGTCGATCCGCACTGGCTCACCGCCATGATCGACCCTTTCACGGCATCCCCCTACGTGGCTGCAACGACAGGAATCGCGCTGCCGCTGGAAGAACGTTTCAAGCCCCAACGTTGGTTTGAGTCGCGCGGCGGTTTCCCCAAGGATATGAAGCCACGCGTCTGGGCGGCGGGTGAGATTCCCGCCGGGTTGGAGGCCCTGGGTGAGCCGGGTGAAGGTGGGCCGCTCTATCCGATTACGACTGCGCGTGTCGGGGCCGGCGTGTGTATGGCCATGCGCCGCGACGTCCTCATGGAGGTCGGTCCTTTCGATCCGGCGCTCGGTGCCGGTACAAGCACCAGGGGAGGGGAGGACCTTGACATGTTCGCGCGCATCCTGGCCACGGGTGACGTTATCGTCCACACGCCCGACGCTCTCGTACATCACCGTCATCGCGTCGACGAGGTCGGCCTGGATAAGCAGATTCGGGGCAACGGATCCGGTATGGCTGCCCTGCTGACAAAGGCAATCATCGCGCGACCCTCCGTCGTGGGGACTCTCATGGCGCGCGTGCCGGGCGTCCTCAAGCGCATTAGGCCCGGCGGCGCTCGGGTGGCTGGCAGGGACGACGATGTGCCAGGCTCACTGACTACGTCCGAAATCAAGGGTTTCCTCGAAGGCCCCTTCCTGTACCTGTCCTCGCGCAGGCACAACATGCTCGTCCCACCGCGCCGCGAGGCCCGGGGAGGCGAGGAGAGCGTGCAGGCGAGCGGCACCGGTGCCCAGGCATCCACCGAGGAACGTCGTGCGCCGGAAGGGAGTCCGGACGCGTGAGTCCACGCCGAGGAATTTGGGGCAAGCCAGCCCCCGCCCGCATCGGGCCGCTGCGGGAGGACGCACAGGACCTGCCGGCGTGGCCCTTCGTTGTGGCCTATTCGGCCTACCTGCTGTGGTGGGTCCTCGGCTCCGGCGATTTGATGTGGCCGCTGTTCGCGATCATCATGCTTGTGCTCATGATCGGTCGACACGGTGTGCGTTTCCCGCCTGGTACGATCATCTGGACGTTCTTCTTGGCGTGGGTGCTGGCCTCCATGTCGATGCTCGACTCGGGCGGACGCGTCATCGGAGCGTTATACCGTTTCGCGCTTGAACTCTCCCCCGGCATTTTCGCCGTCTATGCGTTCAACGCGCGTCAGTCTCTGAGTGTGCGCACAATCGTGGGCACTATGTGGGCCTTCCTGACTTCCACCACGATCGGCGGCTTCATCGCGATGGCGGCCCCGCAGCTGCGTTTCAAGACGCTCATGTATTACGTGATCCCACGCGCCCTGCATTCCAACGACTTCGTTAAAGAGTTCACGAAGCGCGCGACCACCCAGTGGAATCCGTCGTCGTGGATTTTGTCCGACCCGCGTCCCTCCGCGCCCTTCATCTATTCCAACACCTACGGCAATGTTTTTTCGTTGATTTTCCCGCTTGCGTTGGTGTTCGCGTACGTGCTGTGGCGCGAGCGTTCGAAGTGGCGTTTCCTCGTCGCTGCGGTGTGTGCCCTGTCGGTCATCCCTGCGGCTGCCACCCTGAACCGCGGAATGTACATCGGTCTGATTGTGATCGTTGTATGGGTTGGTTTTCAGCGCCTGCGCGCTGGCGCCTGGCGCACGGTTGTGGGGATCCTCGCAGCAGTGGTCGTTGGCGTGGGAGCATGGCTGGCGACGCCCGCCTCCCAGTCGCTCCTCGATCGTGTCGCCGCGTCCTCCTCTACGGAGGATCGTGCTTCGAATTACCTGGAGACGATCAACGAGTTGGCGCAGTCTCCGTTCTTAGGCTTTGGGGCGCCGCGTCCTTCGACCTCTCCGTGGCTGCCGTCGCTGGGCACCCAGGGCCAGTTCTGGACGGTGCTCTTCTCCTATGGCCTTGTTGGTACTTTCCTGTTCCTTGCTTTCTTTTGCCGCATGTTGACGCGTATCTGGCGGGCGAAGGACGTGTATGGCTCGATCTTGGGCGGCATTATTTTGGCGACCTTGGTGGAGCAGTTTTACTACGGTATGAATACGGGTTTGATGCTTTCTGTCGTTGCCGTTGCCTTGTTGTCGCGTCACCTGGAGGAGGAGGGCGATCCGCTGCGTGTGGCTGCCTCTCACGTTGGGCGGCCAACTCCGGGCAGTGTTGCTGGCACGGTGCGTGCCGCGCGTCCGGTTCGCATGGGCGAATGGGGAAGCCCCGCCGCGAACGACGGGGCTTTCTCCACTCAGATGTTGGACCGACTCAACAGGTCGGGTCGTCGGGGAACGATAGATCGGCGAGCTTCCAGTTCTCGCCGTCCTTCACAAACTGAAAGTAAGTGAGGGCGCGGGTCATGCTGGTATCGTCCGTCAGCGCGGTCCCGGCGTCGTTGAGGATGCGAACGGATGAGGAGTCCACGCAGGCCGACACGGTGATGTTTCCGGCGCCGTCATCGGAGATGATCTGCGGGTTATCCAGGGTGGGTGTTCCTTCGGCGTGCGTTCCTTCCCTGGTCCATTCGAGGGCTTTCGCGTCGAATTCTTCGAGTGCGGATTCGGTTAGGACGGAGGACAGGTCGGTGGCCTGGGCCTGTTCGGGGTCGGCGTATGCGCCCCACAGGGTGGTCACCACGTACGAGGCCTGTGCGCCGGCCTGCTCGTCGGTGTCCATCGATCCGGTGGTGTTCGCGGGACCCGCAGACTGCGGGGTGATGGTCTTGGCGATGGATTGGGGAGCTGCGGATTGGTCGTCTGCGTTGCTTTGTACTCCGGAGGCCGCTGAGGTCTGTGAGGTGGAGGAACCTGTCAGGCGGACGATGCCCACGATGACGAGGGTGATGATCAGGAGAATCGCGGCCGCCAGGAGAATTTTCTTGCGGGCGGGCGAGAGCGAATCGAGTTTGAAGTCCATGTGTATCCCATCGATCGGTTATAGGGAAAGGCTACCGCGCGGTAGCGGGAAGGTTACTGATGAGTGAGACAAATCAAGCCAGGCGTTCCCTCGCGCGCGGGGGCATCGTCGGCTTCGTCGGAGCGGCGGTGTCGGCGATTCTGGGCTTCGCGTTCACGATCATCCTGTCTCGGATGCTGGGGGCGCAGGGCGCGGGCGTGGTCACTCAGGCGACTGGCGTCTTCGCTATCGTCATGGCGTTGGCGAAGGTCGGCCTCGACTCGACGGCGATCTACCTGATGCCCCGCCTGTCCCTGGATGCGCCCGAGGAGATCCGCGCGACCCTGTCGTTTATGGCGACGATGACAGTGGGAGTGTCCACCGTCTGCGTGCTCGTTCTCGAGGCCGTGGCCCCGTTGATCT
>ERZ772786.1072-NODE-1072-length-10551-cov-4.050210_pt1 | contig 10551 bp, 9 predicted proteins | sample MGYA00511473_ERZ772786 | MGnify/ENA primary metagenome ERZ772786 (study PRJEB29015, sample SAMEA2738025) | human oral metagenome | biome: human oral; feature: human-associated habitat; material: saliva | place: China | collected 2252 ...
GGATTGAACAATTTATTGCCGATTAAAATAACAAGTGATACCGTATACGGTATCACTTGTTTTATTTGAAAAGAATAATGTTTCCTTTAAAGAAAATAAAACTGGCTCCATTGCATTAAATCGCGAATTGTGATATATTATATGCTGTATCATTAGGCGTAGTGTATGGAGGGAGTTTTTTTATGAGTCAACGATTATCAAAAGAAACGATTCAAAGTATACAATCGCAAGTGAATATTCTCGATATTGTAGGGCAATTTGTCCAATTGAGAAAGCAAGGAAAGAGCCTTTTTGGTCGTTGTCCTTTCCATGATGAAAGAACACCTTCATTTACCGTCACAGAAGAAAAACAGTTATTCCACTGTTTTAGTTGTGGACGCGGAGGAAATGTTTTTAACTTCATGCAGGAATTGGAAAGTTTATCTTTTCCAGAATCGGTTGTTAGGGTAGCAGAACTTGCACATATTCCTCTCGATGTAGAAATCCCTTCTAGCCAACAAGCAATTCCTCAAAAAGAGAGAAAATTGTTTGCAGCACATGAAAAAGCGAGTGAGTTTTACTCGCACGTCCTATTTAATACAAAAGGTGGACAAGAAGCACTTCATTATTTAACGGATCGTGGCTATACGATTGATACGTTAAAAGAATTTGGATTTGGGTTCTCGTTAAAAGACCGCACGCAGCTGACACAGCTCTTACAAGATTTAGAGCTAACAGAACAAGAAATGGAAGCGACAGGTCTATTCGTTGAAAGTCAATCGGGATTCTTTGATCGTTTTAATCAGCGGATTATGATTCCTCTTCGTAATGAACATGGACAAATTGTCGGGTTTTCTGGACGTATATTGCCAGGTTATTCGGATGAGTTCGCTTCACAGGCGAAGTATTTAAATAGTCCTGAAACACCGCTCTTTGCGAAAAGAAACTTCTTATTTAACTTTGATTTAGCAAAGAAGAATATTCGTAAAGAAAATAAAGTCATCCTTTTTGAAGGATATATGGATGTTATTTCTGCTTGGCAAGCGGGAGTTCAACTAGGGGTAGCCTCAATGGGAACGTCTCTAACTCCAGAGCAAATTCAAAAACTCCGCCATGTGACGGATACAATTTTGATTGCTTACGACGGTGATAGAGCAGGTCTTGAAGCAACAAACCGTGCGATTGAAATGATTCAATCAACGAATGCTTTTTCAGTCGGTATTATTCCTTTTGATAATGGTCTGGATCCAGATGAGTTTATTAAACAACGTGGACCCCAAGCGTTTATCGATTTAGTTGAACACGGGCAAGAAACCATCTATCAATTTAAAAAGAGATTCCTTTCTAAGAAATATCAACTGCAAGTTGAGAGTCAAAAGATTCAGTATATCGAAGAGATGATTATTGAACTAGCGAAACTCACAAATGATGTTGAAAAGAATCTAGCGATGAAGTCTCTTGCGGATGAATTTAATCTTGATTACACAACGATTCAAAATCAAGTGAAACAAAAGCAAGTTCAAACTTCTCAAAATATCCAAGTTGCGCCTGTACCAAATATGGAAGCACAAGCGCCTATGATGAATAGACCCTTTATTAAGAATGAAGGGATTCAACGACACTTAATGTACCGCTTGATGCATCATAATGAAGCTTGGACATATCTGAATCGTATTAATCCGGAATTCTCATTTCCTGATCCATTATATGAGCAATTATACTTACATATTCAGGCGTTTAGAAATGAAGAAGAGGAATTTGATGTTCAAGAATTTATGTTGTTTTTAAACGATAAAGATTTAATGAACAGAAATCTGGTATCTGAAATCGAACTAGGTCAGTTTCCTCCAGAATGTACGGAACAAGAGATTCAAGATTTAGTATATGTACTTTCACAAAAGAATACTCTGAAAGAGCAGTTAGCACAAAAAAAGGAAGAGTTGAATCGAGCTGCTCTAGTAAACGATGATGAAACCAGAAAGAAATTGATGGTGGAAATCATGGAGATTCAACGACAATTAAGGAAAAGATAGAATGGAGGAATGGTGAATGACAGTTCAAAAGAATGAAAAAGGTCAAACACTGAATGAAGCAACTTCAACGCTTCTTGCAGAACGAAAATTATTCGGTCAAATTTTATACGATGATTTATCTGCGCAAATCGCAATCCCATTTGAGTTGGATGCGGAAGGAATGGATAAATTAATTCAAAAGTTTGAGGATGCAGGGGTTAGTGTTGTAGATGCTAACGGTGAACCAACAAGCCAACAATTGTCAGCAGAAAGCCAACGTGAAGCTGAAACTGGCGTTGTTGAAGATGATACTGCCTTATCTTCTAACACGAAGATTAATGACTCCGTTCGTATGTATTTAAAAGAAATCGGACGAGTTCCACTACTTAGCGCGGACGAAGAGGTTGCATTAGCACTTCGTATTCAAGAAGGAGATACTGAAGCAAAACAAGAGTTAGCAGAAGCCAACCTTCGTTTAGTAGTATCAATTGCGAAACGTTATGTAGGACGTGGAATGCAATTCTTGGATTTAATTCAAGAAGGAAATATGGGCTTAATGAAAGCTGTTGAGAAATTCGACCATACAAAAGGATTCAAATTCTCAACTTATGCTACATGGTGGATTCGTCAAGCAATCACTCGTGCAATCGCTGACCAAGCGCGTACAATTCGTATTCCAGTACATATGGTTGAAACAATCAACAAATTAGTACGTGTTCAAAGACAACTATTACAAGATTTAGGACGCGAACCTACACCAGAAGAAATCGGTGCAGAAATGGATTTACCAACTGAAAAAGTTCGTGAAATTCTAAAAATCGCTCAAGAACCAGTATCTCTTGAAACTCCAATTGGGGAAGAGGACGATTCACATTTAGGTGATTTCATCGAAGACGACAACGCAACAAGCCCAGCTGATCATACAGCATACGCATTGTTGAAAGAACAACTCGATGAAGTTCTTGAACAATTAACAGACCGTGAAGAAAACGTACTTCGCTTACGTTTTGGTCTTGATAAAAACGGTGAAATTCGTACGTTAGAACAAGTAGGGCAAGTATTTGGGGTTACTCGTGAACGTATTCGTCAAATTGAAGCGAAAGCATTACGTAAATTACGCCACCCAAGTCGTTCTAAACAATTAAAAGACTTCTTAGATTAAGAAATGAGTAAAAGAAGCAATCCTTAGGGGTTGCTTCTTTTTTGTTTGCAATATTTATGAAATCTCTATTGTTTTCATGGGAAAGGGCTTAAATCTAGTGAAGAATTTGATAAACTAAAAGAGGTGTACCGCATTGCGGTACACCTCTTCGTTATTTTATTCTAAAGCATCTGCTTCAGTAACTCCTAAAATTACTGGAAGAATCATTGGATGACGTTCTGTTTTCTTGAATAGGAACGGTCCTAAGACATCCGTAATCTTGTTACGTAATACGCGTTCGTTTAATACTTCTTCTGAATCTGCCAAGAGTTCTTCAAGTTCATCACGAAGAATGGCTTGTGCTTCGTTTAGAAGTTGTCCTGATTCTTTCATGTAGATAAATCCACGAGAGAGCATATCTGGACCCGCGACTAATTCACGGCTTTCGTAGTCAACAGTGGCTACACAGATGACTAAACCGTCTTGTGAGAGAGTCTTACGATCGCGAAGAACGATGTTTCCGATATCTCCGATACCATTTCCATCGACATACACATCTCCAGCAAAGAAGTGACCCGCTCTACGTGCTGAGTCAGCTGTAACTGCAAGAACATCACCGTTACTTAAGATAAATGAGTTTTCTTTTGGAATTCCCACTTGAGTTGCAAGATTTGCTTGAATCTTCTGCATACGATATTCACCATGGACTGGAACGAAGTATTTAGGCTTCATTAAACGAAGCATTAATTTTTGTTCTTCTTGAGAACCGTGTCCAGATGTGTGAATATTGTTTACTTTACCATGAATCACTTCAGCACCAGCTTCAGATAGAAGGTTGATGACGCGGTTAACGCTTGAAGTGTTTCCTGGAATTGGTGAACTAGAGAAGATAACTGTATCCCCAGGTTGAATGGAGATTTGGCGATGAGTCCCATTTGCGATACGACTAAGTGCCGCCATTGGTTCCCCTTGAGAACCTGTACATAAAATAATAACTTTCTCAGAAGGGTATTGATTAATCTCACGCCCATCGATAAAAGTATCATCTGGAGCCTTGATATAACCTAATTCACGAGCAGTGCGGAAGCTGGCTTCCATACTACGTCCAAATACAGCTAATTTACGGCCAGTTGCTACAGCCACATCCGTTACTTGTTTTAGACGAGAAACGTTTGATGCGAATGTCGCAAAAATGATACGACCATCCACGCGTTGGATAATTTCTTTAATCGATTTACCAACGACTTGCTCAGATTGAGTAAATCCAGGGACTTCAGAGTTTGTACTGTCACCTAAAAGAACAAGAACGCCTTCTGAACCAATTTGTGCCATACGGTGAAGGTTTGCTGGTTCTCCAACTGGAGTGAAGTCAAACTTATAGTCACCGGTGAACACGATGTTACCTGGAGGAGTCTTAATCACAATCCCAAATGCATCTGGAATAGAGTGGGTAGTGCGATAGAAACTCACTTGTGTTTTACGGAATTTAATCACGCTGTCTTCATCAATTTCGTGAAGGATAGCATCTCTTAAAAGTCCGTGTTCTTCTAATTTATTTCGAATTAAAGACATCGCAAGTTTTGTTGCATAAATAGGGATGTTCGCTTGTTTAATTAAGAAAGGAATCCCACCAATATGGTCTTCGTGTCCATGTGAAATAAATAAACCTTTTACTTTATTAATATTTTGAACGATATAACTGTAATCGGGAATCACATAATCGATTCCTAGTAAATCATCCTCAGGGAATTTAATACCGGCATCCAAAATGATGAGCTCATCTTGGAATTGAACGCCATATGTGTTTTTACCGATTTCACCTAAACCGCCAAAAGCAAATACGCCCGTTTCGTTATTTTTAATATTTGGTTTCATGTTATTTGAACACCGTTAATTTAAACTCAGGGTTTTGTTTTTCGTAAGCTAAGTGTTTTTCATCTAGCTCTTGGATAAACTCAACGTTGTATTCAGTGTTTTCATCTACAAGGCGGCGGGCTTCTACCTTGTCACTAGCTTCGATATATAAAGCTTCTGTATTCTCACGACGTGGAGCTTCCGTTTTAGTTGGTTGGTAAGTAATTTTAAAAATCATGTATGTACTCCTTTAAATTTTTTTCATAATGTTTCTATCATATTTTATCATAGAATGCCTATTTTTTCATAATCTTAAAGGCTGATGAGTGCCTCTTTTTCCAATTTTGAGAGTAATTCTTTTGGACTGTGGAGTGGTTTAGGGCTCACATTAGATTTCTCTTCACCAAATTTGAAATAAATGGTATTCCAATTTCTGTTTTTGGCACCTTCAATATCATTGATAAGGTCATCGCCAATCATCCAGAAGTCATGTGGGCTATCATTTGGAAAAAGTTGCTCAACATTCTTAAAGGCTTCTGCTTGTGGTTTTGGAACACCAGTCGCCTCAGAAATGAAGATTCTAGACGAGTCAAACCATTTTTCCAATCCAAGAGATGTAATTTTTTTCGATTGATGGCGTGTAGGGCCATTTGTTAGAAGAACGAGAGTAGAGTGGCTTGTCACTTTGTCAAAAAAGAGATACCATTCTTTATCTAATTCGATATGATCCATCACATATTGATAGGTTTCCTTGAAACGAACCACAGACTCTTTAGAAGAATCGAGTCCAAGAGATGAAAGGGTACTTTCAACACGAGAGAAGTGATTTTCTTCTAAAGTGATTTGTCCATTCGTAAATAATTCAAATGCAATTTCGCTTTTTTCTTGATAAACCTTATACACATCAATATCCGTTGAAAATGTGGGATAACATTTCTTTAAGGCCGTTAAAAAGACTTGTTGTTTTGAATAGAGTGTATCATCTAAATCGAAGACTAAAATGGGTGTCTTATTCGCCAATGACAACCGCTCCTTTAGGGATATACATTGGTTGTGTTTTATTAATATGGTCGTAGAACATGACACCGTTTAAATGGTCAATTTCGTGTTGTACAACGATAGATTCATAGTCTGTTAATGTACGTACGAATTCATCACCATTCACATCTTGATATTTTACAGTGACACGTTCGCTTCGAAGTACGATTCCAGGTACGTCTCGTTCAACTGAAAGACAGCCTTCACCTTCTTTTAGGCAAGCTTTCTTCACTGATTCACGCATAATACGAGGATTAATCCATACTTCGTTTAAGATTGGTTCTTCATCTTCAAAACCTGGAACGAGAAGAGCAATCATTTGAATGGATTTACCAAGTTGAGGTGCTGCAAGACCAACGCCTGCACGTAATTCATATTTCTCAGCGATTTCTGGGTTTTGACTATTATGTAAGAACTCTAACATTTCTTTAGCAAGTTCTTGTTGTTCTTGTGTTAGTGGGAAAGTTAGCTTTTCAGCACGTTTTCTAAGGGCTGGATGTCCCTCCAACACGATATCTTTCATTGTAATCATGGTTAACTCCTTTATTGGTTCATAAATCTGTTTCTAAGTATACCATTTTTCGCCCTAGAAACCAATCAGGGCCTTTGTTTTTGTAATTTTTTCATAAGGAAAAAGAGAATACTATAAATGACCTTAAACTTCTGTTACAATAGAAAAGAAATACGTGTAAAGGAATGGATAAAATGCTTTTTTGGAAGAAAAAATCAAAACCACAAGAAACAACAGAATCTGTTTCAATTGATCGAGAGAATATCCCACAACATATTGCTGTCATTATGGACGGTAATGGTCGTTGGGCAAAGAAACGCAATCTTCCTAGAATTGCGGGACATAAAGAAGGCATGAGTACAGTAAAACGAATCGCCATTGCTGCGGATGAATTAGGAGTAAAGGCGATGACCTTATATGCGTTTAGTACAGAAAACTGGAAACGTCCAACGGAAGAAGTGAGTTTCTTAATGAAATTACCAGGGGACTTTTTCGGAACGTTTATGCCTGAACTTCAAGAAAGAAATATGAAAATCCAACTGATCGGATTTATTGATGAATTACCTGAATCAACAAAACAAGTAGTACTAAAAGCCGTTGAAGATACAAAAAATAACACGGGTATGGTGTTAACATTTGCTCTCAACTATGGCTCGCGTGCTGAAATTATCGAAGCAACAAAGACTCTTGCAAGACGTGTGGAAAGAGGAGAGTTAGCTGTTGATGATATCGAGGAAGCTTTATTCGAGCGTGAATTACAAACAAGTTTTCTAGGAGAGTTACAAGATCCGGATTTAATGATTCGTACAAGTGGAGAAGTACGATTAAGTAATTTCTTATTATGGCAATTAGCATATAGTGAATATTACTTTACAGATATTTTCTGGCCAGATTTTTCCAAAGAAGATTTATATAAAGCGATTCTAACTTATCAAGGAAGACATCGTCGTTATGGAGGTCTTGCTTAGATGAAACAAAGAGTGGTTACTGCAATCATTGCTGTTTGTATATTTTTACCAATACTTTATGTCGGTGATATTTGGTTACGTACGCTACTAGCGCTTTTAGCAATTGTTGGGATTTATGAATTCTTCCAAATGAAAAAAATGAATATTTTTTCAATAGAAGGTTCTCTCACGTTACTGGCTACATTGTCATTTTTATTTTCACAAAAACCATTAGTCGCTTTGCCAAGAGGAATTGATTACTTCTTCTTTTATTTCTTAATCGTAATGCTACTGATGACATTAACCGTATATAAGAGTGATCGTTTTTCTTTTGAGGATGCGGCATTTTGTTCGCTCATTTCTTTATACGTTGGTGGTGGATTCTCTGGAATTCTATTTGTCAGAAGTATTAGTTTTGGAATGGCGATTTTTGTCTTCCTAGTCATCTGGGGGACAGATTCATTCGCGTATTTAGCTGGACGCAGATTTGGGAAACATAAATTAGCTCCGGATATTAGCCCGAATAAAACCATTGAAGGTTCTATTGGCGGCGTTCTCGGTTCTGTATTACTAGGATTATTGGTGGTTCCGTTTTATAACCCAGTTAAATTCTCAGTATTTGAATTTGTGCTCTTAATGATTTGTTTATCCATTTTTGGACAATTAGGAGACTTAGTAGAGTCTGCATACAAGCGACAATTTAACGTAAAAGATTCTGGAAACTTATTCCCAGGGCATGGCGGAGTTTTGGATCGTTTCGATTCAACTTTCTTTGCGATGTTTATGTTCCAAATCGTATTTAAATTCTTTGGGGATATTTAAAAGAGGTGAAGTCAGTGCAAGGAGTCATTGCATTTTTATTTGTATTTAGTATTATCGTGATTATTCATGAATTTGGACATTACTATTTTGCAAAGAAAGCGGGTATTTTAGTCCGTGAATTTGCAATTGGTATGGGACCAAAAATCTTCCAAGTCCGTAAAGGTGAAACAGTGTATACACTTCGCCTATTACCAATTGGTGGATATGTTCGAATGGCAGGGCACGATGAAGATGAACAAGAAATTAAACCGGGGATGATGATTACAATCGTTCTTGATAGTGAGAATGTTGTTCAAAAACTTAACTTTGACGATAAAATCATTATCGAGAATTCTGTCCCTTTCCAAATTGAAGATGCAGATTTGCATAAAGAGATGACATTAACTGGATATTTCATTAATTCTGAAGAGAAGGTTACATTATCTGTTTCGAAAACTGCAACAATTATTGAATCAGATGGAACAGAGGTCGTTGTGGCGCCAGTTGAGCGTCAGTTCAATTCAGCAACATTATGGAACAGAATTAAAACAAACGCTGCTGGTCCGATGAACAACTTCATTTTATCGATTTTAGTGTTCATTATTGTTGGGTTCATGCAAGGTGGAGTTCCATCTAATGATGCGATAATCGGCCAAGTAACAGACAATTCTGCTGCCCTTGCGGCAGGTCTTAAAGAGGGAGATAAAGTCCTTTCCATTGATGGTGTTGAAATTCATTCATGGGATGAAATGACAAAAATTGTTCGTTCAAGTGCAGATAAAACTTTATCTGTTTCGATTGAACGTGACGGGAAAACTCAGGATGTCCAAGTTACACCAAAAGCTGTAGAAGCATCCGATGGTTCAAAGATAGGGCAATTAGGAGTCACAAGAGTTCTTAAAAATGATATTTTATCAATTATTGCTTTTGGTTTTACTCAAACAATCTCTGTCGTTGTCCTAGTTCTTTCTGCATTAGGTTCACTCTTTACACGAGGATTTAATTTGAATCAACTCGGGGGACCAGTTGCTATTTATTCCATGACTTCGCAAGTTGCTAAAAATGGATTCCTTGATTTGTTAGCATTCATGGGAATGATTAGTGCCAACCTCGGTGTAATGAACCTTTTACCGATTCCAGCATTAGACGGCGGAAAACTAGTTCTTAATGTGATTGAAGGAATTCGTAAGAAACCACTCGATCCAGAAAAAGAAGGGTATTTAACGATTGCAGGAGCGATTTTCCTATTTGCGTTAATGCTTCTTGTAACATGGAACGATATTATGAAATTATTTAATTAAACAAGAGAGTGTCTCTACGATGGTGGAGCACTCTTCTTATGTAATAAAAAAGGAGGAAACCATGAGTCAATCACAAAAAGATTTAATGAAAAAAGTGATCGAGCAATTTAATATTGCTGACACAAGTATTTTTTCTCCAGAATTTGATGAAGCAAAATTAGTTCGTATTGACATCTCAAAGTTGGATAAAACATGGACTTTTCACATCCATAATCCAGTCATTTTTATGTATGAACAGTTCAGACTATTTACCGATGCACTAGGTGACACTTACCGTCAATTCGGTGGAAAAGCTGTCATTACAACTGATGAGGGTGCACCTGTTACAGAAGAACTCGTTGAATCCTATTGGGAATATGTATTAGAGACATTAAAGGATGAATCTGCAGTTTCTCATCAAATTTTAGCGGATCAAACTCCAAAATATGAGAAAAATCAACTAAAACTTCATTGCCCAAATGAATTAACAAAGACGCACTTAACGAATAATTGCGTTCCAAGAATCCAACAAGCTTATATGGAAGCTGGCTTCCCTAAGCTTGGCGTTCAAATTCATGTGGATGATGAGTTGCAGGACCGCATGGCAGAAGAGTTTGTTCAAAAAGAACAACAAATCGAACAGGAGTTTAACGAAGCTCAAAAAGCGGCTCAACTTGCTGCTTCCCAAGCGCCTCAAAAAAAATCAGGTGCTCCAGCTTCTTCTAAACCAGAAGGTATTATTTACGGTAAATCGATTAAATCCAATAGTGAAGTTCGTGCTATTGCTGATATTTTCGAAGAAGAGCGCAATGTTGTAATCGAAGGGAAGATTTTTGATATCGAACTTCGACGCGGAAAAGCCAAAGGAAAGTTGTTCGGAAATATTAAATTGACGGACTATACTTCTTCCATCAGTGCGACTTTATTCCCATCAACTCCTGAAGATGAACAAGCGCTTGAAGAGTTGAAAAAAGGAACATGGGTTAGA
>ERZ772786.1073-NODE-1073-length-10547-cov-8.517537_pt1 | contig 10547 bp, 8 predicted proteins | sample MGYA00511473_ERZ772786 | MGnify/ENA primary metagenome ERZ772786 (study PRJEB29015, sample SAMEA2738025) | human oral metagenome | biome: human oral; feature: human-associated habitat; material: saliva | place: China | collected 2252 ...
ACCAAAGCAGAAAGCACAATTACCAAACCTTTTTTCATATCAATCTCCCTTCACACACCTACTATTTTAGAAAAATAAGGAAGGAGAGTCAAAGAAAAAGTGAAGGGGGAGAATCAATTAATGACCTAAACGTCTGTAAAATTATGATTTGAATTTCTCAAGAAAAAGAAGCTCAATATAACGAGCTTCTATACCATCATATTTAATTTTTCTTGTTTTGGGACCATTTGAAACAACACAGCTCTAAAACAGCGTTTACCTTTTTCCTTTGTGGGTTTTTGTTTTGGGACCATTCGAAACAACACAGCTCTAAAACTGTACCCCTCATGCTTCAAGGCCATTCCGAGTTTTGGGACCATTCGAAACAACACAGCTCTAAAACTGTCTGGAAAGTAGTCGTAGTCGCTGTTGGGTTTTGGGACCATTCGAAACAATACAGCTCTAAAACAATAGTGGTTAGGGAGTTAGCTCAAAAGGTGTTTTGGGACCATTCGAAACAACACAGCTCTAAAACTGGGTGGATAAGGGAAGTGCAATGGACTTGGTTTTGGGACCATTCGAAACAACACAGCTCTAAAACTCAATATCTTGTGCAATGATGAAGCTATCTGTTTTGGGACCATTCGAAACAACACAGCTCTAAAACTCCAAACTACTTTCTTTACTGTCGCATTAAGTTTTGGGACCATTCGAAACAACACAGCTCTAAAACTGACTCTATTGGGCAATTTGAACAAATTGGGTTTTGGGACCATTCGAAACAACACAGCTCTAAAACTTAACACGGCATACTTAAAAATTCGATTAAGTTTTGGGACCATTCGAAACAACACAGCTCTAAAACCATCGAAGAGGTCCTTGAGTGCTTGATCGCGTTTTGGGACCATTCGAAACAACACAGCTCTAAAACGGGTATGACAGCCTTCGGAGCATACGTAAAGTTTTGGGACCATTCGAAACAACACAGCTCTAAAACGTCGCTGTTGCTAATGCTGCTACTGTTGTTGTTTTGGGACCATTCGAAACAACACAGCTCTAAAACACAGCACAGATCATGATCCACAAGGCGCTTGTTTTGGGACCATTCGAAACAACACAGCTCTAAAACGGTAAAATACTTGTAAGTGATGATAAAGGGGTTTTGGGACCATTCGAAACAACACAGCTCTAAAACTCATACATGATGCCTAAATCAGAATTTCCAGGTTTTGGGACCATTCGAAACAACACAGCTCTAAAACTGGGTGCTTCCAAGGCTGAAGGCTCTTAAAGTTTTGGGACCATTCGAAACAACACAGCTCTAAAACCGGCCCTAAATAGCAAACCGCCCACAAACTGTTTTGGGACCATTCGAAACAACACAGCTCTAAAACTCCAAACTACTTTCTTTACTGTCGCATTAAGTTTTGGGACCATTCGAAACAACACAGCTCTAAAACGAAACGGATAAGTATGAAACGAAAGCAAAAGTTTTGGGACCATTCGAAACAACACAGCTCTAAAACGCAACGGACAGATGAGTTTAGTCGGGTAAGGTTTTGGGACCATTCGAAACAACACAGCTCTAAAACTAGACCATTCCAGGCAAAATATATGCTATCGTTTTGGGACCATTCGAAACAACACAGCTCTAAAACCTGGTACTTGTGTAGTTGGTACGGATAGAAGTTTTGGGACCATTCGAAACAACACAGCTCTAAAACGCCCGTCAAGATCAATCGGTACCCAGTTTTGTTTTGGGACCATTCGAAACAACACAGCTCTAAAACTAGTAAGCTCCACCACCATCTGCAGTGTTTGTTTTGGGACCATTCGAAACAACACAGCTCTAAAACACTAGGTTAGTTGTGATGATTGTTGCCTCTGTTTTGGGACCATTCGAAACAACACAGCTCTAAAACTGGCAATCAAACACCCAGCTAAACCCAGCTGTTTTGGGACCATTCGAAACAACACAGCTCTAAAACGCGCATTATTCTTCTCTGCCAACCGCTGGAGTTTTGGGACCATTCGAAACAACACAGCTCTAAAACTGCCGTTTCCTTTACCAGACCAAAGCCGAAGTTTTGGGACCATTCGAAACAACACAGCTCTAAAACTGACATCAGCTCCGACTGCTTGTGCAAATTGTTTTGGGACCATTCGAAACAACACAGCTCTAAAACTGTCAAATGATGATTCATCCACATCGATAGGTTTTGGGACCATTCGAAACAACACAGCTCTAAAACAGCTTATAACGTGTCATTTGTTGTTTCTCAGTTTTGGGACCATTCGAAACAACACAGCTCTAAAACCAAGGGTCAGACCGTGAGCGAAACGTGGTGGTTTTGGGACCATTCGAAACAACACAGCTCTAAAACTGGTTGTTGAGACTTGCTTTTGAAGCACTTGTTTTGGGACCATTCGAAACAACACAGCTCTAAAACACCAAAACCGATCTGTCTTTTCGCTTTTAGGTTTTGGGACCATTCGAAACAACACAGCTCTAAAACAACAACAGCGATGAACGACTACGCGCTTACGTTTTGGGACCATTCGAAACAACACAGCTCTAAAACTGTACCGTCCTTTCTAATCGCAAACTCACAGTTTTGGGACCATTCGAAACAACACAGCTCTAAAACGGAGGTTGTTTGGGTATCAACTGCGGACACGTTTTGGGACCATTCGAAACAACACAGCTCTAAAACGGCTTGTTTAAAGCCTTCACCGCCAGAGCTGTTTTGGGACCATTCGAAACAACACAGCTCTAAAACACGCTGGCAGATTATCCTTAAATACTTGATGTTTTGGGACCATTCGAAACAACACAGCTCTAAAACTTATCACATTCAACATCACTTCTCACTTGAGTTTTGGGACCATTCGAAACAACACAGCTCTAAAACAACAACAGCAATGAACGACTACGCCCTTACGTTTTGGGACCATTCGAAACAACACAGCTCTAAAACAGTGTATAAGTTTCACCATGATAGACTTTTGTTTTGGGACCATTCGAAACAACACAGCTCTAAAACTTCGATGGTAGAATCTTCAAGGTGTCTGAAGTTTTGGGACCATTCGAAACAACACAGCTCTAAAACATATAAGATAACTACTTAATACTATAGTCTGTTTTGGGACCATTCGAAACAACACAGCTCTAAAACGGCTTTGATTGCAGCAGCGTTGAATTTCTTGTTTTGGGACCATTCGAAACAACACAGCTCTAAAACGATGGTCCAGAACGTGTTGAGCGTACTTTTGTTTTGGGACCATTCGAAACAACACAGCTCTAAAACTGCGCCAAACCATGGCCAATCATGCTACCGGTTTTGGGACCATTCGAAACAACACAGCTCTAAAACGTTTAAAGCCATCTCCTGATCTCTGGGCAAGTTTTGGGACCATTCGAAACAACACAGCTCTAAAACAAATCTAAAACGATACTACCACAACCTCCAGTTTTGGGACCATTCGAAACAACACAGCTCTAAAACGATTAAGGAGTTAAGAAAACAATGATTATAGTTTTGGGACCATTCGAAACAACACAGCTCTAAAACAGCATCAGTGAAATTGATTACTCAATCAAGGTTTTGGGACCATTCGAAACAACACAGCTCTAAAACAGAATGTCCCTGAGAAATCGCACAACCATGGTTTTGGGACCATTCGAAACAACACAGCTCTAAAACCACCAGCGAAAGCTGGCAATTCTGATTGCTGTTTTGGGACCATTCGAAACAACACAGCTCTAAAACAGTGTAGCTGTCGCAATAGTCGCGACTGTCGTTTTGGGACCATTCGAAACAACACAGCTCTAAAACATTCGATGGTATGGAGGGGCTGACCTTTCAGTTTTGGGACCATTCGAAACAACACAGCTCTAAAACGTGGGCGTAGAAGTCCTTAACCACCTCAAAGTTTTGGGACCATTCGAAACAACACAGCTCTAAAACAATTGAACCGACCTTACAAGCCAAAACCGCGTTTTGGGACCATTCGAAACAACACAGCTCTAAAACTGTCTTCCGCTGTTTCCGCTTTGGCCTTGAGTTTTGGGACCATTCGAAACAACACAGCTCTAAAACTTATCATCTGATTGACTTCTACGCCGTTTTGTTTTGGGACCATTCGAAACAACACAGCTCTAAAACCTCGTAGAATGATTTTTCTTTCGAAATTTCGTAATCGCGCTATTCGTCCTAGCTAGACTTCAGTCCGTCTGAATCCCGTTATTACTGCTATTATAGCATATTTTCAGCATTTAAGAAATAATCTTTATCTAGTATAAATTGCGGAAAATTGTAGACTTGCCTTGGTTCTAAAAATAAGACAGATAATTGATTTAATCCAATATATTCTATTAAACTTTCAATTTCTTTCTCTGATAAGTAAGCAGCTACATTTATAAAAACAAGGAGTCTCTTTTTTGATAGATATTTGAAAACCTGTACAATTTCCATGCACTTTTCAAATACAGTATCGCTTATTGTTTCTACTTTAACACCTAATGCTTCGATCAACTCTAGGATAGTGATTTCATCATATTCTAGATCCAATTCATTTTCTAAACACTCATAAGCTAATAATTCAGTGATCGTCACAACTAATTTCTCTATCATTGACTTCACTTCTGGTTTTTCATTCAATTGATTTTCTAAATCCGCATGTATCAATTTTAGCATGGAAGTTGAATTTAAATTATAGCCTAAAATATCAGTTATTACCAGAAGTTCGGATTCTTTTAATGATATCAGACGAGAGTCAAATATCTTTAAATCACTATCACCATTGTATTGATAAAATTGCTTCACAAGGTCTGAAAATACTTGCTGATCTTCAAGGGCTAAGAAGGTAGCATTTGTTATTGTTATTGCCTCATCTAATATAGGGAAATTAATCTTCATCTGAAAATTCCTCTCCTAAAAATACTAAACGTGAATCTGAATTTGCTACACTTGTATCTCTTTCACCGCATAAATATATCATACGGGAAAACTGTTTTTCCGTAACTGTCAGCAATGTAATACTCCCTTTTTTAGGGTTATGGTTTTTTAATCGTTCAATCATTGCATTATTTGCTGAATTATTTAGCAACAACTTGCTATAAATGGAAAACTGATGCATGATAAATCCTTCATCAATCAGAAATTGCCTAAATTTACGGTAGGCTTTCTTCTCCTCTGCTGTTTCAACTGGCATATCAAACATTAAAATCATTCGCATATATCGATAACTCATATCCTAAACTCAGGAACTCCTTTCTCAGGATTATTTAATGACTGAATGACTTTCTTCGTATAATCACTGACAATATTCGTTAAGTACATTTCTTTATCATTATATTGAAAAGTATCTGAAAATATCGAGAATAATTCTCTTTTGATCTTTACAAATTCTGAGCCTCTATTTTCATATACAATACGATCAATAATTGGCCGAAACGGCTCCATAATATCACTTGCAAGGTTAAATTGATTAAACTGATTCGCATGCTTCAATCCTAACTGAGTCATACATCCTGATAACGCAATCTCACGCGCAAACATACTTAATAATAAAGTATAACCATAATCTAATGCAGCATTGATATCATTATCCAGTTCACGACTAAAATCATTCCCAAATAAGGTATTAAAATATATTCGTGCAGCATGTCCTTCTCGATTATTTGGATCAAAAATTTCTAACCCGTCATATAACTTTATGATAGATTGTGATTTTTCAAAAAAACTACAACATCCTAAATATATTGCTTGATTCAATATCTTTTGAGAAATGATGCTTGTCCACACAAAACCTTTAGTTTCTTCATTCCAAGAAATCTGTTTAGATAATTGTAAACTTGAATCATGGCGTCCATAATAAGGCATTAAATGGGCAGTTGGAAGTCTTTTATCATCACAAAAGACCACTAACACATTTTCATCAATAAGCCGTTTTACAAGCATGGTCGACAAAACTATATCAGTTGTTTCAAGAATTAAGATATCAATCTCGGACAGATGGATTAGTTCCGTCCGAGATGCATCTTTAAAAATTAAATGATTGTTTTTATAGGTTAATTTAGAATGAGTGTTTACTACTACTGTACGCCAGCCCATTACTCTGCTCCTAATTTGCTCAGGTCGATCCGAGTTTCATAAAGTCCTGTGATAGATTGATGGATGAGGGTAGCTTTAAGAATTTCCGTAACAGTTAAGTAGCGTTTTCTTTCAATATCTTTTCCAAAGAATTTAAAGACTGCAGGGGCACCAAATGCAGTGAAGGTCAACAGATTGATAAATGAATTTGCAATCTCTTCCATATTAGTTTGTTCATTATCTATATATAAATTTTTAATTTTCTCTAGATTAGACTCTGCAAGTACATATTTTTGTGAAAACTCAGATACAAAATTTAATAAATCATTAAATTCACTATGATGTTGCTTGATATATTCCAAATGTTCTGGTTCGTCTTTTTTCTGAATTCTTTTAGCATGGTAAAGTAAGGTTATTAAATACGATGGAAGCACCATTTCATTTCCTTTTTGAAGTTCTTTGGCACTTGCCAGCATCCGTCTCCGCCCATTTTCAAGCTCAAACAAACTATACTTAGGTAACCGTATGATATTTTCTTCAACAACATTTTGATACCCTTTACCTTCAAGGAAAGCAACTGGATTTGCCTCAAATTTAACTCTTTCCATAATAGTGATGCCAATTAAAGACTTAACAGTTTTTAATTTTTTTGATTTTCCTTTTTCTACATCAGCAATTAATAGAATCGAATAAGCAATAACAGGGCTATCAAAACCACCATATCTCGTAGTATCTAATTGAATATTCTTAGTTTTTCTTGGAATTAGCTTATCAGAATTCCCTTTAGGTAATATAGATTCTTTAGAGAATCCTCCAGTTTGCTCCTCAGTTTTTTTAACAATATTCACTTGTGGACAAGAAAGTACTTTACGGACAATAGCAAAATCACGCTTTTTATTCCAAGCAATCTCGCCAGTATCTTTAGAGTATTCAACGTTTCCTCTCTGTATGATAGTGCCATCCGCATAATATACTTTATCTTTAAAGAAATTTAATAAATTTGAATAGAAGAAATACTTTTCTGTTGCTTTTTCAATTTCTTTAGGATCTTTGGTTCTTGAAATGTATCTCTTAAGATCGTACTTTTGGTAGTCACCATAGACAAATTCAGGCTCTAGTTTAGGATATTTCTTAAGAATAGCCTTAGCTACCACTGCATTTAAGTATGCATCATGTGCATGGTGGTAGTCATTGATTTCCCGTACCTTATATAATCCAAATTCTTTACGGAAGTTGGAAACTAGATTTGATTTCAAAGTGATGATTTTAACGCTACGAAGCTTTTGGTTTTTCTCATTCACTTCTGCATTGAAGCGATCATCTAAAATCTGTGCAACATGTTTTGTGATTTGTCGTGTTTCAACTAGTTGGCGTTTGATAAAACCAACTTTATCACGTTCATCTAATCCACCTCGTTCAGCCTTGGTTAAATTATTGAATTTACGTTCTGAAATCAATTTAGAATCTAATAATTGTTGCCAAAAACCTTTCATCTTTTCAACTATTTCAAGACTTGGAACATTATCGGATTTACCACGATTATCTTTTGAACTAGTTAAAACACGATTATCAAGAGAATCATCCTTTATAAAGGCCTGTGGAATGATGTGGTCAATATCATAGTTGCTCAATTGGTTGATATCAAGAGCTTCTCCAGTATACATATCTTTCCCATTTTGTAGATAGTAAAGGAAGAGACGGTCGTTTTGAAGTTGAATATTATCCGTTGGATGTTCTTTTAGAATATTACTTCCGAGTTCAGAAATAGCATCTGAGAGTGTCTTCAAGCGTTGTTGTGACTTACTTTTTCCTTTATTAGTAGTCTGATTTTCACGCGCCATTTCAATTACGACAGACTCCGGAGCATGGCCCATAACCTTGACAAGTTCATCAACAATTTTAATACTTTGTAAAATTCCCTTTTTAATGGCAGGACTTCCTGGAAGTTCTTGGACAACTTGCTTCACATCATTGGTCTCACCAACGACTTGTGCTTTTTGGATAGTTTCTTTGAAAGAAAGTCCATCATCATTAATTAACTGCATAAAGTTACGATTGCTGTAACCATCATCAATCAGATAATCAAGAATCGTTTTGCTGGTTTTTTTATCACGGATACCGTTAATCAGTTTAGCAGAAAGTTTTCCCCAACCAGTATAATGCCGACGAGTTAGTGCTTTGATCACTTTTTCATCAAAGATAGAATCATACTGATTAAGGCGTTGTTTAATCATCTCTCGATCTTCAAAGATTGTGAGAGTATGGACGATATTTTCAAAAATCTCTTCATTTTTAGGGTCATCCATAAACTCTTTATCTTTGATAATCTTGAGCAAATCATGATAAGTAGAAAGACTAGAGTTAAAATGTTTTTCAATTCCTTTTAGTTCGATTCCATCATAGCCATCAACATTGTGTAGATAATGAATGATGTCTTTTTCAGTTACTTTTCTTTTCTCTTTGAATAATTGATTGACAATTTGCTTCTTCTGTCCACTATCAAGAAATTGATAGTCTTTCATCCCTTCAGCAATGTATTTCACCTTTGTCAACTCATTATAAACTGTAAAAGTTTCATACAGAAGACTATGCTTAGGCAGAACTTTTTCTTCTGGCAAATACAGGTCATAGTTAGTCATTCTGTGGATGAAGTCTTCAGCAGAACTTGATTTATCAACCATCTCTTCAAAATTCCATGGTCGGATTGCTTCATCAGAGTTTTGAGTCAGCCAAGCGAAATCACTATTGCCACGTGCCAATGGGCCTACATAATAAGGAATACGGAATGTTAGGATCTGTTCAATTTTATCTTTGTTCTCCTTTAAGAATGGATAATATTCTCCTTGGTGCCGGAGAATGGCATTCATTTCTTGAAGATGAATTTGATGAGGAATTGAACCATTATCGAAAGTACGTTGTTTTCTCAAAAAATCTTCACGTTCAATTTTTTCAAGAAAATACTCTGCTCCTTCAATTTTAGAAATGAGATTTTTGATATATTTGTAAAATCCTTCTTGAGTAGTTTTTCCATCAATATATCCAGCATATCCATCTTTAGAATCATCTGAAAAAACTTCCGAATATTTTTCTGGAAGATTTCTTCTTACGAATTGTTTTAATGCTGAAAGATCATTTTGATGATTGTCATAACGTTCTATCATAGAAGCAGATAGTGGAGCCTTTGTCCCAGGATCTTTAACAGATAATATACCTGCTAGTAGTATGGCATCATAGAGTTTTTTAGCCACAACAAAAAGATCAGCATAAACGTCCCCAATTTGCCCCAACAAACTTTCCAAGTCCTCTTCATAAGTATCCTTAGAAAATTGTAGTGGAGCTTTTTCTTCTAAGTCAAAATGTTTCTTAAAATCAGCTTGATTCCCAACAATTAATTTTAAAAACTCAGAAAATAAACCCGTTGATTTTTCATCAGGAAATAGTTTTAGGACACGGTCTCTTTTAGCAGATTTACTAATCTTATCGGTAAAAATTTCTTCTACCTGTGCATTTCCTTTGCTAAGTGAACTTTCCTCAAAAGTGTTATCATAGAGACTTGTGAATTCGTTAAAGATTTTTTGAATATCATTATTTTTAATATCGAATGAGTCTTCATACAAGAAATGCCCACGATATTTAATAATATGTGCCAAAGCTAAATAGATTAAACGCAAATCAACTTTCTCTTTCGAATCTGCAAGAATCTTCCTCAAATGATAAATGGTTGGAAATTGTTTATGATACTCTTTCTCCTCCTCTAAGGTTCCAAAAATTGGATATTTACTTCCTCTCTTATCTTCAGGAACTAGGAATGAATCATCTAAGCGATGGAAAAAACTCTCATCCACTTTATTCATTTCTTCAGCAAATATTTCCTGTAAATACAAAATTCTATTCCGACGTCTTGTATAGCGACGTCTGGCAGTTCTTTTTAACCGACGATCTGCAGCAGTATTTCCTGCATCAAAAAGAAGTGCACCTATTAAGTTTTTCTTAATAGACTCCTTGTTGGTATTCCCAAGAACCTTCATTTTTTTTGCTGGAACCTTGTAATCATCTGTGATAACTGCCCAGCCTACGCTATTTGTACCGATATCTAAGCCAATTGAATATGGTTTTTTCATAATTTTCTCCTTTATGTCTTGCATTTGCGATGATAAAGTTGTAGAATAATGGTGTTGGGATTATTCGAAACAACACAGCAAGTTAAAATAAGGCTTTGTCCGTATCCAACTTGAAAAAGTGCGCACCGATTCGGTGCTTTTTTTGTGCCTATTTTCATCTATCCCTAATTAGTCATTATATTAACTACATTTTACTCCTTCCTTCCTCAAAAATCAATTCATTATATGGAGATATTCCATCTATTTTTGACTTCTTTCTTACACAAAAAGGAACTCGCATGCACGAGTTCCTTTTACTTTATGTCCCCTGCCGGAATCGAACCAGCAACTACTCCTTAGGAGGGAGTTGTTA
>ERZ772786.1079-NODE-1079-length-10490-cov-5.927456_pt1 | contig 10490 bp, 10 predicted proteins | sample MGYA00511473_ERZ772786 | MGnify/ENA primary metagenome ERZ772786 (study PRJEB29015, sample SAMEA2738025) | human oral metagenome | biome: human oral; feature: human-associated habitat; material: saliva | place: China | collected 2252 ...
GCACGGCTGGAAGAATTATCCGTATGTTGGATATGGGCATCAGCTGCAACCTGGAGAGCACTTCACGGCAGATATGACAGAGCGGCAAGCGGACTCCCTGCTTCGTGCCGACCTTTGGAAATGCTTTGAACACTTCAAAGGGTATGGAAAAGATGCCCTATTACTTACTGTCTTATCTTACAATGTCGGAGTAGGCAGGTTGCTGGGATATGGCAAACGTCACAAGAGCAGATTACTACGAAAGATAGAGTCGGGCGACAGGAACTATTATCGTGAATTTATCTCTTTCTGCCGATACAAAGGAAAGGTGCTACGAGGTCTTGTCAAACGCCGAAAAGTGGAGTTTGCCCTGTTTTATATACCCTGATTATCAAATACGCCTCTTGCGGATTTTTTATGCTTCGCAAGGGGTGTTTTCTTGTCGTTTTTCTTTCTTCTTCACAATGAAGATTGAAACGATTGTAATAGGGAGAAAGATGCAACTGTTAATACAGAGAGAAGAGGGAGTGTTTAGCCTTTTCTTTCTCTTTTATCCAGCCTTCCTTGTGCAATAGAATTCCATTGACACCTTGTACAAGGGTGATGTCCTCTTCGTCGATGATTTTTGTTACGCTCATAGTCTTATGTTTTGGGGTTATTGTTCTTTTTTGATGATGCTTTTTGCGGTTTCACGCAACGAAATAAGCAGACAAATTCCATTTTCTCTGTCTGTACGTCATCGTCATACTTACTCCTAAGCCGGCTTTCAGCTTCAGCAAAAGTATCGTATGGAGGATGGAAGAAACTCTTTCTTTCCAAGACTTTCTTAACAAGGAAGTCTCCTAATCGGCGTTCTCCCTTGACATAAAAGCAGCCACAAAAGCAACTGCCGGGTTTCAACACGCGGAAGATTTCGGCAAAGGCTTTCTCTTTGTCTGGGAAAAGCCTGAAAGCCGTTCATAGACAGCACACAATCGAAGCTCTCGTCTGCATAAGGTAGCTCTCCAACATCACCTTGTACCAAAGACAGATTGGATATATTCTCTGTCTCTTTTTGCAGAGTCGCAATGGCTATCATTTCTTTGGAATAATCCAAACCTACAATCTCGACTGATTTCATTCGTCGATACCTCCCAGCGGTGAAAATGGCAGTACCAACGGGTATTTCAAGCAGTCGTCCGTGAAAGTCATCAGGTATGAAATGATGAAATTGGTTTTATTGAGCGAGTGATAAAGCCGATATATAATCAATGGAGTATTGAAAGAACTCCATAGGTTTAATCAGGCAATTTAAATAGCTTGTCTTCTTGTGAAAGTTCTACTATAAAGAGATCGGGGTTATTAAGTTCTACAGGCAATTTGTCTCTCAATATTGATGCAACGAATTGAATGTTATTTTCTTGTATGATATTTGCAATGCTAATAAGTTGGTTGTCACTCATCAATTCTTTCTTGTCATTTAACAGAAAATAGAGACAAGGAATGTTCTCTTGACGAGCAAATATCGTGTATGCAATATCGAAACACGAGATTTCACCCATCTTTTTTCCTGTACTAAGATTAGCATTAAATGATGTAAACTTATATATATTAGTGTTTGTTCTTTTGTTTATAACAGAATCGAATTTTATTACATATTCTTCATCATAAATAGCTCTTGATATTTGAGAAAAAATGATGTTAAATTTGTCAATTTGTTCTTGTACATGACTTTTAAAAGTTTCCGAAAACAATTTATCATCAATTTCCTGCAATTCCTTTTCAGAGCAGGCAATTTCAGCTTCAACCGTTTCTATCTGATGTATAACATTTTCGTATTCACCTTTCTCTTGGAATTTTATGTTTAACTCGTTGATGAGTTTTTCTAAATCTTCATATGTATTAGATTTAACGACTTTCTGAGTGAAATAATCCTCTCTCAGAAGATGTTGCTTTAATTCTTCTTGTAAGTCTTCCAATTGTTTCTCTATTCTGGGCAGAGAGTTAGAAATAAATTTTACTTTATTATCTAACATTTGATTATGGTATGCTACTAACTCTTCGAAAGTTCGCTGTATCTCCGGAATTAAGACTTTTGCTTGCCTGTAAATTAGTTCAAGTTGTGCTACATCTATACTTGATTTTTGTGTTCCTAAGTCTTGTTGAGCATCTATAATCATATCTCTTCTTATGCACAACGAGTGTATATTAGAACTTATTTTATTGATATTGTATTTTACTTCGTTAAGTCTATCCATATCTTCTGAGAAATTAGGATTGATATTTAACGAGGCCTTTTGTTGCTGAAGTTCATTAATACGTGCATTCACAAGACCTAATAAAGACATGTATGTACTTTTTCCATGTATTCTTTCAAGTCTATTTTTGAAATTTCTATCTGTCTTAAGTTTTTCTAATTTCTCTTGACGCATATCGCCTTCTCCAAACTTGCAACCAAACATATACAAAAACAATGTTTCATATTCAGCATCAGAAGTATATGGGTCTAATGTTTTTAGAACATTTGAAACGGTTTGCTCCGAATAACGTATATTATGAGAGATTATTTGGCGGAATGTAGGCTTTTCTATCTGTATGCCCAAAATGGTTTGCTCTAATTCCTTTACAAATATTTCGTCGTTGGAAAAATTAATGCCATTTATTTCCCTTAATGCACCAGTACGTTTTTTGAAATTACGCTTAATAATGACATCACGTTTTTCAAAATCAGTTGTAAGAACCAATTCGATAATTACATTCGTATCGGTTAAAAAATTTTTAACGTCAGCATGTTCGACTTTAGGAGCTGAAGGATCTGAATATATAATTCGTCTATCCTTTCCAAGACAAAAATCAACTAACTTCAATACTGTTGTCTTTCCTACGTTGTTGCCAGTAGTAGTTGTAACATTAGCAGTATTGTCAACTATTAAATTTAGTCCCTTATGAAAAGGAATTTCTCGAATTATACCATTATCGTTATATATGGTTAATGATTTTATAAACATAAAATGACCTCCTCTCCTTCAATTTGTGCAACATTGATTATATAGAGCCAATCCAAACATAGAATGAATATAGAAAAACTCATCCGTTTACTTTCAGAAACTTTAGAATATAAGTCCAAAATATTCATTCTCCCTATATGTTGAAGTTCGTTTAGAACTAATGCCCCATTGTAGTATATACTATTTTCAGGATTAATATTATCTGGCAACAACATTGGCTATGGCTTTTCAAATATTTTACATCTAATGAATGCATCAACTAATACGATATCTATGTAAAGATCTAAATCTTCATCATAGAATTGTTTCAAATTGGCACTTAATGACAGTTTTTCCTTAAGATTCTTTGCAATGGCATTGTATAATGAATCTCCCGAAAATTTTGTTTTTAATTGTAAATACTCTTTATTTATGGTTTGTAGAACAGCAAAACTTTTATTATTTCCAATAGAATCAAAATCATTATAAATTTTCTGAACGGTGCTAAAGTTTACATCGTATTGTTCTATAATATCTTTGAATACGAAAAGATTATTTTTGACAATTTTATTATTTACATCAAAGCTTGTTGTATCAAAAGATAATTCATTCTCTCTCAAGTTGATTGCTGAGAGTTCATTAATGACATATGCTAATCCTGTTTCTAACTTCAACTCATCAGAATCAAAACATAATTCTTTCTTTATAAATTCATAAATAGATCTCATATCTTCTATAGACGATGAATTAATTCTATTTAGAAAAGTCTCTATGTCAAATATATCAGATGTAGGATTAAATATAATATTTAATCCTATTGGAAGATTGTATTCATGTTCTTTCAGCTTTTCTGCTGGTTTTGCAATAGATACAAACTTAAAATTATATCCATTATATTTTGTCCCTAACTTATCTAATGAGCTCTGAATCTTTGTTACCGTATTGGTCGAGGAAACCTGCACAATGACATTACCCTCTTTATACATTAAATCTATTGCGGGGCTATTGCGTTGTATTGTATTGGCATTAACTAAGTTCCAGCCAAACAAGAGGTTTAATAAATTCATATAGAAATTCTCGCAATGAATATTAATATCATACATATTCAATGCACCTCTAGTTGTTACTCTATACGACAACCATGTTAAACGGCTTTCTATATAATCAAAATAATTCTGACGATTCATACACATCTACTTAATATGAATGTGCAAATTTACAAAAAATCCTCCAATACTCCTTTATAATTGCATTAAATTAAAAGCCTACTTTCAAAATCTTAAAATAACAGGTTAAATAGTTGTACTATTACAAGTAATTCTATGTTCAAGGTAACATAAATGGACACTTCAATGACCAGGGGTATAAACGACGACAGAATGGCAAAGGCAAACAAAAAAATGAGGGATATTCGTGCATCACCTCTTGATAAGTGGAATTATATTTTTATAGCGGCCCAATAGGTGTTTTATTTGTATTTATCAAATCAATAGTCCGTTAAATATTATGCTGCATCAGCAGCGAAACTAAATATATCATTTATCCTTTCTTTATTTAATGGCGTGTTCGGGCTTTTCTCGAACACGTCAATAATTCTTTGCGCATAATAGGCATTGATCATCTTCGCTTTAAGTCGACCGATGGACGTGCCAAGTTCCTTGCACATGATTTTGGCCACATTGAGTGCCGTGAATGAAGAGTTGAAGGCAAAGTCAAGTTTTCTCTTGTCGCGTGCCTGACAATCGGTAAGACCGAGGAACTGCTTTGCGTCGCGAAAGCAAAACTCCTCTTGGAAACGTGTGGTGGAGTACTACACCACATCGCGTCCGTCCATACTCTCATCCGTACAGAAATACAAGCGCCGACTGCCATTAGGTAACTCGTGGATGACAAGCGACACGACCCTATGCAAGGACTTGCACCATGCCTTTAGCGCATAGGCTTTACCTTCGGTCTCTCCTAAATCAAGCTCATTGACTTTGGATATGTCGATGTTCCTTACGTCAATCTTATCACCTTTGACACGAGGACGACCAGGCTTTCCTGTGGGCTCCCCATCCCATATGTAGAACAAGGCTGCATCATGACGCAAGCGGCTCACAACATGGAAGCCCATCTTCATTACCTTGTCGATGAAAGGTCTTTTGGAGAAGGCTGAGTCGGCGACAAGAACCTTGCCAATACGCTGTAAGGTCACCTTGTCGTCCTCCAATACTTTGGTATACCAGTCGTATAGGCTCATCTCTTTTTTCTCCTCGCCTTTTTCCAATGCGGTCTGCACAGCCTTCAGCATCATACACTCATGCAAGTCCACGTCTATCACACCGATGCCGAGAATCTCAAGACCGTGCTTTACAGCACCTGCACAGCCCGACCAAAACGTACCCACGTATGGGGTATGCTTCCCAGCCTTCTTGATGAAGCTTGGATCAATAACGATGGCATTGCGACCCTTACCCTCTTTGAAGGCGAAAGCACTCAGCCACATATTCATTTCGAGCCAGTTCACGCTGCGCTCTGCCGTCTGCCGATAGCATTGTTCGCCACGCTTTCTATAGCGTCCCATCTGCGTGAAATTGCACTTCCTTGGGATGACCATCAAAAGAAAAAGCATTTCCATGTCAAGAATGTTTAGTTAATTACTTTGATAGCTTGGGATGACCATCAAAAGAAAAAGCATTTCCATGACGTTTGTTTGAATACTTTTGTTTAACTTTGCTCCATCTCCAGCACTAAATGCTGCTTTGCAGAGCTTCATATATCGGCTAATCAAGTTGGTTATCAGCATAAACTTTATTGTTTTTTTATATCTATAAAATTACTGAAATTCAATGAGATGGCCGATTTTATTATGTTATATTTTGTTACCTAATTATCTCTTTTTTAGAGACCTGTCATGTTTTCTTTCTGCCACAATTCCTGTTAGCTTAGGGACGAAAGATTCACAAACCACAAAATTTTAACGAACTATTGAATAGATGTTATCTTCTTATTTTGCAAAAGTATGACATTCGCTTTGTCCCTGCAATCGCAAAAAATAGTGATTTTTGTTTTCAAGAAAGATTAGAAAGGTGCTTTGCTGTCATATAAAGTCAGGTATGATGTGTATATTGAGTTATGGAAAGAATCCTAAAAGTCTGCTACTATGCAAGATAGAAGCAGACTAACAACATCTTTACAAGAATCTTGCAGCATCTTTTCAAATAATAATGCGAGGATTGGGAAAGCAAAGGCAAGTGGAGTTTACCTTGCTTTTATTAGATAGTATTCCAATAGGTGTTTGTAAAATGTGCTTTCATGTAGCAAAATTTTATACTTTATTATATTCGGTAAGGTCGAATATCGAAAAATCACAGTCCGATTTACATGATTTTTTGTATCTTTGCACAATAATGCCTACATCGTTCTGGTAATATGCCTATAAATTAAAGACAAATGTAACATGAGTGAAATAATACAAACAAAGCGTTTTAATGAGATTGACTTGAGCGATTCTTTTTTTGAATCCCTTAAATCCGACTATCCTGGATTTGAAGATTGGTTTAGGAAGAAGGATACTGAAGAAGTTCTTGTTCAATATGCAGATGAAGGATTACAAGCGTTTCTGTATCTTAAAGATGAGAGTGGCCTTACACCTGAAGGCATTAATCCACCTTTACCTGCAAAAAAATGGCTAAAGGTTGGGACATTTAAAATCGATGCACACAGAACCAGATTAGGGGAACGATTCATAAAAAAGATTATGGATTTCGCTATATATGGTAAATATGAAAGCATATATGTTACGATTTTCCCTAAACAAGGACCTCTTATTAAAATGCTTCAGAAATATGGATTTGAAGAGCAAGCAAAAAAAGGAGACGAACTTGTTTTAGTCAAAGACTTAAGTATACTAAAGGGTGATATTTTAAGAGATTATCCCCTTATGAGCATTAAGAATAGAAGGAAGTATATTTTATCAATTTATCCCAAATATCACACGCGGCTTTTCCCTGATTCTATTTTAAGGACAGAAAAAAATGTTCGGGAAGAATTAATCAAAGATGTTTCCTATACGAATAGTATTCATAAAATATACCTCTGCTTTATGCCTCAAACTGCAGAGTTACGACATGGTGACTTACTCGCAATTTATAGAACAAGCGACGGTCTTGGTCCTGCAAAATATCGAAGTGTTGTAACTTCTATCTGTCAGGTAGAGGAAATTAGAACAAAGGATGAGTTCAATGATGTGAACGATTTTATCAATTATACAAATTCTTATAGTATTTTTGATCTAAATGAGCTAAGACGTTGGTTCTATAAACCCAACGTGGTTGTCATCCGGATGACATATAATATTGCATTAAATAAACGTGTAACGAGAGGATTCCTCATAGATGAAATAGGTATCTCCTCATCTCTGTATTGGGGCTTTTTTCAACTTACAGATGACCAGTTCAACTCGATTTTAGAAAAAGGAGAAATAGATGAAAATCTTATTGTCGATTAAACCAATCTTTGTCAAAGAAATCATAGAAGGTCGAAAACTCTTTGAATATAGAAAGACTATATATAAGAATCGTGATATAAACAAGATTATAGTGTATTCTTCAAGTCCAGTTTGCCGAATTATAGGTGAATTTAGTGTACAAGATATACTTTGTGAATCTCCAAAGGCCCTTTGGAAAAAGACTGGAGATAAATCTGGAGTATCCAAAGAATATTTTGAAAAATATTTTAAAGGAAGGACTACAGGTTATGCTATACAAATAAAATCGTTTCATTCATACTCCACTCCGAAATTGCTGGAAGAGACATACCCTGGCATTACTCCTCCTCAATCTTTTTGTTATGTCAAAGACTAAGAAAGATCAAAATAACATAAGAACTCTCAGTATATTTGAAAAGATCTGTATATTTTTACTCTTTTCTGCTGGGGTTATATCCTTAGGCATCTATATAGGACAACTGTATACTGAAGGACTGGCTGATGGACCAGAAGAGTTTGCTTGGTTCGGCGATTATATAGGAGGAATAATAGGTTCTATTAGCGCTCTTATTGGAATCGTTTTCTTATACCGAACGTATAAAATTCAGTTGGACATTTCTTCGTGTCAAGAAAGAATTCAACGAAGACAACAATTTGAAGATACTTTCTTTTCTTTGTTAGGTCAACAACGGAGTATTATTACTAATATAAAAGGGAAAATTCCGATAAAAAATGGACAATCATTCGAAGAGAAAATGAGTTATGAGTATGTATCACAATTAAGACATGATTTGGCAGAACAACTCCAAACCCTTAATTTTGAATCAAATGCTTTAGTTGGAGGAAAAACAAATATTCTAAAGTTACGAGTTAATGAAATATACACAGATTTTTTCTCAGCTCATGCTGCACAGTTAGGACATTATTTTAGACATTTATACCATCTTTTGAAGTTTATTCAAACGGAAAGAGATATAGATAGGCAAAAGTATTCCGATTTTGTACAAGCTCAGATGAGCTATGATGAGTTGTATCTAATAGCAATAAATGGTATTAGTAATTACGGTAGAAAAAAAATGCTACCTCTATTAAATGAGTTCTCTTTTTTGGAAAATCTAGCTATTAATGACGATGAGATTGTAAGACGACTCGTAGAATTATTTTACCCTTCAACGAAGAAAAAAGACATGAGGCATATGAAGAGAAATATTATTTTTGTAGGCGGAATTCATTGTGTGGGAAAAACAACCTTCTCTAAAAAAATTAAGGAGTCTATTCCTCTCGTAGAGACACTTTCATGCAGCGAAGTCCTAAAATGGGAAAATTCAAAAAAGAAAAATGTTGAGGACATTGAGAGTAATCAGAACAGATTAATTGCTAATTTAGTAGAAATAATAGATATTGATAAACCATACCTGCTTGATGGGCATTTTTGTCTTTTGAATAAGAATAATAATGTTGAAAGAATTGGTATAGACACTTTTGGCGATATAAATCCAGAAATGATAATCTTACTTATTGAAGATATTGATGTAATCCAAAAAAGATTGCAGGAAAGGGATAATCGTGAATACAGTATAGATATTCTAAAAAAATTAGCTTCAGAGGAGACTAAGTATGCACATGAAGTCGCACAACAAATAGGGGTGCCTATATATGTAATAAAAGCTTCCGAATACAGAGAGGTCATTGAGAACATAAAAGCATTTGTCTCATCTTTAAATTAAATTCTTGCGACTTTCTTTTGCTTCTTTTCTTTGGTCGCCTACTCGTTCAAAGAAAAAGAAAAGAAGCCACGCAAGTTTGAGGTTGCGTGGCTCATTGTGTTAGGATTTTTCAATAGTTTCAATTATCCGTTCTTCGGGGTGGGTATCAAAAGCCCAGTTGATTTGTTCATCGGGCAGGGTACTGTGTACTCCTCTGCCCATCACCATCCCACAATCTTCAAGGAATTTGCGCTCGGCTTCCTCTCGGTCTGTGGCTGATACCTCAAATACTCCTTCAAAAACGTATTAGGTGCGTACTCTGTAAACTTTCCTTTCCATATCTTCAAAATTCAGCAATGAGTAATCTGTGTTCTTTTGGCTCTCTATTGGATAACCTGCGATGGGTAAGCCAAAAATGGTGTGCACCATAACCGTATGCAAAGAACTTGTCAAGTTCTGTTTCTTTGGCTATTTTGTTGATAGCCGACCTTAACTCCTCTTTGCTGTCGGATAGGGTTATTGCGTTGATAACCCTAATGAAAATATGCGGTATCTCATCTGCATAGTTATAGATGATGTTTTCTATCTCTGTTTTCATATCTCTGATAATTTAATGGTTCATACTTTATGCTGTTGCTTTCATTCTTCGGCTTATAAGACCTCGATTAGCATTCACAAGGTTTACTATCTGCTCATGGTATTCTGTGTTCTTGTTGCATACCCCACGACTTTGTACCACTTCCAAAGTTCGTAAAGATACTTCAATGGTTTCTATTCGCTTGCCTTCAATGGTAGCCGAGAGGATAAGGGAGTCCTCCTTGAGGTAATAGGCGTTGGAAAATACGCAATGGTGCATTGATACACCTTCTTCCAAATGTTCTTGCACGCTCTCCAATACGTGGACTTGGATAGTGCCGTCCGTAAAACAGATACCGAAAAACTTGGATTTGAGTTCCTTGAAGCGTTTCTCATCTTCGATTGCCTTCTGCTGCTTCTGTTCTATCTCCTCCCTTTCACGCAGTTTGAGAAGTTCCTCGTGCCTGCGGTCGTGTTCGCCTTTAAGGTCTGTGGGGCATAAATACTTTGGATTATGAATATCCTTTCCTAATCTTCTAAGTGTATCTACATAATCACTCCAAAGAGAAATGTCTGCTATCTCATAGCCGTTACGAACTGCAATCTTGTAGGACTGCCATAGTTCTTCAAAAGTCCTCCTGTTGCCAAGAAAGTAACGTAAATGGTCTGTGCTACCTGCCTTTAGCAATGTTTCCACACGGCTGTCTGTAAGTAATGCAGGAATAAACTTAGTAGGCACGATGCCATAGAAATTATCCTTAAAACCATTTCTACGAAGTATGTCTGTAACCT
>ERZ772786.1082-NODE-1082-length-10476-cov-4.502159_pt1 | contig 10476 bp, 9 predicted proteins | sample MGYA00511473_ERZ772786 | MGnify/ENA primary metagenome ERZ772786 (study PRJEB29015, sample SAMEA2738025) | human oral metagenome | biome: human oral; feature: human-associated habitat; material: saliva | place: China | collected 2252 ...
AATGGTAACATCATAACCTTTTGCAGCAAAAACGGGACCCTGCTGTCCACCACCACAAGCTAAACCTAATATCTTTTTTCCGTTGGCCTTTTCAAACCATTCTTTTGGAACCTTTTTTCCAACCGTCAATGCAACAGAAATTGGATTATTGCTAGCTTCTTCTAATTCTTCATGCGTCAATGGCTGGGTATAGTCATTGTTTACCTTATTCCATCTATCTTTATTTAATTTTAAGTAGTCATTCATCTTATAGTCTCCTCAAAATACCATTGTATTTCGATGTAAATTGGATGCCTTACCAGTACTTTTTCTTGCTTCTACAAATTATAAATTGTTTTCTCGATTTTTGTTACTCATGCAGTTTTAGCTATTTTTACAGGCCTCAATAGCATGCAACCCAGCACACATAGTCTTATCTCAAAGTAGTTTATCTGAATCAAAAAAGTGGCTGCATTTGACGTGTCATCTGCAGCCACTTATGTGTTACTCGCACGTGTTTAATCGCGTGTAGTCGATCGTTTTGAGCTTTTCGGATTTCTCCGCGTCCTTACGAATTTCTCCACACCTCTACTTAATCAGTCCGCTGTTCCTTAGAAGCAGCTCAATATCGGTGCCCTTAACAGCTTTAAGAGCTACCTTCAAAAGCATCTTCTCTTTGAATGAGAGTGGAGCCTTATCAAGCGATTTCTTATCTAAGGCATAGTAGGTTGCCTTAAGAAGCTCCCTGATATCGTATTGAGAACCCCAAACCTCTGGTACGCCTCTATCAACGTTCATCAGTGTGTAGACAGATTCCATACCAGTGCGGATTGAGTACTCCGTAGTAAAGATGGTGTCACGAGGAGTCTCGGCAAACTGTCCAATAAAGGCAAAGTTAACGGAGCCCCCAGGAACAACCAGAGGCCTATCCTCTGCTTTTCTTGGCTGGAAGAATGCGTTGATGTAAGGCATGAAGCACGTTGTAGTGTTGCAGCGGTTCTTTGCCCAATCCTCGATTTTCTTGGCTGGAACACCAATGTGGTAGAGCCACTCCTGGCATACTTCTTCACCAGTACAGTTACGCATGGCTTTCTTAACAAAATTACCAGGCTTGTTAGTGCTTAGTGCATAGACCCAGATGAGTACGGTGTCTTTATCCTGAGCTCTGAACTGTGGCTGACGGTTGATGGTCCACGAGAGGTACCAGTTATCGGCACTATCTTTAACGGTTACAATGCCGCCGGTAGTGACTTTTCCTTCTCTTGGATCTCTCTTGCAGACACCAATAATCTTCTTGATGATCTCTTCGTCTTTTGTCTGGATAGTAGCGCTCATCCAGTTGGTTGCCTCAAAGTCACTGCAGAAATTATCGGGGTTTCCATACTCACCATGTTTAGCCTGAGCTGCAATGTTCTTCCACAAATCCCAGGACTCTCCCACGCCATTTCTAACGTTGCTAATGTCAGGAGCCGTGTTCTGATCACCATAGCAAGAGGTATCGGTGCAGCAACCATTGGTGATAAACACCAAATCGTCTTCAGTAAGGTCAATGGTCTGCTGTGAGCCGTTCTTCTCGTAAACAATCTGAGTGGCCACCTTTTTACCATTGGTATCGTTGATGATAACGTTCTTGACGTCCATACCGTAATCAACGCTTACACCATGGCTCTCAAGGTATCTTACCAATGGCAAAATCATGCTCTCGTACTGGTTATACTTGGTAAAGCGCAAAGCTGAAAAGTCAGGAAGTCCATCGATATGGTGGCAGAACCTGCAAAGATAGCGCTTCATTTCAAGTGCTGAGGACCATTTTTGGAATGCAAACATGGTCTGCCAATAGAGCCAGAAGTTAGTGTTCCAGAAAGAATCAGGAAGTACGTCGCTAATCTTCTTGCCTTCAAGATCTTTCTCGGGAGTCATAAACAGCTTAGCAAGTGCAAGTGAAGACTCTTTATCAAGCTTAAACTTCTTGTCTGTGTGGGCATCTTTGCCACACTTCTCGGAAGCTCTGCAAAGCGAGTAGTTAGGATCGTGCTTGTTGAGCCAATAGTACTCATCAAGTACGGAGACGCCAGGTGTTTCAATGGATGGAACGTCTCTGAACATATCCCACATGCACTCAAAGTGGTTGTCCATCTCGCGGCCACCACGCATATAGAAGCCCTTGCTAATATCTTTTCGACCATCACAACTTCCGCCTGCAAGCTCAAGCTTCTCGAGCAGGTGAATTCTTGAGCCCTTTACCTGACCATCACGAACAAGATAAAAAGCAGCTGCTAGGCCCGCAAGACCTGTTCCAATGATATAGGCTGATTTTCTATCGGCATCTTTGGGCTTTTCTGGTTTAGCGAACGATTCATACGTTCCAGCAGAGTAGTACATAACTTCCTCCTTAGTTTTCCGCTTAAATACCTGCGGAAATTAGTAAGTCGCCCTTACCTTGCGTTCACTATAAACTTATAAACTGCTAAAGAAAATGCACAAAAAGAGCGGGCTGTCCAATAAAGTGACAGTCCGCTCATATTGCTCAATTTCACGACAAAGAGGCTATTTTGTCGTATTGCTATTTGTTTCTTTTAGCATTAAACATTGCGTGATTAAACGACCCATGAATAAGAGAATCAAGCCTATCAACAATGATTTTAGGATCTTCTGTCATTCCCCCATCAATCCACTCAAGCACTAATCCCACAAAACCATACTTGTAAAAATTTGCGATAAAAGTCTTATCTTCTTCTCTAACAACTATTCCCTCGGCCTTTTCTTCAAGTACGTCATAGAGAAGCTGATAGGTAACCTTATACAAATATTTGTATAAATAGTCCTGCGGCACGTTGTGATAGATATTGACGATAAAGGCTCTATCTTCTTTGATCATGTTAAAGATGGCGAGAAACCCCTCTTGCCAGGTATCGTACGTCTTGTTTTCTTTAAGCGCACGTTCTGCATCTTCTTCGCAAATCCATTCGGTGAGCTCCAGAATATCGTGGAATTGATAGTAGAACGTTTGACGGTTCATCTCGCACTTCTCGGCAATATCATTAACGGTAATCTTGTTGAGCGGCTTTTCTAACAGCAGTTCTTTAAAGGCAAATGCGATGGCCATCTTTGTTGTAGCCTTGCTCATGTTTTGTCTCCTGTAGATTTTGAATCAGTAACTAAAGTATATCGCGTTCCTACGTGATAGGTTTTATAACCCAACACCTATGAAATTGTTTCAAAAATAGCAATTAATTTGGCTTTTTTCGCAGGTAATGATGTGGTTAACTTGTATTAGTTAGATATAGCTAACTTAATTTCTTTCATAGTATGAAGGGGGTCTTAGTATGGAAGTCGGTCACGAGTTTTTACTCCGCATGGGCAAGACAAGACTGCGCCCTGGAGGTATTGAGGCAACCAATTGGCTGCTTAACTCAGTAGAGATTACGCCAGAAACTCAAATTCTTGAGGTGGCTTGCAATATTGGAACCACCACGGTTGAACTGGTAAAGCAATTCCACTGCCACGTAACCGCAATCGATCTCAATGCAGACATACTCCCTAAGACAAAGGAAAACATCGCGAGAAACAACATCGAGCAGTATGTAACGGTGGAACAAGGAGACGCTACCAACCTCTCCTACCCTGATAACAGCTTTGATGTTGTTATTAACGAGGCAATGCTCACCATGCTCTCTGATCAGCAGAAGGTGTCTGCGGTTAAAGAGTATGCACGCGTGCTCAAGCCAGGCGGTGTACTCCTTACCCATGATGTGCTTTTGCTCAAAGAAGACGATGAGTTAGTCCACGAGCTCTCAAGAACTATCAACGTCAACGTAAAGCCTTTAACCCTTGCAGGTTGGAAGAATCTCTTTGAGTCAGCAGGTTTCTTACCAGAAACTAAGAATGGCAAGATGACGCTTATGAATCCAGCAGGACTTATTGCCGATGAGGGCGCTGACGGAGCTCTGAGGGTTATTAGAAACGGTCTCAAACCCGAGAACACCAAGATGTTCACCAGTATGTTCACGTTCTTCAACGATCACGCTGACGACCTCAACTACATCGCCGTAGTGAGCAGAAAGCCAAGATAGGCACCGTATCAAGGCGATGCAGGCTCAGACCGGAGTAAACAAAAAAACAGACATCAATCGAGCTAGACTCGGGCTCGAGAGCAAAGAAGGAAGCCGGCATCTCTACCAGCTTCCTTCTCTTTTATTGCGTGTTATGTGCGGAGCTTACTTGGCTTTTGCGCAGGCAGCCATAGCAACGGAGCCAATGTAGTTGACTGGGTTGGTAAAGTTTGGCTGGAACAGAAGGTCAACAGCTGCAAGGTTGTCGATGGTCATACCAGCGGCAATTGCAACAGAAACAACGTTTGCTGCCTGAGCAACATCGTCATGTGTCGAGAAGAACTGTGCGCCCTTGATAAGGCGAGTCTCTGGATCCCAGACCAGCGTAGCGGTAACTGGCTCGGTGGTCAGCATGAACTCAGGACGGTAGTTCTCGGTGATGGAGACGGAATCATACTCATAGCCACGAACCTTGCCACCCTCAACGGTGAGACCTGCTGCAGCCATGGAGTAGTTGTAGAGCTGAACTGCGCTGGAAGCCTGAGTACCTGCGTATGCAGCAGTTGGCTCAAGCATGTTGGGACCAACGTGCAGACCCTGGCGGACAGCGTTGGTTGCCAGTGGAATGTAGTCCTCTTTACCAGTGACGTTGAAGATAATGGAAGCGGAGTCACCAGCTGCAAAGACGCCAGGCTCGCTGGTGCGCATGTACTCATCAACTTTGATAGCACCGTTAGGAAGCATATCAAGCTGGCCGTCAAAGAGGTCAGTACGAGGCAGGAAGCCAATGCCCAGAATTGCGTAATCTGCAGTGTAGGAGCCCTTATCGGTAACAACGGTGACGGAATCGCCATTGTCCTCAAAGCTCATGACCTTCTCGCCAAGTGCGAGGGTAACGCCATGCTCTTTGTAAGCAGCCTCAACCTGATCGGTGATTGCCTTATCAAAGTTCTTTGCAAGAACGCGAGGAAGCATGTCAATGAGGGTAACAGCCTTCTGACGCTCGGAGAGCTGCTCTGCAAGCTCAGCGCCAATGTAGCCAGCACCGATGACAATAGCGGACTTGGAAGATGCCATGGTGTCATGAATGCGACGACCGTCAGCCCAGTTCTTGCACTGAAGAACACGAGGTCCGTCAATACCAGGAAGTGGAGGAACAATTGGCTTAGAGCCAGTGGTGACTACGAGGTAATCAAAGTCATCCTCAAAAGTCTCACCTGTCTTGAGGTCCTCCCAAGCAACATGCTTGGTCTTAACATCTGCGGAAGTGACGTTGGTGGTCATGTGAACGTAAGCGCCAGCCTCTGCAAGGGCTTCTGGAGAGCTGTAGAACATCTTGTTAGGATCGCTTACGTGGTCACCTACCCAAAGAGCAATACCGCAAGACAGGAAGGAAACCGTGTCATTGCGCTCAAAGACGTGAACCTCCCAATCTGGGTGTGCGCCCAGGATTGAAGAAGTGGCAAAAACGCCTGCATGGGTACAACCGATAACTGCAACTTTAGCCATAGAAACCCCTCTGTTAAATGCTACTAATGACTAACATTAATTGTTACTTTGACAGTGGCATTATGCCACATTCTGTTATCGAGAAGAGCGTCATTCTTGAACGTTCTTTAATAAATCGAATATTTGGAGTTCGTGAAGCAATTTGATTAAAGATCTTTACACGTTGGCGAGAAAAACTTACTGTTTGTACAGGTTAATTGTGAGGAGACTGGGATGTTTGATCAGATCATTACAGAATGCACGATCTTTAATCCAACTCTTGAAAGAGCTTTTAAAGTTGCTCCAAAGGAATTTGTCTCCGCTTATCAGTGGTTTATCGATCATGAAAATAGTGAGATTGATAAACTCCCCCATCGTCTAGAAAAAGGATTTACCGTTGGTGGAATTCCTATTTCTAGGGATTCCGGAATCTATAGTCCGTCTAAAAGCAAAGTTTCTTATGGATTAAAGCAGTATGCTCTCTCGGTCCACACTTCAAATGGTAATGGTCTTTATGAAGATGGAGAGCCAATTTACTATTCTGATGGTACCTGGTCAATTGAGTACAGTGAGCATATTAAGACTCAAGGAAACCAAGTACAGTCAAAGTTGTACAACGCACTTTTAATGAATTGCCTAAATGACGGTCTCCCCATTGGTTTATTTATTAAGGATAAAAATAAGAAATATAAAGTGATGGGATTAGCGTTTGTAGAGCGTTATAACAGCGCTACTGGAATGTTTACTCTCCATGGACCGGTTAACGCCAAAACAGTTAATAATTCATCTTTTATTTCGGCAGGTTTTGATGAACTCAAGCCAGAGATTCAAAATCAGCTTGAGCAGATTGATGACACTGATGAGCGCATTAAGGAATTCAGAGAATCCGTGCGTAGGCAAGGACAAGCTCAGTTTAGAAATAATTTGCTAAAGGCCTATTCCAATAGATGTGCCATCTCTGGAAACGATGTTCCTCAGGTTTTACAAGCAGCTCATATTGGTCAATATCGTGGACCTAAAACTCAAATGGTTACCAATGGTATTCTTCTAAGGTCTGATCTACATCTTCTTTTTGATGCACATTTACTTTCAGTTGAGCCCGATAGTAAGCGCATTAGATTATCGAGGCTTCTGGATAAAACTGAATATATTGATTTCAATAAAAAGCAGTTGCATATGCCTGTTTATCGTGAAGCTTATCCAAATGAAAAGCAGCTAGAAAGGCATTTTGATCAATTTATGGCTGAAACAGAGATTTTGAGCTAAGGCTTTATTACATGATTTCTAGTTCGATCCATGAGCAAAATTCGTGAGCAAAATATTGGTCAGATTTTAATAGATCAATATGAGCCAGAAGATCCTGCAGCGAAGGATCAAAATCATAGCCGTTTACATTTAAAAAAGAATATAAAGCAATTGCGGCTAATAATTCATTTTTAGTTTTAAGAGGCCTTAGATTAACGATATAGAAAGCATATGTAAAAGCATTCCAGCTAATAGATGGGCATGTAATTTCAGTTAAAGGCACTTTGTCATAGTGCGCACAAATTTGAGTAAAACGCTCAGACATAGTTTTATCGATTTTTATTTCTGGTTCAATCAATTTGGCTAGACTCATCAGGTCATTAACCGTTAGTGTTTTCATTGTCTATCCTTCCGTAACTACAGGGAGGATATCGATCTTTATCTGAGTTAGGCGGTGTCCAAGTTAGATCCACAAAATCCACGATCAAAAAACGCCTCCCAGCGCGTAGCTAGGAGGCGTTTTAAGGAAAGGACTAGAGGGGTTTCTCGCCAATTAGGCAAGCATCTGAGCAAGATCCTCGGAAGCATCGCCGATTGGGCCAATACCGTAGTTCTCAACAAGAATGTTAAGGACGTTAGGGCTGACAAATGCAGGAAGAGTTGGTCCAAGCTTGATGTTCTTGATGCCAAGGTGAAGCAGGGTCAGAAGGACGCAAACTGCCTTCTGCTCGTACCAAGACAGGACAAAGCTCAGTGGCAGGTCGTTAACGCCGCAGTCGAATGCATTTGCAAGAGCAGTTGCAATCTGAACAGCGCCGTAAGCGTCGTTGCACTGACCAACGTCAAGAATACGAGGGATGCCACCAATGGTGCCCAGGTCAAGGTCGTTGAAGCGGAACTTGCCGCAAGCAACGGTGAGGACAACAGAGTCTGCAGGAGTCTGCTCAACAAACTCGGTGTAGTAGTTACGACCAGGACGAGCGCCGTCGCAGCCGCCAACAACAAAGAAGTGCTTGATAGCGCCCTGCTTAACAGCGTCGATGATCTTATCGGCAATGCCAAGAACGGCACCGTGGCTAAAGCCGGTGGTTACCTTGTGGCCACCGTTGATACCGGTGAGCTCCTGAGCCTCAGCGTATCCACCAAGCTCCTGAGCCTGCTTGATAACAGCACTGAAGTCCTTCTTACCGTTAGCGTCCTCGTCAATGTGGACGAGCTCTGGGAATGCAACAAGCTCAGTAGTGTAGACGCGGTCCTTGTAGCTAGGACGAGGTGGCATGAGGCAGTTAGTGGTGAAGACAACAGGAGCTGGAATGTCCTTGAACTCCTTCTGCTGGTTCTGCCATGCGGTACCAAAGTTGCCCTTGAGTTGTGGATACTTCTTGAGCTCTGGATAACCGTGAGCTGGGAGCATCTCGCCGTGAGTGTAAACGTTAACGCCGGTGCCCTCGGTCTGCTCAAGGATCATCTTGAGGTCAAGAAGGTCGTGGCCGGAAACAACAATGAAGGGACCAGGCTCAATAGTCAGAGGAACCTCAGTTGGAACTGGAGTGCCATAAGCGCCGGTATTTGCGCTGTCGAGAAGAGCCATGCACTTGAGGTTGACCTCGCCTACCTCAAGAGTAAGAGGCAGCAAAACGTCAACGGAGGACTCGGTAGCAAGAGCAGCAAGAGCCTTTACAAAGAAAGCGTCAACTGCTTCGTCAGTCTTGCCAAGAACGCGAGCGTGGTAAGCGTAAGCAGCCATACCACGGATACCAAAGAGAATGAGGGACTTGAGGGACCTAATGTCCTCGTTGTCGGACCAAACGCCGCCAAGTGGAAGATCCTCAACAGGCTCTACGCCAGCCTCTGCAGCTAGACGGTTCTTCTCGTCACGAACCTGAGCAGTAATTGCATCTACAGCGGCCTTGTCAAAGTTGACGTTGGTGATGCAGGTAAACAGACCATCGACGATCAGCTGATCTGCGCGGTTAGAACGCTTGCCAGCAGCAAGCTCGGTACGAGAAAGGCCAACCAGAGCGCCGGTGAGCTCGTCCTGAGCAAATGCGACGTCAAAAGGCTTGCCACAAACGCCAGCAGCGCCGGTACATGCAGTACAAGCAGCAGTCTGCTCGCACTGGAAACAGAACATCTTGTTATCCACTATTTTTCCTCTCCATAAAACCATATAGCGAGAAGAGATTTGCTCTTCTGGGTTTCATGATTACAGGAATGTGGAATAAGGTATGTTGTAATTACAACAAAACAATTTCTGTTCAGAAATTTTTTGGAGAGCTTATGAACGTACAAGACATCAAGCCCACATTTTTGCTAAACACAATTGTGTTTAAAGGAGTAAAACCAGAGTTGCTTGAGGCTCTTTTAAAGCATTTACGTGCTGTTGTTCGCACCTATGAGCCTGGAGAGATCATTCTGTGCGCTGGCGACAAGGCGCATCAATTTGGCATTGTTATCTCTGGCGCTATCCACGTTGAGGGATCTGACGCTCAGGGCAATGTCTCTGTGATGGGAGCTTTCCATACCGGAGACACCTTTGGAGAGGCGTATGCGGCCCTTGGAAATGTGCCGCTTTTGACCTCGGTCGTTGCTACCGAGAAATCGGATATTCTGCTGCTGGACGTGCGTCAAATTACTGCCAGAACGTGCGACATCTGCGGTGGCGTGGACATTATCATCAGAAATCTTATGGCTTCAATTGCTCAAAAGAACATTATGCTGAGTCGACGCATTCAAGATGCCGCACCAAAAAGCATTCGCGGCAAACTGATAGCGTACTTGCATACGCGCTCTCAAGCTGCAGGTTCTACAGAGTTTGATATCCCCTTCAACCGACAACAACTTGCGGATTATCTTGGTGTAGATAGAAGTGCTTTGAGCGCAGTAATATCTTCTTTAAGCAAAGAAGGTGTCTTTGAAGTTAAACGTAGTCACTTCAAACTTTTATAACAGCATTTCGGCCTAAGGAGGCTTTATGGCAGAGATTTATTTAGCAGGTGGATGCTTCTGGGGACTTGAAGAGTACTTCTCCAGAATTAAGGGTGTTACCACAACTACCGTTGGCTATGCAAACGGTAAAACTTTGGATACCAATTATCAGGAAGTCAAAGCTACAGATCATGCAGAAACAGTGCATATCACTTACGATGAGACCGTTGTAAGCCTCTATGACATTTTGCGCTACTACTTTAGGGTTATTGATCCCCTCTCAGTCAATAAGCAAGGCAACGACGTTGGTAGACAGTATCGCACGGGCATCTATTACACAAATGATGCTGACCTGCTTGTCATCGACCGCATTATGTCTGAGCAAGAATCTCTCTTTGGTCAGAAGCTTGCCGTTGAGGTTGAGCCGCTGGACAATTATGTGCTTGCTGAAGAATATCATCAGGACTACCTGAAGAAGAACCCAGGCGGTTATTGTCACATCAATGTTGATGATGCATATAAGCCACTTCAGTAAGTAGTTTGTCAAACTCTCTCCTAAGTAGCTCAGTTCACGTTTACAAAAAAGGCGCTCGCTTGTGAACTGCCTCCCATTTCTTGGACACGAGAAATGGGAGGCAGTTCAAAACACACCTAAGTCAGATAATCTGTTAAAAAGACGTATACATGACGCAGAAATTACCACAAACATGCAGATTATCTGACTTAGAAGTGTAAAATGCCCGCATCTGAGCAGAATATCTGACTTAGGTGTGTTCCGTAGATA
>ERZ772786.1084-NODE-1084-length-10469-cov-14.227002_pt1 | contig 10469 bp, 12 predicted proteins | sample MGYA00511473_ERZ772786 | MGnify/ENA primary metagenome ERZ772786 (study PRJEB29015, sample SAMEA2738025) | human oral metagenome | biome: human oral; feature: human-associated habitat; material: saliva | place: China | collected 2252 ...
CACCGTAGCGAGCACGATTCACCAACCACCACACAAGGACGTACACACTATGAGCGCTGTTGAAGACGGAGCCCTCGGAGGACTCATCGTCGCCCTAGTACCGGGTATCCGTATTAAGCTCGGCAAACCCACCCTAAATAAGAGGCAGAAAAGGCCCCTTTTTGGATTTCTCTTCTCTTGGAACGCCACAATCCTTGGGTTCGTCATCTGGCCTATTATTTGGCTGAGCCTAGGATATCCACGTCCTTCCGGCGACCGAGAGATTGTTAATCAATGGGTTCTACTTTTTATAGGCGCCTTTGGGCTTGGTCTGCTGGGTGCTATCCCACTGAACCACTGCTACGCCTTCTACCTCGAACTGCGTGAGGACCACGTGCAGTGGCGTAATTGGCGGTGGAAGGAACGCACCTTCACCTACCCGTCCATCACGTTCGCCCACGTGGAAAACAACGGCAAGAACGGCTTCTTGCGCATTGGTAGCACTGAGATGGGTAAGCGTACCTGCAGCTTCGACCCGTATCAGTTTGATGCGACGATTCTGATGGCGCAGGTGCTGTACCGTGACGATCACGGACACTGGGCAGAAGAAGACGGCCTGGATGTGGTGAGCGTGGTCGGGATGTATGGCTCTTCGCGCGATATTTATGCCCAGTTCTACGACTTGTGCGGCACCAAGTACATCGTTGGTCAGACGAAGAGTGAGCGTCAGAAGCGCCGCCGCCGTGCTGCTCGTAATGAGGCGCGTAGGCTGGAACGCCAGCAGGCGCGTGAGGAGGCGCGCCGCAAAAACTCATGATTTGAAGAAGCCGAAGAACTCAGGCGAGAAGAGGCGAATAGCGATGAAAAATAATGGGGCCAATTTCAAAGAGTATTTTCGTAGAACAGCAGAAAATATATGGAATGACCGCGGCGTCATTATATTTTTCGCAGGATTTATTGCCGTATTGGGAGCTATATATTTCATGACCCATTCCAACCCGAATAACGACTCTGAAATATGCACTATCGAGTCGGTTAAAATCATTGAGCACGAGGATCCCTACGCAATCTCCGGTGCCTTCGAGACGAAAGAGTGCGGAACCATCACAATGTGGCACGCTCCCGATGGGGAACGTATCTACCCCTACCTCAACAGTATTGAGGCGGGTAAGAAATACAGGGCGTACAAGTCCTTCACTACCCGAAACGACAAAACAGGGTTCTCCGTCATCCGCTTTGAAGAAATCAAAGAATAAGCCGTAGATCAATAAAACAAAGACGACCGCTTGTGAGTAAATATTGACCCTAATGCCCACGAGAGAAAGCAAGTAATAAATATGTTCCTGGCAGAATTTGCACAAGGTGTTCGTGAAGGCCTCAAAGAGATATTAGGCACCATGAATCGAAGCCGCATGATAATGCTGGCAATTATTGTAGCGATTGCTCTCTTCGTTATCGTGTATCTTCCCTACTCTTTGCGCGATGACAGCGATAACGTTACTGCTACCTGCACCGTCACTAAGGCTTACACGAAGGACCGAGGGGGATCAGATGTTAGCGGCATGACCAATATTGCCCCCGTGGGTATTTTTGAGACGAAGGAGTGCGGCACGCTCCGCCTGTCCGTGGCTCCATCCGGGTGGAAGGTTCCCGACTATGTTCAGACGGCTCAGGTTGGGAAGAAGTATCTGTTTCATGTGGCGAATGACTCTGTTCAAAAGGAACGGGATTTTGATACAACCCGCTTCGAAGAAATCAAAGAATGACAATTCTATAAACTAGAGCCCCGGGCAGTGCGAGTCTTCATCTCGTACCGTTCGAGGCTTTCCAGGCAATACGCGCAACCTATTTCGCCTCAACCAGCACCACCAAGACACGAAAGGCGCGTCCCCTCCCCTATGAGCAGCCGAGAAAATCGGGCGAATACAGGGCCACCATCCCATCCGCCGGTAAATGGTCGCCCAGTCTTCACCCGAGCCTTGCACCCAGTTAACTTTCTGGTCAGATACGGTGCGATAGGCTAAGGATGTACCCGCCACCTCACCCGGCGCGATTCACCAACCACCACACAAGGACGTACATACCATGAGCACAGCTGAAGTAAGCAGAGAAGCGTACTCTGCTACCATCGCCGACTCCAACTCGGCTGAAGGAATGAATAGCTAAATGATGTCTCAAGAATTTGCTATTACCTTTTGGGGTGCGTGCTCCATCATCACAACTATTTTCACGCTTTTCACCCTGGCCACCTACATCATTAATCGGCGCCGTGACGAGAAGAAAAAGCGTGAAGGAATCTACATTAGTCGTATGCAAACGCTGCTGGCGTACATTATTGTCTTTTTCCCGGGTTTCCCGATTATCTGCTATTTTTTGTCGCTCAACGCCCCCGAGACGAACTCATTTGTAGACATTGCATCCATACTCATGGCTGCTTTCCTGTTGTTCTACCTGTGGAGTGTCAACGCCACGTACATGAAGATTTCTTCTGAAGGTATTGAGCAGCACACCCCCGTTCGCGGGTCGAGGATCTGCCCCATCGGCGCGATTGATAGCGTCGTGTACAGCGAGTCCACGGATGAAGATACCGCAAGCCGCACCTGGTTCCTCACCAAATCGCGTGCGCGCATTAACCCGTTGAGCCCGAATTATGATGAGTACTACCTCTTGCTTATGACTCGATTTAGGGTTGAGTACGGGCGTTGGCCTTACCTGAATATTCCGGCTGACGTGGATAAGGTGAACCAGCTGGATAACCGTGCTGAAGTCATTCCGTACTTCAAGTTCCGCAAGAAAATCTCGGGTCTGGCTGAGATTGACATGTAGCCCGGCTTGCAAGGCTGAAGGCTCCGGGGAGGTGCGGACGGCGCGCGCTCTTCCTATTCACCAACCACACGAAACGAGAACCCACCATGCGCATTTTCCTGATTATTATCTGGGGCATCCTGGCCTTCATCTCGGTAACCGGGACGCTCTACATCATCATCAACTATGAGATTCAACGCTGGAAGGATATGGAGCGCCGCCGCCAAGGCGCGTACATCCGACGAGTCAATCAGGCCGAGGCTCTTCTAACAATATTTACCCCTGGGTTCCCGTGCCTCTATCTCTTTGCTTATCTTATAGACGAGGGGTCTCCAGGTGCCTTTTATGAATTCCTTGGGATATTTCTGTCAATCGGGTTCATGATGTATGCCTGGTATGTGCACGTTACCTACGTGAAGATTTCCCCTGAAGGTGTTGAGCAGCGCATGTGGTCGGCGCGTACGACCGTTTACCCGGTCAACGCTATTGACGGCATTGAATACTACGAGGCAACCTCTACAGACGACCAGGACCTTGTGTCTTTCTACAGTAAATCCGGAAAACTCATTGCCGCTTTCTGCCCGATTATTCACAAGAATTACCGCCTCATGGCAATTGTGCGGTTCAGGATTGATAATGACCGCTGGCCTGATATGAATAATTCGGGTGATATTGCTCGGGTGGATGCTCTAGATAGTGGCCCTGATACAGTCCCGTACTTCAGGGGAAAAGAGAAAGTCACCGGCCTCGCCGACGTCGACATGTAGCACCCCGCGACAGCCGATACGATAGCCCCAAACACCGAACTCTATTCACCAACCACACGAAACGAGAAACCACCGTGCTTAGTCTCCCCCTGATTTTCTGGAGCACCCTCACTACACTCACAACAATTGCAATGTTTTATGTCCTCATTAATTACGAGGTGCAACGTTGGAAAGATAAGCAACGGCTACGTGAGGGTATTTATATCCGACGGGTTACTCAGCTCGAAGCTTTAGTAATAATAATATTGCCCATTTTTCCAGCTCTTATGGTTGTATACCATATGTACGAACCTGGTGTAGATGATGTGGTGTTTGAGATGCTGGCTTTATTGCTACCACTACTAGGTACTGCATACTTGCGCTATGTGCATGTTGCCTATGTGAAGATTTCTTCCGAAGGCGTCGAGCAGCGCATCTGGTTCTCCAACCCAACCCGCTATCCCTTCAACGCGATTAACCGCGTCGTGTACTACGAAAAGCCAGATATTGATGAACCGGATATGGTGGGTTTCTACGCCAAATCTGGCATCCAGATTGCCTTGTTTGATCCGATAACCCACAACAATTACCGGCTCTTGGCGATTGTGCGGTTCAGGATTGATAATGACCGCTGGCCTGATATGAATAATCCGGGTGATGTGGCGCAGGTGGACGCGCTTGATAAGAGGGGTATGACAATTTCTTATTTCAGGGATCTGGAGAAGGTCACCGGCCTCGCCGACGTCGACATGTAGCACCCCGCGACAGCCGATACGATAGCCCCAAACACCGAACTCTATTCACCAACCACACGAAACGAGAACCCACCATGCGCGTTTTCCTGATTATCTTCTGGGGTATCTTCGCTCTGTTCACAACAGTTGCGACGTTTTATGTCATCATCAATTACGAGGTGCAACGTTGGAAAGATAAAAAGCGGCGGCGCGAGGGTATTTATATTCGACGGGTTACTCGGCTCGAAGCTTTATGCCTGATATTTGTTCCCATCCCGTCCGTGCTAATGGCTTTCTTACATGTTTATGTTGAAGAAGAATTCGGCACAGGCAATGAAATACTCTACCTATGCTTGTCACTTGCAGTCCTTCCGCTGTTGCGGTACGTGCATGTCGCCTACGTGAAGACCTCCGCTGAGGGTATCGAGCAGCGCATTTGGTTCTCCAACCCGACCCGCTATCCCTTCAATGCGATCAACCGCGTCGTGTTCTACAAGGCAGCAAAATATGAAGACGAGGATATGGTGGGGTTCTACGCCAAGTCAGGTACTCAGATTGCCCTGTTTAGCCCGTTGCCTCATAAAAATTACCGGCTTCTGGCGATTGTGCGTTTCAGGATTGAGAACGAACGTTGGCCTGACATGGACAACCCGGATGATGTGGCGCAGGTAGACCGTTTGGATTGTGCTGGGAAGACGATGCGCTACTTTGAAAATTTGGGGAAGGTTACCGACCTTGCCGACGTCTACATGTAACCAACCACCGCACCAGGACATTTCATGCTCAGAAAATTTCTTGCCGAAACCGTCACCAATGGCTCCATAGGACTCAACCGCCCCAAAGGCTATATTCCTCTGGGTCAGCGGCAGAAAAAGCCGCTACTGGCTGTTGTTTGTCTGGATTTTTTCACGCTTTTTGTGTGTTTTTTGGTGCCCCTCTGGATTTCAGAAACGCTTGAAGATTTCATATTTTTCCTCATCTTTGGAAGTATCGTAGGGTCCTGTTTTTGGCTTATGTCCATCCACGTTCACTCTTTCTACATCCAGCAGAATGAAACCACTGTTAAATGGCGGAACTGGCGATTCAAAACCCGCGAGTTCGACTACAGCAGCATCACCAAAATACACATGCAGGTCAACGGCAAAGGCGGACACCTACTCATCAGCAGTAGCCAGATGGGCCGCTACCGCCTGGGTTTCAGCCCCGTTTTCTTTGACGCAACCTACATCTACCACATGATTCTCTTCCGCGAACGCTACGGCGTTTGGCCACCCAAGTACATCCCTGAGCTCTTCGTAGAGTTTGGTGATTACGAGGACATGGACGCTCTAATCAAGGTTATCTGCTACGCCCGCACGTACGAGATTGGTTCCCCCGAGGCCGGGGAGTACCGACAGATCCCGGAACACCTGCAGCGCATCCTCGACCGTGCCGCGGCAGAGTCCAAATAGTTGAAAGGGAAATAGCATGAACGCTATCTCTGAAACCTTTAGAATCCTATGGCTTATCTTCCTATGGTTCTGCTTTAGCTTCATAGCTCTTGCATCTCTAGTGATGGCCGTTATTGGGGTATGGCCTTGGGGTGCGCTGTTCTTCGTTTTAAGCCCTCTGAATCTTGCTTACATAGATATGATGAACGCTGAAAATATTGGCTATAAAGCGACCGGAGGCCTCTTCCACCGCTTCTTTATTTTCGTTTACTCCATCAACGCGGTGGGCTTGATTGTACTGACGGTTCTGACGGCTTTCGGTGTACTCCAGGGGGACCCGGCTCCGTGGACCCCTGAGACGAACTTCGCCCCCTGGTACATGGTTGGCGGGCTAATCATCGTCGCCTTCCTCATTCAGCCTACCGAGCCTAATGATGAGATTCCTGACCTGCAGCGCATGGAGCAGATGGACAGGCGCTCAACCCGCGTGGGTGTTGTGGCGGCGGCTATTTTCACGGTTCTGTGCCTCGTGGTTCCTCTGACCAGTTTCATAACTGCAGGCTACGATCCGGTAGCGTTGGCGGTTGCGCTCTTCCTGACCCCGGGGTTCCTGCGTGTTGTGCGTGAGGGCCTCTTCTACCTGCAGGGCACCCGCCTTGAGGAGGGGTCTGAGGGGTACCGCACCTTGCGTGCCGTGTGCGTTGGCGTAGCTGGTTTGGCTGGGGGTATTGCGCTCGGGTACATGGGCTATTCGCTGGTACGCCTGGAGTTGCTGCCTGCACTGTTCTTCGCGGCGTCGGTGGCGATGAATGGGTGGTCGGTGAAGAAGTACGTCACCGTGGGTATTTCTATTCCCGAAGAGGAAGAAGCGGATTCCTCTTCTCATGCTAGCGTTCAGGAGGCGGAGTAAAGCATGCTAGATACCTTCTTTAGTATCTTCTGGGGAATTATCTTAGTACTCTCCATTATCTCTGTACCCTACATTATTATCAGGTACGAGATTAATCGACGCCAAGATAAGAAAAAAGAAGCAGAAGGAATTTACATTAGGCGAGTCAATCGCTTTGAGGCCTATGCATGTGTATTTAATCCCTTAATTCCATTTTTGGGATATATTGGCAATAGATATGGCGAAAATATGGGTATTTGGTTTAATGTATTCGCTATTATTTTTACATTATGTTTTTATGCCTTTTCACGCTATATCCTCGTTGCTTATGTCAAAATCTCACCTGAAGGTATCGAGCAGCGTATTTGGTTCTCCAACCCGACCCGCTATCCCTTCAATGCAATCAACCGTATTGTGTATTACGAGGCATTGAATATTGAAGATCAGGATATGGTGGGGTTCTACGCCAAGTCAGGCACCCAGATTGCTCTGTTCTGCCCGACCATCCATAACAATTATCGTCTGATGGCAATTGTGCGGTTCAGGATTGATAATGACCGCTGGCCTGATATGAATAATCCCGCTGATGTGGCGAAGGTGAATGAGTTGGACGATAGGGGTATGACCATTCTTTATTTCAGGAGTCGTGAGAAGGTCACCGGCCTCGCCGACGTCGACATGTAGCCCGCTCGATAAGCGCCGACTACCCCCTACATCCAAAGAGCCACAACCGGCACGAACACCACCAACACCGCGAAAGAGGAGCACGCATCATGCACACCTTTTTCCTTCTACTCTGGGGCACCTGCACCCTCGCATCAATCATCGGCGCCATCACCATCATTGTTCTGCATGATAGGCACCGACGTCAGGACATGAAGCTCCGCGACGAGGGTATCTACATTACGCGTGTGCCTCGCCGTGAAGCACTCATAGGCCTTCTCACACCCATATTCCCGGCAGGTTTCTTCGCTCTCTACCTCTACACGCAGGTTGAGCTCGGTATCCTCATCAACCTGCTGGCGTTCATCATGCTGCTCTTCTTCCCCTACCACTTTCTGCACGTTCACCTGGTGTACACGAAAATCACGCCAGACGATGTGGAGCAGAAGCTCTCACCGTTCGCCGCCGTGACCTCCTACCCAATTAGGGCTATCGACCAGGTTTTCTACTTCCAGGGTGAGGCGGAGGAAGAATTGGAATGGACTGGGGTAGGGTCTGACAAGGCCACCTTCTACACCAAGAAAGGCAAGGAAATCGCCAAGCTTGACCCCGTTGGCAAGAACCACCGGCTACTGGCCATCGTACGGTTCCGGCTTGAGTTTGACCGCTGGCCCGATATGCGGGACCCGCAGGATCTGGCGTGGGTTGATACGTGGGATAACCTCGAGTGGACGCAGCCCCTGTTCAGGAAGCTGTATAGAAGGCGCAACAAAATCACCGGCCTAGCGGATATCAAGATGTAGTGCCGCACGGCAGCCGATACGATAGACCCAAACACCGAACCTTATTCACCAACCACACGAAACGAGAGCCCATCATGCGCACTTTCCTGATTATCTTCTGGGGTATCTTCGCTCTACTTACAACAGTTGCGACGTTTTACGTCCTCATTAATTACGAGGTGCAGCGCTGGAAAGATAAAAAGCGGCGGCGCGAGGGTATTTATATTCGACGAGTTACTCGGTTTGAAGCTCTCATTATTATATTTACCCCCGTTTTTCCGTGTGCTATGTTTGCAGCTCATATGTTTGGTCCTGAGTCATCGAATATGGCGATTGAAATAGCTGCCTTGTCGATATCAGTACCATTTGCTGCATACTTGCGGTATGTGCATGTTGCCTACGTGAAGACCTCCGCCGACGGCATCGAGCAGCGCATCTGGTTCTCCAACCCGACCCGTTACCCCTTCAACGCGATCAACCGCGTCGTGTTCTACAAAGCAACAAAATATGAAGACGAAGATACGGTGGGATTCTACGCTAAGTCAGGTACTCAGATTGCCCTGTTTAGCCCGCTGCCTCATAAAAATTACCGGCTTCTGGCGATTGTGCGTTTCAGGATTGAAAACGAGCGTTGGCCTGATATGGACAACCCGGATGATGTGGCTCAGGTGGACCGTTTGGATTGTGCGGGGAAGACGGTGCGCTACTTTGAGAATCTGGGTAAGGTCACTGGCCTTGCTGACGTCGATATGTAGCACCGCATAGAGAAAGCCCCCGCAGCTGAGAGTCATCCTCTCAGCCGCGGGGGCTTCGTCGTATCAGCGTGTCCTCACGCGGCGAGCGCTAGGAGGCGCGGCGGCGGGAACGCAGCACCATCACGGTGCCCGCACCAAGCACCAGTGCGCCACCCACAGCCACAGACACCGCACCAAAACCAGTACGCGCCAGGCCGCCCTGCTGGGAGCTCACGCCACCCGGCGCAGCAGACACACCAGACTGACCCAGGGAGCCGCCACCAGCACCACCGCCGGAGATACCACCCGGGTACACGCCGCCAGCAGAACCATCAGCCGAACCCTCAGAGGAGCCCTGCGCGTTCACATCACCGGCGGCACCAGAAGTACCAGCCTGACCGGACTGACCACCCTGCGCGGCACCAGACTGCGCGGAGCCGGGCTGGTTGGCACCAGCGGTACCGCCCGGGGTTGCCGAATCCACACGGCGCACACCGCTAAAGTCGTCCGCAGCCGCGTTCGGGTCCTTCGGCACGGCAGTCTCAAAGGAGCACGCATCTGACGCCTTCTTACCCACAGCAACCGCAAGCTGCTGCACCGGGCTGCTCACCTCAGTACCATCAGCCAGAGTCGCAGAATAGTGCACATCAAACATGTACTGGCCGGGCTCAGAGAACACCCAGTTCGCGTGCGCGTGCGTCGCGTAATCGATGTCGATCGTGGTCTTGCCGGTCGTCGAATCCAACAGCACATCCGCACCGTTCAGCGACTCGGTGAACATGCCGAAGCGTGCACCCTCAGGCATGACCTTCGGCACCACGTGCAGGCGCACGGGGCCGCGCAGCTGCGAGTAGTCAATGTCCTGCGTGTTGTAGCCGGGCCAGGGCAGGCCGCTCTGCTGGGTCTGCGGCAGACCGTAGAAGGCGGTGCCGACCGGGCCCATGAAGTTCAGCTTCTCATCAGCCATACGTTCGGTGCGTACACGGCGGGCGTTCTCGCTGACCGTCCACACGACCGAATCGAGCGGGCGCACGGTCGAATCAGCGTCAATGATGCCGCTGTCATCGCGCAGACCCACGGACAGCTGGCGATCCTTCAGGGTCGCCTGAATGTCCAGGTGGCCGTGCGAGATCTTGGTGCGACCGTCAATCTGGCCGGGCACACACTGGTGGCCGGGGGTTCCGGGGGTGGACGGCTGCGCAGACGGTGCCGGTGCGCTCGGTTCGGGGTTTGCCGGTGCGGGGCTGCTCGGGGCAGGAGTCGGCGCCGGCTCGCTGGGCACTGCGGGCACGGTCGGAACCTCGGTGGGGGACACCGACGGAACGGTGCTGGGCTCAGCGGAAGGAGCCTCGCTGGGTGCCTCGGAAGGAGCCTCGCTCGGCTCAGCGCTAGGAGCTTCAGTCGGCGCGACGGTGGGCTCAGCGCTTGGCGACGGATCCACCGGAGCAGGCTTCGGCGCATCGCTAATGGGTGCGCTATCGGGAGCCAGCGCACCGTGCGCGGTGTACTTGGTGCCCGGCTCGTAGTTCGCCGCAACCTCAGTGGTGGAGGCGGAAGCGTTCATATCCGGATGGGTCAGCATCTTCACGCGCAGAGCCGTGCCCTTGTAGAACGACTCGTCACGGAAGGTAAAGCGCGCCACGCCGTCCTCAATGGAGCCTTCCAAATCGAGGTACGGGTAGACCGGGTCATCCTGGGCGTAGAAGC
>ERZ772786.1087-NODE-1087-length-10446-cov-4.969974_pt1 | contig 10446 bp, 4 predicted proteins | sample MGYA00511473_ERZ772786 | MGnify/ENA primary metagenome ERZ772786 (study PRJEB29015, sample SAMEA2738025) | human oral metagenome | biome: human oral; feature: human-associated habitat; material: saliva | place: China | collected 2252 ...
AAAAAGTTGTGTCACAATTATCTTTAAATTCTTCCCAAAAGATAGAGCGATCAAGTAGAGGGTCTAAAAGAACCATAGGATAATCCCCCAAAAGTCCATGTAAGAATGCACCAACAGCTCCTCTACTTTCACCAACTAAAAAAATATTCTCTTTTTCGATATGATTTTCTTTTGCTATTTTTTTTATTAAATTCTGTACATTATCTTCGTAATCAGCAAAATTTACAGTGTTCTGAAAAAATGAACCTGTAATGAGATTAGTATCTGCAATTCTTAAAATAGAAGTATTATGTGGAACACGCTTCATTAAAGATGACCAGCGTTGATTGGGCCAAGCAAAATATCTCATTTCTGCATTAACTGTGAACTTATCTGATAAAGGTGGGAACCAAACGACTAATTTATCTGTTAAATCTCCATCCCAACAATTGGTCTTTTCAAACTGATAATAAACCCCATTGTATTCCTTCATGTTTTTGTAAATAATATCTTCAATTGGTTTTAAAATATATCCCTTCTTGTCATTAAAACCATCAAAAGTATAATTTTTTAGAGCATATTCTTTTATTTTTTCATAGTCTGAACTCTCAGGGAGCATAAAATTTTTTAATCCCATATTTTGTTCTTTTTCAGGAAAGTTTTCTTTACTTGGCCAAATATATTCCACTTGTCTTTCTTCCATTAATTTTCTCGATTCACTTTAATAATTTAATTATATTAATTAATATAATGTTTGCCAACCTTCACGAATATTTCCGATCTCCTTCGTCCGTATTTCAGGTGCATTTGTTGAAGTTCCCACATAAGTCCAACCTAATTGCCGAATTAACTTGATAACTTTAATCTGAACTGAGCTAATGTCTTTGTAATTGGCTATATTTCTATCGTCTGAGCCTGAAAACATTAAGTCTGAAGGCCCTGCAAAAGAATAATCAGCTAAAGTTCCATCGATATTATACTGTCCTGAATGCCCCAGACCCAAAGCATGACCTAATTCATGCATGATAATATCAGTGGCTTGGATATTATTTAGTAAAGCTTCGGTGATGACGTTAGAAGAACCTGTATTATTCAAGGAAATCACTATCTTTGAATTTCCAATACGTGTGCCTGGAATTTCGTTGCCCTTTGCATCAATATTATAATAATATCCTCGACCTGTTGATGCCCACACACCGTCATTAAGAGGAGTTTCATTAAAATTCACATTTATATCTGTAGCAGATTGAGAAGGAGTAGCTGCAAAAATTCCCGGTAGAGCAGTATTCCATCTATTAATAGCATTTTGAATAGTTCCTGCTAAAGGGTCATCAGGAGCAACATACCATTTTATTGCACCATTGATTCCTGAACCCTTTAAACTTTCGTAGGCTGTTTTATTACCATCTGGTCCATAACTTAGTGCTCTTTTGTCAATCCAAAACCAATTAATACCGTCATTTGAAATAGATACCGCAGTAATAATCATTCCGTCAGTTCCCAGCAGTGTTTCTTCTTGGGAGGCGATATAATAGTTGCCTACTTGATTGAGAGAGTTGTCTATTGGTTGGTTGTAGTTTCCAAACTGACCATTAAATAAATTATAGTTACTAGTGGTAGGTTTTATTGTTACAATACGACTTCCGTCACTTTGAAAATCTTGCCAATAACTATTATCATTAGTGTCGATTGTATACTTCTGTATTGAAGTTAAGGAGTATTGGTTGATTAAAGCCTGTTTGTCTATCCAGCATATATTTCCATTATTAAGTTGAATTTGAACCCAACTTCCATGTGAAGAGGTGACACTCTCTTGCAGTATTTTTACAACTTGTCCATCAAATTGTTTATCAGAACTACTGCCTAGTGACCAAATCGATTTGTCACTTGTCATTATAGGACCATCTTGATATAAATCGCTATTGATACCAGTTGCTTTAAAATTAATTTGTAAAGTACCTGCTAAAGTTTTGCTAGATAGGATTTTGTCGAAACTGTCTAAACTCAATCCAGCTTTGTCCATCCAATAACTTGTACCATCAGATAAATTTATAAATGCCCAAGTTACACCATTATTTGTCGTTTCTTCTTTGGAGACGTATACTTTCTGATTATTATAGTTTTTAACAAGCGTATTTGAAAAAATTGTATTATAAGTTGTAAAATAAGGACTTGGATAATATAAGCCATCAGAACGAGTAGCTTGATTTATTGTTGCAGGATAATCCACATTTTGAGAGGATATTATAGAATAATATCCATAAAGCGAAGTTCCGCTTTTATCTATCCAGTAAGCTGTATTATCCATAAAATGAATTTGTAACCAGGTCACATTATTCCCACTTGTAACTTCCTCGTTAGTTACATAAGCATATTGATTATCATAGTTCTTAGCTAGAGTGTTAGAAATGGAAGTTTCTAAATTAGTATAATATGGAGCAGAGATGTACAAACCGTCATTGCGGCTATTTTGTTGAATTTTTATAGGGTAATCAACTGTTTTTGTTGAAATTATAGTGTTATATGTCGTTGCTCCCCAAACTTTTTGCGGTGATAATATTAAACAGACACAAGCCACTAGACAGAGGGTAACAACTTTAATTAATGATTTCATAAGATTCTTCCTCAAAGTTTTTATCACTTTACTAAAAAAGCGCTGACGAATTCCATCAGCACTTTTTAACAGCAATTTGAAAATTAATGTAAACTCGTAATTAAATAGTTCTGAAACGATAAATTTTAGCAATTTTGCCAAAAAGTTCAGGGACTTCGCCAAGGCTTCCAGCATCACGGCTTAGACAAGTAAGCTTTTCATCTTTTACTGAAAGCTTGGCAAAATGGTCATGTTGCAACAAGAAATTATGGATCAGCTCTGCAAAATTTGCGTCAGTAAATTTTACAAAAAGTAAATCTCCATTACCAGGAGCTTCCGCATCTAAAGGACCCCCAACGAGTTCAAAAACTGCATCGTAATCATCAGGAAGTTGCTTTGTGAGCAGTTTGATTGTTTTGCGGCTTTCTTGTAGCGCCCAAGTATTATCACCACAAAATACAAATTGTTCAGTACTCAAAGAAATGGGCTCTCTTTCAAGAAGTTCAAGCTCATCAATTCGATTTTGAATATAATTTAACAAGTTTTGTTTATTATCTAATGTAAGATATTCAAACAAAAGCTTTGCCTTATTATAACTGTACTTGTCATCTTTACCAAGAAGGTATTCAGTTGTGACATTAAAATAATCAGCAATTTCTGTCAATCTTTTGGCAGAAGGTTCTTTTCCCAAGCGATAATTAGCAAGGGCGTTTCTGGGATATCTCAACTCTCTTTCGACCTGGTTGAAAGATTTCTGAGAATCAATAACTAAAGTTTTTAGACGGTCATAGAACATTAAAATCACCTCAACATGTATTGAATAAATATTTTTAATATTTGTAACAAATACATTATATCATATAGTTATTAGATATAAAATACCTAAAACTTAAAAAAATAGCAACATTTAAGTTAAAAACTTAATTGTTGCAAATTCGTTAACAAAATTGACATCTATAGCGTTATATGGTATTATAAAAGTAATCATAGGAATACTCAAAATGCTTTTTGAGAAGAGAAAGGGAAAAATTGAAAGAAATTTATGACAAAATCCAAGACATAAATATTATTTTGAAAAGATCATTTATTGACCTTGGAAAACCACTAGCTTATCAAGAGGTGGTAGAGAAAAGTGCCAAAGTTTTAGAGTCTAGCCTTTTTATCATAGATACCAAACGAAATTGTTTAGGTTATGGTTTTACTAATTCTGATAATTCTTATCAGGATGAGATAAACCTCCAAAATTTTTTTATCTATCAAAAAATATCAAAAGATATCTCTAGTCAACTATTAAATCACTACGAAATGAGCGCAAGGCTGCCAATGGCCCAATCAATTTTAGAACCAGTGAAAGAAATTTCGAGCAAATTTCCAAATAAATTTCTCACCTTTTTACCTATAGAAGGAAATCATTTGAGATTGGGAACTCTTTTTCTACTGACAGATTCTCCCATGGAAGAAGAAAAGAGAATATTGGTAGATTTTTTATCAACATTTATAGGGAATCAAATGTCTTATATCATGTTGGCAGAATTGGAAGGGCAAAGACGAAATGAAACCTTTGTTTCTTTAGTTCAATCATTATCTCGTTCAGAATTAGAAGCATTTAAAAGCATCATTGAAAAAATAGACCGTTAAACTAGAAAAAGCTTGAAAATTTTCATATAAAATAGTATAATGGAAATAATGGTTTGTCAGCAAAATCTGTGGGATATATTGTCCCCATAGGCTTTGTAAGCAACGAAACACTACTGTTTTCGTTGCTTTTTTGGCGTCTTTTATATTGAATAAACCAGAAAAGTTATAAAAAAGACAAACTACAGACTTTTCGGTTTTTTTAATTAAAAATTCATCAAAAACACAGACTTTTTTAATCAAATCTAAAAAATAGAGGAGAAAACACTTGGCAGGACATGACGTAAAATACGGTAAACACCGTACAAGACGCAGTTTTTCACGTATTAAAGAAGTAATCGGTTTGCCAAACCTCATCGAAGTTCAAACATTAAGTTATAAAAACTTCCTCGATGAAGGTCTTGCAAATGTCTTCAAAGAAATGTTTCCAATCGACAACTTTGCGGGTACAATGGAACTCGAATTTGTTGGTTATGAAATGAAAACCCCAAAATACACTGTTGAAGAAGCTCGCGCACATGACGCAAACTATTCAGCACCTATCTATGTAACCTTCCGTCTTGTAAATAAAGAAACTGGTGAATTAAAAACACAAGAAGTCTTCTTTGGTGACTTCCCACTCATGACTGAAATGGGGACATTTATCAATAACGGTTCAGAACGTTTGATCGTTAGCCAATTGGTACGTAGTCCTGGTTCATACTTCCATCTTAAAGCTGATAAAAACGGTCTTGAAAGTTTTGGACATACAACCATTCCTAACCGTGGAGCTTGGTTTGAGTTAGATACAGATGCTAAAGGCATTGGTTATGTTCGTATTGACCGTACACGTAAATTAACTTTTACAACTATGCTTCGTGCGCTTGGATTTGGTTCAGATGAAGAAATCCTTGAATTGTTGGGCGAAACTCAACTTTTAACAGACACTATTGCAAAAGATGTTCATAAAAACCCAGCTGACACTCGTGTAGAAGAAGCGCTCAAAGACATCTATGACCGCTTGCGTCCAGGAGAACCTAAAACAGCAGATAGCTCACGTGGCTTGCTTGTTGCTCGTTTCTTCGATCCAAAACGTTATGACTTCGCACCTGTTGGACGTTACAAATTTAACAAGAAATTAGCGCTTAAAAATCGTTTGCTTGGTTTGACTTTGGCTGAACCAATTGTTGATCCAGAAACTGGTGAAATTCTTGTTAATACAGATACTCTTGTTACTCGTGATGTGCTTGATTTAATCGAACCATTGCTTGATAACGGTCTTGGAAACTTTGTTGTTGAACCATCTGACGACGCTGTAATTCCAGAACCAATTACTTTGCAAAGTATCAAAGTTTATTCACCTAAAGATCCAGAACGTGTTGTTACATTACTCTCAAATGGTAATCCTGATGCAGAATGCCGTGTCTTGACACCAGCCGATGTCATTTCAAATATCAGCTACTGGCTTGGTCTTGCTGAAGGAATTGGTAAAGTAGACGATATTGACCACTTAGGTAACCGTCGTATCCGTTCAGTAGGTGAATTGCTTCAAAACCAAGTACGTATCGGACTTTCACGTATGGAACGTGTGATTCGCGAACGTATGTCATCTTCAGAAAATGAAAATATCACACCACAAGGTTTGATTAACATTCGTCCTGTAACAGCTTCAATTAAAGAATTCTTTGGTTCATCACAATTGTCACAATTTATGGACCAACACAATCCTTTATCTGAGCTTTCACACAAACGTCGTTTTTCTGCCTTAGGACCTGGTGGTATCTCACGTGACCGTGCTTCATATGAAGTACGTGACGTTCACTATACTCACTATGGCCGTATGTGTCCTATTGAAACACCTGAAGGACCAAACATCGGTTTGATTAACAACTTGTCATCATATGCCAAAGTAAACGAATATGGTTTCATCATGTCACCATACCGTCGTGTTGACCGTGTGAACGGTGTGGTTACTGACGAAGTTGAATATTTAACTGCCGATGAAGAAGACAATTATACTGTTGCCCAAGCAAACTCACCATTGACTGAAGATAGCCGCTTTGCTAACGAAACAGTTATGGCTCGTCATACTGGTAACAATATTGAAGTTGAAGCTTCAACAGCAGACTATATGGACGTTTCACCTAAACAGGTTATCGCCGTTGCTGCTGCATGTATTCCATTCTTAGAAAACGATGACTCCAACCGTGCCCTCATGGGTGCCAACATGCAACGTCAAGCAGTTCCATTGATTGACCCACATGCACCTTGGATTGGTACTGGTATGGAACATCAAACTGCTCGTGACTCAGGTGCTGCACTTCTTGCAAAACATGCTGGTGTTGTTGAGTATGTTGATGGTAACGAAATTCGTGTTCGCCGTACTTCTGGTGAACTTGATATTTACAATATTACAAAATATCGTCGTTCAAACTCAGGAACTTCTTATAACCAACGCCCATTGGCTCGACTTGGAGAAAAAGTTGAGAAAGGGGACATCATTGCTGATGGACCTTCTATGGAAAATGGAGAAATGGCCCTTGGTCAAAATCCACTTGTTGCTTATATGACTTGGGAAGGTTATAACTTCGAGGATGCGGTAATTATGTCAGAACGTTTGATTAAAGACGACGTTTATACATCAATTGCCATCGAAGAATATGAATCAGAAACACGCGATACAAAACTTGGCCCTGAAGAAATTACTCGAGAAATTCCAAACGTTGGGGATGAAGCGCTCAAAAACCTCGATGAATCAGGAATTATCCGTATTGGTGCGGAAGTTAAAGATGGCGACTTGCTTGTTGGTAAAGTAACTCCTAAAGGTGAAACTGATCCAACGCCAGAAGAACGTTTGCTTCGTGCAATCTTCGGTGAAAAAGCTCGTGAAGTTCGTGATACATCACTTCGTGTTCCTCACGGAGGTGGCGGTATTGTTCATGACGTTCGTGTATTTACACGCGAAAATGGTGATGAATTGCCATCAGGTGTGAATAAACTTGTTCGTGTCTTCATCGCTCAAAAACGTAAGATTCATGTTGGGGATAAAATGGCCGGACGTCATGGTAATAAAGGGGTTGTTTCAAACATCGTTCCAATGGAAGATATGCCTTACTTACCAGATGGAACACCTATTGATATCATGTTGAACCCACTTGGGGTACCATCACGTATGAATATCGGACAAGTTATGGAGCTCCATTTAGGTATGGCTGCTCGTACACTTGGAATTCACATTGCAACTCCAGTGTTTGATGGAGCATCTGATGAAGATATCTGGGATACCGTTAAAGAAGCTGGAATGGCTGATGATGCGAAAACAGTTCTTTATGACGGACGTACTGGTGAACCATTTGATAACCGAATTTCAGTCGGTGTCATGTATATGATTAAACTTCATCACATGGTTGATGACAAACTCCATGCTCGTTCAGTTGGTCCTTACTCACTCGTTACACAACAACCGCTGGGTGGTAAAGCGCAGTTCGGTGGACAACGTTTTGGGGAAATGGAAGTTTGGGCACTTGAAGCCTATGGTGCTGCCAATGTTCTTCAAGAAATCTTGACTTACAAATCAGATGACGTGATTGGACGTACGCGCGCTTATGAAGCTATTGTTAAAGGTGAACGTATTCCTAAACCAGGTCTTCCTGAATCATTCCGCGTATTGGTTAAAGAGTTACAATCACTTGGTCTTGATATGAAAGTCCTTGATGCTGACCGTAATGTTCTTGACTTACGTGAATTGGATGAAGATGAAGTAATGACTCGTCCAGATAATACAGAAATTACTCCTGAAATGCTTGAAGCACAGGAAGCTATTGTTGCACAAGCAGAAGCTGAAGAAGAAGCTTTGATTAACGCTAATACTGAAAAATAAGATTTTGTAATTAATATTTTGAGAGAGATTTACTGACAAAAATTTCTGTCAGTAAATCTCTAATCTCATAATCGTCTAGCGTTAAATTTATTAGAAGTGGAGAAAGAATTGGTTGATGTAAATAAATTTGAGAGTATGCGTATTGGTATCGCATCTCCACAAAAAATTCGTTACTGGTCATTCGGTGAAGTTAAAAAACCAGAAACAATTAACTATCGTACACAAAAACCTGAACGTGAAGGACTCTTTGATGAACGTATTTTCGGTCCTCAAAAAGACTGGGAATGTGCTTGTGGAAAACTTAAAGGTGTTTTCTACAAAAATCAAGTCTGTGAACTTTGTGGTGTTCAAGTAACAACTGCAAAATCACGTCGTGAACGTATGGGACATATTGAGCTTGCTGCTCCAATTTCACACATTTGGTACTTCAAAGGAATTCCATCACGTATGGGACTTGCTCTTGATATGAGTCCACGTGCACTTGAAGAAGTAATTTACTTTGCAAGTTATGTTGTGATTGATCCTAAAGAAACTGATCTTGAGAAGAAACAACTCTTGACTGAACGTGAATATCGTGAACAACTTTTGAAAAATGGTTTTGGTTCATTCGTTGCAAAAATGGGTGCTGAAGCGATTCAAGATTTGTTGAACGATGTTGATATTGATAAAGAAGTTTCTGAACTCAAAGAAGAGCTCAAAACAGTTACTGGACAACGTCGTGTAAAAATTATTCGTCGTTTGGACGTTTTGTCAGCTTTCAGAAAATCAGGAAATGCTTTATCTTGGATGGTCTTAAACGTATTACCAGTTATTCCACCAGATTTGCGTCCAATGGTTCAATTGGATGGTGGACGTTTTGCCACATCTGACTTGAATGACTTATACCGTCGTGTTATTAACCGTAATAACCGTTTGAAACGTTTGATGGAACTTAATGCTCCAAATATTATCGTTCAAAATGAAAAACGGATGCTTCAAGAAGCTGTTGATACTTTGATTGACAATGGTCGTCGTGGTCGTCCAATCACTGGTGCTGGTAACCGTCCATTGAAATCTCTTTCACATATGTTGAAAGGGAAACAAGGACGTTTCCGTCAAAACTTGCTTGGTAAACGTGTTGACTATTCTGGACGTTCAGTTATCGCTGTAGGTCCAACACTCAAAATGTACCAATGTGGTGTTCCGCGTGAAATGGCGATTGAGTTGTTCAAACCATTCGTAATGGCTCAACTTGTTAAGAAAGAATTGGCTGCTAATATTCGTGCGGCTAAACGTAAAGTTGAACGTCAAGATTCTGATGTTTGGGATGTACTTGAAACAGTTGTTAAAGAACACCCTGTTCTTCTTAACCGCGCACCTACGCTTCACCGTTTAGGTATTCAAGCTTTTGAACCAGTCTTAATTGATGGTAAAGCCATCCGTCTTCACCCACTTGCTTGTGAAGCCTATAACGCCGACTTTGACGGTGACCAAATGGCCATTCACTTGCCATTGTCTGAAGAAGCACAAGCTGAAGCACGTCTTTTGATGCTTGCTGCTGAACATATCTTGAACCCTAAAGATGGTAAACCAGTCGTTACACCATCTCAAGATATGGTCCTTGGTAACTACTACCTTACGATGGAAGAAAAAGGTCGTGAAGGCGAAGGAATGATTTTTGCAACTCCTGAAGAAGTTGAAATTGCAATGCGTAATGGTTATGTACATTTACATACTCGTATCGGTATCGCAACAAAATCACTCAACAAACCTTGGACTGAAAACCAAAAAGATAAAATCTTGGTAACCACTGTTGGTAAAGTTATTTTCAACTCAATCATTCCTGAAGGAATGCCTTACTTGAACGAACCAACTGATGTTAACTTGACAACTTCAACTGATGACCGTTTCTTTATGGATGCTGGTCAAGATATCAAAGAAGTTTTGGCTGGAATTGATACTGTTCGTCCATTCAAAAAAGGATATCTTGGAAATATCATCGCTGAGGTCTTCAAACGTTACCGTACAACAGCTACATCTGAGTACCTTGACCGCTTGAAAGACCTTGGTTACCACCAATCTACTTTGGCTGGTTTGACTGTGGGTATCGCCGATATCCCTGTTGTTGAAGATAAACATGAAATCATTGATGCTGCACACAAACGTGTGGAACAAATCACTAAACAATTCCGTCGTGGTTTGATTACTGATGATGAACGTTATAACGCTGTTACAGGTGTTTGGCGTGATGCAAAAGAAGCCCTTGAAAAACGATTGATTGATGAACAAGATTTGACAAACCCAATCGTTATGATGATGGACTCTGGAGCCCGTGGTAACATCTCTAACTTCTCACAGCTTGCCGGTATGCGTGGTCTGATGGCTGCTCCGAACGGACGTA
>ERZ772786.1089-NODE-1089-length-10432-cov-11.036234_pt1 | contig 10432 bp, 10 predicted proteins | sample MGYA00511473_ERZ772786 | MGnify/ENA primary metagenome ERZ772786 (study PRJEB29015, sample SAMEA2738025) | human oral metagenome | biome: human oral; feature: human-associated habitat; material: saliva | place: China | collected 2252 ...
TCGCGCTGCGTGGCGTGGCCCTGCTGGTCGAGACCATCGAGACGGTGCGCGATCGTATCAACCCGCGCCTGAAGATCGACGGTATCGTCGCCACGATGGTCGACTCGCGTACGCTGCACTCGCGCGAGGTCCTCCAGCGCCTGCAGGAGGCCTTCGGCGACCTCGTGTTCGATACGCGTATCGGGCGCACGATCAAGTTCCCGGACGCTTCTGTGGCCACCGAGCCGATCATTTCCTACGCTCCCAACCACGCGGGCGCTCACGCGTACCGTCGACTCGCGCGGGAAGTCATCGCCCGTGGCGACGCGGCCTGACAGCCTCGAGGTTCAGGGGGAGTTCGACCTCTTCGCGGTCTCGCTCCCGGTTTTCGAAGGTCCTTTCGATCTTCTTCTGTCGCTGATCGCGCGCAAGAAACTCGACATCACCGAGGTCGCGCTCGCGCAGGTGACCGACGAGTTCATCGCGTTCATGAAGGCGTCCCCGGACCTGTCGCGCACGACGGAATTCCTGGTCGTCGCGGCGACCCTCCTGGACATGAAGGCCGCGCATTTGCTGCCCAGTGTCGACGAGGAGGACAACGCGTCCGAAGCTGACCTGGAGGCCCGCGATCTCCTGTTCTCGCGGCTCCTACAGTACCGGGCTTTCAAGGAGGCGGCGAAACACATCGACGCTCGGATGGGGGAGTACGGGTCGTACGTTGCCCGGGATGTGCCGCTCGAGCCTCATTTTGCGGCCCTCTTGCCCGAGCTTCAGTGGCACACAACCCCCGAGGACCTCGCGCGTCTGGCCGCGGACGCCCTGTCCTCGACGAGCCCGACGGTTCAGGTGGCCCACCTGCACGATCCAGTTGTCCCCGTGCGCGAGCAGGCCCTGCTCGTCTCGTCGATGCTCGCCGAGGCGGGGCGCATGACCTTCCACGAGCTCGTCGAGGACGCACCCACGCGTGCTGTTGTCGTGTCTCGCTTCCTCGCGCTCTTGGAACTCTACAGGCGCGGAGCCGTTGAGTTCGAGCAAGACGGGGCGCTCGGCACACTGACGATTCAGTGGACCGGCAGTGAGGGAAGCGTCGACATCGACGTGGACGACTATACGGGCGTGAGTGACGCGGACTCAGCCACGGCCTCGTCCCCGCACGAGGAAGCGATTGCGACAGAAGGAGGAGACGCCGATGAGTGAGAACACTCTGCGCGGTCCGATCGAGGCGATCCTGATGGTGGCCTCGGAGCCGGTTGCCGCGTCCGAACTCGCCGACGTGCTCGGTGTGAGCGTCGAGGACGTCGAGGCGCAGCTGCGGGCTCTCGCCGCCGAGTACCTGGGTGAGGGACAGGATCGCCCGCGCGGTTTCGAGCTGCGCGAGGTAGCGGGCGGCTGGCGTATCTATTCCGCGCGGGCTTACGCCGATGTCGTCGGGCGCTTCGTCGTCGGCTCGTCGCACGCGCGTTTGTCTCAGGCGGCGCTCGAAACGCTGGCGGTTATTGCCTACCGTCAGCCGATTTCCAGGGCACGAATCTGCCGTATTCGAGGGGTGAACGTGGACGGCGTTGTGCGCACGCTGCTCGCCCGAGGCCTCGTGGAAGAGACGGGACTGACACCCTCCGGCGCGCGCCTGTACGGGACGACGGGGGAATTTCTTGAGAAAATGGGATTAACGAGCCTGTCGGAGCTGGTACCGTTGGCACCCTACCTGCCGGACGCCGACGCGCTGGATGAATTGGAGGAAGAACTATGAGGGCTAACCCCTACACCGAGGGTGGAGTGCGCCTGCAGAAGGTGCTCGCCCAGGCTGGCGTCGCATCCAGGCGCGCGTCCGAACAGATGATCGCCGACGGTCGCGTGAGCGTCGATGGCACCGTGGTGCGTAACCAGGGTGTGCGCGTCGACCCGGCCAAGCAGGTCATTCACGTGGACGGTGAACGCCTGATCCTGGACGAGACGAAGCACATCGTCCTGGCGCTCAACAAGCCGATCGGCACGGTCTCGACGATGAGCGACCCGGAGGGCCGCCCCACGATCGCCGACCTGATCGCCGACTACCCCGAGCGTCTGTACCACGTGGGCCGTCTCGACATCGACACGTCCGGCCTGCTGCTGCTGACGAACGATGGCGAGCTGGCGAACCGTCTGACCCACCCCAAGTACGAGATCCGCAAGACCTACGTGGCGCGTCTGCACGGCGAGGTCAAGCCCGGCGTCAAGCGCACCCTCATGAACGGCATTGAGCTGGAGGACGGCCCGATCAAGGTTGACTCCTTCCGCATCGTCGACACCTACGGCGACATCACGACCGTCGAGATCGTTGTACACGAGGGGCGTAACCGTCTCGTGCGCCGCATGATGGAGGCTGTCGGCTACCCGGTGCGCGAGCTCGTTCGCACGGGCTTCGGTCCGATCACTCTCGACCACCTCAAGCAGGGCACGACCCGCCGCGTGAAGGGCAACGCGCTGAGCGCACTGTACGGGGCCGTTGGACTGTGAGCACCTCTGACGGCGTCGGCGCGCGCGTCGTGCAAACGGCGGGGCCTGTCCTCATCATTGGATCGGGTCTGCTGGGTGCGTCGCTGGGCCTGGCGCTGCGGGCCGGGGGTGTGCGCGTCTATCTCGAGGACGCCTCGCCCACCTCGCTGCGCCTGGCCTCCGACGTGGGCGCCGGGCAGGCGTTCAGCGACGTCCTTGCCGAGGCCGGGGTGCGCCCGAGCGACTGTGGCTCGGATACGCCGTCCTACAAGGCACCCTCCGTTGTCGTCGTCGCGACGCCCCCGGATGTCGCTGATCGCGTGATCGTCGAGTCGCTGCTGCGTTTTCCCGATGCGATCGTCACCGATGTCGCCTCGGTGAAGGATGCGGTCGTTGCGGATGTCCTACGCGGATTGGAACGCGAGGATTGTCTCGAAGCAGCCTCGCGCTACGTTGGTTCGCACCCGATGGCCGGTCGCGAGCGCAGCGGTGCCGGCGCTGCCGATGCCGACCTGTTCTACGGACGCCCGTGGGTGATCGTCGCACACGAGTCGACGTGGCCGCGAGCGGTGCTGGTTACGCGTGCGCTGGCAACGGACGTCGGTGCCGTGCCTCTCGAGATGAACGCGGGCACGCACGACCACGCCGTCGCTCTCGTGTCGCACGTTCCGCAGCTGGTGTCGTCGATGCTCGCCGCGCGTCTTGTTGACGCCCCCGCCCAGGCGCTGGGTCTGGCGGGGCAGGGGCTGCGCGATACCGCCCGTATTGCGGCGTCCGACCCGCGCCTGTGGACGGCGATTCTGGCAGGCAATGCCGGTCCAGTCGCACACATCCTGCGCGAGCTACGCGCTGACCTCGATGACTTGCTCACGCACCTCGACGCGGCCGCTGAACTTGGTCCCCTGCGTGGCGGTTCCGTGGGTGCGATTAATCGGGTGATGACCGCGGGTAACCAAGGCGTTTCCCGGATTCCCGGCAAGCACGGCGGTGCGCCGTCTCGATACCGCGAGATCGAGGTGCTCATTCCCGATGAGCCGGGCGCTCTCGGTAGGCTTTTCAGCGAGCTCGGCGAGGCAGGCATTAACATCGAAGACTTGGTTTTGGAGCACTCTGCGGGCGCACAGGCAGGCGTCGCCCGCGTCATGATTGACCCGGCGGTCGCAGACCGCGCCGTCGCCGACCTGCAACAGCGGGGTTGGCGACTCATCACCCACTAAACGACCTCGGTGAGGAGAACGTTTTGATGAACGACTCGATGCGTCGAGACGCGATTTCGCGTGTCGGCATGACGATTGCCATCGATGGGCCGGCCGGTTCGGGCAAGTCCACGGTGTCGAAGGCTTTGGCGAGCCGTCTGGGCATCGGCTACCTCGATACGGGTGCCATGTACCGTGCGCTCACGTGGTATTGCCTGGACGAAGGTATCGACCTGGAGGACACGGCGGCGGTTGCCGCGGCAGCTGATCGCATGCCGCTGCGCCTCGTGTCGGATCCGTCGGATCCGCACGTGTGGATCGGGGATCGTGAGATCACACTCGAGATTCGCGAGCCGCGTATCGCCCTGGCGATCAAGCACATTTCGACGAATCTCGACGTGCGCGCGTGGATGGCGACGGAGCAGCGTCGTCGCATGATGGAGGCCCGCGAGGAGGGGTCCGGCATGATCGCTGAGGGGCGCGACATTACGACCGTCGTCTGCCCCGACGCCGATGTGCGTGTTCTGTTGCTCGCCGATCAGGAGGCCCGTCTGCGTCGCCGGACGCTCGAACTCTACGGCGATGCAACCGAGGAACACATGGAAATTGTTCGCGCTCAGGTCGAGGGCCGCGATGAGGCTGATTCGCAGGTCTCTGAGTTCATGGTGGCCGCTCCCGGTGTCGAAACCGTGGACTCTACTGGGCTCGATGTCGATGGCGTGTGCGAGGCCGTCCTGGTTTTCGTTGACCGCGATCTTGCTGAGCGCGACGCGTCGCGCTAAGACGTTCTCTCGCTTGACGTGAGTGCCCCGCACCTGACGGTGCGGGGCACTCACGTTGGGGGCTGTCAGAATCCCGTTCCGTAGGGTCCTTGACCGCCCTGTGCGCCGCTGGATGGATAGCCGCCCTGCTGGTTACCGTAGGTTCCGGTGCCGTACACCTGGGAGCCGGGCTGGGGCGCGCCCGCCCGCGGGTAGTTCGCGGTGCCGTAGGTGCTTGGTGTGACGCCGTACTGCGGTCCGTTGGGGCCGTTGAACATCGTCGGCGGGGTCGAGTTGCGCTGCGTAGCCTTAAATATCGCGTAACGTACCAGGATGCCACCCCCGACGATGAGGACTGCCAGCACGAGCGAGATGATAGTAACGACGGGGTTATCGGAATGCGAACGGATTCGGATGCGTCTCGTCGGCATCGTCACGGCCTGCGTCTGTGCTCGCGTTCCTGCAGTGACCGCGGCAGGGGCATAGGCGGGAGTACTTGAAGATGCACTCACCGTCGGGCTCGCCACAGCAGAAGGTCCCTGCGCAACGATTGCGGGTGCGATGAAGCCTGCGGCCGCCAGAGCAAGGCTTGCCGTGACAGAGAGAAGACGTCGACTGGTCATTGAAAAAACTCTCGTGGATGCATGTTGTGTGGAAAGGGGATAGTGTAGTCGCCTCCGGTGCGCCGACTCACTTGTTCCGTTTTTCTGACATGCAGCGTGGGGAGAATCCAGCGAGAGCCCTTCGTGCCGCGAGTGTGTCGCGGCGCACGTAGGTCGGCTTGCCTCTCCTTGGCAAGATGCGCTATAGTTCTACAGGTCGCCACGGCGACGAACTGAATACGGGCTGTGGCGCAGCTTGGTAGCGCACTTGACTGGGGGTCAAGGGGTCGTGGGTTCAAATCCCGCCAGCCCGACGATAAAAACCGCGGGAATTCGTTTTCCGCGGTTTTTTGTATGCAATGAACGGCTGTTGGCGCGTCGGGGGACGGTGGGGACCTCGGTCCCTGATCGGCCAGAGCTGTTCGTTTGTAATCGAAATGTGATGCAAGATTATTTGCTTATATTTGGGCTGGAAAATTGCGGTTTTCTGCCAATCTCTCACCTATTTATACAGGTAGGAGGGCCGATTAGCGTTCAATGAATCGGTCACGTTTCCTTCAATCACTGCAGTAAACTGTTTCACAGGTCGAAGTCGTCAACGGGGATGATTTCGACCTGCTTATCTATGCGGCCACTGGGGTGGCTATGCGCAGCCAGGGCATGCAACAACGCGCGGTGTTCCAGCCTGTCCATAAACCTCGCGATTTTCCCCGATGCGCAGCTCCGGCCTCGTCCAATGAAGAACGAGGCCGGGGCTGGATCGCATGTGGAGCGACACGACGGTGACTCGGATGTCTCAGTGTTCGTGTCGGTGCCGCCCGCTGCGAAGTCCTGAAGGGTGGGAGCCTCAGAATCTGGATTCTGGAACTCGGTCACTGTCGTCACCTCTGTGACGGCCGGATCGCAGACTGTCAACGCAGTCGTGTTGCCCGCCTGATCGACGATGTTGAGCCTGTTGTCGGCGTCAAGTTCGACAACGAAGAGGTCTTCCACTTCGCCGGTGCCCGCCGACGACAGCTCTGCGCGCAACCACTTCTCGTCGCGATGTGCCATCTCGAGGTTGTCGGTCACGACCTGCCCATTGGACACCAGGACGTAGTTGACGCCGCCCTCGCCCTTGCGGCGTACCGTCAGGGAGCCGTTGGCTTCGCGTTGTACGAGGCTGATGTCGCTGAGCGAAAAGATGCCCATGCCGCGTAGCTCTGCGAGAAACTCGACCGGATCGAGCTTATGATCCGCGCTGTCGAGAGCATCCTGAGTGAATCGTCCGCCCTCGATGATCGTGTACGCCTTGCCCATCACGAGTGAGCGGGTCGGCATGAACTTCGACGTCAGGTAGTTCAGGCCGGAGACGATCGCGAAGGTGACAAGCAGGACGCTGATGTACTTCGCGAACGAGAATGCCTGGTTGTAGATGACGCCGCCGATGATGCCACCGAGAATGAAGTTCCCGATAAAGTCGATCGGTGTCATCTGGACCGTCTGCTGCTTGCCCGTGAGGCGCAGGTGAAGGACGATCAGGATGACACCGATCAGGAGCTTAAAGACCGTCATCTCGAAACCGTGAAAATCGAACATGACGCCACTCTATTCGCAGGTCGCAGGGTTTTACCCCGCAGTGTGATTAGCTCGTCGGATCCGCGTCGATGGCTCCCTGGACGTCGTTGAAGAGCAGGTTGGAGATCTCGACCTGCACAGTCTCGACCTTCGGCACGTCGCGCAGGAGCAACGGGTCATCCGCGGAGGTCTGAAGGGCGAGGGTCCCGCAGCCGAAGAATCGGTCGTCGAAGTTCTTCTCGATCTGAATGTCGGAGATGCGGGTGAGCGGCAGGTCGTGTCCGGTGCGCGTGAAGATGCCCGTTCGGGTGATGACTCGCTTCGTCGTGACCGTGTAGGTGGTCGACGACCACTTGATCCACGGAACGACGATGAGAGGAATCGACAGGAGGAGGACGGCGATCCAGATGGTCGCGATTGCCCAGTAGCGCGCGTTCTCAGGAACGTAGAAAGAACCGATGGCCGCTGCGATAACGAGGATCGACTCCACGATGATCGCGGGGAGCAGCTTCTTGATGTGGGTATGCATGTGGCGGACGACGATCTCGTCCTGGCTGAGGAGCTTCTGTGACAATGCCATGGCACCATCATGCCAGATCTCGCGGGCGAGTGAGGACGCCTGCATCGGCAGTCGGCGCTTTACCCAGGCCTGCGGTGCGTTCCCACGATATCGGTGTTGACGATGCCGATCGCAGCCATCAGCGCGAGCATCGTCGTGGGGCCCACGAAACGAAACCCTCGGCTCTTGAGGTCGGCGGCGAGGGCCACCGACTCCGGTAGCTGCGTGGGAACGTCGTCCTGCGAGCGAGGGCGCGGATCGTGGGCCGGTCGATACGACCAGACCAGTTCGCCCAGATGGGAGGGGCCGTCCGTCGTGTCGGAATTGTTCCTGATGGCAATCGTCGCGCGAGCGTTCGCGATCGCCGCCTCGATCTTGCGGCGGTTACGGATGATCCCGGGTGCGCTCATGAGACGATCGACGTCGTCGGTTGTGAATACGGCGACGCGATCGGGAATAAAACCCTCAAATGCCTCGCGAAAAGCATCGCGTTTTGCCAGGACCGTGCGCCAGGAGAGGCCGGCCTGGAATCCCTCCAACACGAGGCGTTCGAAGACGCCCGCCTCGTCGTGGATCGGCAGACCCCATTCGGTGTCGTAGTAGCTGCGTAACAGCTCGTCATGGGAGGCCCATGTTGGCCTGACGAGTCCGTCATCGCTCGCGGTGAGGCCCGCGGCTAGGGGTGGAACTGCGGATTGGGTGAGTGTTGTGTCCATACGGTGATCCTGCGTGAGCGGCGTCCAATGGTCAAGTGACGACATCGAGGCCTGTGGATAACGTCGCCTGGCGAAAGGACCCTGTGGAAACACACCAGGGGAGTGGCAGGTATGCGTGTGGCCCGCCTCCTCGGGGAAGCAGGCCACGCGGGTCGGACTGTCCTTACCTGCGTCGCTTCTCGCGCACACGCACCGAAATCTGAATCGGCGTGCCTGCGAAGCCGAAGGTTTCGCGCAGGCGGCGTTCGATGAAGCGGCGGTATCCGGGGTCAAGGAAGCCCGTCGTGAACAGCACGAAGCGCGGGGGCTTGCTCGAGGCCTGGGTGCCAAAGAGGATGCGCGGCTGCTTGCCTCCACGCAGCGGGTGGGGGTGTGCGGCGACGAGCTGGCCGAGGAACGCGTTGAGCTGTCCGGTGGGGATACGCGTCTCCCAGCCTTCGAGGGCGGTGTCGAGGGCACGCACGATGCGGTTGGTGTGCCATCCGGTCTTCGCAGCCAGGTTGATGCGCGGTGCCCACTGGATCTGAACCAGTTCGCGCTCGAGCTCGTTCTTGATCTCCTTCTGGCGCTCCTCGTCAACGAGGTCCCACTTGTTGGTGACGACGACGAGCGCGCGGCCCGCGTCGATGACCTGCTGAACGACACGCACGTCCTGCTCGGTCAGCGGTGTCGAACCATCGATGAGGACGAGGGCGACCTCGGCCTTCTCGATCGCGGCCTGGGTGCGGATGGAGGCGTAGTAGTCGGCGCCCGTCGTCCGGTGCATCTTGCGGCGGATACCTGCGGTGTCGACGAACCACCACGAGCGGCCGTCGAGCTCGATGAGCTCGTCGACGGGGTCACGGGTGGTACCGGCGAGCTCATTGACGACGACGCGCTCGCCCCCGGCCAGCGCATTGAGCAGGGAGGACTTACCGACGTTGGGGCGACCGACGAGGGCGACGCGACGCGGGCCGCCCGACGGCAGAGCCGAGGCGACGGCCGACTCCGTGGGCAGGACCTCCATGACGACGTCCAGGAGATCACCGGTGCCACGTCCATGCAGGGCGGAAATGGGGTAGGGCTCGCCCAGGCCAAGGCTCCACAGGTAGGCAGCGTCGGCCTCCTGCAGGGGAGAGTCCACCTTGTTAGCGGCCAGGATGATCGGCTTGTTCTTGGCGCGCAGCATTTCCACGATGCGCTCGTCCGAGGCCGTGACGCCGACGGTCGCGTCCAGGACGAGGACGACAGCGTCAGCGAGGTCGACGGCGATCTCGGCCTGCTCGGCGACGGAGCGATCCAGTCCCTTGACGTCGATCTCCCAGCCGCCCGTGTCGACGAGCGTGAAGTCGCGACCCGCCCATTCTGCGGGGTACGAGACGCGGTCGCGGGTCACGCCCGGCGTGTCCTGCACGACGGCCTCGCGGCGTCCAAGAATGCGGTTGACCAGCGTGGACTTGCCAACGTTGGGGCGACCGACGACTGCAAGAACGGGCAGGCCGGCTGCGACGTCGTCAGAGTCCGCGAGCGCGGACTCGCCGGCCAGGAGGGCCAGGTCTTCCTCGTCCAGGTCGAATTGGTCGAGGTTAGCGCGCATGAGACGGGCGCGAGCCTCGGTCTCTGTCTCGCTCAGGTCGATCGAGTCGGGCGAGGCTGCCTCCGCGTCGGCAATGTAGTTCTCGGCCGCGTCCGCGTCGAATGCTGCGGTCGCGCCGGGCTGGTTGTCAAAGTCATTCACCCGCTCAGTCTACGGCTTGGCGCGCCGCGAAGGCCCGATGGGGGCCCTTGCGGCGCGCCAGTTCACAGCTTCGCGCTGATTATTCGTGCGCGCGTACGTCGCCCGCGAGGACTTCGGCGGCGACGGGCACGTCATTGTATCGGTGGTGGATCCCCTGGATTTCCTGGTACCACTCGGCGCCCTTACCCGTGATGATGACGGTGTCGCCGGGCTCGGCTGCCAGGATCGCGCGCCGTACCGCGTCGCGACGGCAGGTCGTCACCTCAGTGACGTCTTCCATGCCCGGGCGCACGGATGCGATGCCGCGAAGCAGGTAGTCGCGGATTTCCTGGGGGTCCTCGGTGCGCGGGTTCTCGTCCGTCACCCACAGCACGTCGGCTTCGCGTGCAGCAATCTCGGCGAGGTGTTCGCGCTTGGTCGCATCGCGGTCGCCGTCCGTTCCGAAGACGACGACGATGCGGCCCGGGGTCAGCTCGCGGGTCGAGCGCAGAGTCCATTCGAGGGCTTCTGGCGTGTGCGCGTAGTCGACGATGACGAGCGGTTGACCGCCGGGCGTCGGGTTGACCTTCTCCATGCGTCCCGGAATCTGGGGAGCATCCTCGATCGTCGCGATCACATCCGCGAGGTCAATGCCGAGGCTCACGGCGCTGACGATCGCGACGGCGGTGTTCTGAATATTGACCTCACCCAGGATCGGCATGGCAACGCGGTGGCCGGTGCCGCTGGGATCAATCAGGGTGAATACGGTACGCCCGATTGTCTTGTCGGGGGTCACGTCGCGGACTTGCCAGTCGGCGGCCTCCTCGGTCAACGCGGACACCGTCGTGACCGGTACGGTCGCCTGCTGTGCCAGACGGCGACCCCATTCAT
>ERZ772786.1091-NODE-1091-length-10428-cov-7.894052_pt1 | contig 10428 bp, 7 predicted proteins | sample MGYA00511473_ERZ772786 | MGnify/ENA primary metagenome ERZ772786 (study PRJEB29015, sample SAMEA2738025) | human oral metagenome | biome: human oral; feature: human-associated habitat; material: saliva | place: China | collected 2252 ...
TCGGGAACGTTAATCTGTACGGGCGAGTCTGAGCCCAAAATGTTTTCAGCCATAACGGCTATTTTCTCATATTCACGGCATTCTCTCAGCTCCAGGGGAATTCTGCGCTGTGCTGACCTGCTCGTACTGCTCGATGGCGGCTTCTAGACGCGCCAGGAGGTGCCGGTACCGGCGCGCAAATTGTGCCCTGGGTGCTGCGGCGCGTACCCCGCTGGAGGCGGTGAGCTCCTGCCAGCTGGCGGGGTCAAGGTAGCTCTGCCCGAGCAGCAGGTGTACCTCAGAACTGTAGGGGGTTCCGGTGGTGGCACGGATGCTGCGCGCCCTCTGCTGGAGTGCGTGGCGCTGCTCGCGTAGTGCGGTGATGCGCTGGCGTGGTGTTGCTGTTATGCGTGTTGCTGTCATGTGGGGGTCCCTATAGGAGGAGTAATCGGCGGTTCAGTGGCAAACTCAGTGGCAAACTCGGTGGAAAACGGTAGTGGGGGAGAGTCCCTAAAATACTGCCCTCGGTTACCTGAAGTGTAGGTGCGAAAATCCGCGGTATCAATAGCCGCGGTATCAACAGTGACAGTATCAATAGTGACAGTACCAACAGGTGGTGAATCCTTCTCAGCGGCGCGGTGGCGGCGTAGACTGAAAGCATACGACCTTTGAGGAGTTGCCATGAGTTCTCTGAGTATTTTCGGTTTGGGCACGTCCGAAACTGTTCTGCTGATACTGCACCTGGTGCTGGTTGCGTTGTGCATCTGGCATTTGACGGTGCGTAGCGGTTACGGTGAGGCGCGCATGCGTTTCGTGCTACCTCTGATTTTGTTCATGCCCGGTGCCGCGGTTCTTTATCTGCTGTCGGCGCGTGAGGGTACGGTTCCTCCGGATACGATCAAGACCGGTAGTAGTTCGCCCGTGTATTTTGAGCACCGCCTCGGATTCCGTGACGGTGGCAGGAGCCGCTGGGGTCTGCCGCGCCGCCACAAGTAGGAGCCTGACGGGCGCCGGACGGTTGTGCTTCCGAAGCCTATCTCACTATCGAAAATTTCAAAATATATGCCCGCGAGTTTGCTCGATCAGAGCACCCGCGGGCATCACTCTACTAGGATTAAAGTATGACTGAGAACACCCACATTCCTGCATCTCCTTTCCTGCCCAACGCCGGTGTTGGCAAAGTTGCCGTGGTGACCGGCGCCTCCAGCGGTATTGGCCGCGCCACCGTACAGCAGCTCGTGGCAAGCGGCTGGACCGTCTACGCGCTGGCACGCCGCACCGACCGACTCTACACCCTCTACGCCGAGACCGGTGCCCACCCGGTGACCTGCGACGTGACCGACGAGCATTCCGTACGCTTCGTTGCCGAGCAGATTCTGGAAGAGCAGGGCACCATTGACGCCCTGGTCAATATTGCCGGCGGCGCTATTGGCGTGGATAAGGTCGCCGACGGTAAGACGGTCGACTACCTGAAGATGTACCAGATGAACGTGCTCGGCATTCTGCACATGGTGCGCGCCTTCGCGGAGGCGCTGCGACTGAACGGGCACGGCACGATCCTGAACCTGACTTCCACCGCAGCGGAACACGGCTACGAGGGCGGCGCCGGATACAACGCGGCGAAGTTTGGCGCTCGCGGTCTGACGGAGGCGCTCCGCCTGGAAGAGGCAGAGAACAATATTCGCGTGATTGAGATTTGCCCGGGCATGGTGCACACCGAGGAGTTCTCCCTGAACCGCCTGGGTTCCAAAGAGGCTGCCGAGCGCGTCTACGCGGGCGTTGAGAAGCCTTTGACCGCCGAGGATGTGGCGCAGACCGTGACCTTTGCTCTGAACGTTCCGCACCACGTGAACCTCGACCGTATTACGATTCGCCCGGTGGCGCAGCCGAGCCAGTTCAAGGTGATTCGTAAGGAGAGCTAAGCTTTGCGCTCTTGCGCTCGCTGATGCGGGGGTGTTTGCCTCGCCTGTATTCCTGATTCTTGGGATGCGGGCGAGGCTTTTTGTGTGCGCCCGGCTTTTTTGTGTGTGTGCACGGGAGGCCTGTGGCTTGTGTATAGCTTAGGTTGGGGTACTGTGCGGGGCGGGAATGGGTGGGGGAGAGGTATCAAGGAGTGCTTGATAAAACTATAAAGTGGTACGTGAGACTTTAAGGTTCACCAAGGTGAAATAGTTGGGGTGAAATTATCTATGGAAAGTATCATATTTTCTTCAAATGCAATCAAAATGTAGGGTTGCCGGTGCTCATATGTCAGTACATGATCGTAAAACACCACAATTGGTCTGTATTAACTCTCAACTTTAGGGGTGGTTTTATAACGATTTCATTACAGTTGCTTAAAGCGGGCATTAAGAGGGGAGAAGACTCAGGGTCGGGTGCTAGCCTTTTAGCAGTCACACCCGTATATGAATCTGCGCGCCTCTCAAAGACGGAGGCGCACCGCGTAGGTTCACCACCGATAATTCAGAGATCGAGGAAAAATGTCGAAGACTACCCGTCGCGTTTACAAGATCGCAGCTGCGGCAGCTTTTACCGCTGGTTCTGTGGCAGCAATCCCGGCAACCTTCGCGGCAGAAGCACCCGCCGATCAGCAGCAGCAGGTTGTTGATCAGAAGGCAACTGCTCAGGCTTCTTCCCTGCCTGGCGGCAACGCAACCGAGACCCCCAAGGCCGAGACCCCCAAGGCTGAAGCTCCGAAGACCGAAGCTCCTAAGGCTGAGGCAACTGAGGCTCCCAAGACCGAAACCCCCAAGGCTGAGGCAACCGAAGCTCCCAAGGCCGAGGCTCCGAAGACCGAAGCTCCCAAGGCCGAGGCTCCGAAGACCGAAGCACCCAAGGCAGAGACCCCCAAGGCTGAGGCAACCGAAGCACCCAAGGCTGAGACTCCTGCCCCCACCGCTCCTGCAACCCCCGAGCCGACCACCCCCTCCACCCCGGCTCCCGAGGCAAAGCAGGCTGACCCCTCCATCGTTATTGAGAATGCTCACTTCCCCGGCAATGCACAGCTGAACACCGTGAACGTTGTTGGCACCGGCTTCTACGGCGAGAAGGTCGGCCCCGGCGTACAGGTCAGCATCTACGCACTGGACGCAGACAACCAGATCACCGGTGAGGCTCTCGCTACCATCGTGGTACCCGCAGAGCAGATTCAGGACGGCACCTTCAAGTCTTCCATTACCGTTGAAGCAAGCAAGCTGCCCGCTGGCGCATCCTACGCACTGGCTGCTGTCAGCAACCCGCAGGGTCAGCCCGATCAGAGGCTCGTAGCTATCTCCTCCTTCAAGGTTACTGAGGGCGCTACCCCCGCACCGGAGACCCCCAAGGAAGAAACTCCTGCACCCGTAACCCCGGCACCGGAAACCCCGAAGGATGAGACTCCCGCTCCCGTGACCCCGGCACCCGAGGCTCCCAAGGATGAGACTCCCGCTCCCGTGACCCCGGCACCGGAAGCTCCCAAGGAAGAGACCCCTGCACCCCAGACTCCTGCAGCACCCGAGAATGCAACCCTCACCACCGAGGATGCTTCCCTGAATCCGAACGACCAGTACAACGTTCTGACCTTCAATGGCTCCGGCTTCACCCACGAGTCCGTCGCTAACGGTGTCCAGATTGCGATCTTCCGTCTGGATGCAAACGGCAACATCACCGGCGAAGCTCTGGCAACCCACGACGTGCCTGCTTCTGAAATCGTGAACGGCACCTTCCGCGTCAAGGTCAGCGTTCTTGCTGAACTGCTGCAGCCCGGTTACGCATACGCAATGGTGGCAACCAGTGACCCCAACGGCCTGGTACACCAGGTCGCAGTCACCACCGCTACCGTGAGCGATGCGAACAACCCCGCACCGACCCTGCCGGCAGCTACCGAGGGTGAGAACACCACTGTTCGCGATAACGGCGACGGCACCACCAGCGTCTTCACCGCTGAAATGCGCGAAGACGGTTCGGTTGTTGTAACCGAGACCCGCATGCCCACTTCTCAGGCACCCAAGGCTAAGGCTGGTAACGTATCCGCTGCTACCTCCTCTAGCTCCAAGGGCCACACCGTAGGCTTCTCCGGTCCCAAGGGTTCGACTTCGACCTCTTCTTCGGCTTCCTCGAAGCCGCAGCTGGCTAACACCGGTGCTGAAGGTGTTGCAGGTATCGCAGGCGTTGGCGCCGCAGCTCTGATTGCTGGTGCCGCACTGATGCTCCTGCGCCGCCGCAGCCTCTAATAGCTCAGCCTCTAAAAATCTGATGCTTACCGCGTGGTGAGTGACAGAGAGTGCCGCCAATACTCTAGGTAGAGTATTGGCGGCACTTTTGCGTATCTGCACTTTTTCTTTGCCGTGCTTTCTGGATGTGGATAGCTGGGGGAGGGGTATGCCGGTTGAGTGGTTGGCTTGTTGCGCTCAATGGTGAGGGGAGATTTTTCTGGAGTATTGGTCTGTACTCTTTATGAAAAAATGCAGGGAAAGCGGCGTGACCTGCTATTTTTTCACTTAAAAGAAATAAATTAAATGCATATAAGTGCAGAATATTTTTATCACAAATCCATTAAATCTGCATATACATGCAAGAAAACTTTGACCCTCAAGGTGGAGTTGAAGAGTTTTGCCTAGTCTATGTATTTTGAGTGCTCTTGATAGAGTTCTGAAAGGCGAAAAATATTCTATGTGGGTTATTGCACAGGAAAATACTTAGAAGGTAAAGCGTATTTACCGCAATAAATGCAAAAGTATTGTTAGTGTGGAATTACCGATAAATAGAGCGATTCCCTTCGCGGTAACTTTCACCACTACATGAATGTTATGACTAGTCCGTACGTTATAACACTCGACCCCGAAGAAACACCCGTGCATCTTCAACCCGGGGCATCAGCCGAAGGGTATCGTTCACACTCACAGAAGAAGGTGTGTTTCATGCCCGAACCCGCTCACTCAAAAACTCGAGCAACAGCCGCTATTGCTGCTTCCGTCCTGTCCGTCACCGGTGCTGGTGCCGCGCATGCAGATGTGCAGGTGCAGAATCCCGGTGGGCTCGCCTCCTCAACTACGGTGGAGCCAGATAACCCTCCCTCCGCGGAAGATGTAACCCCCATCGAAAACGTTGCTACCCAGAATTCCCCGCAGGTGTACGTAGAGCCGGGCGTTGTCATTAACCCCGCACGCTCCCAGAGCATCACCGTCAGCGGTGAAGGCTTCACCGGCGGCGCTGTTGAGCGTTACGGCGTAGCAGTCTACGTGAGCGAATACCGCCAGTACCCCCTCTACGCGCTGGGTCGCGGCTCCGCCGTAGCGATGACCCTCGTGCCCGAACTCGACGTGGATGGTGGTCGCTTCAGCACCCAGCTGACCCTGCCCGCAGGTACCCTCGACCCCAACCAGCAGTACGTCGTCGCGACCGCAGTGGTTGATCCCGGCAAGGGTTATGCAACGGAGGACGCATCCTACAACTCCTCCGCACCCCTGGAGCTGCTGCCTGCAAACACTCAGGATGAGCCTCTGAACCTCCAGATTCTCTCTGGTCAGCTGGAAATCCCGCAGGATAAGAACCTTGTGGTTTACAAGGTGACCGGTCTTGGTGAGGCTCAGGCTTTTGAAATCGTGACCTACGTGTACGCTCTTGACACTCAGGGTAACCGCATCCTGCTGGCTACCTCTCCTGCGGGTGCCGACGTCATGAACGGCACCCTCCTGGACGGTATCGAAGTGGAGGGTCGCAGGCTTGAAGAAGTACAGAGCGCCCAGGACGGCCTGCGCTATGTGCTCAGTGTTGAAATTGCGCCGTCTGCCGCTAATGGCTACACTGCCCAGGAAGTTGAGGTTCCCTTCATGAATGGTTGGAATGCAGAGCACGCCTCCACGCCGGTTGCAACCGCTGAACGCGCTATGGCTGAGCAGGCACAGTTCGAGAAGAAGCAGTTCGAGGAGAAGGTGCAGCCTGAGCCGGCTGCACAGTCTGAGAGCGTAGTACCTTCGAACACTGCACAGTCGCAGTTCGATCACGTGCTGCCCGAGGACAATCCCGGCCGCCGCTACAGCCTGCCGCGCAACACTCGCTTTGACCGTGTTCGCGACACCTCTGCCGAACAGTCTCGGGACAATACCGCTAACCACGTGCTGGCTGCCCGCCTGCACGTGGAAGAAACCGTTGTTCCCGAAACTGACTCCGAGAAGACCTTGACCTTGCGCGGTGAAGGTTTTGAGGGCGTCGGCACGGTGCACCTGATGGTGAGCGCCGTGGACGAATACGGTGTGGCACGCGGTGGCGTAATTGCCTCGGCTGATGTCTCAGAGATTGATTCCACTGGGGCTTTCACCGCACAGGTGCAGATTCCTGGCGCTGCCCTTAAGTCCGGCACCACCTACCGCGTGAGTGCTGTAGCGGAAGATGGGCAGGGCACCGTGCGCATCGTGAACGGTGGCTTCAAGGTGGACCGCGACGGCGTGGGTAATGCGCCCGAAACCCCCGAGGCGTCGGAGTCTGAAAGCTCTGCACCTGAGGTTAAGGCGCCTGAGGTGACCGATGCTGAGGCGACCGGTGCTGAGGCTGCTACACCCGAGGCATCCGCGTCTGCTGAGGCTACTGCTCCTGCGGCAGATCAGCAGAAGACGGGGGAGAGCGCTACCGACCAGAAGGATGATACTTCGGTTCCGGTTCAGAACACCGGTGCTCAGGATGCGTCCGCTCAGAAGGTTGAAGTTCAGAAGGTTGAACCGCAGAAGAGTGGCGAGCAGAAGGCGCAGGCCTCTGGTTCTCAGAAGGCTGTGGCAGAGCAGAAGCGTGAGCAACTTGCCGCTACCGGTGCTTCCAATATGTTGGTCATTAGCGCTGCTGGATCGATATCGCTGCTTGCCGGTATGCGTTTGAGCCGTCGTCGCCGTAGTGGGATGCAGTTCAGTTCTCGCCGCTAAAACGGGTCAATTATTGCCCCACTAGGCAAAATATGCACAAAGATGAAGGGGCGTCCGAATCATAGGATTTGGGTGCCCCTTCATCTTTAACTTTGCCTAAGGCTAAGACTACGTTGATCTAGGATTACGCCTATAATTTATGGTGATGTCGCATACATTGCTGTAACTCTTTGCCGCCTCGTTTACACGGGGTGGGAAACGCTATGAAGCGCCTCCGCTCACTGAAAGTAGAAAACCGCTGCACTGCGCCTACTTCCAATCTTTGGGCGTGGAAGTCATACGATCATTCACTATATTCACTCACGAAATCAGGTGACCACCATGTTTTTCATGCAGCGAACTTCTCGCGGCGCGGCGCTAGTAGCGTCCGCAACCCTCGGTTTGGCAGGTGCCCTCGCGCCTGCAACTCTTGCTCCCGGCCCCTTTGCATCCGCCGCTTATGCGCAGACTCAGCAGGCCGTTCCGTCTGAGAGTGCAGCACCTGTAAACACCGCAGAGCCGTTCGACCACGTACTGCCCGAGAATGACCCCCGCCGCCACTACAGCCTGCCTCGCGACACTCGCTTTGACCGTATTCGCGACATCTCTGCTGACCAGCAGCAGGACAACACCGCTAACCCCGTGCTGACTGCCCGCCTGCGTGTAGAAGAAACTGTTGTTCCCGAAAACGACTCCGAGAAGACCCTAACCCTGCACGGCGAGGGATTCACCGGCACCAGCTCGGTACAGCTGATGGTCAGCGCCTTGGATGAACACGGCGTGGTGACCGGCGGCGTCATTGCTTCGGCTGATGTCTCGGAGATTGATTCCACTGGTGCTTTCACGGCGCAGGTGCAGATTCCTGGCGCTGCCCTTAAGTCCGGCACTACCTACCGCGTGAGTGCTGTAGCTAAGGATGAGCAGGGCACCCCGCGTACCGTACTTGGTGGATTCAAGGTGGTTCTTGATAGCACGGATGGTGTGCCCGCTACTCCTGAGGCATCGGCATCCGAAAGCTCTGCCCCGAAGGCTGAGGCACCCGTGGCTAATACCCCCGAAGTAACCGGGCCTGCGCAGGCCCCTGCGGCTGATGCATTGGCACCCGCCGAATCTATTGAACCTGCTGAGACCCTTGCTCCTGCTGTGGATCAGCAGAAGGCGGGGGAGAGTGCTACCGAGCAGAAGACTGATGCCTCGGTTACGCTCCAGGATGCTGAACCTCAGAAGGGTAGCGAGCAGAAGCGTGAGCAGCTTGCCGCTACCGGTGCTTCCAATGTGCTGGTTATGAGTGCCGCTGGGTTGCTTTCGCTACTTGCTGGTGTGTACTTGAGCCGCCGTCGCCGTAGTGAGATGCCGCTCAGTTCTCGCCGCTAAGCCACGCGAATTATTGCCCCACTAGGCAAAATATGCACAAAGATGAAGGGGTGCCCGAATCATGGGATTTAGGCGCCCCTTCATCTTTAACTTTTCCTAAGGTTATACCTATAATTTAGAGTGCTGTCATAGACGGTACTATCACTCTTTACCGCCTCGTTCACCCGAGGTAGGAGTCGCTGTGAAGCGCCTCCGGTCACCGATATCAGAGAACCGTTATTCTGCGCCTACTTCCGACCTTTGGGCGCAGGAGTCACACGACGATTCATCACACTCACTCACGAAAATAGGTGACCATGTTTTCCACGCAGCGTTCTTGCCGCGGCGCGGCGCTAGTAGCGTCCGCAACCCTCGGTTTGGGGGGTGCCCTCGCGCCTGCAACTCTTGCTCCCGGCACCTTTGCATCCGCCGCTTATGCGCAGACTCAGCTGTCTCCGAAGCCTGAGCTTCCCATTGCTGTTGCCACCGACGTCGTTCAGCACAGCATCACCTTGGATCTGCTGGCTCAGACTGGCGACTACACTCTCCTGCAGGTCAGCGGTGTAACTTCCCTGGATCAGGTGAAGGTTCGCCTGTCTGCCATCTCCGTTGAAGATGGTGTCGTGGCGACTATGACCGTACCTGCTGCTCAGCTGACTGCCTCAAAGAATGAAGAAGGCAACATGGAACTGAGTATCCACCAGCGCCTCAACGTTGAGCAGCCGTACATGGTGGAAGTTGAGAATCTGAGCAACGGCGAAACTGTCTCCATTGAGTTTATGCCCGAGCACGGTGTAACAATCGACGAGATTATGGCTAGCCGCCAGAACATTTTCTTCCCGGACACCCCCGGCGTTCGCCGCGCCCCAAAGGTGGAGGCGAACCCCGCCCCCGAGGTATCCGCAAGCCCGAGCGCATCCCCGAGTGCCGCAAAGGACAGCCCCCACCCTACGGCTGCCCCGGCTCCTTCTGAGGCACCGTCTGCCTCGCAGAGCGCTTCGGCGCATCCTTCTGCAAGCGCATCTGCTAGCGCCTCGGCGAGTGCATCCGCGAGTGCGTCTGCCAGTGCGTCTGCTTCGGCGAGCTCTTCTGCTGATGACGCGGCACCTGCCGAGGTGACTGAGGACCGTCTGCTGGTGCATAACCGCCCTGACGGTCGTGCCCCCGCAGGGACTCGTGAAGCGACTCTGGAAATCTCTACTGCAGAGCTGCGCGGGTCGGCTGATTTTCAGCCTATTAGCGTCAGTGCTAGGAATGTGGCGGAGAGCAGCCTGGGCTATGACGTGATGGTCTTTGAAATGCCTGCTGATGGTGGTGCCGTGGGTTCGCCTCTGGCTACTACTCACGTGAATCCTCAGCAGGTTGCTGATGGTGCTTTCTCCACCGATTTGCAGGTTCCCGGTACCGCGTTGAACCCCGGCAAGCGCTACCGTGTGGTTGTGGTGGGTGGTGACTCCACTGAGGAGCTGAAGCTCATGGCGACCACCGCTTTTGGTGTGAGCGTGGTTCAGCGTGCTGTTCCGGTGAATCACGCTCCGAGGCCTGCAGAGTCTAGTGCCCGTCCGGTGGGCCCGGTGATTTCTGATGTTAATCGTCGTGTGGTTCCGTCGGCTTCTTCTGCGCCTTCTATGGTGGATGAGTCTGCGGTGGAGTCTGCTAATCTTGCTGCCGATTCTGTTGCCAAGATCCCGTCGGTGGAGGGCGCCCTGGGCTATATTGCTCAGGCTCAGCGTTCTGCTCGTGCGATTACTGCGCAGGCTCGAAGCTCTGTGGCTGATACTTCTGTGCAGGCTCCTGAGACGATGATTATGTCTGGTTATGCGACGCTATTGCCTGGTCGTACCGTGGTGAACCTGCTGGGCTATCAGCCGTTGGAGTCTGAAACGGTGACTGTTGCTTCTCCTCAGGAGAATGTGGGTGCTGCTGGTTCGGGTAGTTTCTATACTCGTAGTTCGAAGTCGCGCGGTGATTCTTCCGGTTCGAAGCTAGAGGCGAGCGCCCAGGATAATGGCCCTCTGCCGGAGGGCACTTTGCCGCTGAGTATTGCTCTGCTGGGTTCGGTTGCCTTTGTGGGTACTGCTGTGGCGGTTAATGTGTATCGTCGTCGCCTTGAAGATGCTGAAGAGTTGGACGCGGAGTAGTTCAGCGTATCTGTTTCTTCGTGCTGTGAGGCGTGTAGGTGGGCCCTCTGTGGGACTGCCATGATGCGGAGGTGCCCTGTCGG
>ERZ772786.1094-NODE-1094-length-10400-cov-3.745771_pt1 | contig 10400 bp, 9 predicted proteins | sample MGYA00511473_ERZ772786 | MGnify/ENA primary metagenome ERZ772786 (study PRJEB29015, sample SAMEA2738025) | human oral metagenome | biome: human oral; feature: human-associated habitat; material: saliva | place: China | collected 2252 ...
CATATTTTTGTTGAAAATGATAGTGAATGAAAAAGGCGTTACCTTTTGTTGTTGCCAATTGATGCTCGAAGTAGGTTTCACAGATTATTTTTTCGCATGTTTTTGAGCTAAAATCTTCGTCAAAAATGGTACTTTCTGTAAATAGTTTAGGAATAACATTTTTCAAAATAATTGATTTAATGAAATCTAAGGGAGTATTGTGATTTGAAAACAAATAGCCTAAAGTTTCCATGTATTCAATATTTTTTTGGTTCTTGAAAACGTACATGTAGCAGTCTTCGTGGGAAAAATTTCTAAATGAATCAACAATCGTTTGAATTCTTTTTAAAGTATCTGGATTCAGCGATAAAAAATACGGATTAAATTGATTCAGAAAATGACAAACTTCAAGTTTCTCATCTAGCGTTAAAACCTTTTTGTTGTGTACGGTTTTTAGTGTTTTGAATAATTCATTATGCGAAAAGTAATAGGGAGTATATTTAAACTCAATCAGACTAGATTCTGGAACTTTAATTCTTTGCTTTCCAAAAAAGAGGAGTTGACTTTTGTCTGGAAGTTCTTCTACGTTTCGCTCTGACAAATTTGCCATTATTGCTTGAGCTTGTTCTTCAGAAAGGCTGTAATTTCTTTCCTCTCCATCTTTGAAATCGTACAAGAATTTTCCGATAGGGTCTTTTTCAATTTTGGTAACAATAGATTTTGTCGCCTCAATAGTTTGTTTAACCGCATCTACTTCTCTTTTGCTCAATCTGTCTAATTGGTGAAGTTCCAACGAAGCATTAAGCACTGGAAATTCGGTTTGGTTTTGAATGCTAGTTAAAATTTGTTCAGGACTAAATTTTTCTTCATCGTTTTGGACAAATTGAGAAAAGAAGTCATAATAGGTGAGCCCTGAATTTTCGTAAGCTGTTTCAACGTTGTAGTACAATTTCATATGAAAATGAGTCCTTCCTTTGCTCTGGTAATGACAACATATTGAGTGTAAATGTTGTCGTTAAATGTTTCTTTCGCTTCTTTGGTTCTGATCACTCGTTCAATATTTTTGATATTTTCGTTAGTGATTACGATATCGTATTCCCCACCTTTGGACATGTGAATCGTGGAAATTTCAATTTGGGGATTTTGTTTGAGTGTGTTAATTTCACTCTCGAGTAGCATTTCAAATTTGTTTTCTTTGAAGTACAATTCAATTTGTTCTGAGAATGCTTTATTGTTCGGTAGAGTGAGTAAATATTCTTCAAATTGTTCAAGTAATTGAATGTTCAATTTTTCATCAATATTTTCAACGTGTTCTTTCAGTTTGAGAATTTTTGATTTCCTTTTCATCAGTTCTAAGAAATCAGCAATAAAGTAGTGTTGTGGATAGTTCTTAATGAACGCAATTCCAACCAATTCTTCAGGTAAGTCAATCGCTTCCGCAATCGTTTCAATCATTTCTGCGATGGTTTGTTGGCAGAAGTTTAAGTCGTAAAGTTTTGTAAACTTTTCAAAGGATTCGCCATGACTAAGAATGTTTTTTAGTTCAAAATATTTCTTCAACAAATCATCAATGTTTAGCGCTATGGTTTCTTCTTTTTGCTTCAAAAATTCTGTACAGCTATTCTTTTCTTCCTGAGCAAAGAATGCGAGCAGGCTTTTTTTGTAACTCAAAACAGTAGGCGGTTGTTGACTTACTTTATAGTTGATGTAGAATTTTTCCCCTTCTTTTTGTGCTTCTCTTGTAATCTCGCTGAAAGTGTTAAAGACCTGTTGGTTCGTTTTCATCAAGATTCCGATTTTAATGCCTGGGCGAGCGACTTCTTTTACTGTTTCATAGAATGTCTTTTTCTCATCTTGTAAATCTTTGATATAAGCGTTTTTTTCTTGGGCTGCTTTTTCATGTAAATTTGAAAATAGTTGATTTGCAAAATTAACGATTTCGTTCCCACTTCTGAAATTGTAGGTCAAATGATGCGTGAAAATTTCTGTTTTTTCAATACCAAATGCGTAAGCTACTAAAGCTAATGTATCTTGCGATTTGATAAGACTTGTTTTAAAGTCATCTTCTGTCAATTTTTCGTTACGAAAACGATAGAGCGCTTGTTTTTCGTCTCCCACAAAGTTAATCTGAGTGTATTTTTGCATTAGTCCTTTTAGAATGCACATTTCATCGTATGTCGTGTCTTGAAATTCATCAACAATGATTAATTGGTAATGCTTGAATTTTTCAAAAGGCTCTATTGGAAATAATTCAAAACTGACGATTTTTTTTACCAATTCCAAAAGTAAGTCATAAGACAAACTGTTTTCAAGCGATTGAAGGAGTTCGTCTGAAAAATTGAGTAAGTAGGCGGATTTCATTTCTTTTTCCAAATCATCTTTGACTTGAGGAGAAAATTCGGAAATGATATTGTATCCTGATTTAAAACCTAAACGTTCCAAATATTTACCTTTGCTTAGAACACGGTGCGCAAAAGAGTGAAAGGTTGTTGCTACTGGTGGAATATCTTGACTAATTAAACGTTCATTAAGTTCTTCTGTCGCTTTTTTAGAAAATGAAAACAACAAGATTTCATCAGGTTTTAGTCCTTTTTGAATGGCATTTTTTACTTTTTCAATAATGGTGTAAGTTTTACCGCTTCCCGCAGAAGCTTGGATGTATTGATATTGATGTTCAAAATCTTCAATGGCTTTTTGTTGTTCTTGAGTACTTGACATTTGTTCTCCTTTTTTCTCATGTTATAGCGACTGTTCAATTGGCGTGCGATTATATTGATTTAAATTCAAAAAAAAATCTCCCGAAAGGTTCAGGAGATTTTTGCTTTTGTTATTTTGGTTAACTAGAATGGAAGGTCATCTTGTTTCATGTTTGCACTTGTATCGCCAAAGAAGTTAGAAAATGGATTTTCTGAACCTCCTGCTGGTGTTTCTTCTTGTCTGCCAAACGGATTAGCTTGTGGTTGCATTTGTGGCGCTGTTTGACCGCCAAATGGATTAGCTTGAGCTTGCATTTGTGGAGATGCTTGTCCACCAAATGGATTAGCTTGAGCTTGCATTTGTGGCGCTGCTTGTCCACCGAATGGATTAGCTTGAGCTTGCATTTGTGGAGATGCTTGTCCACCGAATGGATTAGCTTGTGGTTGCATTTGTGGAGATGCTTGACCACCACCGAATGGATTAGCTTGTGGTTGCATTTGTGGCGCTGTTTGACCACCACCGAATGGACTTCCTTGTGGTTGCATTTGTGGCGCTGTTTGACCACCACCAAACGGACTTCCTAGTGGTTGAGAATCTTCTACTTGGAATAATGCAGCAGGATTATCGTAACGACTTGTTCCTTCGTAAACTTTTGCGTTAATATTTCCCAAAATTGAATCAATACCCAGTCCCATATTTTGGTCTGTTGTAAAAGTATTGAAAAGGACACGAATCGTTGACTCTTTCAAAAAGTTTTCTGCTGTCACTTCAATCGGATTGTCCCAGTTTCCTGTGGTTGCTTTGAACATATGTGGAGCGTATGCAGCGTTGAATTCAAAACTATACTTAATTGAACCATTTCGTTCGTACATGTGTTGTGAGAGATATTGAGCAATGTTATCTGAAGTTGCTCCAATTAATCGAGGATTGCGTAGAACAATTTTACGGTAATTCACTGGACTTTTTGGATATTTTGATTTTTCAATTGCTTTTTTGTATTCAGCTTCTGAAAATACATTCAAATGTGAAAATTCTACTTCAGCTTCAATAAGAATTTGTTCTTTGTCTTGAATTCCCATTTCTTCTGGTTTGAGGCGGTTAACACCTGTTGGTACGTATGCGGTAAATGGAATAGAGTTGTAATTTTTCATGATTTTTTCCTTTTTTGAATTTTTTTCAATTTTTAAATTATCGCAAGCTTGCTTGCGATAAAACCTTTCCGTTACTACTATCCTTTTTTTTTAAAAAAACTAAATTTTTTTCACTTCGTAATTTCGGATTAAATCTGTGATGTATTCTGCTGTTTTACTATCGTGATCATCCGCAAATAGTCCACTTTCTATTTCTGACAGGTTGTGAGGAGAAATAATGAAAGTCGAGAGCTGATTATCTTGACGAGTTTTCAGTAAGCTGATTAACACTTCTTTAGAAAAACGATTAGACATCTGGTCTAATCCGAAGTTATCAATAATTAAAAGTTTCCTAAAAATTAAGCCTTGCATCACTTGACCTCTATTTTCAAAGTTAATATTATCTTTGAAATTCAAGTAATTGATATATTTGATTTCATCGAGAATACTTGGCTCAGTGGTCATTTGACTGTTCATATAGTCCAGAGCATAGCTTAAAGCTTTGTCCGTATTTCCGTATAGAAACAGTCCATGTTTGCTTGATAGGATATTATTCAAAGAGATGATGGCATCTTCGTTGATTTGTTCATCATTCACCGTTAGATATTTGATTGGGATATGGTCACGGTTGTAGATATATTTTTTCACGTTTTCTAATAATTGTTTTTTTCCATCATCAGTTAACGTTTCGACAGCATAGAGGATTCCACTTTCTTGATGTGGAACAATTTGTGTTTTTTGGCTGTGATTGTTGTTAGAAATGATTTCTAATTCGTCAATCGCTGTAGCATAATTCAGTAATTGATTATTTTCGTTTTGATTAATCAATGACGGATTAACTCCTTCAGTGATTTCTTTGAATCTTTGAATATTTTTGTGAAAGTTGAATTTAATATCTTTTAACTCACCACTTCTATTCTTTGCAATGATGAGTGTCGTAAGAGTTGGAAATGATTGAGAGATAGATTCACATTCTTCGTCTAGTGCTTCATCATTCTCAAAGTCTAATGCTTCTTCTTGCTGAATGAATGCAATTAGACTGGCATCTTGTTCGATTGCACCACTTTCTCTCAAATCAGAGAGAAGCGGACGTTTGTTTTGTCTTTGTTCACTCGACCGTGACATTTGACTTAACGCAATCACAGGAATATCTAATTCTGTGGCTAAAAGTTTCAGATTTCTGGATATTTCACTGATTTGTTGCGTTCGATTTTCTTTGTTATCACTTGAAATGAGTTGCAAATAGTCGATTACGACTGCTCCAACAGGCGTTTTTTTGTGATATTTTTTTACTTCTGAACTAATAGATTGAGAAGTAATCACACCTGTGTTTTTTAGCTCAATATTCACGTGTTCAATGATTTTCTTTGTTGCTAGTAACAACGCTTTTTCTTTTTCATCTAACTTTGCTGTTTGAATGGCTTCTTGCGGGATTCCTGAGATGATGGAAATCACTCGCTCTGAAATCATTTTGTTGCTCATTTCCAACGAATAGTACAAAATAGGTTTCTTGGTAATTAATGCCGCGTTTGTCGCTAAATTTAGCGCAAAGGCGGTTTTACCAACACCCGGTCGAGCAGCGATAATTGTTACTTCACCACCTTTTAAGCCTTTCGTAATTTTATCTAAAGTTGGATATCCTGTGGAAATACCGGCAAATTCTGGTAAAGCTCCACTTTCTTTGAGTTCAATTTCCTTGAAAACTTCCTCTGCACTTTTTGAAATGGTTTCAAAAGTTTCAGGGGATTCAGCATTTACAAAATCTATTTTTTCAAAAAGAGAATTAACAAATTGTTGAAGCTGAATTTCAGGATTTTCTAATTCTGAAAGTGCCTCTTTTAATTCTTTTTTTGTTTTCTCACGATTAATGTTTGACAACAATTTTTTCGTGTAGGCATTGAATTGTTCTTCGCTGACACTTTCGGCTTCATTTTTTAGTTGCTGAATGAAAAGTACGCCACCTAAACTTTCTAATACTTTTCGGTGTGCTAAAAAGTCTGAGATCATCGGTACATCAGGAATAATATTCTGCTTAGACAATTCCTGAATCGCAATGTATACGGCTTGGTATTTAGAAGTTTTGAAATCTTTAGGAAAAATGAACTTTTGAATATTTGCGAGATATTCGGGTTGTAGCAAAAGTGTTGAGATAATTGTTCGTTCCCAATTACTTAAGGGAGTGTTATTTTCTGTCATTTTTATTATTTATGTCCTTTAGAATCGCTAAAAAATAGTTAAAATTATTTTTCTTTCGATGTTCGCAAATCTGAATTGACTTGTAGAACATTGCAGGAGTGGCACCTTGTGAAAAGACTTCTGAAAGTAAAAAAATATGCTGAGATGTCAGCATACCAATACGGTTACAATATTCATCTAGCATATCTTTAATTTCATCATTTGAGTATTTTGTCATTCTTTTATCCGAAAATATCTAAGTTAATATCGCTATGTTTTCTTTTCTCCATGCTCTCAGACTTTTGTCTTGAAGCGTTAAATATACTACTAAAGTCGTTAACATCTTTAATCTGTGGTTGTGTTTCTGATTCTGATTTTAATTTACTAGTATCTGAAACATCGTTCACATCTCGGTTTTCATCTGGCAAAACTTCAATTTTCTGTTCTTCTACATTTTCTTTTGAAGCTGTAACTTCCTTTCTCTTTTGTGTTTCTGATGCTTTTCTATGAGCTTCTTCAAGTAGTTCTGGAGTTACTATATCAGGTCTTTCGGATTCATTTTTGATTAAAGAATCAAAATAATCTACATTTCCATATTTGTAAAAGTATTGTTTTAAAAGACTTTTGATTGTTTTTGTGATATTCTTTTGAGCTATCAAAACTTTATAAATATCTTCATCTGGAGTAATTTTAAAATTAATTGTTTTTGTTTTTTCTTGCGACATTTTTTCTCCTATTTTTTTAGTGAACAATATCTATCTTCTTGTGTTATTCACTTCCATTCAGCTATTCAAATTATTCCAGCTTCTTGACAAAGATGAGTTCATTGCTGTTTTTGACTGGATAATGAATGCGTTTCGCCTCCAATTTAGATTTGTTGATTTGATATTCGATGTAAGTTGTTTTTTTCAACGATTTCAAATATTTGTTAAAGGCTTCTCTTCGATTTCTAGCCATTATGATAGTGACTAGCTTGAATTGAGGGATTGAGGTGAGTTGTTCATTTTTTTCGTCATAGTCTGTTTTTTGGATGATTTGAAAATATCGCATATTATTTTGAATTCACCTCTTTACTCGCTTTTTTCTTCTTGTCGCTTTCTGAGTTTGTACTATTAATTTCTTCAAAATGGAGTGCTGCTGCCTGCATTGAAAGTCCAAACGTATTGGCATACCGTCCAATTTCTCCATCTACCGTAATCATGAAGGGAGCGTTATCGCCATAGATATCATGCAATTTGTTGTTTACTGCCAAGTTCAACCAATTGTCTTCATTACCGAAAAAGTCTTTGTTTAGTGTGGCAATACCGCCACCAAAGGCATAAATCAAATCAAAATTGGCTTTGGATGAAACTTCACTGATGAAGTCAATGAGTTTTTCAATTAGATTTTTTCGAGCTTGGTTCCAATATTCTGACCATGCTCTTTTGTTTCGAGAAGTAAGGTGGTCGGTTGGTCGATTAAAAAGATTAATTAGAGCGGTTGCGTCCGGAAGTTGAAGTCCTTTTTGCGTGCCATAATAATAGGTTTCGTTGAATGCGGTCATTGCTCCTTCGGCTAGTGAACGTGAGGCTGTTGGGTCGAAAAATTTCACGCCATTTTTGTCATAGAAGTTCGCACTATCGAAAGTTGCTCCTCCACCATCAAGAGTTTGAATGTTGGCGTATTTCAAAAATTCTTCGTAAGGATCAAAGTCATTTTGACCAATGGTTTTGAAAATGAGTTCTTCAATTTGTTTACGAATGGTAGGTGTAGGATGTTGGAAAATGTAGACTCCTGCTTCACCTTCTGCTAAAGCGATTGCCTTTTTTACTGTGAGGTTGACTGTGAGACTTCGTTCTCCTTTGTTAATGACAAAAGTGTGTGGACCTCGTGTTAGTCCATCAACATATTGATTGTGCTTGTTCACTCCATCTGAAATTGGCAAACTTACACCGAGGTATGCTTCAATTTCAATTTCGTTGCCTTTCCAACTATCCATAATTCCATTTTTCAAAATGTATTGAGCAAAACTACCAAATACCAAAAATGAAAGTAAATCTTCATCTACTTTTGAAATGTTTTTTGATTGGATATCAAAGGTCTTGTGGTAGTTGGAACTTCTTAATTTGGCATCTTCTCCAACATAGTAAAGTTTACCTAATGTCGATTTCAAAGGTGTTTGAATGACATTAAGAATGAGGTCGTTTTTTGATACATCAACGGGACTCTTCTCGGCAATAATCGACGGAAATGTATTTAGACTTCCGGGATTTCCTAGAAAGTTCTTTGGATTAGTTAAAATATTGAGGTATGATTTTGTGTCAGAATTTCCTACGTCAATTCCGCCAGTTAAGATTAATTTTTTGTTCATTTTTTCTCCTTTGAAAATTATTGAAAGGCAATTTTAATTGTTTTTACATCTGCTTTAGGTGTTTCTTGTTCTAACGCATATTCATAAGCAAAGTTTTGTTTGCTATTTTTGAATTTTACGATTGTTGATGCTGAAACTTCTTTTTTGCCTGCTAAACGCATTAGAATTTCTTTGTTGGCTTGTTTGTTCAAGTCAATGTAGTAGGCAGAATGGTTTTTGTCGTATTTGTAGACTTCTGGCAATGAAGCATTGCAATAAGGACAAGTATTTTTGTAAAACACAAGCTGAATTGGGAATTTTTTTTGATTTGAGAGAAAAGAATCAAAGCTTTTTTGAGATTGAAAACTAATCATTCTTTTTGTTCTTTTATTTTCAAATGGTAAATTTTTCAATTTTAGTAGTTTTGGATTTTCTTTAATTATTTTTTGCTCATTTTTGGGAACATAAGCATTTACTTTTTCTTTTGAATGAACGGTGCTTGCTAAAATTAATGACAATGAAACTGCACCAGTTGCTAATAGAATACCTGAAATTGTTTTTTTCATGATTGGGACCTTTTTTTTCCTTACACTTTAACTATCTATTATTATTTTTTTTTATTTTTTTCCTTACACTTTAACTATCCATTATTTTTTATTTTTTTATTTTTTTTCCTTCTTTTTTTTAATTAGCCAGTAATTTGATTACTTCAATTTGTCTTGCTAACACATCTAAAATAGATTTGTATCTATTGAAACGCATTTTTGAAGTTTGATAGCGGTCATACGCATTAATTTGACCTTCTGCGACTGAGATTGCGATAAGCTCGTTATAAGCCATGACTTTTCTTTCTGCTGGAGAAACTTTTGAAGATTGTCGGTCATTAACAATATCAATGATTTTTTTGTAGTATTCAAATTTCGCTTGGAGTAGTCCATAATCAATTCCAATTTCTGTATAAAGTTTTACGATTGAAATTAAGAGCGTTTGAAAATTAGAGGCGTCTTTCATTAATTCAGCGTTAGATTTAATTGTTTTAATTTTTTTTGAAATTAATTCCTCAAATTCTTCTTCTGTGAGTGTGGTAATATTTTTTTCTGACATGTTAGGTTTCCTTTTTTAAATTTTTTTTTCAAAAAAAAAGATGTTCAGGCTATTGCCTGAACAAAAAAAGTGGAGAAGAACTCAAATCGCCTTTATTAAAATATCTGTTATTTTAATTTGTTTTTAATTAAAGTGGGGATAAACGCACTTTTTTTTCTTGAAAATTCGTTCTAGAACGATTTATGAAAACTTCGCTTTCACAAAATTGATTTTCCTACTTTTTTAACACTGTTCTAACACTTGGTATTACTGGTTTTAAAGAGTTTTGCAAAAAATGAAATTGCTACCGCTCCCTTATGCTCTTAGATTTTTAAAAAAAAGCTCTTATATGAGATTTTTATTAATGTTTTGTAATGTTCTCACAACTTACAAAAATGGTTAGGAAAAGTCTGCCAAGAAGTGAAAACTTCAGTTGAAATGCTTGCCCAGCTTGCGCTGGTCAAGCATTTCAACAACAAAGACGTTAGTCTTTGAGGCAGACAGAGTGCTGATAGCGTGGTTACGTAGTAAATTACTACGTGATATTTTTACGTAGTAATTTACTACGTTGTGGTTTTTTTACGTAGTAAACTACTACGTTATTGCTATTTTATACGTAGTAAACTTCTACGTTGTGATTATTTTACGTAGTAAATTACTACGTAAAGTGCATTTTTAAACAAAATTGCTGAATACAGAATAGCATGTTTCTTGTTACTGCATCGAGTATGATAGATATAGTATTTTCGTAATCAGTTAATAAGTGAGATATTGATTTGCAGGTTCGTAGTAATTTACTACGTTGCATTTTTTACGTAGTAATTTACTACGTTATCTCTTTTTTATACGTAGTAATCTTCTACGTTATCTCTTTTTTATACGTAGTAATCTTCTACGTTATCACTTTTTTTACGTAGTAATCTTCTACGTTATCACTTTTTTACGTAGTAATTTACTACGTTGGTGCTTTTTTTACGTAGTAATTTACTACGTTGATGCTTTTTTTA
>ERZ772786.1096-NODE-1096-length-10376-cov-3.529309_pt1 | contig 10376 bp, 9 predicted proteins | sample MGYA00511473_ERZ772786 | MGnify/ENA primary metagenome ERZ772786 (study PRJEB29015, sample SAMEA2738025) | human oral metagenome | biome: human oral; feature: human-associated habitat; material: saliva | place: China | collected 2252 ...
GCATAACTTGTTCTTGGTAAACCAAAATACCGTATGTCGGTTCAAGAATCTTTTGAAGAGATTCATGCGGATACTGAACGATTTCTGTTCCATTTTTACGATGAATATAATGCGGAATTTGTTCCATCGGACCTGGACGATACAAAGCAAGTACTGCAACTAAATCCTCGAAGGCTGTTGGTTTCATCTCTTTCAACACACGACGAATCCCGTCTGACTCGAATTGGAAGATTCCATTTGTTTGTGCCTTTTGGAAAAGCTCAAATGTACGCGCATCGTCTAAAGGAATTTTCGTAATATCCAATGCCTTCTTCGTGATTTTTTGCGTCTGTTGAATCGCCTTATGAAGCAACGTTAGGTTACTTAACCCTAGTAAGTCCATCTTGAGAAGACCCACTTTTTCAACAGCCTGCATCGCATACTGTGTCAACATCCAATCCGCTTCCTGAAGAGACGCCGAATATCCTTTATCTCGTTTCATTAACGGAACGGTCTTCGTTAACTCCTCTTGCGATAACACGACTCCGGCAGCATGGACAGACGAATGACGTGGAAGTCCTTCAAGCGCACGCGCCACTTGATATAGCTTACGATTACGGTCGCTACTTTCCACATGTTCTCTAAACGCCTTATTTTCTTTATAGGTCTGCTCTAGCGTTACTTTCCCTTGAGCGATATTGTTTGAAAACTTCTGAACCGTAATGATGTTTTCTCCAAAGACTTTACATACATCGCGAATCACTTGTTTTGCCCCAAGCGTACCAAAAGTCACGATTTGTGCTACGTTTTGATTTCCATATTTTGAAACGATATAGGCTAAAATGTCTTCACGCTTATCATCAGGGAAATCTAAGTCGATATCGGGCATTGTATAACGTTCACGATTTAAGAAACGTTCAAATAGCAAGTTGTAACGAATCGGATCAACGCCTGTAATATGCAAGAGATATGAAACGAGCGAACCCGCAGCAGAACCACGACCAGCGCCTGTTTGAATCCCTTGTTCACGCGCATGACGCATAATATCCCAAACGATAAGGAAGTAATCATCAAATCCCATATCATGAATAACGGCTAATTCGTCTTTCAGACGATTCACATAAACTGGTGTTGTCACGCCCATCTCAAGCATCGCAGCTTCACATAATTCATAAAGGAACTGCGCACTTGTTTTCCCACCTGGTACTGGGAATTTAGGAAGCATCGTATCTCTTAGAGGAATTTCAACCACTAAGTCCTTCGTAAATTGTTCTAGATTAGAAAGAAGGACTCCACCTTCAAAGGCTTGGAACACCTTCGCCATTGACGTTGCTTCTGGCAAAGATTCGCTCCCTGTTGCATCTTCTTGTGTAAACGAGAGCGTTTCTCCAAGTCGAATCGCTTGTAACACTTTCCATGGGAAATAATCAGTTGTATTTAAATAACGAGAGACGCTAAACGCAACTGGTATTACACCAGATGATTCAATCCCTGAACGCATTTGTTGGAACTCACCGCGTTCTACCATTTCACGGGTTATCCCCACAGCAATTTCTACTCCAGGAAACTCTTCCTTCACAGCACGAAGAACGGCTTCAAGTCTTCCTTTCGAATGAGCAGCAACCCATTCACTATCCAGTGGAGGAAGGACAATTTTCACATCCTCACTATGAGTTGCAATCCACTCTGTCATTTCCTTAGTCCACGTTAATCCTTGTTGATAAAGGGTTGAGAGTTTCAGGAGGGATTCGTACCCCTTTTCGCCTTTTGCATAAACGATAATCATTTCTTTTTTAGAGGAATCACTCTTCCAAGCGACTTCGAAAGTACATCCTAAAATCGGTTGAATTCCATTTGCGATACAACGCTCATAAAATTCAACAGCACCATGTAGAACTCCATCATCTGTTAAGGCAAGTTGTTTGTAACCTAATAATTTTCCAGTTTCTACATATGCATTTAAACGAATCGTACTTTTGAGTAATGAATAGCTACTGAATACTTGTAAAGTTGTAAATGGCATAGGGTTCCTCCTCTCATATTTGTCGCCTTATTATAGCATATCTTCCCCTTTCGTGCTCCCATTTGGAAAGTTTTCCAGCCCATCTATTGTCAAAAGAATCTAGCTTGTACTATAATGGGAAATGAAAGAAGGGTTGTCCGTGAAATATATTGTTACCATCATATGGGGATTGATACTTAGCCAAGTGACCTATTATTTAGGAAGTGCACTCTCTCAAACACCTTACAACGTACAAAGTGCCGTAATCGTAGGAGTGCTCGTAACTGCAGCTATCTTTATCATCCAACACGTATTTATGAAATCAAAAGAAAACAGAAGTTAAGAGTTGAACCTTAACTTCTGTTTTCTTTTTTGTTTTTAGCGCTTCGAAGTTAAACCAACCTCCGCACGTTGCAATTCTATCTCTCGTATTTTCTTTGGTGAGCACATAGTCTCGTACATCAACTGAATATTAAAGAGAATCATTAATTTTTCTTAAATACAGTGGTTATTCAGTGATGATAGCGGTATAGTTACTTTGAAAATTCGACAGGAGAACAATATCTATGAAAAAAATACACTCTATAAAAGAATTTGTTAGTTATTGTGTTGCATATCATTTTTTTTGGATAATATTATCGTTTATAGCTTTAGTAGTGGATCCCCCTAAACCTGATAATTATAATATTATGACTTCAGAATCGAACTTCATAATTCTTTTTTTCATTTTCAGTGGAATATACTTACTACCACTATTCCCACTAATTTCCATTAATAAACAAATTTCCACCGTAAAAATTTTACTCTCGTTCATGTTTATTTCTACAATCACATTTATGATGCTATACTTTCAGCAACATTACTTTGGTTCTTTTGAATCATATAGTATATTCTTAGAATATCTATTAATCCCAGCTTGGCAAACTCTAATTTTCTCTCTCGGTTTATATTTTATAAAAAATTAATCGAAGCTAATTTTCTTTCAATTAGCTTCGATTATTTTCAGTTATTACTCATTTAGAAAGGTTACTGTATAAATCGCACAAAAGACCGTGGGCAAAGTTCGCACGTTCCAATCCCATCGCCTGTAAATTTACACTAGTAAGCACTCACGAAGAATATTACCCTTCTTTTAGCAACGTTTCGTATAAAAGCACAAAAAGACCGAGGACAAACGAAGAACCATAGGGATTCTATGGTAGAAGTAATAGCGATTAGTAACCGATGTGAATTACTGACTCTAGAAATTTATTTCCTAGAGTCAGTTTGAAGCTCGGTAGGATTGAGACAAAAGGCTCAATCCGATACAGCTATTATCTCTACCATGAAGATATCCCTATGGTTCGTAGTTAGACCGACGGTCTTTTCCTTTTATTTATGCACAAACATTGCGTCGCCAAAACTAAAGAAGCGGTAACGTTCTTCGATGGCGTGCTGATACGCTTCTAGTGTGAATTCACGTCCAAGATAAGCACTGACAAGCATCACAAGCGTTGATTTTGGCAAGTGGAAATTCGTTACAAACGCATCCACCACACGAAACTCATATCCAGGTGAGATGAAAATATCCGTCCACCCACTCGCAGGCACCACATGCCCGTTATTATCTCTTGCGACTGTTTCTAACGTACGAATCGAAGTCGTCCCTACAGCAATCACTCGTTTACCAGCTTTCTTTGTCGCTTCAATCATATCCGCAGTTTCTTTGGATACATTGTAATACTCAGAATGCATCTTATGGTCTTCTAGCGAATCCACAGAAACGGGTCTAAAGGTTCCAAGGCCAACGTGCAATGTTACTGGAACAATATTGACACCCTTATCACGAATTTGTTGCATTAACTCTTCGGTAAAGTGCAATCCAGCTGTTGGTGCTGCTGCAGATCCATTTTCTTTCGCATACACTGTTTGATAACGTTCTTTATCTTCTAAACGCTCTTTGATATACGGTGGTAATGGCATTTCACCAAGAGATTCCAACACTTCTAGAAATACTCCTTCGTATGAAAACTCGATGATACGTCCACCTTGTTCTAATTCTTCGACAACGGTTGCTTTAAGTCGGCCATCTCCAAAAGAAACAACACTACCCACTTTCATCCGTTTTGCAGGTTTCACTAGCGTTTCCCACTTGTCGCCTTCCGTATTCGTTAATAGTAAGACCTCAATATGAGCTCCTGTTTCTTCTTTTGTTCCATAAAGACGTGCTGGCAATACACGCGTGTTATTCACAACAAGTGTATCTCCTTCTTCCAACTCTTCTAAAAGGTCAGAAAAATGTTTATCTTCAATGGTATGTGTTGTTTTATCAACCACTAATAAACGTGAAGACGTACGGTCTTTCAATGGCGTTTGAGCGATTAATTCTTCGGGTAAATCGAAGTCAAAATCTTTTGTTGTATAGTTCATTTCTAGTTCCTTTCTTACGATAAAGGATATAAGCGCCCTAAGTGAGCATATCCTTCAGGCGTCACCACACGACCGCGTGATGTCCGTTTTAAAAATCCAATTTGCAATAAATACGGTTCATACATATCTTCAATAGTTTCCGCATCTTCTGAAATATTTGCCGCAATGGCACCAAGTCCAACTGGGCCACCATCGTATAAATCAATCATCGCCGTTAACAATTTACGGTCAATATGGTCAAGCCCTTTAGCATCTACACGTAAGACCTTCAATGCTTGCTGCGTAATCTCTTTTGAAATGATGCCTTCTTCGTACACTTGAGAAAAGTCACGTACACGTTTCAAGAGGCGGTTGGCAATACGCGGTGTTCCACGAGAACGAAGCGCAATCTCAAGAGCTGCCTCATCTTTAATTTCACTATCAAAAACATTCGCACTGCGTTTTACAATCTCAGAAAGTGAAGCCTCATCGTAATACTCCATATGTTCCACAATTCCAAAACGGTCACGAAGCGGTGCAGAAAGAGCCCCTGCACGAGTCGTTGCCCCAATCAACGTGAACGGTGGCAATGGAAAATGTACCGGATGCGCAGTCGGCCCTTGACCAACCACGATATCTACGAAGAAATCTTCCATCGCAGAATACAACATCTCTTCCACGACACGTGGCAAACGGTGAATCTCATCGATAAATAAGACATCTCCGGCTTCTAAGTCGTTTAAGAGAGCCACTAAGTCACCTGGGCGTTCAATCGCAGGGCCACTCGTCGTCTTTATGCCGACTTCTAATTCATTGGCAATCACCATCGCTAAGGTCGTCTTTCCAAGTCCTGGAGGTCCGTATAGTAATACGTGATCCAAGGCCTCAGAACGACTACGCGCCGCTTGAATATAGATGGCCAGTTCTTCTTTTACTTTTTGTTGACCGATATATTGTTGCAACGTCTGTGGTCTTAGTGATAATTCGGCTTGTACTTCCCCCTCGTCAAGCGGGTTTCCGTCAATAAAACGTTCTTCCTCCACGATAATCCTCCATTATTTCATCAATAGTTTAAAGGCTACTTTTAATGCCTCTTGCGTCGTACTTGGAGCAGCAGCTTCCAGCGACTTCCAAATCTTCGTAATTTCTTTTGCAGAATAACCAAGACCCAGTAAGGCTTCTTTTGCTTCTTCAAGAGTTGCTTGGTTTGTTGAAACAACTGCTTTTGTTGCCTCTTCAGGAAGTACTTCAAACTTCCCTTTCAAGTCTAAAATAATTTGTTGTGCTGTTTTCTTTCCAACGCCAGGGAATTTTGTTAAATAAGTGACATTCCCACTTTCTACAGCATTCACGAAACCTTCTGTATCGTCATTTGCTAAAATACTCATCGCACTCTTTGGACCGATACCAGAAACGCTAATTAAACGTTGGAATAATTCGCGTTCTTCGCTTGAAATAAATCCATATAAGGTAATGGAATCCTCACGAACAACTTGTTGTACTAACACTTTAATTTGTTTTTTCAGAGAATCTTGTAGGCGGTATGGGTTTGCAAAAACCACTTGATACCCTACGCCATGCACATCGACAACAATCGCTGTTGGTAAGATATGCGCCAACTCTCCATTTAAATATTCATACATGAATGATGCTCCTTTTTTGTCTATATCAGAACAATTTTAGCATAACAGGAAGGTCTAGGGCAAATGTCTGTTCGCATATTGTTCAAAAAAGCAGCCCCTTTTGATAGAGACTGCTTTTAAAAGTTCAGTTATTCGTTTAAATTATGCATTTAATAATGCTTCTGCTTGTTTTTCAAGTCCTGCTACTACTTCTTCGCTTAATGTAACAACGCCTGTTCCCCAAGCTTCAGGGTTAATTTTAGCGCCAGTGAATTCGCCTACTACTTGCATACGGATGAATGGTAATAATGCATTATAAGCAGCAAATAATGGTTCATGTCCTGCGTTTGCCATTGCTGATACCGTTACAACTTTATCTTGTAAAATTGAAGGTCCGCGTTTATCTGATAAATCTAACGCACGGCTCATCCAGTCTAATAAGTTTTTCACTGTACCAGGAATTGCAAAGTTATAAACTGGTGAGAAGATCCATACTGCATCCGCTTTTCCGAATGCATCGCGAGCTGCTTGTACTTCAGGTAATACTGGAGTTTCTAAGTCTTGGTTCATTAATGGAAGGTTTGAGTAATCTAAGTAAGTGACTGTTGCTTTTCCTTCTAAAATACGTTCTGCTTTTTCTGCCATTTGGTGGTTGAAGCTACCTTTACGTAAGCTACCTACTACAAATAAAATGTTTTTCATATTCATATCCTCTTTTCATCTTTTTCAGCCAAGAAAGTGACGTCTTCTCTCTTGGAACTGTCATTAGATTATCATCACTTAAACGTTAAAGCAATTTATCTGCTCAGAAAAATATTTTTATTTTTTAAAACAAAAAACTTTTAGAAACGTTGATATTATACTGTTTTGAAATGAAATTTAAAAATATCATTATAATGTATACGTTATAATGATAAAAAATTTTTTCAACGAAAATTAGAGATGGTCATACAAAGGAATGAGTGAATGTGAATTTATCGTGATGTTATAATTCATTTCACTTTTAAATAAGAATAATCTAGTCTCTTTTTGTGAATTGCTTAATTTATACTATTTTTTATATGTAACATATGCTACAGTCGATATATAAACATCAATAAGGAGTGTTCTTATGTCAGAAAAACGTTTAACACGTAAAGTAAATGAAAAGAAAATTGCTGGAGTATGTGCTGGTGTAGCTGATTACTTTGGACTAGACGTAGCAATGGTTCGTCTTGGATGGGCTCTTTCATTCTTATTAGCTGGTGCTGGTGGTTTCTTATACGCACTATTATGGTTCTTATTACCAGAAGCTGAATAATATTAAATGTGCAGGCAGAGATGCCTGCTTTTTTTGTGCTTGAAAAATGAGCTCACAGGCCCAAAACTTCGCACTGTGAAGTTTTGCTTCCCAAACCATACGCACATCGTTTTTTTACGATGCTTGCGTTGGTTTGGTCCAGTGATCGATTTCTAACCGCGAAGTCTCACATCCTGCTATTCATACCCTCCACCAGCAACTCCAAAGTACTCTTCCAAGCTTAAGCCGGATTGGTAAATGGCAGTGGCTTTGTCACCGACGTAGCGCAAGTGCCATGCTTCGGGTTGGTAACCTGTGATGGCTTCCTTGCCTGGTTGGAATCGGACGATGAAGCCGTACTCGTGGGCATGTGTATGAAGCCAGTGGATGGCGTCGCTGTATTCTGGACCATCGAGAAGGTTTCCGTGAGAGTCGAGAATATCGAAGGCGAGCCCTGTTTGGTGTTCGCTATATCCCGGGCGAGCAGAGTACGTATCTGCGGCCGCTTGTCCTTCACGGGCTACATAGTTGTTATAGAGTTCGGTTTGATAGTCATAGGAACGATATCCGCTGTAAGAATCGCTAATTGGATAGCCGAGTTCTTGCATGCGATGAATTAACGCGCGGACTTGTTGGCCAGCCGTTGGATCTTCGCCGGGCGCATACGTTGATGGGAGCGCGTGTTTTTTATTGACGATGATGTCATACCCAAGGGAAAGGTCAGCCTTGCCACTTGAAGCCTGCGCTTGCGTAGTAGCTTCAGTCGCGGAAGTCGCTTCGGTACTTTGAACCGTCGTTTCCGCTGTTGTGCTTGTAGTAGTCCTCGTTGTTTGCGCAGTCGTTGCCATCGAACTCGTGGTCGTTTCAGCGGGAGTGTTCTTGCCCGAACAGCCAAGGAGAATGAAGCTTAGTGCAACTGCTGGTATGAGTTGTTTTTTCACAGGAATCATCCTTTCTTTGTCACTATAAGTGTAGCATAATTCCGAAGCTTTGGGCGGTATTTTTGTGAAAAATTAAACTCTCATTAAAATACGAACAATAAAAGATGAAACTTCCATGAATTAACAGGATTTTCTGCAGAAAAGCTTGCTTTTTCTTTTAAAAGTGGTATATTATTCGTTAATAAATTCAATCACTGGAGGTTTGTGCTATGTCAAAATGGGAAACAAAATTTCAAAAAGAAGGGTACACATTCGATGATGTTTTACTAATTCCAGCGGAGAGTCATGTCTTGCCAAATGACGTGGATTTACGCGTGCAATTAGCCAAAAACATTCGTCTCAATATTCCTTTAATGAGTGCAAGTATGGATACCGTCACAGATTCAACAATGGCGATTGCGATTGCGCGTCAAGGTGGATTAGGCGTGATTCATAAAAACATGTCTATCGCAGAACAAGCAGAAGAAGTTCATAAAGTAAAACGTTCAGAAAGTGGCGTTATCATCAATCCATTTTTCTTAACTCCATCCCATAAAGTACAAGACGCCGAAGACCTCATGTCAAAATACCGTATTAGCGGTGTTCCAATCGTTGATGACTTAGAAACACGTCACCTCGTTGGGATTTTGACAAACCGTGACTTACGATTCATTTCAGATTATTCCATTTTAATTGACGAAGTAATGACAAAAGAGAACCTCGTAACGGCTCCAGTTGGAACTTCATTGAAAGACGCAGAAGCCATTCTTCAAAAACATAAAATCGAAAAATTACCTTTAGTAGACGACAAAGGCTGCTTAGCAGGGTTAATTACGATTAAAGACATCGAGAAAGTGATTGAATTCCCGAACTCTGCTAAAGACGAACACGGACGTTTACTCGTGGCTGCAGCAGTAGGGATTACTTCAGATACATTCGAACGTGCAAAAGCATTACTAGACGCAGGTGCGGACGCCATCGTGATTGATACAGCTCACGGACATAGTGCCGGCGTAATCCGTAAAATTAAAGAAATCCGCGAAACATTCCCTGACGCAACATTGATTGCCGGAAACGTAGCGACAGGCGAAGGAACACGTGCCTTATTTGAAACAGGCGTGGACGTTGTAAAAGTCGGAATCGGACCTGGTTCTATCTGTACAACTCGTGTCGTTGCCGGTGTAGGGGTTCCGCAAATCACAGCGATTTACGATGCCGCAACAGTGGCGAAAGAATTTGGCAAAGCGATCATCGCAGACGGTGGGATTAAGTACTCAGGAGATATCGCTAAAGCTATCGCAGCGGGTGGACATGCGGTGATGTTAGGAAGCATGCTTGCCGGAACAGATGAATCTCCAGGTGAATTCGAAATCTTCCAAGGACGTCGCTTCAAGACATACCGCGGAATGGGAAGTCTAGCAGCGATGGAAAATGGTTCAGGTGACCGTTACTTCCAAGCGAAAAACGAAGCAAACAAACGCGTACCAGAAGGAATCGAAGGGCGTGTAGCTTACAAAGGTTCTGCCGCGGATATTATCTTCCAAATGGTCGGAGGTTTGCGCTCTGGTATGGGGTATGTTGGGGCGCATAATTTAGAAGAGCTTCGCGAGAATACACAGTTTGTGCGTATGAGTGGTGCGGGGCTAAGAGAAAGCCATCCGCATGATGTTCAAATTACTAAAGAAGCACCAAACTATTCAATTTCATAAAATAAGTGAAACGCGATTAGCGGCTATTGGCTTAAATCCTTTCGGATGTTTCCTATAGTAGCTGTAATGGGGCACCGGCTCGAGCCTGTAGTCTCTCACCTTTAAATCCTCAAAGACGGAGTAAGGAACAAGTTCCTAACTCCGTCTATTTCGTTTTAATGCTACTTCCCATTACTGCTACTATGGGATCCGAAAGGATAGCCAATCGCCTTTAATCACTTTTTTAAATTGAATAGTTCAGCTAGAAGCGAAACTGACATCATGTGTGCTTTTCGCTCACCACTCATGACAAATTGGTATTCTTTTTGAAATGGAGGGAAAGAAAATCATGAGTGCCTTTCATCATTTACAGCAAAGTGGTATCTACTGGATGAATGCCTAGAAATGCAATAAGGGTGCGGTTTGAGGAGCGGTAAGGTTGAGGTTTGGTATGGAAAAGGTTAGGAAAAAGGAAAATTAGTTGTTTTTGGGGTGGTC
>ERZ772786.1097-NODE-1097-length-10372-cov-4.674905_pt1 | contig 10372 bp, 9 predicted proteins | sample MGYA00511473_ERZ772786 | MGnify/ENA primary metagenome ERZ772786 (study PRJEB29015, sample SAMEA2738025) | human oral metagenome | biome: human oral; feature: human-associated habitat; material: saliva | place: China | collected 2252 ...
CAGATAAGGTTTGGCTGAAGACGCAGTGGTTGCGGTCATAATGGCAATACTCCAATAAAAATGACGAGTACCGGCAAAACGGATTTTCGAAAGGGTGATAAAAAGCTGTTTGATTGCTGGCGGGAGTCGCAACGTCGAAACGTCGTCTGAAACTCTTGTGAAGCGCACGGGCAGCATGGATGGGAAACGGCTGGAAATCCAAGGATAAACCGCCTCCGCCGAACTCGCTATTATATTAGCCTATGGCACGCAGGGGCAATACGAAATTGCCCGAAGGGGCTGATTTCCCGCGGATTTGATTTAAACAGGACATTTTGAAACCTGTCAGATTGAATCTGCGGTCAATCCATACGGGTGAATAAGGAAAGGCAATCGCTTTCACAAGCGAAGTTGAGCGCGTTGTTTTTATGCAATTAATTTATATGAATATTATGCTTATATTTTAAATATTCATTCAAAATATAATAAAATATGAAATATTTACATTAATTGCTTGATAAGCATTTCGTTGCAGCAAGTGCAATAACAAGCAGATTTTCAAACAAATTTTTTCGTGAATGTTCACGCAAGGGGTAAACATGAGTATCAAACAATGGCCTGAAGGCGAGCGGCCGCGCGAGAAATTGTTGGCACATGGCGCAGGCGCGTTGAGCGATGCTGAGTTGCTGGCGATTTTGCTGCGGGTAGGTACGCGCGGGATGAGCGCGGTGGATTTGGCGCGTTATCTGCTGAACGAGTTTGGCAGCTTGGGCAAGCTGATGAGCGCCGACGCTAAAACGCTTTCCGCATACAAGGGTATGGGTTTGGCGAGTTTTACCCAATTTGCTGTCGTCAAAGAAATCGGCAGGCGGATTTTGGGCGAGGATTTACAGGAAAATATCACGCTTTCCAGCCCGAAAGCCGTTGCCGATTATCTGCGCCTGCATTTGGGGCACGAAAAGATAGAAGTCAGCACCGCGCTTTTGCTCAACCGCCAAAACAGGCTGATTGCCATGCGCGAACTCTCGCGCGGAACGGTGGCGGAAAATACCGTCTATATCAGGGAAATCGTCAAGCTCGCATTGGACGAATACGCCGACAGCCTGATTATCGCGCACAATCATCCCGGCGGTTCGGCAACGCCTTCGCAATCGGACATCGCGTTTACAGGTCGTCTGAAACAGGCTTTGGCATTGGTTGATGTCTCGCTTTTAGACCATTTTATTGTTACGGCGACAGAAGCCTGCTCGATGCGGGAACAGGGGTATATGGAAGGGTAAAGTGATATTGCCGGGCGGGGTAAAGGTTAAGATAAGGTCGTCTGAAAACGGATTTCAGACGACCTCTTTACTGATTTTAGTGTGATAGATATGTAAGGTAGCCGATATTTTGAACTAAACGGGCATGAAGGGTCGTCTGAAAATTCTTTTCTATAAACTGGAAACTAGGTGAGACTAGATGAACTCAAGCCCTTTCGCTGATGATGCCGGACACGCCGACTTCGTGCGGATTGATGCGGGCGGTTTCTTCCTGCCCCAGTCCGACCAGTTTGCGCAGCCGAGTCATATAGGCATTGACATCCAAGCCGCGTCCGTAGCGTTGCGCTTCCCATATGGTTTCTGCCAGCGCATCCATCATATCGTGTTCGGCACGTACCCAATCGCCGCCATAGCGCACGCAGAGTTGTCCGTGTATGACGCGGATGCCGGGCGGCTGGTCGATGGCTGCTTGTTCTTGCAGGGAGAGATGCAGCGACATATGCAGGAAGGGATTGGTTTCTCCTTCTTCGGGCGTCCAGGTTTTGTCCAGATAGTCTTCGATATTTTCGAGATAGCGGGAGTATTCGGGATGGGCTTCGATAATCCGCAGGGCTTTTTGTTGCAGGCCGTCCAGTTGCAGGGGGGTGAGGCGTTGTTGCCAGACATGGGCGAAAAATCGGCGGACATCGTGTGTGTTGACATCGTACATGGCGGGAATTTCAGAAATTCGGATAGGGCGATTATATAGTTATCTTTCCTGCTTTTACATTTGATTAACGGTTTATGCCTCAGGGCGTTTTAAAATGCAGCTTTGCTTCTTATCTTATGGAATAATGATGAACCCTTATTTGTCCGCTTTTGTATTATCTGTCCCGATGGTGGTTGCCGCGCCTTATGTGGCGGCTGAAACACACCCCGCACAGGCTCAGATGCAGCAGAATATAGATGCAGTTTTGAAAATTGCGCGCAACGGCTCTTTGAGCGAGGCGCAAAAGGTCAAGCAGATCGAGCAGTATGCAGACCGTTATCTGGATTACGAACGCATTTCCGCTTTGGCGGTCGGCGCGCCTTGGCGTGAATTCTCCGCCACTCAGAAAACGGAATTTATCCACGCTTTTAAAGACATGATTATAGCCATGTATTCGCATTCCGCCTTAATCGGCGCGGCGGATGCGCAGGTAAGGCTGTTGCCGAAAATGACGGTCAACGGCAATAAGTTTGACGTATTTTCTGAACTGCACACCAAAAAAGGGACGAAATACGAAGTAGCCTACCAGCTTTATAAGGTCGGCCCTGTCTATAAAATCTACAACATCCGCGTGGACGGAACGAGCCTGGTAACGGTTTACCGCAACCAGTTCAGCGAACTTATCAAGCAAAAAGGCATAGACGGCACCATTGCGACCGTCAAAGCCAAAGGGCTGAAAAAGCAATAAATCCAATGACAAAAGGTCGTCTGAAAGTTTCAGACGACCTTGTTCTATTTGTTTAAATTGTTATTTCAACATCAAAATCGCAGCCGCCGCCACTGCCAATGCGGCAATCAGTTTGGCGGCGGAAGCAAATTTCAAGGCAACGGTTTGCCCCTCGATATACTTGTAGCCGCTGATCATCGGGCGGATCAAATCTTTTTTCTTCAGAAACTTATACGCCAAGACCGTAACGATGTGTAAGCCTGCCAATGCCGCCAGCAGGTTGAAGAAATTGACATGGATTTTGCGCATCAGGCTGCCCGTGTCCGAGCTGACCAAATGGTTCAGATAGCCGCTGTCGGTAAACGTGTTTTCATCGGCGGCAAACAAGCCCGTCGTCGCTTGCAGCAAAACCGCCGCAATCAGCGCAATGACCATCAGCGCGCCCAAAGGGTTGTGTCCGGGCTGCTCATTTTCCGTCAGGCTGCCTTGCAGGTAGCGGCGGATGGATGACGGGCCGCGCACGAATTGCGAAAACCGAGCCGTATCGCTGCCCCACAAGCCCCAACACAGGCGGAAGACAATCAGCCCCGCCACCAGCAGCCCGCAGCGCAAGTGCCAAACCAGCATCCCGCCGCCAGCCTGCGCGCTGTACCACATAAATCCGACCGACAAGACCAAGAGCCAGTGAAACAGGCGCGTTGGCAAATCCCAGACTTTGACTTTTTGTTTCATTAAATATTCCTTGTTGTGCGGTTGTAGTGTTCCTATACGGGGCGGTAGAATCGTGAAAACAACAGTCGATAAAAGACATCCTCTTTTCGCCACGCATCCGCTATTTTATCCCAAACTCAGGCAGATTGATGATGAACCCGTCCTATAAGCTCCCCGACACGCCCGATTTTTTTCAGACGACCTCGCAATTTCCCGACGTATTCGCCCCACGCCAAGCGGAATCGCACAAAGGGACATACGGCACGCTCGCCGTCGTCGGCGGCGCATCGGGCATGAGCGGAGCCGTTGTCCTCGCTTCCACCGCCGCGATTTATCAAGGCAGCGGCAAAGTGTGGGCGGGCTTCAATCAAACCGCCTTGCCCTTCGCCGTCATCCCCGAACGCCCCGAAATCATGCTGGCGACTGCCGAAGACCTGCTGAAACGCAAGGACATCAGCGCATGGACGGTCGGCTGCGGCATGGGTTTGGACGAAACCGCCAGCCAAATCTTAAATACCGTGTTGACGCAAAATCAGGACGCGCCGCTGCTGCTCGATGCCGATGCACTGACTTTGCTGGCAAGGTCGCATCCCGAAACCCGCGAAGCTGCACAAAAACGCAGCCATCTGGTTCTGACCCCGCATCCCGCCGAAGCAGCCCGCCTGCTCGGTATATCCACCCAAGCCGTTCAGCAAAATAGAATGTCCGCCGTCCAAACCATCAGCGCAACGTTCCAAGCCATAACCGTCCTAAAAGGACACCATACACTGGTCGCCACGCCCGACGGCACGGTCTATACCAACCCAAGCGGCAACGCCGGACTTGCCACCGCAGGCAGCGGCGACGTTTTAAGCGGCATCATCGGCAGCCTGCTCGCGCAAGGCATCCCGCCGTTCCAAGCCGCTTGCGCCGGCGTATGGCTGCACGGCGCGGCGGCGGATGTTATCAAACACTCGACAGGCGTGGAAGCCGGTATGCTGGCAGGCGAAATCGCACCTACCGCCAGATGGTTGAGGAATCGGCTGATGATCGAGAACACAAAAGTTTAAAGAAAGAGGTCGTTTGAAAACGGCTTTCAGACGACCTATGTGTTGTTATTAGATAAAAAAGGGAAAAAATGAAACCGAATATTTTTGATATAGCCACTAAAGAACTGAGTCAGGATGCTTTTATTATTTGGCTATTGCTGTTTGCCGATGAGGGATGCAAACGAGAAGATGAGGTTTTAAATGAATGTGCGCGGGAATTTGTTACAGAATTAATCAAATCACACTATCCGAATTTTGATGAAAAAATTACTTCTGTGAAAGCAGGGAGGCAAAGGGAAAATATTGATATATGGGCTGAGGTGAATGATAAATATTTTATTGTAATTGAAGACAAAACCAATACTAAGGAGCATTCCAATCAGCTAAACCGGTATAGGGAAGCAGCGGAGAGAATGGCGGAAGGCAAAAGCATTGTCTGCATTTATATAAAAACCGGTAATGAAAACAAAGCCAGTCTGACAAGAGTGGAAAATAAAGGGTTCAAGGTTTTTGACAGGAAAAACCTTATTCGTATTCTCGAAAAATATACGGATCTTATAAAGAATAATATTTTTATAGATTTTCTCGAGCGGATTAAAAGGCTGGAGGAGAAAAATAATCAATTTGGAGAGATGGCCATTACGGAATGGCAGGGTATTGATTGGCAGGGATTTTTTCAATTTTTAGAAAATGAATTACCAGCGGCAGATATGTGGTGGGATTATGCAAATAATCCCAGTGGCGGTTTTTGGTGGTATGCCTTTTCTAAATTGCCGCTGACAGACAAAAATTTTATTTATATGCAGTTGGAGCAAAGTAAGGCAAGGCTTTGCTTTAAGGTCAATATATCTGACGAGAGTGCTGAAAATGATAGAAGACAAATACGATATAAACTTTTTAAGTTGTTTATATCGGAAGCTCGTAAAGAAGGTTTCTTCGAGATTAAAAAACCGAAAAAGTTTGGGAAGGGGAAAACTATGACGTTTGCCGTGGTTGAAAGAGAGGAGTGGTTTGGCAACGATAAGTTGGATAGGGAGGGTGTTATTAAAAATATCTTGAAATATCAAAAATTTTTCACAGAGTTTCAGAAAAAATTTAAAGCCGATACGCAGTCTCCAGAATAGGCATAAATACCCTGTGTACATTTTAAAAAACAATACATACAGGATTTCAGACGACCTCCCCATCCGTTTGAAATCCTCCCCCGTACCGATTAAACTGCCGACTTGCTCTTTTTCCATCATCCTTATTTTGTCCATCACACACTATGTCCAAACCGCTCATCATCCATTGGCTTGCCATCTGCCTGATACCTTACCATCAAGCATCTTAGTTTTAAAAAGGTCGTCTGAAAACGGCTTGGCAGGTTCGCCGAAATTGGTTTTCAGACGACCTAATCCTATATTTTTTTAATTTTCATACAGCATCAAACCATGTCTTCCATCCGCTCTTTCAGTTCCATTTTACTGCTCGCGCTGCTGCCTTTGGGCTTCCTTATCGTGATGGTCGTCGCACCTTTGGTTGCGCTGGCTTTTTATGACGGGAGTGCATGGGGCGAGGTGTTGCGCGATGATTATATGCAGCACCTTATCTTATGGACCGCATTTCAGGCTTTGGCAACCTGCGTGCTGGCGGGGATTTTGGGCGTGCCTGCGGCGTGGGTGTTGGCGCGTTTGGATTTTCGGGGACGTGCTTTGGTGTTGAGGCTGTTGATGCTGCCTTTCGTGATGCCGACTTTGGTGGCGGGTATGGGCGTGTTGGCTTTGTTCGGCACAAACGGTGCCGTTTGGGCGGGCTGGCAGGATACGCCGTACCTGTTGATTTACGGCAATGTGTTTTTCAACCTGCCGGTTTTGGTGCGCGCGGCGTATCAGGGATTTTTGCAGGTTCCCGAGGCGCGCCTGCAAACGGCGCAGGCTTTGGGGGCGGGGGCATGGCAGCGGTTTTTAAGGGTGGAATGGCCGGTATTGCGCCCGTGGTTGGCGGGCGGTTTGTGTTTGGTTTTCCTGTATTGTTTTTCGGGGTTCGGACTGGCTTTGCTGTTGGGCGGCGACCGCTATGCGACGGTGGAAGTAGAGATTTACCGGCTGATTGCGTATGAATTGGATATGGCGCAGGCTTCCGTCTTGGTATGGCTGGTGTTGGGGATTACCGCAGCGGCGGGGTTGCTGTATGCGCGGTTGAGCCGTCGGACGGATGCGGACAAGGCACACGCCGCACCGCGTCCGCGTAAGCCCGCAACAGCGGCGGAAAGGCTGATGGTCGCGGCGGTATTGTCGGTGTTGTGTGTATGCTGCCTGATGCCCTTGCTTGCGGTTGTCCGGCAGGCGGCCCTTGCCGGAGGGTCTTGGCGGGTATTGCTCGAAGGCGAAACGCTGGCGGCGCTTTGGAACACCGTTCGTTTTTCGGCGGCGGCGGTTGCTGCCGCTGCGGTATTGGGCGTGTCGTATGCCTGCTTGGCAAGACGCGCGGCGTGGGTGAGGGGGGCGGTATTTTTGCCGTTTATGGTGTCGCCGGTCTGTGTGGCGTTCGGCGTGCTGCTGCTGTATCCGAAATGGACGGCATCGCTGCCGCTTTTGATTGCCGCTTATGCGCTGTTGGCGTATCCGTTTGTCGCCAAAGATGTTTTGGCGGCATGGGATGCGTTGCCGCAAGGCTATGGCGAGGCAGCGAGGACTATGGGGGCAAACCGTTTTCAGACGACCTTTTACATCACCGCCCCATTGCTGAAACCTGCTTTCAGGCGCGGACTGACTTTGGCGGCGGCAACCTGCGTCGGCGAGTTTGCGGCAACGCTGTTTTTGGCGCGTCCCGAATGGCAGACGCTGACCACCCTGATTTACGCCTATCTGGGCAGGGCGGGGGCGGACAATTATTCGAGGGCGATGGTGTTGACGGCGGTATTGATGCTGTTTGCGACGATGGTGTTTTTGCTGCTGGACGGAAAGGACGAGGACTGAATCATATTGAAGGTCGTCTGAAAAGGCGGTTTCATCTTGGTGAAACCGGTTTTCAGACGACCTTTTCGGTGTGGTTGCCTGTTTTGACCGTATATTCCAACGCTTTATAAGGTTTTAATGTGCTTGAAACATAACCGTTTTCAGGGCGGCGGACGTAATCGAGATAATCCTGCATGGCAGGTGAAAAGCCTTCCACATCATCCACGGCGATGACCGCGCGGTCGGCAAGATTGGGTTCCAGCAGCTTGAATACGGGGAATACCAAATCCGGCCAGCCGTCGAGTAAGACGAAATCGGGGCGGATGGCTAAGCTTTTTAAGGTTTCCAGCGCATCGCCTTCTCGAAGCTCGATATAGTCTGCCAAACCGGCTTCTTGGAAATGTTTTCTCGCTGCTGCGGCTTTGTGCGGCAGATATTCGCAAGTGATGACGCGCCCGCCGTTGACTCTGGCGGCTGCGGCAAGATACAGCGTCGAAATGCCGTAGGAAGTTCCGAATTCGACGATGTTTTTTGCATCTGATGCCAAAGCCTGCATATACAGGAATTTGCCTTGTTGCGGTGCGATGGAGATGTATTTGTCTTCGTAAAAACTTTCGTTTTCCCCCGTCCAATCCAGCCCTTTGCCCAACAGCTTGAAAATCTTGGGCAGAAAATGAAAAAACATCTGTCTGTTTTGCTTTAAGGCTTGGGTGTAGAGCCGCAGCAAGACGGATTCGGCTTGAGGCGCTTGCAGAAAAGCGAACATTTGGGGTGTCAGCTTGGGCATGGGCTTTCTCCTGTTCAGTTCAAATCTTCTATATTGTCCATCTTGCCACAGCTTCGCTTTTCAGACGACCCCTCCGTCCAAACTCCGCTATAATGGCGGCTTTCCCATTATTTCATTCAAAAGACGGTTTTATCATGAAACACATCCACATTATCGGTATCGGCGGCACGTTTATGGGCGGGGTGGCCGCCATTGCCAAAGAAGCGGGGTTCAAAGTCAGCGGTTGCGACGCGAAGATGTATCCGCCGATGAGTACCCAGCTCGAAGCCTTGGGCATAGACGTACACGAAGGCTTCGATGCCGCGCAGTTGGACGAATTTAAAGCCGACGTTTACGTTATCGGCAATGTCGCCAAGCGCGGGATGGATGTGGTTGAAGCAATTTTGAACCGCGGCCTGCCTTATATTTCCGGCCCGCAATGGCTGTCGGAAAACGTACTGCACCATCATTGGGTGCTCGGCGTGGCGGGGACGCACGGAAAAACCACCACCGCGTCCATGCTCGCCTGGGTCTTGGAATATGCCGGACTCGCGCCGGGCTTCCTCATCGGCGGCGTACCGGAAAACTTCAGCGTTTCCGCCCGCCTGCCGCAAACGCCGCGTCAAGACCCGAACAGCAAATCGCCGTTTTTCGTCATCGAAGCCGACGAATACGACACCGCCTTTTTTGACAAACGCTCCAAATTCGTACACTACCGTCCGCGTACCGCCATTTTGAACAATCTGGAATTCGACCACGCCGACATTTTTGCCGATTTGAGCGCCATTCAAACCCAATTCCATCATTTGGTACGCACCGTGCCGTCTGAAGGCCTCATCGTCTGCAACGGCCAGCAGCAAAGCCTGCAAGATACTTTAGACAAAGGCTGCTGGACGCCCGTAGAAAAATTCGGTACCGAACAAGGCTGGCAGGTTGGTACCGTCCATGCCGACGGCTCGTTTGACGTACGCCATCACGGCGAAACAGTCGGACACGTCGCTTGGGAACTAATGGGCGAACACAACCGCATGAACGCCCTCGCCGTTATCTCCGCCGCACGCCATGCCGGAGTTGATATTCAGACGGCCTGCGAAGCTTTGAGTGCATTTAAAAACGTCAAACGCCGTATGGAAATCAAAGGCACAGTAAACGGCATCACTGTTTACGACGACTTTGCCCACCACCCGACCGCCATCGAAACCACCCTCGAAGGCCTGCGTCAGCGCGTCGGAAACGCCCGCATCCTCGCCGTCCTCGAGCCGCGTTCCAATACCATGAAACTCGGCACCATGAAAGCCGCCCTGCCCGAAAGCCTCAAAGCTGCCGACCAAGTGTTCTGCTACGCCGGCGGTGTGGACTGGAACGTCGCCGAAGCCCTCGCGCCTCTGGGCGGCAAGCTGCATGTCGGCAAAGACTTCGATGCCTTTGTTGCCGAAATCGTGAAAAATGCCGAAGCAGGCGACCATATTTTGGTCATGAGCAACGGCGGTTTCGGCGGAATACACGGGAAGCTGTTGGAAGCGTTGAAATAAGCCTTTTCCAATAACCAAGGCCGTCTGAAACTGTTTCAGACGGCCTTTTATCATGTATCAATTTAAAATCTATATTTACAAAAAATGTTTTAGTAATACTCAAATAACACTCATCCATTATTTGCCCATACATACTTGCTCAAGACCATTTTTCCATTATGCATTGCCAATCCACCCAAAAATCTGATAATAATGCAGACAACATCTAAGCCGTGCATATATCATGAAACACAAAACTACCTTTAAACCCATAGTTCTCAGTATTGCGCTTTCCATCCTTCTGATTACAACAGCTGTATTTTTTGCCCGTCATCACAACTCTATCCCAAGCATTGACACCGTTTTCCTACAACAGGAGATTACCGAACCCGAAGAGCCATCACCGCAAATCGTCCAATCTGCGCGCAACCAAATTGGCAAAACCCTTCGTTACGATCCGGCTTACACGAAGCTCACTTATCCGATGGGCGATGTACCGATATCGAAAGGCGTTTGCACAGACGTGGTCATCCGTGCATTGCGTGAGCAAAATATAGATTTGCAAGAGCTTGTTCATCAAGACATGAGCCGTAACTTTTCCGTCTATCCTAAACGCTGGGGTTTGAAACAACCCGATACCAATATCGACCACCGCCGCGTCCCTAACCTAATGACTTATTTCACGCGTCAAGGCTGGGCCGTTCAAGACACAAACTATCAAGCCGGAGATATCGTAACTTGGGAGTTAAAAGGCAACCGTCCCC
>ERZ772786.1105-NODE-1105-length-10336-cov-8.881140_pt1 | contig 10336 bp, 10 predicted proteins | sample MGYA00511473_ERZ772786 | MGnify/ENA primary metagenome ERZ772786 (study PRJEB29015, sample SAMEA2738025) | human oral metagenome | biome: human oral; feature: human-associated habitat; material: saliva | place: China | collected 2252 ...
CCGGCAAGGTCCCCACGGTCCTCTACGGCCACGGCGCCGAGCCCCGTCACCTGGATGTGCCCGGTCACGACCTGTTCCTCATCGTGCGCGGCAATAAGAACGCGCTCGTTGAGCTGAAGATCGAGGGTAAGACTCAGCTGGCCCTCGTCAAGGATGTTCAGGTTCACCCGGTGCGCCGCGACATCCTGCACGCCGACTTCCTGGCTGTCAAGGCCGGCGAGAAGGTCGACGTTGAGGTTCCCGTCGTCGTCGTCGGCGAACCCGTCCCGGGCACCGTGCACGCGGTCGAGGAGTTCACCATCCTCGTCAAGGCTCCCGCCACCGCCATCCCCGAGCACCTCGAGGTGTCCATCGAGGGTGTCGAGGCTGGTACCGCGCTGCACGTCACCGACCTTCAGCTGCCCGCCGGCGTTGAGGTTGAACTCGATCCTGAGACGGTCGTCGTGTCCGTCCAGGAAGCCGCTGAAGAGGCTGAGGAAGACGCCGAGGCCGTGGCCGAGTCCGCGGCTCCTGCCGAAGGCGACGCTGAGTGATGCTCGCGTAGCAGACGCTTTCGGCGAGGGGGCGGGGCTGGGGCCTCGCCCCCTCGCCGTATCTGCGATACTGGGTGCATGAGTGACCTTCACGTAATCATCCCCGCTGGCGGCGCCGGCACTCGCCTGTGGCCACTGTCGCGCCGCCGCCGCCCCAAGTTTCTCCTTGACCTGGCTGGCTCGGGCCGCACCCTCCTGCAAGGAACGGTGGACCGCCTGGAGCAGTCGGCCTCGACCGTGACGATCGTGACCGGTGCTGCTCATCGCGAGGGTGTCCTCGCCCAGTTGCCCGAGTTCGCTTCCTCCGATGAGCGCACGCTCCTCATCGAACCCTCCGGGCGTGACTCCATGGCCGCGATTGGCCTGGCGGCCTACGTTGTGCGCGAGCGCTTCGGAGATGACGCGATCGTCGGTTCCTTTGCAGCCGATCACCTGATCGCTTGCCCTGAACTGCTGCGCGACGCTATCGCGACTGCGATCGACGCTGCCAGGCACGGCTACGTCGTGACTATCGGTCTTGCCCCCACCGAGGCCTCGACCGCGTACGGGTACATCGCGCCCGGGCCCGTTCTGGATGGTGACCAACCCGGGTCCTCCTCAAGTTCGGCTCGCGCCCGCCGGGTCGCCGAGTTCGTTGAGAAGCCAGACGCCCAGACGGCGGCGCGCTACGTGTCGCAGGGTTACCTGTGGAACGCCGGAATGTTCATCATGTCCGCGGGGGTCCTGGCCTCGCACCTGGCCCGCCTGCTGCCGGATATGCACGAGCGCTTGGAGACGATCGCGCACGCGTGGGGCACCGATTCCTTCGAGCGAACCCTCGAGGAAAACTGGCCGCACCTGACCAAGATCGCCATCGACCACGCCATCGCCGAGCCCGTCGCCGCCGACGGGGGAGTGGCCGTCGTCCCCGCCGACGTGCAGATCGGGTGGACGGACCTGGGTGACTTCGAGGCGCTCACGGGCATTGCGGCGTCCACGGGTGGCCTTGGTGAGGCGATCCGCGTGGAATCCGACGGCTCTGCCGTCTACGGCGCTGAGAACGGTCCCCTTGTCGCCCTCGTCGGCGTGCCCGACGTCGCTGTCGCCCTGACCGCCGACGCCGTCCTCGTCACGCGACTCGACCGCGCCCAATCCGTCAAGGCCGTCGTCAACACGCTGGCCAAGCGCGGACGCTCCGACCTGCTGTGACACGCAGTTAACGGCGGTGCAGGATCCACGGAAGGGAGAGGCCGCACCGCCGACTTCTTGCCGTTCGCGGGTGAGCTGCGCCGCCCCGCCCGACCTGACCAGGTGTCAGGCTGGTACCGTGAAGGGCAGAACGACGCCCCGACGAAAGGCATCAGACGTGAATAAGCGGACCATTGTCGCCCTCGCAGCCACGGCCACCGCGGCCGCCATGGTCGTGAGCGCATGCTCGGATACGCCCTCCGCCACCCCTGCCACGAGCGCCAAGGTCTGCGCCGCCACTTCAGCTGCACACGCGGACACCGATCCCGTCGCGAAAGCCCTAGCGGGTGCCGCCGACAACGCCTCTATCGCCTACGAGTCAGCATCCGGAGACGGGGCCCCGGCCTCGCTCGTAGCGTCTGGATGCACGTTGATTGTCGGCACTGACTCGACCATGGCCTCGGCCATCTCCGAGGCGGCGCGTGCCAACTCCTCGGTGCGCTTCGCGCTCGTCGGCGCCTCCTTCACGGACGCCAAGGGGGCGCCCACCTCTCTGAACAACGGCTCCATCGTCGACGTTGACGCCTCCCAGGCCGCCTACTTGGCTGGGTACGCGTCGGCGGGCATGACGACGACGGGTCTGCTCGCCGTCATCGGTGGCTCTTCCGACAACGTGACGAATTCCCAAATGGATGCCTTCGCACAGGGGGTCGACGCTTACAATCTCGCCAGTGGCACGTCGATCAGCGTGCTCGGCTGGAGTAATGGTGCCGGTTCAGGTACCTATGCGGAGAACGCCGACCAGGTGCAGGCCGCAGCAGCTGACTTTATCGCGAAGGGCGCGGACATCATCGTTCCGCTCGCCGGTGAAAACAATGTCGGTGCCGCCCGTGCCGTCACCGAGGCCGCCAACCCGATGGTTCGCCTCGTGTGGTCCGGCCTGACGAAAGCCGACCTGAAGGGCCTGACACGCGACGAAGCCGAGTCCACCGAGGACGTGATGTCCGGGCAGTCTGGCGAGCAGTCAGGTGTGCCGGTCGTGCAGCAGGCCGAAACGCAGTCTTTCTCGGATGCGTTCAGCTACGTTCAGATCGCTGATGACGTGCGCGCCGCGATTGGTGCGCCGGTCCTGACCGGTATTGTCGTCGACTATTCGCAGGCCATGGACACGCTCATCACGCAGGCCACTCAGGGGGCGGCGGCTTCGACCGTGCCGGTTTCGCTCGCGTCTGGCGGGGTCATCCTCACCGGCTTCGGCGCATACACGCCGATGCTCTCCTCCGAACTGAAGCTCGGCCTGTCCGACATGGCTGGGCAGATCGAGACCGGCGGCATGGTCATCTCTACGCCCTTCGACGTGTGATCGTTGTCGGCAACGCCTGTCGTGCCCCGGGATACGCTGTTTGTGAACGTGAACCGTGTCCCGGGGCACGGTCGTTACCGGTGCTCTCTTAGCGGGCGGCTAGCGCCGCCAGGGCCGCTCCCGCGCTGATCGCGTCCGCGTCCATCACGAAGGCGGGATCGACGCAGTACATGCCCACGCCTAAAGGAATCGCTGGGTTCGTCGAGGTGGCATCGGCCAACGCGGCGCGCACCTGCTCCTCGGGCAGTGAGGCGGCAAGCGTGCGCCCGTCGGAGGCCACACGCAGGGTGAGGCCCGCCCCGGCCTCGACGACCGGCACACCCACGCGCTCCAGGACTAAGGCCAAGAGCCCCGACGCCTCGTCCACGCGCACTCCGGCGGGAACGGTCGATCCCTGCGCCAGCGAAGTGATCCGCGAGGCCACGCGGTCCACGTAGGCGCCGATCATGCCGTCGCCCACCCACTCCCACCCGCCCTCGGCGCGAGGGATGGTGGCCACGTCGGCGAAGGCCGCCACGGCCTCGTCGATGCGGGCGAGAACCGTCTCGCTGGCCGGCGCCCCCTCGCGCGAACGATCGACGGCCCGGCCACCCAGGTAGATGATCGCCTCGCCGTCGGCTCTCACGTACACGGCGCCGTCGGCCATCACCATGCGCACTGAAAAGGCGGTGACCGGGGCGGGCAGAGCGCGCGGCATGAGCAGCGCGTGGCCTCCGCTGCCCTCGACGATCGATGCGCCCTCGCGCGCCGCCTCCGCGCCGTCCTCGGACTCATAGCCGATGATGAGGCGGAAACGACCGCCCGTGGAAGCGGAGAGGAAAGAAGCGACACCAGCGAACAGTGACGGGTCAGCACAGCGTGTCATGTGCTGAGGGTAACACCGCCCGTCCGGTGGCGGAAACCCGAGCGAATCGACGAGGCCGTGGCCCCCGCGCGGGAGCGAGCGGCGGAACACAGACGGGGGAGGGCGCCGCTATCCTGGAGGCAGCGATAAAGGAGGACACATGCAGCTGACGGATCTCACGGATGCGCTCTCGCTGACACGCCAAATGATCGACATTCCCTCGGTGTCGGGGCAGGAAGGCCCGCTGGCGGACGCCGTCGAGGCCGCGCTGCGCTCCGCCGGATTCGGATCCGTGCCCGCCCTGGAAATCCTGCGCGACGGCGACGCCGTGTGCGCGTGCACCCGCCTGGGCCTGCCCCAGCGCGTCGTCCTCGCGGGACACTTGGACACCGTCCCCATCGCCGACAACGTGCCCGGGCGCACCGAGATCCGCGACGGCGTCGAGGTCGTGTGGGGGCGCGGCTCGGTCGACATGCTCGGCGGATGCGCAGCGGCCCTGGCCCTCGCCTGCGAGGCCGGCCCGCTGATCGCGGCAGGCGCGCACGCGGCGCTCACGGCAGACGTCACCTGGATCTTCTACGACCACGAGGAGGTCGCCTCCCACCTCAACGGCCTGGGGCGACTTCAGCGCAACCACCCGCGGTGGCTGGCAGGCGACCTCGCCCTCCTGGGTGAACCCACCGCCGCCCACGTCGAGGGCGGCTGCAACGGCACGCTGCGCGTCATCGCGCGCTTCCCCGGGAGGGCAGCGCATTCCGCGCGCGCCTGGATGGGTTCCAACGCGATCCACGCCATGGCTCCCGTCATCGAGCGCATCGCCGACTACGGTAACCCCGTCGAGCTGGTGGACGGACTCGAATTCCGCGAATCCCTCTCGGTCGTACGCGTTGAGGGTGGCATCGCGAACAACGTGATCCCCGAGGCCGCGTCCATGACCGTTAACTATCGCTTCGCGCCCTCCAAGCGCGCCGACGACGCCCTGGAGTGGGTGCGCTCCCTCTTCGAGGGCACGGACGCGACCATCGAGGTGGACGATCTGTGTGAGGGCGCCAGGCCCGGCGCGGACTCGCCGGTCGCCGAGCGCTTCCTTGCTGTCGCTAGGCGCGTCGCCGCCGAGGCCGGAGCCGAGCTTGGCCTTGCAGCCAAGGTCGGGTGGACGGACGTCGCACGTTTTACGCAGGTGGGTGTGCCCGCCATGAACTTCGGTCCAGGAGACCCGCTCCTGGCCCACACGCGCGACGAACATGCGCCCGTGTCAGATATTGTCCGGGTGCATCGCACACTCCGCGCTTTCTTGCTCGCGCAGTAGCCTCCACACGCCCATGGACTGCCCCGTGGCCTGAGTCCGCCCCACCCACGTCGACCGAAAGGATAGACCATGAGTACACCCGACAATACCTATCGCCGTGGCTCGCTCGTGCTACGTGGAGACCAGATTCCACACCTGACAGCTGACGCATCGCTGCTCCAGACGGAGCAGAGCGCGGACTGGAAGCACACCGATCCTTGGCGTGTCCTGCGCATTCAATCCGAGTTCGTCGAAGGTTTCGAGGCCCTAGCCAAGGTCGGACCCGCCATTTCCGTCTTCGGATCGGCTCGTACTCGCCCCGACGAACCTCTCTATCGGGCTGCGCAGCGTATCGGCCAGCTGTTGGCCGAGCGTGGCTATGCGGTCATCACTGGCGGGGGGCCGGGCATGATGGAGGCCGCGAACCGTGGCGCGTGGGAGGTCGGCGGTACGTCCGTGGGCCTGGGCATCGAGCTGCCACGCGAACAGGGCATGAACCAGTGGATCAACCGCGGCGTCAACTTCCGCTATTTCTTCGCCCGCAAGACCATGTTCGTCAAGTATTCGCAGGGCTTCATCGTGATGCCGGGGGGCTTTGGCACAATGGACGAGCTCTTCGAATCTGCGACCCTGGTCCAGACGGGGAAGATTCGGTCATTCCCGCTGGTGCTCGTCGGTACGCAGTACTGGTCCGGCCTTGTGGAGTGGATTCGTTCGGCCATGGTGGAGGCTGGCATGATTTCCCCAGATGACGTGGAGCTGCTGCATGTCGTGGATGACCCTGAGGAGGCAGTGAGCCTAGCAACGGGTGAGTAGTATAACGCGCTCATTGTGAGGGGTCCTGATGCGCTGACAAGGTCGTGTTTACTGGGAACGTCCATCAGTTAGCTTGTTTTTATTCCTGAGAGTGCATCACCTGTCAAGGACAACGCGCAGTTATCCGGTAAGATTGATGGGGTACCCCGCCGTGGGCGGCGTGGGCAGTAGTTTCGGAAGGAGTCCTCAACATGGCAGCGATGAAACCTCGCACGGGGGATGGCCCACTCGAAGTAACCGCGGAAGGTCGCGGCATCGTCGTGCGGATCCCCACTGAAGGGGGCGGTCGCCTCGTGATTGAGATGAGCACCCAGGAGGCGGGCGAACTCGCCGACGCGCTCACTCAGGCAATCTGATTGAACTCATTGCACAAGCGGAGGGACAGGTTCTTCCTGTCCCTCCGCTTGTGCGTCAGCGTGGGCCGCTGGTGTGCTTGTGATGCCCTGTCGGCTGCTCTAACTCAGTGTCGGGATTAAAGGACATAACGTGTTGGTTGTGTGGTAAGTTTTCGGCTTGCTGGTGCGGGATAATCGGTGTTGGAGGTGCTTGTTTCATCGCGTGCCTGTGCGTGGTCCCTTGATCTGTCTTGGTGGGGCTTGGGCAGGTCGTTTGCGGCGACGGTATCCACCGTGTCAGGCCGCTGGCGCGCCACTGGCGCGCTAGTGGCTGCGCTACCGGCGGTGCTACCGGCGGCGTCAGTGGCTGCGCTACCGGCGGTGCTATGAGTGGTAGTGCATGACTCCCGCCCGGCGAGCTATCCTACGAATGTCGCATGCAATTCCCCCAACACCGCGCCGCACCGCGCAACCATATCGTTGGGATTGCAACGTTTGCGGACACTGTTGAAAGTTCATTCAATCGAATTGCATGCGAAACTGCTGTGAGCGCGCGAGCTGCCTGCGTTCCTCGCCGCGCACGTGGGCCCGCTCATTCGCACGTGTGTTCGACACCTCGCACGCGGACCCTCTAATCCGCACGTGGACCCTCTAATCCGCACGTGGGCCCGATGGCACGCGCGTGGGCGGCGCCCTGGCGCATATCTAGGGGTTGGCGTGCGTGTCGCGGGGCTAACGCGCATGTTCAGCGGTTCATGTGCGAGCGATACACCAGGTCAGGCGCCGTTGCGTCCACAACGCAGACCACCTCGCCCACGACACCCCGTTGTCGGCGTTTGTCACCGAGGTGGTTTGCGACGTGGGCGCCGCCCCGAACCGCGCCCTCACCGACTGCAAGCGTGGGGAATTGCGCTACACGGGGACCCGTGCTTGACTTGCCTGCCGATGACATCGCCACCAAACGGGGGGAATTGCACCATTAGAGGCGCGACACGCCGGCGACACGCCGAGGGGAGGCTTCTAATGCTGCAAAACCCCCACCATTACCCCTGGTGTCATGCTCCCTCACTGGTGCAGGACTGCCCGGCGGGCGCCAATAAACGCCGGAAGGGCATCGCCGGCAATGACAAGGGGACGCCACGGGCGGCCAGCTCCGCAGTGAGGCTTGTTGCCGATGAGGCGAAACCCCCGATCAGGAAGATTCACCCCCAACCGATCAGGTGCAATCCTCCCAATCAGGTGGAACCCTCCCAATGGAGTCAACCCCCATCGGCGACGCGAGCATGCCAGCGCCACCGACACCTCCGGCAACAATGCCGGGGATCGAGCCGCGACCAACACGTTTTGTCCTATAACCCCAGTTTCGCACGCGATTTCCCCGAGACCTGTACATGGCAGAAATTCACATCGTTGGAATTGCAACAATTCTGGGCATGGTTGAACGTTCAGCTAATCGAATTGCATGCGAGATTGCTCAGACCGGACCCCATCGCCACGCGCGTGGACCCGATGAGGCGCGTCGGCGTGAGTGGCGGCCTGGCTTGGTCTGGTTTTGCGGACCGGGTGTTTTGAGGGTTGTTGGTTGTTATTAGTGGTGTTGTGCCCATTGGCGTGCGTATTGGTTGGGTGAGAGCCAGCTTAGCGCGCTGTCGTTGCTCTCAGTGCTTGACAGCGACAGCGAGGCCATCACCGACGGGTAGCAGCGTGGGCACGAATTCCTCGGAGTCGCGCAGGTAGTTGACGACCTCGCGGGCGACGACGGTCCGCGCATCGCGGCGAGCGGGATCGGCGACCTGATCGTGCCACATGGCATGCATGAAGGCGAATCCGGTGTGCGCGTGCTGTGATGAGCTGTGTCATACTTTGCGCGAATGACGTGCTCTCGGGTCTGCGTGGGGACGCTGATGTGCATGGCCCGTGCCAGAATTGGGGCAGCTAGCAGGAAAAGAAAGGGGACAAGATGCGCGGTTACGACGGCGGGCTGAGAACTCTCGTGTCTTCCTGTGTTGCCCTTGGAGTTGATTGTGCACGCGTGACGGATAGTGAGCGCGCGCAAGTTGTGGAGGCCGTCCCGTTTGAGGTAGAGACACAGCGACTGCGGCAAAAGATTCTCGCTGGTGACGATCCCCTGGGAGAGATGTTCTGTGCCCTTCGCTCATCGAGTGACAGGCGAACAGCAGGTCAGACGTTCACGCCGCTCGAAATCGTTCAGTCGATGATGAACTGGGCGCAAGGCAGGGCTACTCCCTCTCGTGTTGTGGATCCCGGAACTGGATCGGGGCGTTTCATTGTGGAGGCCATGAAACGTTTCCCTCATGCGAAAGGAATTGCAATTGACACCGATCCCATTGCTCTTCTGATGGCGCGAGCGAACGCTCACGTGTGGGGTGTTGATGATCGGATTGAGTTTAGACTTGCTGACTATCGAGACACCGTTATTGAAAAGATCGATGGCCTCACCCTCTATATCGGAAATCCGCCATACGTTCGTCACCATGAGATTCAGCCACGATGGAAGGAATGGTATGCTGCGACAGCTCAAGAGCTGGGTGTTCCATCCTCAAAGCTTGCAGGTTTGCACTCGTACTTCTTCTTCGCGACTGCGAAGTATGCTCAGCCGGGCGACATTGGTGCATTCATTACCAGCTCCGAATGGCTGGATGTCAATTACGGGGTGTCGTTGCGACGGTTGTTGCTCAGTGCTCTGACGCTTGAAGAGATACATGTCTTTGATCCGACGTCGCTTCCATTCGCAAATACGCAGGTCACGGGTGTCATTACATGTTTCGCATGCGGTGACGCCTCCGACAGAGTTCTTATGAGTCGTGTGGACTCCTCGTCTGGCCTTGGGTGCCTTGGTCAGGGAATTGGCGTTAAGCGCGCTGTTCTTGAATCCAGTCCGCGTTGGTCGTCGATTGGCCGTTCCCGCAAGAAGCATCCGCAAGGATTCGTGGAATTAGGAGAGTATTTTCGTGTGCATCGGGGGACTGTGACGGGAGCAAATCGCGTGTGGGTTGTTCGCAAGGATGACGTCGATTTACCCGAATCAGTACTTTATCCGTCAGTGACGAAGGCGCGTGAACTCTTTGCATCCGGGAATCAGCTGACATCCTCCTCGCACCTGAAGTGCGTCATTGATATTCCGCTTAATTACGATTCTCTCGATGAGGATAGCGTCGATCGCATTGAGCGTTATATTGCTCATGCGCGTCGTGTTGGTGCGGATCAGGGCTATGTCGTTCGTCATCGCAAGGCATGGTGGAGTGTTGGCCTATCTGCCGACGCGCCTATCCTTGCCACGTACATGGCGCGTCGTCCCCCACGATTCGTTCGTAACATAGTGCGGGCGCGGCACATCAATGTCGTCCATGGGCTGTATCCCCGAGAGAATTATTCCGATCATGAGCTTGCCATGTTCCTTCACTTTTTGAATCGTAATGTTGAACTATCCGACGGGAGGACGTACGCCGGAGGTTTAACTAAGTTTGAGCCAAAGGAGATGGAGCGCATCATGGTTCCGAGTCTTGATCTCCTCAGGGAAGGAGCGTGTGATGGCGCGTCAGAGTATGCCACTAGTTTGGTCGCGTGCTCAGCTTGAAATAGACGTCGATCGTTCGATCAGTGAGTTCAAAGAGAGACGTATTACCGAGCCGCACGCCGGGTATATTTCCGATTTTGAACATTATTGCGTCTATGTGCGTAACTTGCTTGAAGATAGCGATAATTTGCTAAATCTTTCATCGGTGGTGCGTCACTATCTGTTAGATGAGGATAAGAGGTACGCGCTGCGTTATCTTGCGTCACCTTTCATCAGTGATGATGATCTCAAGGTTCTTGCCGACGTTAAGTTTTCGGTAGCTGCGTTCGATAGTGACCCGGATGCCGCTGAGCGCGTAGCTCACGTGATTCGTGCGAGCATTGACCCTTGGCGTTTTCCGGCTCTTCATAATTGAGGGTGTAGTTGGGGTCTGAATCCTCCGGTTTCGAGGA